>Ga0172377_10000056_pt1 | contig 88855 bp, 80 predicted proteins | sample Pumphouse3metaG_FD_119749 | JGI IMG/M metagenome (GOLD analysis project Ga0172377, IMG submission 119749) | Leachate microbial communities from a municipal landfill in Southern Ontario, Canada - Pumphouse #3 metaG | ecosystem: Engineered > Solid waste > Landfill > Unclassified | place: Canada...
CACACTACGCAATCTCTCCTCGCTCAAAGATGGACTTCTCACACCAAAGAAGGACAAGGACAACAAATCCGGAATGATTCTGTTTGTGTCTGCGGGGTTCATATTTCTACTACTAAAGTGCCCGGCTAACCTCTAAATAGCCGTTTGACCACACCCATTGCATAAGTACGATATTATTCAAATAAAGCAATACTTTTTGTCGAATTATTTAGAGATCACTCCGGAGCCTACGGTCTCGTCATTGTCGTACCAGACGGCGAACTGACCGGGCGTTACACCCCTCTGAGGCTCGTCGAAAAGAACAAACAGCCCAGCAGACCTCATTATCAGAGTCGCATCCTGCAAAGGCTGACGATAACGGATCCTCACACGGTAACGCCTGATCTCCCCGACACTCATCTCAAGATCCTCGCGAATCCAATGAACTTCATCCGGGGATATCCTCAGACAACTTCTGGACAGACCTTTGTGCGCCTGACCCTCACCCACATAAATCAGATTGCGGTCGATGTCCGTCTCAATGACGAAAAGAGAATCGGTGTGCCCGCCGATATTCAGCCCTTTACGCTGCCCGATTGTGTAGAACTGTGCGCCTTCGTGACGACCGATAATTTTGCCGAAAGGATTAGGTTTGAACCGGGTCTTTTTGACGTGACGCTTTCCGCTTCTGTAAATCTCAGTCTCGAAAGAGAGACCGTCATACCTCACCGGCAGAGAAAGCCTGAGAAAATCCTCATCGGAAAAAGCCGCGATTTTCTCAACAGAATACTCGGAACCTTTGGAGCACCCGCCCTCATTGTCAGGGTTGCCCATAACAGTCTTCTCGTGAAAGTCGTTAACCTTCAACGAAATGTCCGGTTTGTCCTCGGAAATGTAGTGAGTGATCATCGGAGCCTCCCCGTCAAACCCTTCGACGAGCAGCGAATCCAAAGACTTCCTGACGAAGGCATATTGCTCGTTCTCATCATAGAAAGCATCATAAACCTCAACTACATCACCTTCAACAGACTTCAACTTCTGCTGTAGAAAGACCGGCAAATCCACCTTACCAACGAAACAGATGCCTTGAGAATCCTTCTTTTTGGCTGAAGGCAAATCGGCTTCCGCAGCTATTACTCTGACCTGAGGCTTAGTGAGATCCCCGATGGGGAACAAAGCCGTGGACAACTGCTGCTGAGAAAGCTGGCAGAGAAAATAACTCTGATCCTTGTTAGGGTCAAGACCCGCCAAGAGCCTATATACCTCTTTCCCGTCTTTTTCGATGACCTCTTTTCTGCAATAATGACCAGTCGCGACCATATCAGCGCCCATCTTCTTCGCCACCTCCCAAAAAGCGTCGAATTTGATTTCCCTGTTGCACAAGACATCCGGATTTGGAGTGCGGCCGAGAGAATATTCATTGAAAAGATAATCCACAACGCGCCGGCGGTACTCCTTGCTCAGGTCGACGAAATAAAAAGGAATGCCTATTTTTCTCGCAACCATCTCAGCCACGAAACGGTCCTCCTCCCATTCGCAATCCCCGTGGAGCGTTCCCTCGGTGTCGTGCCAATTCTGCATAAAAAGAGCGAACACGTCGTAGCCCTGTCTCTTAAGCAGCAATGCGGCCACGCTTGAATCAACGCCACCTGATAAACCTATACAAACTTTCATAAGCCAAAAAGTCTAACAATCACAACATTCCCTCGGAAGAGAACATTTTTCTGTAAATATCGGCTTTTTTCTCGAAAGAAAGAGGATATGCCCTCGAAGTGGACGGCATTCTGTAGAAATCATACTGTTTGCCGGCGACGCTGATCCGCTGAGGCCCGCCAACCGGAGGCAGAGCGCAGCCATATTCCCGGCATAAGACTTCTGCAGCCTTGGTGCCTGTGGTCACTACAGCTTTGCAGAAAGGAAGTACTCTGAGATACTCGGAAATGTCCGTCGTCTTCACGATGTTAAGAAACTGATCGGAAGCGTTGTCTTTGAGTCTTTCAATTTCTCTGGCGGTGTCAGAAAGCGCCAGCCCCTTGAGAGAGCAGAAATCCATAATCCTCTGTTTGTCGAACCTGCCTTTCGGGCTGTCTTTCAGCACGAAACAATCCTTGTCCTCGAAAAAGAGCAGCCCCATTACCCTCCACATATCATTGATAAAGTTGGGATAATAGAAATCCATACTCCATCTGACGGGTTTGGCAGGAAAAGTGCCGAGGAGCAGAATCTTTGCGTTTGAGGGCAAAAAAGGCTCGAAAGGATGGGTCTCAGTCGTCATAACGTTAAATTCCGAGCACACGTCTTATGAACGAGCGGCGATGCTTGCCTACGTCGGTGTACCCTTCCCCGTAAGACTTGCTGCTGTAACCGTAACGGTAGCCGTAGCCATAGCCGTAACCGTAGCCGTTCCTTTCGTAATCGACACAGTTGAGCAACAGGCACAGATGCCGGAACTTTCCGGACGCCGCGATTTCTTTCAGATCAGGGAAATTGCGTTTGTCAAATCTGCCTGAGCGCATAACGAAAACGGTCATATCCGCTAATCTGGCGCATATAGACGTGTCCGCGACAATGCCGAAAGGAGGGTTGTCGAAAATAATATAGTCGTACTGAGACTTCAACTTCTCAATCAGATTGGCAAAAGCGACCGACCGGAGCAATTCTGCCGGATTAGGAGGCAAAGTGCCGCAACTGAAGATGTCAGGAGCCTGCCCCTTGTCACTATGGAGAATAACATCATCAACATTGGCTGACTTGCCGCTCAGGAAGTTGGATATGCCCGCCTTGTGTGTTCCTATCTCAAGACGTCTGCTTAGGTTGCCTTTTCTCAAATCCAAATCCATAAGCAGAATCTTCTTTCCTGTGAGCGCCAGACAATAGGCAAGATTGCTCGAGACAAAAGTCTTGCCTGACTCAGGGAACATCGAGGTCACGAGAATAACCTTTGCCTTTCCGTTCTCGCCTACGTTCATAAAGTCTATGTTGTCTCTGATTATTCTAAAAGCCTCGTTAATGACATCTCTGATTCCCGCCTGCACTACAATCTCATTCTTACGCTTGCCTTTGTAGTAAGGTAATTCTCCGATAAACGGAACGTCAAGAGCATCCTTAAGTTCTTTCTTAGTGTACACCTTGGTGTCAAGCAGCGAGCGAAGAGTAATCCACAAAGCAGGAAGGAGCAAGCCGATGAAAATCGCAAGCAGCATCACTTTCCTCTTGTCAGGAGCGATTGGAGCATAGGAACTGTCGGCCAAATCTACCACGCGGCAATTGCTCTCGGTTATGGATCTCTGGAGATCACTCCCCTCCCTTTTCTTCATAAGATAGATGTACAGTTCCTCTTTTACCTTCTGGTCTCTCTCAACGCTGACAACGTACTTATGCTGAGTAGGCACATTCGAAATCTTGGAGGAATTTTCCGATTCCTTGTTCTGGAAATTGCGCACCTGAATCTTAAGCCCTGCAATAAGATTGTCGAGAGCCTTTAGAATGGAGGAGCGAAGAGACGTAAGCGACACCTGAAGATCGTTCACCACCGGATTGCTGACACTACTGTTGGCAATCAGCTTGTTTCTCTTGGTCATCATTGCGTTGTAGTCAGCAATCATAGATTCCACACCGGTGTCGCTGATTCCCACGCTGCCAGGAAGGAGTTCTGAGATCTTGGAGTTGTCCTCAAGATATTTCTTCATATACTCAGCCATATTCAGCTGATTCTCAACCCCTAAACCTTCAGCGTCAAGACGAGAGTAATTCTGGAGATACATACTGCTCTCAGAGACAATGTCAGTGATCTGATGACTTCTCTTGTAATCCTCGATTTTGGAATCAACTGACTTCAACTCCCCTTCAAGACCTTGCAACTTGGCGTCAATGAACGTTATGGTGCTCGCTAAAATCCTGTTCTTGTCCTCAATGGCATCTTCCTGATAGACCTTGATCAAGGTGTTCAGAATGTCTTCCGCCCTGTTAGGATTCTCATCTACAATGGACAAATCAACCAGCGCCGAGACATCGTCCTGAGCGTTTACCGAAAGCCTCGCGGAAAGCGCGTCCGCTACCGCCTCGATGGAATTCTTGCTGACGTGGAATTTCCTTCCCACACAATCCGAATCCATAGACAAGGTCTTGTCGATGACTATCGTGCCTGCCGGAGTTGAAAGAGTGTCTCCGAAAGCATGCTTAACTTCCTTGTCGTACTCCTCTCCGAAAGCGGAAAAGTTGGTCAAGACATACACGTTCTCCGTTGTGGGCGTCAAGTCGAAACTGAAGGCTTGCTCAATGTTGTCCGTAAGACGGAGAAGCACAGGGCTCGACGTGTACAGCTCGTTGTACCTGAAGCCGTTGAAAATCTTGTAACTAATCTCGAGATTGAGCCTCTCCACAACGCGGCGCATCAGTCTCTTGCTCTTCAGGAAACCTATCTCGTTGTTGACTGAATTCTTGCTGTCATAGAGTATGTCCCTGAAAGTGACGGACTCTGTGGGACTTGCTCCTTTCTGGTCGTCTTTGATCAGAATCACGGCGCTGCTTGAATAGGTTTTCGGTGTCCTCTTGACATACAGAATGCCGATGATCACGCAGATTATCAGGGACAGGGTGAACCAGAAACGGTTAGCCCAGACTTTGGAAAGGAAATCCGTCAGGGAAAAATTATTGTTGTTTTGAGAATCCTGCAAATCCAGCATCTCCAAGTTCTCCAAATCTTCTTTTTTCATAATTGCAATGGAAAAGTTTTATGTTACCAGATGTTCAATGCGACTGCGACAGCTGAGAGTATTACCGAGAAAATGGAGGCATAGGTCCCGACAGATCTGTTCTGGTTAATCTCACGTTGGCCCGCCTTGACTTTGTTAGGCTCCACATAGATCACGTCATTCTGCTGAAGATAGTAGTAAGGGCTGTCCATTATGGACGCGTCTCTTAGGTCTACTACGTGAACTGTGTTCACCCCGTCTATTTCTCTGATTATCTTGACGTTGTCACGTCTTCCATATATTGTCAGATCTCCTGCGCTGCTGAGAGCGTCGAAGATTGTGATTCTGTCGGTGACGACCTCGAACGTGCCCGGTCTCGCGACCTCTCCCATTACTGAGACCTTGAAATTCACGAACTGGACCGTGACGACCGGATCATTGACATATCCTTTGGTTATCAGTTCGCTCTTGATGTAGGCCCCGAGTTCATTCCTGCTCTTGCCTTGAGCTTTGATTTTACCGAGCTGAGGGAAATCAATATAACCTTGTTTGTCCACCTCATAGCCGAGCACGCGGAACTGACCGCTCTGAATGGAATTGTTGACTACGCCCGTCAAAGGCAGATTGAACATCTGAGTCAATTCCGGATCCTTGCTGTTGACCATAATGGAGAGCAGATCGTCGGGATGTATGCGAATGTCATAAGTAATACTCCCTGCCTGCTGATAACCGTCACCCGCATCCTGAAGATAGGTAACCTTTTTCAAAGAGCCGCACGACACTAAAGAGAAGACCACAGCAAAGGATGCTAATGATCTGAAGACGTATTTAATCATTTTTATTAATTATATTGATTCAACAATGATCCCGCTTGAGGGTTTTAACAGATGCAAAGATAATATTTTCTTTGACTATTCAACCAAATATATTCTAAACAGAGATAATAAAGAAAGAAATCTTTTAACAAACAGAATGCTGTCTCTTTGCTAATTACGTTAATATATGCTAAATTTGAGCGTTTACGCAAAAACCTCAGCCATCTTATGTACAATCAGCAAGAAAAGACCAAGGTTTCGACCTTGATTACGCTCATAATTATTTGTGCTATTACGTTTTTCGTCAATAACACCGCGCTGCTTCCTGACATTATGGAGTCAAGGAACATCATCACCGCCAGGGAAATGGTCTACGACGGTCATTGGATGGTACCGACGATGAACGGGGAACTGAGACTTGAGAAACCGCCTCTTCCGACTTGGCTAACCGCTCTGGCCGAGATAATCTGTCCGGACAGTCTCGCTCTTCAGAGGGCTATGGCAGGACTTGCGGCCACACTTCTCGTTCTTTCCTTCTTCTTCATAGGTAAACGCTTGTTCAAGAGCAACCGCACGGCTCTGTTCTCCAGTCTCATCCTCTGCACCTGCTACAGTGTGGTACTGATGGGCAGAACCGCATCATGGGACATCTACACCCACGCTTTTATGCTTACGGGCATTTTGTTTCTGATCCGGGCTTTCGAGTCCGAAAGATGCGCTTGGGGGTCTTTCATCGGGGCGGGGGTTTTTATGGGTTTGTCGATTATGAGCAAGGGTCCCATATCGCTTTTCGCTCTGCTGCTTCCGTTAATGCTGGCCTATCTCTGGTTCTACCCTCCTAAAATGAGGGGGAAATGGAAAGGACTCCTACTTATGATCGTCCTTGCCGTTACGGTAGGATGCTGGTGGTACGCCTACATTTATCTTATGAACGGGAACGAGATGGCGGCGGTGGCGGCGAAGGAATCAGGCAACTGGGCCAGCCACAACGTGAGACCGTGGTACTATTACTGGGACTTCTTCCTTGAGACAGGGGTGTGGGCTTTACTGCTGATCACGGCTATGCTGACTCCTATATGGTCCTGGAAAGAAAGGGAAAGCAAAGACTACCAGTTCCCTCTCGTCTGGATGATACTCACCGTCGTGATTCTGTCGATTCCGGGAGAGAAGAAGACAAGATACCTTTTCCCGGTTATGATTTCGGCAAGTTACCTTATGGGTTATCTGATTGAGGCCTGGGACGAGCGGTTCCGCAATCACAAGAGCGTAAAATTCGAAAGATTCATATTCAGGCTGAACAGCTGGCTGCTCGCTGCGGTCACCATAGTGCTTCCGGCAACGGTGTGGTACTTCGTGTTCAGAGAAGGTTACATTTCCACGGTTTTCCTGATAGTGGTGAGCATAATATTCCTTGCCGCAGGCATCAGCATAGCCGTCTCGGCAATCAAGTACTTGCCTGAAGGGATGGTGACGGGGATCGTGGCTGTGTTCCTCGCTGCGGAGTTTTTCGTGATGCCTTCTTTCAGGAAGACAATCAACAATCCTGACATCCACAGCATTGAGCTGACGCAAGGAATCAAGGCTCTGGATGGGGTTCAGTTCTACCATAACTCCGCCGATGAGCTCAGGATTGAAGAGGTCTACGCAGCGCACAGAAGCATAAAGCCTATTGACTGCTCTTGCGCTGACTCACTTGTGAACGCTCTTCCGTTCGCCATCCTGACCCACTCAAGCGTGGGCAAAGAATTGCCTGCCGAGGTGTTCGAGCACGCCGACACCCTGCATATTGACAAATACGACAACAATTCCAGGCCCAAAGGAAACCGCCTCAACAGACCGATATTTGTCTACAATGTGACTCTGCTAACTCCGAAGGACTCTACTGCCCGCCAAGCAAAGTGAAGTAGTTCTCCACATCGAGCCAAGTCTTGAAATGCTCGCTGCCGAACTCTATCACTGTCCCCACGAAATCCTCGCCTCCGTTGACGCGCGGATAGGCGTCGACGAGATAGTCACCCATCAGAAGATCCTTGTGATTTGACGACACTACTCTGTTCCAAAGGAGTACGTCGATGTGCTTGTCCAGCCATTCTATTGAGGAAGAGTACTTTGCCGGATCATAGTGGCCTGCCTCGATGAGAGCGTAGATGTCATAATGTCTTGACAAGTTGTTGAGGACACTCACAGCGAATTCCGCCGGCTCGCCGTCTGATTTTCTTATGAGAGTGTCATCAAGGGTTATGAAAACAACAGGCTTTTTCCTGTTTTGCTGTTTGTCGTCAATCCTTTGAATGACAGGCAGTACCGAATGCAGGAATGTTCTGTCGTTAAGATAATGCTCTCCGTTGAAGCGGATAGCGTTGTGATAATGTCCGGCGAAAATGCCGAAGGTGTCCACCAGATGGTCTTCTCTCCCGAAAAGCCCGTAGACTCTGCTCTGTTCGTCAGGATCCTTTGATTGCTCGTCGAAACAATTGCCAGACGCTTCCCTGAATTCCTCAAGAAGCCCTTTGGTCACAAGAAACGAACTTTGACCGTCTTGTCTATGAGAATGAAAATCCTGTCTTCCGAGCCCGTTGTTTTTGAGTATAGTGTCGGCAAGGGAGAAGGCGGGATTGACGAGAATCCTGTCGAAACCATATAACTGCTCCGCATACATCCCTCCCATAGACGTGCCGATTATCAGGTCAGGGACCTGCTCACTGCATATTTTCTTGAGAAGGTCAAGCGCTTCCTCCGGTCGAACGGGAAGATCAGGGGCTATGATCTCTGCTTCCGACAGCAAGGTAGCAATGGTCCTGACCGTTCCGCTCTGCCCCGATGAGGCGAATCCGTGCACGTAAAGAATCTTTTTGCCGGACATCACTTCCGACCTCGCATACTCGTATAGTTCCATAATTATTATTTTAAGGCAAATTACTCACAAATTTAGACACAATTTTGTATTTTTGCAGAATTGAAACTAAAACCTCTATTTATGACACAAAAACAGCTTGAGACGATAGCCTCTCAATTCAAAATCAAAGGAAAGATTCTATCTGTCTCCGCATTGGGCAACGGACTTATCAATGACACTTACAAGATTAACACTGAAGGAGATGCCCCGGATTACGTCCTTCAGAAAATCAACAATAAGGTCTTTACGGACGTTGATTTGCTTCAGAGCAACATCGAAGCGGTCACACGGCACATCCGCAAGCAACTTGAAGCTGCCTCTGAAAAGGACATCGACCGTAAAGTGCTGACTTTCATCGAGTCGGGGAACGGCAAGACTTACATTCAGGATGAAAGCGGATTCTGGAGAGTGTCTCTTTTCATCGACAAGGCCAAAACCTTCGAGACAGTCAACCCTGAATATTCCTATTACGCCGGAAAGGCTTTCGGTGATTTCGAGGCCAGGCTCACGGACCTCCCTGACAAATTGGGAGAGACTATTCCTGACTTCCATAATATGGAATTGCGTGTCCGCCAATTCGCAGAGGCTCTTGAGCAAGACGCCGCAGGCAGAGTTCACGAAGCCTTGAACGGAGGAGATCCTTCCATCAGGGAGATTATAGACAAAATCACTTCAAGAGCGGAGCATTACTGTCTGGCGGAACAGCTTTACAGAGAGGGGAAACTGCCTAAAAGGATATGCCATTGCGATACGAAGGTAAACAACATGATGTTCGACGAGGAAGGCAATGTTCTGTGCGTCATTGACTTGGACACGGTTATGCCGAGTTTCGTGTTCTCCGATTTCGGGGATTTTCTTAGGACTGCCGCCAACACAGGGGACGAGGATGACAAGAATCTTGACAATGTCAGTTTCAATATGGAGATATTCAATGCGTTTTCCAAAGGTTATCTTGAGTCGGCCGGCACTTTTCTGACGCCGATCGAAAGGGAGAATCTGCCTTTCGCCGCCTGTCTCTTCCCATATATGCAGGCAGTCAGGTTCTTCACCGACTACATCAACGGGGACACTTACTACAAGATTCAATATCCCGACCACAATCTCGTCAGGACTAAGGCTCAGATCAAGCTTCTGGAAAGCGCAGAATCCCACCTCGAGGAAATGAAAAAGATTATTTCCAACGGACAAGATACGATATAAATGGTTACATTTGCAAATTCAATTAACAACACATAGTTTAAAAATGGAAAAAGGACCTATTTCACAGTTCATCATCCGCAATTATCGTCATTTCAATTCCGCCACTTTGGTGGATGCCTCAAAGGCTTATGACGATCTCATCAACAGAGGCGGTAAAATGATGTTGGCAATGGCCGGCGCCATGAGTACGGCTGAACTCGGAATCTCTCTGGCAGAGATGATCCGTCAGGACAAAATTCAGATTGTCTGCTGCTCGGCCAACAACCTTGAGGAAGACATTATGAATCTTGTCGCTCACTCCCACTATTACAGAGTTCCGAATTATAGGGACTTGACCCCTCAGCAGGAGAAAGAGCTTCTTGACAATCATTATAATCGTGTCACAGACACCTGTATCCCTGAGGAAGAGGCTTTCCGCCGTCTTGAGGGTTTCCTCGTAGACACTTGGAAACGCGCTCAGGAGAAAGGCGAAAGATACCTTCCTTTCGAGTATATGTACCAGATTATAAGAAGCGGAGTACTAAAGCAGTACTACGAGATCGACCCTAAAGACAGCTGGGTTCTCGCCGCTTGCGAAAAGAACATTCCTATCATCGTTCCCGCTTGGGAGGACTGCACGACAGGCAACATCTTCACAGCCCACGTGATAAAGGGCGAGTTGAGACCTGACATCGTAAAGAACGGCATCGAGACAATGATTTATCTCGTGGACTGGTACAAGAAGAACGCTACCGGAGAAGGCGTCGGATTCTTCCAGATCGGAGGCGGCACGGCGGGTGACTTCCCTATTTGCTGCGTTCCAATGATGGAGCAGGATCTTCAGTGGAAGGGTACTCCGCATTGGAAGTATTTCTGCCAGATTTCCGACAGCACTACGTCTTACGGTTCTTATTCCGGAGCTGTCCCTAACGAGAAAATCACTTGGGGCAAGATGGATGCGGACACGCCGAAATTCATCGTCGAGTCTGACGCAACCATCGTGGCGCCTCTAATGTTCTCTTACATTCTCGGAAAATAAACAAGACTTACAAATACACAAACCAAAGGGGAACCGTCACGGCTCCCCTTCTTTTTTGTACTTAGTTTGTACTTTACTACTACTTTTTACTACACACAAAAATATTTATTTAAACTAATTAAATTTAGTCATCTTTGTTCGAGTCGCCGCTGCGTCTGATGTCTCCGGAGCCGGAGACACTCGTGGCGATTTCCTCGTACTTAAGCCCGTAGAGATTTATGTCTCCAGAGCCTGAGACGGCGGCGTTGACTCTCTTGGTTTTTCCTGCAAGATTGACGTTCCCTGAACCTGTCACGGCCACATTCACGGATTCTGTCGAGATGTCATCGAACTCCATATCGCCCGACCCTGACACAGTCAAATCCGCAGCGCCGCACGAGAGGTTGTCGACATCAGCCTCACCGGAGCCGGTAATTCGAAGGCTGAATTCCGAACAGGACAGAAGCCCGTTCACATTGACGTCGCCGGAGCCGGAAATGCTTGACTCGAAGGCTCCTTCACTAATTATGGATCCGAAATTGACATCCGAACTTCCCCAGCAGGTTAAAGAGAAAGCCGAAGTGCGCAATGTGTCTTTGGCTGTAAAATCAGAGGACCCTCCCATAATCAGTTTCACAAGATTCGGTGAAGTAACATAGACATTGATCACACCACCGTTAATAGATATGGTCCGGTTATTCTTCATATCAAGCCTGATCTTCAGATTCCCGTCTTCCTGTTCCAATAGGACGTAAGGCATAATGTTGTCGGAAGTCTCTATTCTGACTTCCGGTGTTCCATCGGCCTGAACATAAGTCACATTGAATGAATTTCTTATGTCAAGGGTGTCAAAACCGGCCACAACCGTGTCTTTGGTGATTATGTTGCCGCTTGGCTTGATAAAACTTTCTTTCAATTGCGGGATATTGATGTTGAACGCACAGGAAGATAGTGCCGCTAACGCTGCGGCCGCTACTGCTAATGATTTGATTGTGTTCATATTACTTGTAGTTTTCTTTAAAAACTGAAGGATCAATTCCTAAAAGTTTAATCGTTTTCAATATCCCGGGAAGGGTGTTTTCCAAGAAGAATTTCTTCTCATTCTCCAGAACTATTTCCCGGGCCCCTTGGCTAATAAAATAGCCTATGCCTCTTTTGTTGTAGATAATTCCGTCAGAAGTTAATTTTTCGTAAGTCCTCATCATAGTGTTGGGATTCACTCCAAGTTGTGCTCCGTACTCTCTTACGGAAGGTATCCTGTCATCAGGTTTGAGCTGATCGTCAAGAATTCGTTCGCATATAGTGTCAGCAATCTGAAGGTATATCGGTTTGTTTGAATTAAAGTCCATATTTTAATGTTTTATTGTCTTCACTCTGAAGAACACAGCCGTAAGCATTCCCACAAAGAACAGGATTGTGAAGATTGTGTTGGCAACGTTGAATGTCTTCGCCAATGCCACTACGTCAACATTCTCAAGAAAATCTATTGAACGGTCGCCTGAGACGAACACTCCCATGAGCGCAACGGCAATCGCAAAAATTATGAACCAAGCCAATACCACTCCGGCAACTTTATATTTCTTGAACCACATCGCGCCCAGAAGGAAGCAAAGCATCATTGATGAGTAATTCATAATAATTTTGAAATAGCTGATTTCCATCTGAGGATTGATTTCTTTCTTTATGTCGACTATTTGTAACAAACCTTTGGAGAACAGGTGTTCGCCACAAGTAGGATCGAGGACGCAGATGATGTAATCCACTCCAAGATAGACCACGACAAACAGGAACGGAGCCAGTATTATCACATTGATAAGCATTGACAAGTATTTTTCGGTTACGGATGCCGGAATCATCGTGAAAATGGTCCCCATTTTTTTGTCGGTGACAAAGCCGTACATTCTTGCTGAAATTGAGATCAGAAGGCCAATCGCAAGAATTATGAAGACTACCATTCGTCCTTCGACTTGAGGTCCTTGCCAAACGTGCTCAAAAACAAGAGAATAGCTCAGCGATATGGCATAGATGATGAGACCCGCGAGGGTCATTGTCAGGAAGGAAAGCCCGAAAGTAGATATAATATTTCTCAGATCGTATTTGTAGTATTTTGCGAATCTGCTCAAGTTAAAAACGTCATTCATATTTGATAGTTGTTATATGTTCTATTTTCGTTCTACTGCTGATTGTTGCTCTGAGCATTGTCGTTGCCGCATAATTGTTCTTGGCCTCGAAACAGTCCTTTAATCAGTTCTTTGTGCGAATGGACGGCATTGAAAAGTGCCTCGATGTTGACTTTGCTCTCTTGTCCCGTGGTGTTGGGATAGACTTGAATGAATCCTCCCGGCAGTTGTTCCGAATACAGATTTCCCTCACGAAGCTGCGTGCCGTAATCGAAATACAGTTTGTCCGAGATCAATGCTATGCTCGCATTCAGCAGCACGTCTTGTTTGTCGAGAATGATAATCGGGTCAATTATGTTTTCCAAGTCGCGAACCTGATGGGTTGATATCACAATCGTGGCGTCCTCAGAGGTGTATTTCATAATGGCACTGCGGAATTGAGCTTTTGAAGGTATGTCAAGACCGTTAGTTGGCTCGTCAAGGAAGAGATAGTCCGCTCCGCATGAAAGTGCGAAGGATATGTAGGATTTCTTGAGCTGCCCTGAGGACATTTTGCTCAGTTTTTTCGCAGGGTCCACTTCAAATTCATTCATTATCTTCAAGAAGTTGTCTAAAGAAAATTTCGGCCAGAAAGCGCCTGCGTTTTTGGCGAAATCCTGCGCCGAAATATTGAGTGCCGGAACTTCGTCAGGAAGATAGTATATGTTTGAGAGTGTTGAAGGCAGCCTTTTGTACGGATTGACTCCGTCAATTGCTATTGTGCCTTCCTGAGGCCTCTTAAGTCCGGAAAGAAGGGTGAGCAGCGTCGTTTTGCCTACTCCGTTTTCGCCCAAAAGTCCGTAGATTTTGCCTGGTTCCAGATTGGTGCTAATGTTTTTCAACACTAACGCCTTGCCGAAGCTAAACTGAATGTTATCAATCTTAATCATAATAATTTGTAAAATATTTTCAATAATTTCGTTAATCAATTACGCTCATAATTATCATACTATCTCTTTCTCCATCTTTCCTCCGGTGAACCTCAACAAAGAGCTAACTTTAAGCCTCACACGAGATTAGCACACCATTTTGCCGTAATTTTTAGGTGTCATAGTTTGTTAGTACACTGCAAATGTACGAATGTTTTTTTAATTCGCAAATATATTTTCAAAAAATCAATGATAATCTGCTTCCACGACAGACGAACGAGACCTCCGTCACCGCAACTTTCTCAAAAGAGGACAGAGTACGCACAGAATGAGAGATTGAATAATGAGAGGATTTTCTTATTCCCAAATAAATTACTATCTTTGCGGTCGTGATGGGAGATAGAGGACAGAGGTCCCCTATCTTTTTTATTTTATTCGGAGGACGTCAGGCGGCGGGGAAAAGGAATTAGAGACAATATATAATTGAGATATGGTTATTTCTGAAATTGAGAAAGCGATAGCAAACGAGGTTGCCTCGCGCGGATGTTTTGTCGTGGGGATCACGGTGAGCAAGGACAATGACGTGATGATTATCGTGGAGAAAGATAACGGGTCGGTGGTTATGGATGATTGCGTTGCAGTCAATGACGCTTTCGAGAAGGCTTTTGACAGGGAGAGGGAAGATTATTCTCTCACGGTGACCTCGGCGGGTCTGGATCAGCCATTCAAGGTACTCAGACAGTTTCAGAAAGCAATCGGGTCGAAGGTGGAGGTAGCTTTGAGGGGCGAGACGAAGACCGGAAGCAAAAAGCTGACGGGCATTTTGGAAAAAGCCGATGAAGAGAGTGTTACCATCAGATATTCAGTAAAGGAGTCAGTGGAGGGCAAGAAAAAGAAGGAGATGGTGGAACACGTGGAGACTTTCTCTTTGGAGGAAGTCAATTCCGTTAGGGAACATATTGAATTCGACAATTCACAAGAGTAATATAAGCATTAGGAGTAGAAGGGCAAAAGTAGCGTATCCGGAGAGTGCGATAGAAGTGAAAAGATCAAGAAAATAATATAAAATAATTAAGAATCTATACACCAAATGGAAAAAGAAAACGAAGTAACTCTTATTGATGCCTTCAAAGACTTCAAAGAGGAAAAAAACATTGACAGGCCCGTAATGATGGGCGTTCTCAAAGATGTGTTTCTGACCCAGATCACGAAGACGTTCGGATCGGCAGACAACTTCGATGTCATCATAAACGTCGACAAAGGAGACTGCGAGATCTATCAGAACTTTGACATAGTGGAACTGGTTGAGAATCCTAACACTCAGATGACTATTGAGGAAGTGAAGGAAGAGACAGGCGAGGATGACTATGAGGTCGGAGACACCTACACCAAGAAATTGAGCCTTCAGTCATTTGGAAGAAGGGGTATTCTGAACATCAGGCAGAATCTTCAAGGCAGAATTATGGACATTGAGAAAGCCAATGTCTTCAAGAAATATAATGAGATGATCGGCGAGATCTTCACGGGGGAGGTCTATCAGACTTGGTCGAAGGAAGTTCTCATCCTCGATGAGGGCGGCAACGAGCTCCGTCTCCCTAAGACTGAGCAGATTCCGGGCGAGCGTTTCAAGAAGAATGACACCGTGAGAGCGGTGATCAAGAGCGTGGAAATGAAAAACAACACTACTCCTTACATCGTTCTTTCAAGAACTTCAAATGAGTTCCTCGAGAAGTTGTTCGAGGCCGAGGTGCCGGAGATATATGACGGAATCATCACCATTAAGAAAGTGGTCCGTATCCCCGGTGAGAGAGCTAAAGTGGCCGTGGAGTCATACGACGAGAGAATTGACCCGATCGGAGCTTGTATCGGCATGAAAGGTTCGAGGATTATGGGTATTGTCAGGGAGCTTAGAAATGAGAATATAGATGTTATCCAATGGACCAGCAACATACAACTGCTTATCCAGAGGGCGCTTACTCCTGCTAAGATTTCTTCTATCGATCTCGGAACCAATCCCGAAGACAAGATCAAAGTCTTTATGCAGCCGGACGAAGTCAAGAAAGGCATCGGAAGGGGAGGTTGCAACATCAAACTCGCCGGAATGCTCGTGGACAGAGAGCTTGAGGTATGGAGGGAGTTGCCAAAAGACGAGACCGCAAGCGTGGCTGACGAAGATGTGCTCTTGAGCGAGTTCAGCGATGTGATTGACCAGTGGGTTATCGACAAGCTTGAAGGGATCGGTTGCGACACAGCGAAGAGCGTGCTCGCACTCACTCCTGAGGATGTGGCAAAGAGGGCGGATCTTGAAGACGAGACGGTAGCGTCAGTGTTCAAAGTGTTGAAGGCCGAGTTTGAGGACTAAACAGAACTGAATGGGTCTGAAGGTCTGAAGAGAAATGACAAGGGCTAAAGGGTCCGAAAAAGATAAAGAGAACTGAAAAGGTGTGAAGAGGCCGGAAAAGGGCCGAAGACAGTCCGAAAATGGCTAAGCGGCCTAAACGGCAAAAGTGGCGAAAGCGGAATATTAATTAGAAAAGGGGTTTATATGGCAGAAATCAGATTAAACAAGTTATTAAAGCAATTCAACATCGGCCTGCAGACGCTGGTCGATTTTCTTGCGAGCAAAGGGGTTCAGGTTGAGAACAATCCTAACCTCAAAATTTCAGACGAGTGCATTCCGATGCTCCAGAAGCAGTTCGGAAAGGACTTGGAATTGAAAGAGGCGTCGGAGAAAGTCGACATCAAGCTGACCGAGATTCTTGAGAAATCGGCTAAAAAGCAACAAGACAGCAAGAAAGAGGAGGAAGAAGAGGAGCCGGAGCAGGAGATGATCATCAAGAACACGAGTTTCATTCCTTCAGACAAATCAGAAGACATCCAGCCTGTCAAAAAGGCCGAAGAATCCGATTTACCACAAAAAACGGAGCCTAAACAAGAGATGGAACCGGTCATTGAGAATCAGCCGAAAGTGGAACCGGTGCCGAATAGAGAACCTGAGCCAACTCAACAAGTTCAGTCTCGGATAGTTCAGGAACAGGAGAACCCTAAAGCAGCACCGACGGCTGAGCCACAGACGGAGCCGAAAAAGGATGCGCGGACAGCTAATGCTGAGAGCATTGAGAGCACCTCCGGGGAAACAGCGGAGCCGTCCACAATTCAGACGGACAAAGAAATCGAGGCAAAAACTTCGGAGGACAAACCTAAGGCCGAGCCTGAAAAGGTAATAGCTGAGGCAATCCATCAGCAGGAGACACGTCAGGAAAACGCTCTGACGGAGAACAAGCCGGAGGAAAAAGTTCAAGAAAAGAACACGGACGAAACCGCTAAGGATCCTAAACACAACGAGGTCATTCCGGAAATCCAATCAAATGAGAAGGCTATGGAAGAGAAATCCCGGAATGAAAATGCTCTCACAGAAAAAGTGCAGCAAAACAATCGAGAGACTAAGGAAGATGAATCCTTGAACGAGAATGCTCACGTTGAGAAGAGGCAGAAAGATTTCCATAAGGAATCAGAGCGCCATAACGACAAAGACGCCAAGGCAGAAGTCGCCCCAACCCCTGCGACCAGACCTCAGGAGTCAGAAGTCAAAGAAGCTCAGAAACCTGAGGACAAGAAACCTGAGGAAAGAACCGGCCTTAAGATTCTCGGAAAGATGGACGTCTCTCAATTCGAGAGAAGAGACAAGCACAAAAAGAGAGAGAGAATAGCAAAAGGCAGTCAGAAAGTCGATGTGGACAAACTGGGCAAAGAAAACGACCAGAACTCCGGCGGCAAAAAGGATGCTCAGAAAGGTGGTCAGAAAGGACGCAACAATCAAAACAATAACGGCGGGTCAAACAGCAACGGCAGCGGCAATAACAACAGAAACCAGCGCCCTAATCAGAACAATGCAGCCAACAACAATGGCGGAAACAATGTTCAGGGCAAAGGCGGCAAGAGACGCGGCAACAACCGCAACGACCGTTTCCGTCCCGCTATGACAGAAGCAGAACAGGAGGAAATGCAGAAGGAAATCCAGAAGCAGGTCAAAGAGACTTACGCAAAGATGAACGAAAGCAAATCCAAGACAAACTTCGGAGCCAAGTACAGAAAGGAAAAGAGAGAGATAGCGGCCCAGAAATCACAAGAGGAAATCCAGGAGGCGGCTAAGGAGAACAAGACCTTGAAAGTGACCGAGTTCGTGACTGTCAATGACCTTGCCACCCTGATGAACAACACTCCGGTCAACAAAGTCATTGCGGCTTGTATGAACCTCGGGCTTATGGTTTCCATCAACCAGAGACTTGACGCTGAGGCTCTTGTGCTCGTGGCTGAGGAATTCGGCTACAAAGTGGACTTCGTTACCGCAGATCTTTCAGACGAAATCAAACAAGACACTGAGGTCGCGGAAGACGACTCCCAACTGGTCACGAGGCCTCCTATCATCACGGTGATGGGACACGTGGACCACGGTAAAACATCATTGCTGGACTACATCCGCAAATCCAATGTCATAGCCGGAGAGGCGGGAGGAATCACCCAGCACATCGGAGCCTACAACGTGGTGCTTTCCAGCGGAAGGCGAATCACCTTCCTCGACACCCCGGGACACGAGGCATTCACGGCAATGCGTGCCAGAGGTGCTCAGCTCACCGACCTTGCCATCATCATCATCGCGGCTGATGACACAGTGATGCCTCAGACCAAAGAGGCAATCAACCACGCACAGGCTGCGGGAGTGCCTATGGTCTTCGCGATCAACAAGATAGACAAACCGGGCGCACAACCTGAGAAGATACGCCAGCAACTTGCCCAGATGAACATTTTAGTCGAGGACTGGGGCGGAAAATACCAATGTCAGGAAATCTCCGCGAAAAAAGGTGTCAACGTAGACAAGCTTCTGGAGAAAGTGCTTCTGGAAACGGATCTGCTCGATCTCAAGGCCAACCCTAAGAAACCGGGAGTCGGCGCAGTCATAGAGTCCTCACTCGACAAGGGCAGAGGCTATCTCGCCACCGTTCTTGTCCAGGACGGTACGGTTAAAGTCGGAGACGTCATTCTGAGCGGCTGCTATTACGGCAGGGTAAAGGCGATGTTCAACGAACGCGGACAGAAGATTGACCAGGCCGGTCCTTCAACCCCTGTCTCCATCCTCGGACTGGACGGAGCGCCGAGCGCAGGCGACAAATTCGCGGTACTCTCCGATGAGAAAGAGGCAAAAGCAATCGCAAACAAGAGAGAGCAACTGATCAGAATCCAGGACATCAAGACACAGAAACATATGACCCTTGAGGAAATCGGACGTCGAATAGCAATCGGCAACTTCAAGGAGCTCAATGTCATCGTCAAAGGTGATGTGGACGGCTCCGTGGAGGCCCTTTCAGATTCATTGATCAAACTCTCCACAGAGGAAGTCAAAGTCAACGTCATACACAAGGCTGTCGGCGCCATATCCGAATCGGACGTGCTTTTGGCCGAGGCATCGGACGCGGTCATTGTCGGATTCCAGGTCCGCCCTACCTCTGAGGTGAGGAAACTCGCGGAAAAGGCCGGAATCGAAATAAGGCTTTATTCAATCATCTACGATGCCATCAACGATGTCAAGGAAGGTATTGAAGGCATGCTTGAGCCTGAGAAGAAAGAAGAGGTCACGGCAACCGCTGAAGTCAAACAGACATTCAAAATTTCAAAGGTCGGAACAATCGCAGGCTGCATAGTCAGAGACGGCAAGATGACCAAGAACACTAAAGCCCGCCTCATCAGAGACGGAATCGTGATCTACACCGGGGACCTGTCATCCCTCAAGAGAGGAAAAGACGATGTCAAAGAGGTCGTGGCCGGAATGGAATGCGGAATCGGAATCGAGAATTTCAATGACATCAAAGACGGGGACACCATTGAGGCGTTCCACATCGTGGAAATCAAAAAAACGCTGTAAGGGATGCTGATTGTAGTGGAAGGTCTCGACGGCTCCGGCAAATCCACCCAAGTGCGGAAACTCAGGGAGTATTTGGAGAAGTCGCAAAAGCGACTTGAATATATTCATTTTCCCAGATATGACGCTCCGGTCTACGGGGAACTTATCGGAAAATTCCTGCGAGGTGGATTCGGCGACATAAATTCCGTCAATCCTCAATTCGTGGCGCTACTCTTCGCCGAGGACAGGCATCTGGCATGCCCTCAGATGAGAAAGACGCTCGAGGAAGGAGGAACTGTGCTACTGGACAGATACGTCTACTCCAACATCGCCTATCAGTGCGCCAAAGTGAGCGACCCTGCTGAAAGGGAAAACCTCCGCCACTGGATCATAGAGACGGAATACGGTGACTTCAATCTTCCGGTACCGGACCTGAACTTGTTCCTTGACTCCCCCATCGGATTTGTGGAAGAGAAACTCTCCCACAAGCGCGGAGGAAAGGACAGGCAATATCTGGAAGGAAAAGAGGACATTCACGAATCTGACATCAATTTTCAGAAAAAAGTCAGAGATCTCTACATTGAACAGACTAAGGAAGATCCGGATTTCACACTAATTGACTGCTCGGACGGCAAAGGAGCGATGCTTCCCCAAGATTCGATATTCGCTAAAATCACACAAGCGGTAGAAGGCATTTAACACGCAATGACTATGACTAAAACCTGGTACAGAATCAGAAAGATTTGCTCGATACTCATCGGGATCGTGTTTTTCATCGCAGGAATCTCCAAACTGATGGATCCCGTCGGCGCTGGACTCGTAGTTGGAGAATATTTCAAATTCTTCCACCTCGGATTCCTGAATTTCGCATCTCAAGGAGTCGGCGTGACAATGGCATTGCTGGAGACTTTGATGGGGGCCGCTTTGATCACAAGCGTGTTCAGGAAACTTACGGCCATTCTTTCTTCGGTTATGACCGCCTTCTTCACACTGCTCACCCTAATTTTGCTGATTTTCAATCCACCAATGGATTGCGGATGCTTTGGAGAAGTGGTGGAACTGTCTCATCTTGAGACATTCCTCAAAAACATCGGTTTGTGCATTCTGGCTGCGGTCGCTTTCTTACCGATGAGAGATCTTGGACATTCCAAGAAATCCAAGCACGTGTCATTCTGGATTGTGACCGTCTCGGTCATATTTTTTGCGCTGGCATCCTTGATGTCCATTCCGTTAGTCGACTACACACCTTATAAGGTTGATTCGGAACTTGCCGCGGTCAAGAGAGAGAATATGAATTTCGATGAGTATATGTCGACTTTCATCTATGAGAAAAACGGGGTTGAGGGCTCTTTCACGCTGGACAATCTGCCGGACTCAACATGGGTCTACAAAAAGACAGAGACCGTCAAAAGAGACAATGCGGATGAAGGGGATATAATCAACTCCCTGTCATTCACTGACGCATCCGGGCACTACCAGGATTCGCTTGCGGGAAACGAAGCTGTGATGATAGTGTCGCTTTACAAGCCTTCGACAATCAACGGCAACACTTGGAAAAAGATTTCGGCATTTCTGTCCGATGCCTCTAAAGAAGGCTTCAACCCCCTGCTTCTTCTCTCGACCACGCCAGCGGAATTGGAAAAGATGCTTTCTAAGGCCAATCTTACTCAGACTGAAAAAACCACTCTGATGATTTCCGCCTACTTTGCCGATTACAAGTCGCTTATCTCTCTCAACCGGTCAAACGGAGGAGCCACTTACTACTACAACGGAGAATTGATATGCAAATGGGCGCAAGGAGTCCTTCCAGACAAAGACAAACTTGCGGAGACCTTTAGCGCGGATCAGACGGATCTAATGCTCAAATCGGAGACAAAAGGAAGACTTTTCTACCACTCGTTCCTGCTCTACGTTTTCGCAATAATGATATTCATTTAAGATGGACGGAATAGACTCCGGGAGAGAAATAGACATAATGGGGATTGTCAATCTCACCGACAATTCGTACTACAGTCCGAGCAGATGCCTCAATAGTGACGGAACAGACGACATCGTCAAGATAATCGAAAGAGTCGCGCTAATGATTTCACAAGGCGCGACCTACATAGACTTAGGCGCTTGTTCCTCAAAACCGGGCTCCGTGCCGGTCGGGGCGGAAGAAGAGTGGAGAAGACTCGAGCCGGCACTGAAAGCTGTCAAAGAGGCATTTCCCGACACAAAGATTTCCATAGACACGTATCTGGAAAAAGTCGTGCGCAAAACCTTCGACCTCATAGGTCCTTTCTTGGTCAACGACATTTCCGCAGGAGAGGATGATCCGAAAATGCTGCCCACAGTAGGAAAATTGGGACTTGAGTATGTGGCGATGCACAAAAGAGGCACCCCGTCCACGATGCAGGCATTCACTGACTACGCCAACGTCACAGACTCCGTGGTCGATTACTTCAAGGAGTTCAGCGACAAAGCCGATGAAAACGGCATAAAGAACTGGATTCTTGACCCGGGTTTCGGCTTCGCAAAGACAGCGAACCAGAACTTGCAGCTGCTTGGAGATTTGGGAACATTTCAGGCATTTCACAAGAGAGTGCTTGTCGGAATCTCACGCAAGAGTATGATTTACAAGCCTTTCCGAATCACTCCGGAAGACTCTCTTCCCGCCACTCAGGTACTTCACTATATTGCTCTTCAACACGGGGCGGACATTCTTAGGGTACACGACGTGAGGGAAGCTGCACAGACGATAGACTATTACAGACAATTCAATTAAATACTATAAACAATGGACACTCATTCCTTAATGGCGATTTCACCGGTCGACGGCAGATATGCGGACAAGACAAACTCTCTCAAAGACTATTTCAGCGAATACGCGCTGATCCGTTACAGAGTCAAGGTTGAGATAGAGTACTTCATAGCTTTGTGCGAGATTCCTCTCCCCCAACTCTCAGATTTCGACCATTCCAATTTCGATAAGCTCAGGGACATCTACAGATGCCTCACTCCTGAGAATGCGATAAAAGTCAAAGATATAGAGAAGATTACCAATCACGATGTAAAGGCTGTGGAGTATTTCATAAAGGAATATTTCAAGGAATACGGTCTGGAGAAATGGAGCGAGTTCGTCCATTTCGGTCTGACGTCGCAGGACATCAACAACACCGCCCAGCCTCTCTCGCTGAAGGACGCTGTGGAGGGAGTTTACCTGCCGTCGCTTAAAGAGGTCCTGTCCATAATCAAGGATATGGCGGAGAAATGGAAAGATGTCCCTATGATGGCAAAAACTCACGGTCAGCCCGCGACACCAACACATTTGGGAAAAGAGTTCAGAGTGTTTGAGGTGAGAATTGAAGAACAGCTGAGACAATTCAGTCTGCTCACATATCCCTGCAAATTCGGCGGGGCCACCGGGAATATGAACGCACACAAAGTGGCCTATCCTCATATAGACTGGATCAGTTTCGGCAACAAGTTCACTGCTTCTCTGGGCCTGAAAAGGTCTTTCCCGACCACTCAGATAGACCACTACGACAATCTCGCGGCCATATTCGACAATCTGAGAAGAATCAACACCATTCTGATTGATCTGTGCAGAGACATCTGGACTTACATCTCGATGGAGTACTTCAAACAGAAAGTGAATGCGGGCGAAGTCGGTTCCTCGGCTATGCCTCACAAGGTCAACCCGATAGACTTCGAGAATGCTGAGGGTAATCTGGGATATGCCGACTCCATACTCACCTTTCTTTCGCTAAAACTGCCAATCTCACGCCTTCAGAGAGACCTTACCGACTCAACGGTGCTGAGGAACGCCGGAATGCCGATCGCACACGGTCTCATTGCTTTCGCATCTTTGAAAAAGGGTCTCGGCAAACTGATTCTGAACGAGCAAGCTATCCACGCTGATCTTCAGAGGAATTGGGCTGTGATTGCTGAAGCCGTGCAGACAATTCTGCGCCGCGAGAATTATCCCAATCCGTACGAGACGCTCAAGGCGCTCACACGCACGGGCTCCGCAATTGACGAGAACACTATGGAGACATTCATCAGCGGGCTAAACGTAAGTGACGAGGTTAAGGACGAACTCAGAGCGATAACGCCTTGGAACTACACCGGTTACTGTTAGACGTAACTATTTGTCGATCAGATAGACATCATCCCCGGGCTCGGCGAAATTAAAATTCTCGCGCGCGAACTTCTCAAGGGTGTCCTTGTCGGTGGAAAGCATCTTTATCTGCTTGTCCATCTGTTCGTTCTGTTCTTTGTAGCGGGCAATCTGCTTTTCCTGCTGATGCTTTTGAACGCACGCTTTGCCCCACCTGAGGATGCTGTCATCGCTGAAGAAACCAACAAACAACAACAGCAGTGCGGTAGAGATTATCGCATATCTGAAGAAGGAGCGCCTCTCCGGATTGTCGCCGCCGAGATTCTTCCAAAAATCAACGATATGTCTTATGATTCCAAGCTTAGCCAATATTCAATGATTTAGACAATATTCTCCGCAAAAATAGCTAAATTTGCGGAATAACAAACAACAGAAAACAATGAAACCAGTTTTATTAGTGCTTGCGGCGGGAATGGGCAGCCGTTACGGAGGGCTCAAACAGATGGACGGACTTGGTCCGAACGGAGAAACGATTATCGATTATTCAATCCACGATGCGGTTGAAGCCGGATTCGGGAAAGTGGTCTATATAGTCAGAGAGTACTTCAAAGAGCAGTTCGAGCAGACTGTCAAGGAAAAATACAGCGCAGTCAAATGCAAAGACGGGGAGCCTCTTCAGTTCCAGTTCGTGACACAGGAACTCAACAAGATTCCTTCGCGTTTTACTCTCAACCCTGAAAGGCAGAAACCGTGGGGAACCGCTCACGCAGTGCTTATGGCCAAAGACGTGATTGACGCACCGTTCGCGGTCATCAACGGCGACGACTTCTACGGCAAGGATTCCTTCAGGATTCTCGGCGACTGGCTTCGCTCTCACGAGCATTCAAAAGGGGTGTACAGCATTGTGGGATTTGAGCTTGATCACACTCTCTCCGAATCGGGAGGAGTCTCAAGAGGCATCTGCCATTATGACAAAGACCATCACCTCACATCCATCGAGGAGCACCTCAACATTGCCAAGAACGCACAGGGAGTGATTGAGGGTGACAATTCCGTGAACGGAGAGCACGTCACTCTGGACGGCAAATCTCTATGCTCTATGAATATGTGGGGCTTCACTCCGGACTATTTCGACAAGAGCGAGAAGATTTTCGAGAGTTTCCTTGAGAAGAACATCAGCGAGCCTAAGAAGGAATTCTACATTCCGTTCGCCATCGATTGTATGATCAAGGACAAAGAGGGCAAGACTGACGTACTGTCCACCCCGTCACACTGGTTCGGCGTGACCTATAAGGAAGACCGCCCTGCCGTTGTAGCGAAATTCAAGGAACTCACTGACGAGGGGATATACCCGAGCCCACTTTACAAATAGCAGCATGACTTTTTTCAAGCCTCGAAAGATCAAAGGCAACTTTGACCTCTACCAATCTTATCCTTACTACACGCCCGGAATCGCCGGGATGCTGGGCCTTTTGCTCTGGCTTCTCGCCGGGGCGCTGCTCGGCAACCTGCTGACTCTGGTGCTGTCAATGACTTCTGGAGCCGAGTTCGTGGCGGAGTACGGAATGTTCATTTCTTATCCGGTAATGTTCATCCCCGCAATGATTTTCGCTTCTTATCAGAGCAAGCGGAATGCGCTTTTTGACACGGGATACTCGCTCAACAGCAGTCATTTCGGAAAAGCGGGAGGTTTTGCGGCGGCTCTGATGGCTATGGTTCTGACTGTTTCGGTCGGCTATATGACCGATGCAGTCAACACACTTCTGCCGGCTATGCCTGACTGGCTTGAGAAAATGTTGGATTCTATGACCCGGGGCAATCTCTGGGTCAACTTTGTCTGCGTGAGCATCTTCGCTCCTATTTTTGAGGAGTGGCTTTGCAGAGGGGAAGTGTTGCGCGGGCTACTGAATCACAAGAACAGCGAAGGCAAGACTATGAGTCCCGCGATTGCGATTGCTCTTTCGGCATTGTTTTTCGCAATCATTCACGCAAATCCCTGGCAGGCGATTCCCGCCTTTTTCCTCGGATGCGCGTTCGGATATGTCTATTACAAGACCGGCAGTTTGTGGCTGACTATGCTTATGCACTTCACCAACAACACTTTGGCCTTGGTTCTGTCCAACATCGATTCTCTCAAGGACTTCGACAATTGGAAACAGATTCTCGGCACCACGACTTATTGGATTGTGTTCCTTGTTCTGGGACTGGCGGTGGTCTTCCTGCTGAAAGCTTTCCGTGACATTCCGCTCAACGCCCCTCAAGGCAATTGTGACGTCATCAAGTCATCCGAAGAAGAAGGGCCCTCTCTTTAGACGAAACCCTCAGAACGGACCTGCTCCAGAGATGCCGCTTTCCCTACGTCCACAAGCCGAAGCCCTTCAGGGGCCGAGCCGAAGATCGGATAAGCGGCAGCGGCTCTGAGGTAGAAGTCCACTATTGAGAATTTCTCTCCAAGAGGAGTCATGGAAGTGTCAATCACTTTTCCGGTTTCGTCATACAAAGGAAACCGCGACGGATTGGAGTCTATTTCGTTGAACGCATCGAACACTTTTGTTGAGACCAAGTGAATCCCTGCGAAAGCAAATTTCCTACAGTCGGATGGATTCAATGACGGATAAGGTGATTTGACCTGCCCGGTGGCTATGTTGGTCCAGCCTTTAAGCATCATTTCCGAGTCGAAAAGGAAATATCTCTGAGTCTCTCTCTTGCTCACAAGAACAGTGGAAAGTGAGTTATGACGCGCCTCGGAAACAAAGGCCGGAATGTCAAGATTGGAGAATATGTCCACATTGTGGATCAGGAACCTGTCCCCGCCTTCCAGAAGTTTCCGGGCGTGACGGATTCCGCCACCGGTGTCCCTGAGCAAATCACTTTCATCGGAAATGGCGACATTAAGTCCGAAATTTCCGTTCTCCTTTAGATAGGAAATTATCTGGTCCGAGAAATGATGGACATTAATCACGAAATCATCGAAACCGGCTTTATGAAGACGCATTAAGACGTGCCACAGAAGAGGTTCGCCTTCAACCTTCACCAGAGCTTTCGGCATAGAGTCGGTGAGAGGCTTCAGCCTCGTGCCCATCCCCGCCGCGAAAATCATCGCTTTCATCATCTCTACATCATTTTCTCGATGTCCAGCTCACGGTGCGAAACCATTATCTTCACATCGAATTTCTTGGTCAGGTGGGTAGCGAGATGCTCTGCGCAATAGACGGATCTGTGCTGCCCGCCCGTGCATCCGAAACAAATCTGAAGATGAGTGAACTTCCTCTCTATGAATTTCTTGATGTGCGCGTCAACCAGATTGTAGACGCTGTCAAGAAAGCGGAACACCTCCCCATCGTCCTCAAGAAATTTGATAACTTCCGGGTCAAGTCCGGTGAACTGACGGAAATGCTCGTATTTACCCGGGTTATTGATTGATCTGCAATCAAACACGTAACCTCCTCCGTTGCCGGAAGTGTCGGCCGGAATGCCTTTCTTGTAAGCGAAACTGTAGATTCTGACTTCCAGTCTCTTGTCCTCCACGATCTCGTAGAACTGCTGCATAGTGGTCAGTTTCGTAAGTACCTGATTCAAATAAGGATAGCTATCGAAAGGTGTGACAAGAAGTCGTCTTAGGTTGTCGATGGCAAAAGGCACGCTTCCGAGGAAGTGAGGTTTCTTTTCGAAGTAGCCTCTGAATCCATAAGCTCCGAGCACCTGCAATGTGCGGAACAGAACAAATAGCCTTAGCCTCTGCCCGAACACTGCGGTGTCAATGTTGACATATTCCTTGAGCGAGGTCAGATAGGTCTGAATCATCGCTTGCTTCAGCGCCTCCGGATAGCGGGAACGGGCCTGCCAGACAAAGGATGCCACGTCATAATAAATAGGGCCCCTTCTGCCTCCCTGAAAATCAATGAAGTACGGCTCTCCGTCCTTTATCATCACGTTGCGCGCCTGGAAATCTCTGTACATAAAGGTGTTGCCCATATCCAGAAGCAGGTCTTTCTTGAGTTTGTCGAAATCGTCCTGAAGCCTTATCTCGTCGAACTCCATTCCTGTGGCCTTGAGAAAGCAGTACTTGAAATAATTCAGATCGAACATCACCATCCTCTCGTTGAACTCAGGCTCAGGGAAACAGCAGTTGTAGTCAAGCCCCTGAGCGCCTTTGAACTGGATCTTCGGGAGCATCTCGATGGTGTGGCAGAGAATGGAACTCTCGAAAGAGGAATATTCCCCCGTCTCGCGGCCTTGGGATATGACGTTGTAAAGCTGGGCGTTACCGAGATCTTCCTGAATGTAGCACATTCCGTCATCGCTTTTGGCGAAGACCTTAGGTGCTTTGATGCCTTTCTCCCTGAAATGGGCGCTCAGATAGCAGAAAGCCTTGTTCTCCGAGAGATTGGTCCCGATGACTCCGATTAAGGATATATTGCCTCCTGTCAGCCTGAAATAGCGTCTGTGGCTGCCTGAGGACGTCAGTTCGGAACGGTCTTCCACTTTATGGCCTGTGTAGCGTTCGAACAATTTGTCTAATTGATCCGTCATTTGATTTTGATTTGTCACAAAAGTAGTAAATTTGCGTCATAAAAACACACAAGGGATATGCTGAATTACGCTTATTGTTCCGACAAGTACCAGTACACTATGGGAAAGTCGTTCTTCCAGTGCGGCAGGAAAGATGAGGTCGCTGTCTTCAATATGTTTTACAGAGTCGCTCCGGAGAACAACAACTGGGCGGTGGTAAGCGGGACCGAGGAGGTTCTGGAGATGATTGCGAGACTTGGAGACGCTCCGGAGGATTTCTTCGAGAAATTCATTCCCGGAGAGGATTACGCAGATTTCCGAAAGTTTCTTTCGACTATGAGGTTCACAGGCAACGTGTATGCGATGCGTGAGGGTGAGATCGTGTTCCCGAACGAGCCGATTATCACTGTGGAGGCGCCTCTGATTGAGGCTCAGGTGCTTGAGACCCCGATTCTGTGCATAATGAATCATCAGATGGCAGTGGCAACCAAAGCGTCCAGGGTGTGCAGGGCAACAGATCGTCCTGTAAGCGAATTCGGCTCAAGAAGGGCTCACGGTCCATGGGCTGCGACTTACGGAGCTAAGGCCGCGATAATCGCTGGCTGCGCGAGCACTTCCAACATTCTCACGGGTGTGATGAACGGGGTGCCTTCCACAGGCACTATGGCCCACAGTTTCATCACTTCTTACGGCAGTTCCGTGGACGGGGAGCACAAGGCTTTCAAAGACTACATCGCCACTCACAAGGGTGAGAATCTGATTCTGCTCATTGACACTTACGACACTCTCAAATGCGGGGTCCTGAACGCCATACGTTCTTTCAAGGAGTGCGGAATAGATGACACTTATCCTTTCGGCTACGGCATAAGGCTTGACAGCGGAGACCTCGCCTACCTTTCTATTGAAGTGAGGAAGATTCTTGACGATCATGGTCTAAAAGGCTGTAAGATATTTGCTACCAATTCATTGGACGAGTACCTCATTTCGGATTTGGAGCGACAGGGTGCAAGGATCGATTCTTACGGAGTGGGCGATGCGATCGCCACCAGCAAAGCGGCTCCCTGCTTCGGGAATGTGTACAAGCTGGTCCAGATTTCGGACGAGCCGGTGCTAAAGCGTTCCGAGGACAAGATAAAGCTGATCAATCCCGGATTCCAGATCACTTACAGATTGATCAAGAAAGACAGCGAGCTGAATAAGGATGTCTACAAAGCGGATGTCACTTGTCTTCGCGGGGACAAGATGTGCAGGGACATCGAAAAGGGCAGGAGCGTCACCGTCTATGATGAATTCGACAGGTACAAGTTCAAAACTTTCGAGAAGGGAGAATACGAGGCGAGGCCTCTTCAGGCTCAGATGATAAAGGACGGGAAACGGGTGGCTCAGGTTCATTCGCTTATGGAGAAAAAGGCTTTCTACAACGACACGCTGGCTCATTTCAGCCCTTCTGAAAGAAGACTTATCAACCCACACTACTACAAGGTGGACATCTCGGATGACTTGTACAACACCAAAATGAGGATTATCAATCGCTTAGTGAAAGAAATCAACGATTTCAGCATCGACTAAAAAGACTTCACCTGGCCGGATCAATCCTCCTTGTTTAGTCCGGAAGATCCTGCGGCTTCAGGAATGAGGCACGTATCTGCCGGAGGGAACCGTCGGAGAAACGCACCTGAAAAGAAGTGAGCTCTTTGTTGGCGGAGACTATCTCACCCTCGCCGAAGACCTCGTGAGTGACAGCGTCCCCGATGCTGAACCTGCTCTCGTACTCCCCTCTTTCGGAGGCAAAACCGTCCGTCTCGTCCTCATCGAGAACGTGGCTGACGCGTAGAGTAGAGTCCCACAATTCCTTGGACATAGTCCCGATCGTGACGAACATAGACCGGCCAATCTCGTGCAGAAAGCGTGAGGGACATTTGTTCATCTTGGTGGAGGTGCTGAAACCTTCCGATTCCGTGAGGAAAAGATTCCGCTCGGCTCTGGTCACGGCAACGTACATCAAACGCCTCTCTTCCTCCTCGCCGTTCTTCTTGAAATCCCTTATGGTTCTCATATTCGGGAACACCCCCTCGCTAAGCCCGATGACGAAAACGCATTTGAATTCCAGTCCTTTAGCCTGATGAATCGTCATCAGCTTGACGGTCGGAGTGTCGCGCGGATAGTCAGCGTTTGTGTACAGGGATATGTCCTGAAGATAGTCGGAAAGAGAGAATGTCACCTCCTTGTGGTCCTCCTCGTAGTACTTCATCGACTGGAGCAGCGCGTCAATGTTGTCAAGCCTGTCCTCGTCCTGGTCTTCTCTGTATAGGGTCTTAAGCCCGCTCTCATCAAGAAGATTGTTCATCACATCAGAGACGGACGACTCGCGTGATGCCGATCTGAACTTCTCAATCAGAGCGATGAAGGCCGGGGCGCCGCTTTTGGAAAAGACAGGATCAGTGATGTATCTTTTGAGAGTCTGATACAATGAGAGGCCTTCTTTCATCGCCGTGGTTTTGAGCTTTTCGGTAAAGGAACGTCCTATCCGTCTCGGGGGCACATTTGCGATTCGCAAGAACGAGAGGTCGTCTTCAGGATTGTCAATCAGCCTCAAATAGCTCAACGCATCCTTGATTTCTCTGCGTTCAAAAAACCTTACCCCTCCCCAGACAGTGTAAGGGATGTGATTCTTGAGCAATTCCTCTTCTACGCTTTGGGAAAGATAAGATGACCTGAACAATACCGCGAAATCATCGGGCTGCCCGCCTTTTTCCAGCATCATCCCAATCTGTCCGACAAGCCACTCAGTTTCGTCTTTCTCAGATTTGGCGTGATAGTGAGTGACAATCCGACCTTCTTTGTTGAAAGTGAACAGAGTCTTTGGAATCCTGTTGATGTTATTGGCTATAATGCTGTTGGCCACGTCCAGAATCTGAGGAGTGGAGCGGTAGTTCTGGTCGAGAATGACTTCTTTCTGACATGAGAAGTTCACGAAACGTTCCGGTTTCGCACCTCTCCACTCGTATATTGCCTGATCCGGGTCGCCTACCACGAAGAGATTCTTGTGTTTGGCCGCGAGTTTCTCGATTATCTCCCAGTCATCCGCATTGCAGTCCTGAGCTTCGTCCACCATAATGTAATTTAACTCGTTTTGCCAAAACTCGCGCGCATCCTCGAATCTATCCAGAATGTACTTTGTAAAATTGACAAGATCATCGAAATCCAAAGCGCTGAATTTCATCTGTCTGGATATGTAAGCGGCGAATTGGGACTTTCTCATTTCATCAGTCAACTCGGCTCCGGGGAGCATCAGTGCCGGGATGTAGTCGTCAAGGGCTTTGAATTCGCTTATCTGAGCAAGAAATTTCTTTACTGTCTGCTTGGTGCGTTTGATTCCAAGTTCATCCATTGCTGATTTGGCAGCGTTTTTGCGATCTTCGTCGTCAAGAATCGGGAAAGATTTAGGGAAACCGAGTCGGTAGATCTCTTTACGAAGGAATTTGACACAGAAGCCGTGAATAGTGCACACGAAATCATTGTAGTCTCCGCTCTGCACCATTGTGGAGATGCGCCTTCGCATCTGAGCGGCTGCTTTGTTGGTGAATGTGAGGCAAAGGATGTTGGCAGGATCGATGCCGAGCACATTGACCAGATAGGCATAACGATAAGTCAGAGCCCTGGTTTTGCCAGTGCCCGCTCCGGCTGTGACCCGGACTCTTCCTTCAGTGGAGATCACTGCCTCACGCTGTCTGGAATTCAAGTCTTTGAGAAAATCCTGATTCATATTCTATCCGCTAATATAACTAATTCCACGACAAGAACGAATCTTAAATTTTGTGAATAGACGAAAAAGTGATTAAATTTGTAAGTTTATGAGCAGATTCTTGACAAAAATATATTTTCCGGCTCTGATAGTAGGCGTAGCAGCCGTTCAGAGTCTTGTTCCCGGTGCCATTCAGCAGAGAAGCAAGCCGTCGGTTGAATTAAGCGTGAGCGACACTTCGGTGAAAATCAAAGATGAGACCGTCAGGAATTTCGATCTCAGAATCACCAACGACACGGCCTATCTTAACGCATTGGGAAGAGAGAAGCACATTTCTGCGAGGGACACAATGAAAGCTCCTGATTCTCTGAAACTTACCAATCCGTTCTTCTACAAGTACTATGTGGCGATCAAGGATTCTCTGACACATAGCCAGACTCGGGACTCACTTCTCAAATCAGGTGACACTCTTTCTTGCGTCAAGCTGGATTCGCTCTATGTCATAGATTCAACGGAGACGGCCAAGAATTCTTTCGCGGCGTGGTATGCCTCATTGACAAAAAAAGAGCGCAAAAAGTATCAATTCGAGCAGGAACTGCCTATCAAGCAGCACAGAATGGACAGTCTGCTTGCATTGAAGGATAGTCTCAAAGCCATCAAAGACAGCATTGTACAGGCTACTCCGAGAATACTGCAGACTTTTGCTTTCCCTGACTCTCTGGAGTACAAGAGGATTGTCTCGTGGAAGCACGACAGGAATTTCCACAAACTGGACTTCATCGACATAGACACTTCGTACAATTTCCACTACAACGATTATCCTTTCATTCAGAAGGATGTCAACGCGGCTTTTCTGGGTGTGTCCGGATCTCCTGCGCTGTCTTTCGATTATCACCAAAGGGATGACGGGGACGATGTCTCTTTCTATTCCGGCTCGGCTTCATGGTCCTACTCCCCTTCCACTCTTCCTATGTACAACAGCAAGACTCCCTACACGGAGCTTGCCTACCACGGCACATTGTTCGCCAACAAGGACAAGGAAGAGGACAACATCCACATCTTCACGACTCAGAACATTCTGCCGGAGTTGAACATCACCCTCGGCTACAACAGATTCGGAGGCGGCGGCATGCTTGACAACGAGACGACCAGAAACAAGACTTTTTTCGCAGCCGCCAACTACACGGGCAAGAGGTACCTCGCACACGTAGGTTACATCTACAATATGGTGGACCACGATGAGAACGGGGGGATCACCGACAATTCTCTGATACGAGACACTACTATTGACGCGAGAGAGATTAACGTTGTGCTGACGGATGCCAACAATCTGATTAAGAAGAACACCGTTTTCCTCGATCAGGAATACAGGATTCCTTTCACGTTCATCGACAAACTCAAGGAAAGGAAGATTCTAAAGGCTGAGCAGGCCTACAGGGACAGTGTCACGGCTACCGGTGATTCGCTGGCGATAATAAAGATGAATGAATATCTCGCAGGGAAGGTCGCAGCGAGGGAAAGCTCCGACACGACTTATGACGAGAGTAAGGAAAAGGTGACGACCGCTTTCATCGGACACAGTTCAGAGTACTCTGTCTACAGGAAACTCTACACTGACAAAATTGCTCTCGGGGACACCACGGCAAGACATTTCTTCAACGACAACTTCTTCTATAACCCGACTCAAAGTGCTGATTCTATGCGTGTTATGAGGTTCGAGAACCGGGCGTTCATCAAATTGCAACCCTGGGCGAACGACGCAATACTGTCCAAACTCAATGTCGGCATAGGAAACCGCATACAGACTTTCTACAGACAGGACAAGTCTTTCCTCTACAACACAAGCAATGTAACTTGGAACTCGACTTACCTCTATGCCGGAGCCGAAGGCAATGTCAAGCAATATTTCGACTGGGACGTGCTTGGAAGCTACACTTTGCTTGGAACGGAGAGCAGCGACTTTTTCCTGAAAGGCAATATGGGTTTCAACTTTTACCCTTTCCTCAGACATCACACCAGCCCTGTGTCTCTCAACCTCAGTCTGGAGACTTCTTTGAAAGAGCCTGGTTACTACGAGCAGCACCTGTTCTCCAACCATTACAGATGGGACAACAGTTTCGACAAGACCTCAAAGACTCAGTTGAAGGCGACTCTTGACATTCCTCTTTGGAAGATGCGGCTTGAAGGCGGTTACACCCTTCTGAAGAACAACATTTACTACGACAGCACCGGAACAGTGCGGCAGAACGCCTCCGCAATGAGCATTCTGTCGCTATCGCTCACCAAGAATATCACGCTGGCTAACGTGCTCCATCTCGACAACAGACTGCTGTTCCAGCTCACTTCAGACGACAAGGTTGTCCCGCTTCCGATGGCTGCGCTGAATCTTAGATACTATGTTCAGCTACCTGTAGTTAAGGATGTTATGTATTTCCAACTCGGTGCGAATGTGCTTTATAACACAGAGTGGTACTCCCCGGGTTACAATCCTGTCACGAGCACTTTCGTCAATCAGCGAGAGGAAAAGTACGGAAACTGCCCATATATAGACGTCTTCGTGAATATGCAGTGGAAACGCGCCTGCATTTTCGTAAAGCTTGAGAACGTGGGTCTTGGATGGCCGATGGACAAAGCAGACTACTTCAGCGCTAATCACTACATACGGCCTCAAAGAGCATTGAAACTGGGTATGTTCTGGCCTTTCTACACACAGCCTTACAAACACAAGTCTCTCGGTGGAGGAAGCAGTTCCTCAGGCGGGGGCAGCGCAAGCGGAGGCAGCGGGGGCTCAAACTCTATAGGTGGGATAAACTCGCGTATGAATACGGGACGAAACTAATTTCAATATGCCTGCTTCAAGAAAAATTAAAAAAGGATTCCGTTTCCTTATTCCTACAGTAATAGTGCTGCTGATTATTCCCGTGTGCGGAAGGACAATTTTCTTGAGACACAAAGATTCATTTCAAAAACTATCCGGAGACAGTCTATCCTGCGTCATCGCTGTGAATGACGACAGAGGATCTTCCGGCCTTAAGGCAGGCTACAGTTTCGAGATGCTGAAAGCATTTTCAAAAGATTGCCGCTGCAAGGTAACCATCGATAAGGCTGCCCCGAGCGTTGACTATTTCGACTCTCTGAAAGCGGGTGTTCTGGATATACTCGTGACGGCTTTCCCTGACTCTCTTGAGATAGATTCCATATCCTTTTCAGCTCCAGTGGGAGAGGAGATTATCTGGGCCGTTAAACGAATTAAAAGGCAGGTAAGGCTTAAGGAAATCAATTCTTGGATATCCCATTACACAAATTCGGCGCGGTACGGCGAGACCAAAAGAAGATTTTTCACTTCTTACAATCCTTACAAGATGGCCTCATCAGGAAGGGTCTACAGTAATCTCAGCCCTTATGACGAAATCATAAAAAAGCAGGCAGGAAAGCTCAAATGGGACTGGAAACTGCTTACCGCCGTTATCTATCAGGAATCGGGATTCTGCATAGACACTCGTTCAAGAAGGGGTGCGCTGGGTCTTATGCAGGTAATGCCTAAGACCGCAAGCAGATTTGAAGCTGACAATCTGCTTGATCCTGAGGACAACATATCAACGGGCGTGAGCTACATAGCCAGGCTTCAGAGAATGTTCACTTCGCGCGCCCGGAACAAAGCCGAATTGGAGAAATTGACTCTGGCCGCCTACAATGCCGGAGAAGGCAGGATTCTGGATTGCATCAATTACGCTTCCACTCTTGAGAAGGACAATGACACTTGGGACGCTCTCGTTGACGTGATTCCTCAAATGAGAACGGATTCCATTCTTCAGGTGGACACTGTGAAACTCGGAGTGTTCAAAGGTGTGGAGACAATCAAATATGTCGATCAGGTTTTGGAACTATACCGATCTTTCAGCAAGGTCCGTCTTTCAGCTGACTCGCACGGTGTCGGCAGGGTCGACTCTCGAAATAAATAATGACGGAATAAGCAGAATCAGCATTATCACCAGAAATGACAACGCATCGGCTCCGAGAATCAGTCCCCAATTAATTCTGACAGGTACGAATGAGACTGAATAGTTCTCAGGATTGAGGCCAATCAGATGCGTCGCACTTTGGATTAGGCAGAAGAGCAGCGCAATAACGTTGCCGACTGCCATTCCTTTCAAGACCAGCACCGAGGAGACTTTCAGGAAGACTCTTACTATGTTTGAGTCGGTCATCCCGAGGGTTTTGAGCGTGCCTATTGTGGAGATGTTCCTGAACAGAAGAATCAGGAGGCCTGAAATCATATTGAACGCAGCCACAATGGTCATAAGGACCAGTATAAACAGCACGTTGAAGTCTATGAGTTTCAGCCAGTCGAAAATCTGAGGATATCTTTTGAATGTCGGAACGGAGACTAACGACGGGTCTTCATCACCTGCGAAAAGTAAGGCAATGGAGCCTATGTCGCTTGAGATTTCCGCAGTCTTGGAGTTGCTCCGGTAAGATTCGTCAAGATTGATTTCCAAAGCGGATGCCTTGTCTTCTGTCCAGCCGTTAAGTCGCTGAAGATCAGCAAGATTGGTGTACACCATCTGATAATCCCCCACGCTGATGAGGTCCTCGCAGATGCTTTTGACCGTGAATTTGCGCACTTTAACTTTGCTGCCGATGAAATAGACCTGCAGATTGTCGCCTTCTTTTAGTCCGAGTTGGTCGGCGAGTTTCCGTGGAACGGAAGCCTGAAGTGTCAGCGAATCTTTTCCGTAGGCATCGAGATGTGCTTTTTTCAACAAATCAGGGTTGTCCGGAAGGCCTTTGAACAGCACACCGCTTATCGCTTCCCCACTTTTCAGAATTCCGGCTCTGTAGATGACAGGATTAATGCTTTTTACTCCTTTTATGGAATCTATCCTGCCGTAGAATGACGGCTTTGCGTCAATCGGTTCTGAGTCTCCGGCGTAGTTCATGTTCTGAGGCAGAAGCTGGATGTCTCCGGAAACGAATGAGATTCCGTCACTGATTTCTCTCCTGAATCCGGAGGCAATGGAAACGGACACTATCATAATCAGGAAACTGATGGCTATGCAGACCATAGCCACCGTTCCTGAGAATTTCAATTTGCTCGCTATGAAACCGGATGCGTTCATTTTAAGTTCTACCAGATGTGCACTCTTTCACTCTCTGGGCGCCACATCGGGTCTCCTTCCTTGATGCCGAACGCATCGAAGAAAGTCCGGAAGTTCTTTAATGACACATTCACCCTGTTCTCGGCAAGAGAATGGACGTCAAGTTTCGTAAGACGCGCTTTTTCCGCTTCGGTAATGTTCTGAGCCCAGATAATGCCATAAGAGATGTAGAATCTCTGTTCCGGGGTGAATCCGTCAATCGCAGCGGGACGATTGCCTTTGAAGGAATTTTCCATCGCCGTGTAGGCTATGCTAAGTCCGCCGTGATCACCTATGTTCTCACCCAGCGACAATTCGCCGTTGGCATATAGATCGTCTGAGATCTTGACCGCATTGAACTGATCCACAAGCACTTTGGTCTTTTCTCTGAATTTGGCATCATCCTCTGACGTCCACCAGTTGTTCATATTGCCGGTCTTGTCGAACAGTCTGCCCTGGTCGTCAAAACCGTGGGACATCTCGTGCCCTATGACGACTCCGATTCCGCCGTAATTCACTGCGGCGTCTGCGTCAGGATTGAAGAATGGTGGCTGAAGAATTGCCGCCGGGAAGCAGATTTCATTCGTAGACGGATTGTAGTAGGCATTCACCGTCTGAGGTGTCATTCCCCACTCGCTCTTGTCGGTCGGTTTACCGAGTTTGCGCATATTGTCGTCCACATACCATTTCCCCGCGTTTCTAATGTTCTCGTAGTAACTCTTTGAAGGGTCCACAACAAGTGTGGAGTAGTCTTTCCATTTGTCAGGATAGCCTACTTTGACGGTGATGTTGTCAAGTTTCTCGTGTGCTTTGAGTTTTGTCTCGGCGCTCATCCAGTCCAGCCGGTCTATGTGTTCTCCTAAAGCCATGCGAAGATTGCCTATCAGGTCAAGCATCATCTTCTTTGAGGTTTCAGGGAAATATCTCGCAACGTACATCTTGCCTACGGCCTCTCCGAGGATTCCGTTAGGAACCGACATAGCTCTTTTCCAGCGTGGTTTTTGTTGCTGTACTCCTGACATCTGTTTGCTGAAGAAGTCAAATGACGCAGTGTAATACTCGTCGCTGAGTGAGCCTGACGCATCAGAGATCAACTGTCCGAGAAGATAATCTTTCAACTGTTCCACGCTTGACGCTGCGAAAAGGCTGTCAAGCCCTTCGAAGAAGGAGGGTTCGCAGACCATCAGTTTGTCTTGCGCCGGAATGCCCCTTTCAGCGAAATAGGTCTTGAATCCAATGTTTGGATACTTTTCTTCCAACTGTGAGGTGCTCATCGGATTGTACATCTTCTGGATGTCTCTTTCCTGAACGCTTGTCCAAGAGGATTCCGCAAGGGCGTCTTCAACCGCGAGGACGCTTGCCGCCCTATTCTCAGGTGAGGACAGTCCGCTGAGCGTAAAGATTTTGGAGATGAATTTCTCGTATCCTGCCTTCAGTTCCGCATTCTTGGGATCTATATAATAGTCTCTGTCTCCCATTCCCAGACCGCTTTGGCTGAGCCACAGAAGCTGACTGTCGCTGTCCATAAGGTCGGACTCCACAAATGCCGCAAAGAAAGGGCTGCCGCTCGCATAATTGTGGATCCGGGCAACGCATTTGATTATGTCTTCTTTAGATTTGGCCGCATTAATCCGCTTGGTGTACAAGGCAAGCGGTTTCCCACCTTCCTCGTTCAACTTCACGGAGTCGAGGCCCATCTTGTACAAATCTGAGATCTTTCTGTCCACAGAACCTTTTTCGGTCTTCATCTTTGTCATTGACGAGAACAAGTCGTTGAGTCGCTTCTGATTGTTGTCGTTAAGGACATCGAAAGAGCCGAATCTGGCATATTCGGGCTTCAAAGGATTGTTTTTCTGCCACCCGCCAGTAGAATACTGATAGAAATCCGTCCCCGGCGACACAGTCAAATCCATACTTTTCAAATCAATAGCCGGCACTTTTTCCTGCGTCTTCACTTCAGTCTGCGCCGGTTCTTTTGCCTGCGCATCCATTTCTGCCGCTCCGGACAGAGCCATAATTGGTAAAACCATTAGCAATAATTTATTCATCACAATTAAACTTTAAAAATTCACTTCTATACTCGGGCAAAATTTTTGGCTAAAAACCACGACGACAAGGCCAATCAAACCTACCTCGACAAAGCCCGAAAAGAATTGTAAATTTAACAATTATTTACGATTATCCCACAAAATAGTCCCTCAAAAACTCACTTGACTTCACCGCATATCTCCTCCCCTTCACAGACATTTTTCGAACACCCGGGTGCAAAACGCTCCCTTTTTGCACCCCGGTCACTGACCTATACACATAGCTGCCACCCAAGCCGTGAATGGGACCGTACCTTGACAAGTGTCATCAAACTTGTTTTGGACCTTGTCCATGCTGATGTTCACGTCATATCTTAAAAATCGCAAGGCATGCTCCTCGATTTCCTTCTTCCCAATATTACCGTATTTCTTATGCAATTCTGTACAATCATATATGGCCATAGCCACGGCTTGCGCTCCCTTTATGCCTTCAGGATGATTGTGCGCGCAAGCAGCCGAAATTTCGCCTCACTTAACAGACTATAGCCCCCATTAAAGGAAGCCCAAGCCACGGGGCTCACCCTCATTGCCGCTCCGTTCCCATAAGAATTGTATTGCACGGGAATATCGGACTGTACCCATAGATTGAAGCCGAAGCCACCTTTAGGTTGCGGATAGCTCAGACACCACCGGCGAATGCTCTCACCATCATCCCGATGCTTAAAATGGCGTCGGCAACCGCAATAGTGCAGATTGTGTCATCGGTGTAATCATCCTCAGCAGAGAATAATTCAAAATCATTGTCATTCGTCGGATTAAACTACCAACGACTTCCAATTATATCCCCGATTATTGCGCCTAACATAATATGTTTGATTGATAATTATGAGAACTAAGGTCACAATTTCGCTGGCAAGAAGCAAATTCAGGAGCAAATTAACAGACAAGCGAGGAAAGTGAAAAGGAAGAAATTTATTTTTCGGGATATTGTTCGTACTTTTGCAAGAATGAAGACCGGAAAAAAGCCCGAAAACGGAAATATAGAGCCGGGGATATAGGACCAAGAATTTTGAGCCGGGAACAGGAAATGAGCGATAATATGAACCGAACGAAAATCAAAGATATAGCGATACGCTACAGCATTGCGACATTGGGACTCGCACTCGTGGCAGTGGGAGTGGCGCTTTCCATTAAGTCTAATCTCGGCACGGCACCCGTGTCCTGTCCTCCCTACGTAGTGAACCTCATTGGAGGTCTCACCGTGGGAGAGTACACAATAGTGATGCACTTCATCTTCATACTACTCCAGCTCGCTCTGCTGAGAAAAGAATTCAAAGCGATAGACCTGATGCAGATTGCTGCGGCATTCGTATTCGGCTTCCTGACCGACGCCGCGATATGGGCCTTCTCATGGGTTGAGTCCGCGACAATGGCAGGAAGGCTGATACTGACAGCCATATCAGTGATAATCACTGCGTTAGGAGTTAGCCTTGAAGTAATCGGAAACGCTTGGATGCTTGCGGGAGAAATGACGGATGCGGCAATTGCGAAAGTGCTGCGAATTCAGTTCAGAAACGCAAAAATCGGCTTCGACATATTCCTTGTCATAGTCTCAGCCCTGATAGCCTACATCGCATTCCACAACCCGCTCGGCAGCCCCGGACACTACGTCATCGGAATAGGCACGCTGATCAGCGCATTCTTCACAGGCTACTGTATGAAATTCACGGACAAGATGGCCGCGAAAATGTTCGGGAGACTATTGGCCAAGCAATGAAATCCTTCATACAATTCATAAAAGACTGGATGCTGCCGATTTCAATGGGAACAGGAATCTTGCTCTATCTGGTCTATCACAACACACCAGCGCTCTATCCGGCCGGTCCCCTGCTGAACAAAATCTGCACCTCCCTCCAGCCTATAATGGTGTTCCTTATGCTATTCCTGCAATTCGTAAGAGTGGCCCCGACAGACGTCCACTTCAAGAAATGGCATCTGTGGCTGCTGCTTATTCAAGGCTCTGTCTTCACGATAACCGGCCTCCTGATGGCCCACAGGCCTGAGACAGACGGCACCGTGCTGGTGGAGACCGCAATGCTCTGCCTAATCTGCCCCACTGCCTTAGCAGCCGGAGTGATCACCGACAAACTCGGAGGCAGCCTCTCAGGAATAATGTCATATATGATTATGATCAATGTTCTGGTCTCATTCCTGATACCTTCGATAGTCCCTTTGCTCCACCCGATGGAAGGAAGGACATTCTGGATTAGTTTTCTGCTCATCCTCAGACGAGTCTTCTCAATGCTGATTCTTCCCTGCGTCCTTGCATGGCTGATACGCTACCTGCTGCCGAAACTGCATAAACGGCTAACAGGACTTATGTGGGCGGCATTCTATCTTTGGAGCTTTTCATTGATGATATCCCTGATTCTCACGACCAGATCATTGGTACTAAGCAAGATGTCAATGGTATATGCCTTAGCCATCGGCCTGATCTCACTAATCTGCTGCGTTGTGCAATTCCGGCTGGGACGGGTGATAGGCAAACGCTACAGCCACGCCGACTCAGTGACTGCCGGACAGGCGCTCGGACAGAAAAACACTGTGTTCATCATCTGGCTTGGCTACAATTTTATGACCCCGACCACGTCAATAGCCGGAGGCTTCTACTGCATCTGGCACAACTTCGTCAACTCGTATGAACTTTACAGACAGAGGATTCTGTCAGAGAAGTCTACTTCAAAGACTTAAGCCTGATTGACGCCGAAGTCCTTTCTGTCTCTTCCTGAGAGTACTTGACCACCATCGGAAGATACTTCTTCTCCAGTTTCACGTTCTTGTCATTTCTTGCGAGCAGAACGCAGTTACGGATAGCAGTCATATCGTCAGGATGCTTCTTCAGCACAGAGTTGTAGTACTTCAAGGCCTTCTTGTTATCTTTGGCTGCCACAAGATAATAGGAGCCCATATTGTCAAGGAACAGAGGCTCGTCCGGATTATAGTCAAGCATTTTCTGAGACAATAGTTTGAAAGCCTCATAACCGGCAGGCACTCCCATCTTGAAAAATGAGAAACAGTAGTCTTGAATGGACGCCTTGAAGAAATCGTTGTCCACTTTGAACTCAGGATAGTTCCAAACAGGGTTGTTTATGTAATTATAGTCAATCAGCGACTTTAGCTCGGACATAGCCATATCCGGACTGTTCTTTTCGTAGGAGATGTAAGCAGACACCTTCAGGAAACGCAAATCCAGACGTAACGGATCTGCTTTCACAGCCCTGTCAATCTGAGAAGCCGCGATTCCGAAAAGGCTGTCGTCAAAGAAAGTTTCCTCGAAATAGTTGACATTGTTACCGAGAGAATCCTTCAGGCTCATAAGCGGAGCATTGCCCAGATACTTAGCCTCACTCCCCTTAGGCACCACTTTCACTGTTTGCGCCTTGAAATAATAATAGGAGAACCTCCCGACCATCATATTGACGTCCTCAGGATAGTCCGCATTCCATCTGTCAAGAAGCGTCTCGATGCCGACCCCGGAAGGGCCCAGATTTTTGACCAGCAAGTTGTAACGATTCTGGTACTCCGACTCGGACGGCACTGATGACTGCGCTGATAAAGACAAGGGCAAAGCCACAAACGCAAATATGGCAGCAAGCAAATAGTAGTATTTCTTCATAATTGATATAATTTCAGTTTATTGATTAATCTCCATTCTGATTCTTCTTTCCTGAGGCAAAAGGTTATTGCATCTCCTGCCGAGATTCTTGACAAAGCCTAATGGAAGCCCGTCATACACAAGCCTCACAAAGCCTTGAGGAGCCTCTTCAAGAGAAAACGAATCCCTGTGCAGGAACCTCAACGCCGTCTGCCTGTCCAACTCTACCGAAGGAAAAGCATCTATTGAGGCGATTATGGACAAGGCAAGATCAGCTGAAGGGACCAAAGTCTTTCCTTTCGCAGTGCCCACTTCCACACCCATTAGAATAGGATGCAGGAACTCAAGCTCAGCGGCATAACCCGCAATCACCTCCGGGACTGCAATCACCAAATCGCCTTTTCTTCTTTCTACGACAGGCTCTGTCACAAATCCTGACAAAAAATCGGACACTTTACCAGCACCGCGGCCGGAAGCGGATCTTAAATCCTCGCCGTTTTTCCTCACCACAGCGCAGTACTGTCCCTCGCCAGGGACGAAACCCGGAGCGAGAAGCCGGCCGCAAGAAGTCTTGATAACCCCGGAAACGGTACAGCTGTCAAAATCGGGAACGAACTCACCAATCACCTCTCCGCCAAGGTTCTCCGCACACCAGCAGACGTTCCCGTCATCCTCCCGTTCATTGAAAGTGCAAGTCGAATAGACCAGATGCCCTCCCTCTGCAAGCGACGGCCAGACATCAGAGAGAATCCTCCGTTGCCTTGCCTCGCAAAGAGCCACGGTGTCCGGAGACCAGTCGGCAACAGCCTTGGGGTCTTTCCTGAACATACCCTCGCCTGAGCAGGGAACATCCGCTATGATAATATCGAAAAAACCCTCAAGTTTCGCAAACGCTTTCGGGTCCACGGAAGTCACAATCACATTGGGATCACCCCACAAAGCCACATTTCCAGCAAGCACCGTTGCCCTTTGCCTCATCACTTCATTAGCCACCAGCACAAAAGAGTCTCCACAAAACTTTCTCAACACAGCCGCTGCGTGAGTTGTCTTCCCGCCAGGAGCCGCGCACAAATCGAGGACAGTCACGAAACCTTTCTCAGAGGCCCGCAAGACTTTGGAAAAGATTTCTCCCACAAACATTGCGGAAGAATCCTGAACATAGTAGGCCCCGCAATGGAGAAGAGGATCAAGAGTGAAAGATGGCCTCGATTTCAGCAAAAAACCTTCAGAGCACCATGGCACGTGAGCGGCTCCGTCAAGAATCTCGACAGGAAGCTCCGGCTTTTTTGAAGGATTCAGCCTCACCGAGACGGAGGAATCCGAAGCCAATGCAGAGACAATGACAGACGCTTTTTCCTTGCCTACCACCCCTTCAAGCCCATTCACGAAATTAGAGTCCATTCTCAGAATTTGATATTCTTAAGCATCTCAGGATCAATTCCTTCCGGCATCTTTCCCTCAGACACACAGGCAAGAGCGTCAACCATTTTGTCAAGCGCATCCTGAATCTTGGATCCGAGAACCATTTTCATCATCAAGTTGAGCTCGGCTGAAAAATCAATATGGAAATCAGTTTTCGTGGAGCCCTCGGCCCCATCGAAATGCAAAGTCACGTTAAACGGAAACGGGCCACCGTTATCCACCATTCTGATGTTGGAATAAGGATTCCTCTCCGCCACCTTGACCCCAAGATTAAAACCCTGAACAGTCGCTGACAGAGAATCAAAATCAGCCGTCACCCCATCTTTTTTGTCCTCCGGAAGGAAATTTACAAAATTTCTCATATCCGTAAAAGCCATATAGAGTTCCGACGGAGCGCGCGCCACCAAAGCATGTTTGCTTGTTATATCAGTTGCCATAAGCTATTTTATTGCTCCCAGGTCGAAGGGGAAATTCTCCATTTGCAGAGGACGTCATAATCTGATTCCTTGATGTACCCGGTCTCTTTAGCCATCTCCACGAGAGCCTGATAATTCGAAATCGTTGTCAGTTCCACGCCTTCAGCCTCAAACCGGTCCCTCGCCTGCTCGAATCCGTAAGTAAAGATCGCCACCATTCCAAGCACGTTGGCTCCTGCCTTACGCAAAGCGTCCACAGCTGCGAGACTGCTTTTTCCGGTGGATATAAGATCCTCAACCACAACGACATCCGCACCGTTCTCCAACAGACCTTCTATCTGAGAGCCCGTGCCGTGATCCTTCGGTTTCGGACGGACGTAGACAAAAGGCTTGCTCAGTTTGTCCGCCACAAGAACTCCGTGAGCAATTGCGCCTGTGGCCACTCCCGCGATTACCTGGACATTCTTGTACTTTCTGTCAATCACATCGGCTATGACGGCGCTCACTCTCGTCCTAAGATCCGGATAAGAGAGAATCTTCCTGTTGTCGCAGTAAATAGGCGAATGCCAGCCGGAAGCCCAGACAAAAGGGTCATCCGGTCTTAATAGAACGGCTTTGATCCGCATAAGATCCGCAGCCAACTTTTTGTCCGTATTTTCCATACTCTATTCTTTAATTACGTTTTTAAGCATTAAATTTGCAGCTAAACTTACAAATATAGTAATTTCCAGCATTAAAATGCACAAGATATATTTTGAAAAGCGTTGCATCGTGATATGCGGCCCTGATGATTTGGCCCTCGCTGATCCAAATTCCATCGAATTTCACCTCGGCAACAAGAAAGACATCCACACCCTCATCAGTATGGTGGAAGCCTCCGACACGCTTGCAAGGGTCTACATCCCGACCGAAGACACAGAAAGGACCTACCGTGACATCTGTTCGGAGTTCAAAGAGGTGAACGCCGCCGGAGGACTCGTATCAAACAAACGCGGGGACTATCTTCTGATAGACAGAAACAATATGTGGGATCTGCCCAAAGGGCATCAGGAAGCCGGCGAGGACATCAAAGTCACCGCAATGAGGGAGGTTATGGAAGAAACGGGGGTTAACCAACTGGAACTTAGAGGTTTGATATGCGTGACCGACCACTGTTACAAAAGGGACGGCATCTGGCATCTGAAACACACCTGGTGGTTCGATATGCTTTATAATGATCCGACTAATCTGACGCCTCAGAAAGAGGAGGACATAACCAAAGCGGCGTGGGTGGCCAAATCAAGCCTTCCGCCGTATCTCAAAAAGACTTTTCCCTCGATAATCGAAGTTTTCAGAGAAGCAAAGGTATAAAAGCACTAAAAATGAAACTTTTGACTGAGTTTCATCGTATAGTATATATGCACAAAAGATTATTTGATATATGAAACTTTCACAATTTCAATTTCTCCTTCCTAAAAGCAAACTTGCGCAAGAGCCGTCAAGATGGCGCGACGACTGCAAACTGCTTGTGCTCCACAAAGACACAGGAGAGATAGAGCATAGAATTTTCAAAGACATAATAGATTATTTCTCGGACGGGGATATGTTCGTTCTCAACGACACGAAAGTGTTCCCTGCGAGACTATACGGCAAGAAAGAAAAAACCGGAGCGGACATAATGGTGTTCCTCTTAAGAGAGCTAAACAAAGAGCAGAGACTTTGGGATGTCGTGGTCGATCCCGCAAGGAAGATCAGAATTGGCAACAAGCTCTACTTCGGAGATGACGAAAGTCTCGTGGCCGAAGTCATCGACAACACAACCTCCAGAGGAAGGACATTGCGATTCCTCTATGACGGTCCGTACAATGAGTTCAAACAGACCCTTTTCAGTCTCGGGCAGACACCTGTTCCGAGATTTGTGAAGGCTCACATCACACCTGAGGACAAAGACAACTATCAGACTATCTTCGCCGAACACGAAGGTGCGGTCGCTGCCCCTGGAGCTGGTCTTCATTTCAGCAGAGAACTATTCAACAGGATGATTCTCAAAAACATAGAAAAGACGTTCATCACTGTTCACATGGGGATAGGACATTTCAGAAAAGTCGATGTGGAGGACTTGTCAAAGCATAGAATGGATTCCGAAAAAATGATCATCACTCAAGAAGCGGCTGACAGAATCAATGTGGCAAAGAAAGCCGGGCACAAGATTGTGGCCGTCGGAGTCACCGTCATCAGAGGCCTTGAGACCTACGTCACCACCAATCACGAAGTGAAGGCTTACGACGGATGGACCAACAAGTTCATCGCACCTCCTTACGAGTTCTCGATTCCGGATGCGATAGTGTCCAATTTTCATATGCCTGAGTCCACAATGCTAATGTCGGTCGCGGCCTTCGGAGGGTACAAGAATGTGATGAACGCCTACAAAGTGGCCCTTGAGATGGACTACAGATTCGGCCCTTACGGCGATGCGATGCTCATCGTTTAGCCTTTCTCACATAAGAAACGTCAATTTACATAAAAAACAGATAAATCAAGCCTCTTCTCTCTCGTGAGAAGAGGCTTTTTTCGCACTCTCTGACTAACTTAGCGAAAAAAAGCGATGTGGGAAGAGTACAGTGAGAGAGAGTGCGTCTGCGCGCTGAACAGAATCTTCGGATTCAAGCCGGGAAAAGCGATTGCGCTAATCAAGGCTCTCGGTTCCGCAAAAGCCGTGTTCAAAGCGGATAAGAACGGGATAGACAGAGTGGTCGGGCCATTTTGCAGAGAAGCAGCTCTAATCAGACGAGATGAACTCGAAAAAACCAGAAAAGAACTCGACGGGTATGACAAAAAGGAATATCATTTCGTCACTTTTGAGGATGATTGCTACCCCTCTCTTCTGAGAGAATGCGAAGATCATCCGGTGGGCTTGTACGTGAGATCGAAGACCCCCGTGTCAGAGATTTTCAACCAAAAAAAGTCTATAGCAATCGTTGGGACGAGGGACATTTCCCCTTACGGAATGGAATGGTGCCGGAAGATTGTGGGAATGATCTCCAAATCTTCTGAAAAGCCTCTGATAGTTAGCGGATTAGCCTTAGGAACCGATATCACGGCCCAGGAATGCGCGCTTAAATGCGGTCTCCCTACGGTGTCCGTAATGGCGACCGGAATAGATGACGTCTATCCTTACAGGCACACCGGTTTCGCACTCAAGACCGTCGGCAAAACCGGATGCGCCCTCGTCACCGACTACCCAACCGCCACCTCGCCCGCCGCTTTCAATTTCTTAAGAAGAAACAGAATAATCGCCGGAATGTGTGCCGCCACGATACTTGTCGAATCCAAAATCAGAGGCGGAGGGATGATGACGGCCAATCTTGCCTTCAACTACGGAAGAGACGTTTTCACGCTTCCCGGAAGAGTGGACGATCCCAGATCGCAAGGCTGCAATTTGTTGATCAGAAGACAAGTGGCCTCTCCGATAACAGATTTGGAATCACTTTCGGAGTCCCTGGGTCTATCCGGAAACGGAGCTATGGAATCCGAGAGTCTTGAAGAAGCCGTGAGACGGAAATACTCCGTCGACCCTCTTCGAGAAGACATCCTGGAGATTACCACGGCAATCAGCACGCACAAAGCCTGCACTTTGGACGAACTGTGCGAAATGACGGGAAAACCTTATCAGAGAATAGCGGAAATTACCAATATATTGGAATGCGACGGTTTCATCAGGATAGACTTAATGCAGAGATGTTGCGTTATTAAAACATAAATGCGTAAATTTGTGGAATGATTTTCATAGACACGCACACTCACAATTCCGACGAGGCATTTGCCGGCGAAGAAGATGCTGTGATTTCCGGAGCAGTCAAGGCGGGGGTCACCAAACTTCTCCAGCCGGACATCGACAGTTCGGAACGAGATCGGATGTTTTCTCTCGTGGGAAGGCATCCCGGCGTACTTTTCCCGATGCTCGGACTGTACCCCGGATCCGTTACGGAATCGTGGGAGGAGGAAATTGACAAGATGCTGCCCTACAAGGACAAAGGGATTGTGGCCATCGGGGAAATCGGATTGGATTTCCACTATTCCCGCGAGACTGAGGCCCTGCAGAGAGCGGCTTTCAAAGCCCAGCTTGAGCTTGCCGACAAATGGAATCTGCCGGTAAACATCCACGAGAGGGATTCTCTGGATGTCTTCTTCGATGTGCTCCAAGAATGCAGGCACCTGAACATAAGAGGGAATATGCACGCATTCAGCGGCAGCATCGAGACTTTTCTCAGGCTTCAGAAATTCGGAGAATGGTACGTAGGAATCGGCGGAGTCGTGACATTCAAGAATGCCGCGGTAGCCGAGAGCGTAAAGAAGATTCCGATGGAGAGGATTCTTCTCGAGACTGATTCGCCATATCTCTCCCCCACGCCGCTGAGAGGCACAAGAAACGACAGCAGCCGCATTCCTCTGATTGCGGCCAAAGTAGCCGAACTTAAAGGCATCAGCCTTGAGGAAGTGGCGGAAAAGACAACTGAAAACGCAGAAAAATTATTCGGAATATGATAGCTGAATCACAAAAAAGGCAAGACCGTTCATCTCTGCTGATGATTTACACGGGAGGCACAATCGGTATGAAGCAAGATCCGGACGATCTTACCTTGAAGCCGTTCAATTTCGACCAGATCATAAGCGAGGTCCCGGAACTCGGGAAATTCGCATTCAAAATCGACTCCTACACGTTCGACCCCCTGATTGACTCCTCCGACGTGGAGCCGGCCCTTTGGAAATCCATCGCTCAACTCATATATGACAAATACGAAGACTATGACGGCTTCGTGATTCTGCACGGCACCGACACTATGGCCTATTCCGCCTCAGCGCTGAGTTTTATGTTCAGCAATCTCGGCAAGCCGGTCATCTTCACGGGAAGCCAGCTTCCAATCGGTGTTCCGAGGACTGACGGCAAGGAGAATCTCATCTCTTCCGTGGAGATCGCCTCCGCAAAAGACGCAAAAGGCAACGCGCTGGTGCCGGAAGTCTGCATCTACTTCAACTCGCTTCTGATAAGGGGCAACAGAAGCACCAAAATCAATTCGGAGAACTTCAACGCATTCATCTCGGCAAACCTTCCTCCCCTCGCCGAAGCGGGAATCAACATACGTTACGACAAATCACTGATCAGATACCCACTGTCAACTGACAGCAGGCCGGAGATTTTCACAGATCTTGACACAAGAGTCTCCATTCTGAAGATTCACCCAGGGATCACCCCGCAAGTCGTACGGAACATTTTGTGCGGCTCCGAGACAAGGGCGGTCATCATAGAAACTTACGGCTCCGGCAACGCTCCTTCGAAGCCTTGGTTTCTGGACATTGTCAAAGAGGCCGGCAAGACGGGCAAGATTATGCTGAACGTCACTCAATGCATCAACGGCTCAGTCAATATGAATCTTTATGCGACCGGAAAGACTCTGGAAAAAGCCGGCGTCGTCTCGGGACACGACAGCACGACTGAAAGCGCGCTTGGGAAACTGTACTATCTGCTCGGAAAATCGACAGACAACAAATGGATTAAAAAGATGCTGGATTGCAATCTTAGGGGAGAAATCTCAGAATAATTCTTGTCGAATGAAAAATAATTGCTAAATTGCGAACAATTATGATAGAAAAGATAACCATCTTGAAAAACATAATAGAAACTATCAAATACATTTATTAATTAAACACACAAAAACAATTATGAAAAAAATTTTCATGTTTTTGGCAGTGATTGGTCTTATGACCTTATCTGCAAACATTGCCTCAGCTCAGGAAGATGCCGCATCAGAAACACCTGCGGCAACAGAGCAAGTCGCACCGGCCAATGATTTGGCAGCTCTTACTGCCTCAGCGGAAGAAGTTCCTCTAAATCAGGCTATCAAGACAAAGTTCATCGAAGGTGGTCCTGGGTTTATGTCCTGCATTATCCTCTGTCTCATCATCGGTCTTGCATTGGCTATCGAGAGAATTCTCTACTTGCTCAACGCCAAGGTCAACACCAAGAAGCTCCTTACCAAAATCGAGGCTGCTCTTGACGAAGAGGACGGAATCGAGAAAGCTAAGGAAATCTGCCGCAACACCCGCGGTCCTGTAGCAAGCATTTTCTATCAGGGTCTGCTCCGCGCTGATCAGGGAATCGATGTTGTCGAGAAGACAATCGTTTCTTACGGTTCAGTTCAGATGAGCCTTATGGAGAACGGACTTTCTTGGATTTCATTGTTCATCGCCCTTGCACCTTCTCTGGGATTCCTCGGAACAGTCATCGGTATGATCCAGGCATTCGACGCAATTCAGGCAGCAGGTGACATCTCCCCTAACATTGTCGCAGGAGGTATGAAGGTCGCATTGATCACCACCGTCGCAGGTTTGATTGTCGCTATGATTCTTCAGTTGTTCTACAACTACATTCTTTCAAGAATCGATGCCAACTCCGTGGATATGGAGGACTCATCAATCTCTTTGATTGACATTCTTACAAAAAGACAGGCTAAATTAGCTTCTAAATAATTAAAGGCATACGCAATATGCAAAAGAACAAAATATTCAAATGGATCATGTGGGCCTTGATCATTATAAGTGTGATCATTGTCGTGTGGGGCTTCGCAGCAGGCTTCACAGCCGGCAATTACGCACCTGTAAGTTCATTGCTCAACTGGGCGTATGTTATGATAGCAGCCACGATTCTCATAGTAGTGATCGGCGGCCTCGGTATCGCTGCGGCCAACAATCCTAAATCCCTAATCAAATTCGGGATCGGGATAGTTGTAGTTGCGGTGATTTGCGCCATAGCGTATGCAACTGCATCCGGAAGCCCTGCTGTCGGCTATGTCGGCAACCAGCCTTCCCACGCAGCTCTTAAACTCACTGACACGATTTTAAATCTTACTTACCTCATCGGCGCGCTTGCGATTATCGGTATCGCAGCCGGCGAGATAGTCACAGCTGTACGTAATAAATAATCAATTAAATCTATGGCAAGGAAAACACCTGCACTAAACACTAGTTCAACGGCTGACATTGCGTTCTTGCTGCTTTGCTACTTCCTTATGACTACCACAATGGATTCGCAGGCAGGTTTGCAACGTCGTCTTCCTCCGATGCCTGATAAAAATCAGAAAGCTCAGGATCAGAAAGTTAATCGTCGTAATATCATTATTGTGAAGATTAACGCAGCCGACAGACTATATGCCGGAAACGAAGCCTTAGACGTCAGCCTTCTTAAAGATAAAATTAAGGAATTCCTAACTAATCCCGCAGACGACCCGTCACTTCCTGAAAAGACAATGACGAACATCGAGGGATTCGGTCAATACCCAGTTTCAAAGGGAGTCATCTCTCTGCAGAACGACCGTGGTACAAGTTATCAGGCTTACATAACAGTTCAAAACGAGCTTATCAAAGCTATCAATGAACTGCGTGATAAGTTCTCTAATCAGAATTACGGTAAAAATTTCATTAATCTTACTGAAGATCAGCAGGATATAGTGAAAAAGGCTATTCCTCAGAACATTTCGGAGGCTGAGCCTAAAGATGTAGCTAAAAAATAAAGGAGAAAAAGATTATGCCAAAATTTTCAAGAAGCGGTAAAAAAGAATTACCAGGGATAACATCCGCTTCACTTTCGGATATTGTCTTTATGTTTTTGTTCTTCTTTATGGTGACTACACAGTTGCGTAAGACTGAGAACAAAGTAATGGTCAAGTTGCCTGAGGCGACTGAGATCGCAAAACTTGAAAGGAAGGATTTAGCTTCTTACATTTACATCGGTGCCCCTATATCGAGCCTTAGGGCTCAGTTCGGTACCGAGTCCCGTATCCAGCTGAACGATTCATTCAAGACGACTGCGGACATCCGTGACTTTATCGCGGCCGAACGTGAGTCGAAGAGCGAGGCCGACAAACAGTTTATGACTGTTTCAATCAAAGGCGACCAGGACACTCGTATGGGTATCATATCTGACGTGAAACAAGAGCTTCGTCGTTGCTCCGCACTTAAAATTATGTATGGGGCAAGGAAAGCGGAATAAAAATTCCGTCTTACTATAAAAAAAGAGTGATCGAATTTCGGTCACTCTTTTTTTGTAGTAGTTGATGAGAAACTATCTGTCCACCTCAACGAAAGGGGACGCCTTTGAACCGGTCCACTTGTAGAGACGGGCGTTGCAGTTGTTGGTCTTATCCTTGTTCTTAGAGTTCTCAGAGATGTAGAAATAGCCTCCTCCAAGAGGGCAAAGTCCTGTGCTACCCCACTTGAAATGCCATCCGTAAGTACCTGACGCCGAATCGAAATGCCCGTCCTTGGCAAGGCTAAGCTGCTCTACGGGAGCACTATAGGGATCATGACGAAGAGCCGAGGAAAAGGCCTTGGCCTTGACATCCAAAGAGAACAGATCGTAATTTGGGAACTGAGGCTTGCGGCCTTTGTAGACGGCAAGAAGAATCTTACCCGTGAAAGAATCGTAAGCCATATTCTGAATCCCGTAATTGGTGTTACCCGTGTACAGGAAATACTTGTGAAGAGGGGAAGCCGGCCCCGAAGAATGAATCTGTCCGAACTTGACAGGCCTCTCGTAAGAAGCCCAAGAGGTCACATCATACTGAAGCAGAACTTGATAGTCGTTGTCCTTCCTATTAAGGTCACCGTAGATGCCGTAGCCGACGTAAAGAAAAAGCTTTGGTTTGCGCGAACGGTCTCCTACAGCGGGCGCGAAAGTGACTCCGTCAATTCCCGAACAGCCGTATCTGTGATCAGTACCGTCAGGATTGACCGCTCCGTAATCCTGAGCCGCCTCCTTGACATAAACGGTTGTCATCACGCCGTCTTTCTCCGGATTCATTCCCATACGCGTAAGTTTCTTGACATCGATTACCGCAATGTAAAAAACAGAACTGCCTTTGGTCACTTTGTCAACATTCATCTTGTTGGCTATTCCATTGCCGATCTCATCATCCTTGCACTCCAGAGAAGCATAGACCTTACCGTCCTCAGGATTCAGAGTCATAGCCCCGAGATGCCCCTCAATGCCTTCAATCGTGGCAAGGACCTTACCCGACAAATCCGTTTTTATGAACATACTCGTGAACGAAAAGTACATACAGTCGTTAGCCCTATCAAGAGCGAGCCCCTGAACGTGAAACATCTGATTGCCCACATACACGGAATCAGGCAGATTGTCAAGTAATGAACTGTGCCTGCACGACCCTTGGCAAGGCACAAAAGTCAGGACGGTCAAAAGCAATGAAAGCAAGAAGACCGTCGAAGATTGAAATTTATTTTTCATAATTATGTGTAATTAAAAATTATCCTGTCTCAGTCGCGCCCAAGGAATTATTCCGGCTGGAGCCTGCTTGTGTTCAAGGAACTCCTTCATCTTGTCCATATATGGAGCCACGTGAGCGTAGAACTTGTAATACCCCGCGCAAAGAGCGTTAAGTCCCGTCTCTCCCGCCTCGGTCCTGTTGAAACGGTGCTTTGGACACTCTCCGTTGCAGGCGAAAAGGTAGTCGCATCGAAGGCATTTTCTTGGCAGAGTGTTGCGCTTGTTAATGCCGAAACTCGTCTGAGCCTGACTTGCCATCATTTCCCTTATGCCGGAGGTCGTTATGTTCCCCAATTTGTACTTGGGATAGACGAAATGGTCGCAAGGATAAAGGTCGCCGTTATGCTCAATGACAGAATTTCCTCCGCAGGTCTGGGCGAAAACGCAGGTCCCCGGCTGGGCTCCGCACCAATTCGCCAAAGTAGCGTCGAATTCATTCACGAAGTACTGCCCTACGTCATTTCTAACCCAATAATCGAAGATGTCACACAGAAACTTGCCGAAAGCGATGTCACTTACTGACCAAAAGGCAAGTACAGCACCTTCTTCAGAAGGATCCACGATGTGGGGACGAGCGTTCTTGATCGGCTTTCCTGAAGCGCTCAAAGGATATTTGACGTGCTCGACGACCGGCATAAACTGCATATACTGACTGCCCACTGACTTGAGGAATTGATATATCTCCAATCCCCTGCCTTCGCTCGCCTTGTTCACCGTGGACATTGTGTTGAACTGAACACCTGTCCTTCTTAGTATGTCCAGGCCACGCATCACCCTATCGAAAGTAGGCGCCCCGCCTTTGTCCTTGCGATACTTGTTGTGGACATCCTCAGGTCCGTCCAACGATATTCCTATCAAGAAGTTGTGAGCTTTGAAGAAATCCGCCCATTCTTGTGTGACCAGAGTGCCGTTGGTCTGCAGTGTGTTAAGTATATTCTTCCCGTCAGCATATTTCCTTTCCAGCTCAATCGCCTTTTTGTAAAAATCCAGCCCCAAAACCAAGGGTTCGCCACCGTGCCAGTTGAACTGAACATCAGGAACCTCGTTGGCCTTGATATATTCCCGAATCACATTCTCCAGCATCTCCTCCGACATCCTCGGTTCCTTTCCGCCGTAGATTTCGGATTTGTCAAGATAGTAGCAGTAATGGCAATCCAGATTGCACAGAGACCCCGCAGGCTTCAGCATAATGTTGAATGCCATCGGACCTGAGAGTCTGACGGCATCCGACAATGTAATCGTGTCCTTGACGCTCATTTACTTGTCAAGTCTACTCTGAATGGCAGCGGTCTGCTCCTCGAAACCCGGCTTGTGAAGCAGCGCGAACATATTCTTCTTGTAAGCCTCGACTCCCGGCTGATTGAAAGGATTGACTCCGAGAATATAGGCGCTTACACCGCAGGCGAACTCAAAGAAATAGAACAGCCCTCCGAGATTGAATGCGTTTATCTTCTCGATGGAAACCTCAAGCTGAGGCACGCCACCGTCAATGTGAGCAAGTTTTGTCCCCAGTTCGGCCATAGCGTTGCAATGCTCCACGTGCTGTCCTGAGAGATAATTGAGCTGATCAAGATTCTGAGAATCGCTGCCTATTACGACGCTGCGATTGCTCTTGCTGATGTTGACCACGGTCTCGAACATCAGACGGTCACCGTCCTGAATGAACTGTCCCATTGAATGAAGATCTGTGGTAAAATTCACGGACGCCGGGAAAATGCCCTTCTTGTCCTTGCCTTCCGACTCACCGTAAAGCTGTTTCCACCACTCGCCGAGATACTGGAATTTTGGATTGAAAGAAACCAGAACCTCGACTTTCTTACCATATTTCGAATAAAGAAGATTTCTCATAGCAGCATATTCCACGGCAGGATTGGTCTCGCTCTTAACCGCAAGCGCCTTTTCCATCTCAATCGCGCCCGAGAGAATCTCGCGGACATTAAAACCGGCTACTACAATCGGAAGAATGCCCACCGGAGTGAGAACCGAGAAACGTCCTCCAACATTGTCAGGAACCACGAAAGTCTCGTAGCCTTCCTGAGAAGCGAGAACTTTGAGCGCTCCTTTGCGCGCGTCAGTGATTGCTACAATCCTCAATGCGGCCTCTTTCTGACCGTATCTTTCCTCAATGTGAGCCTTGATGATCCTGAATGCAACGGCAGGTTCCGTGGTGGTGCCTGATTTTGAGATGACGATTGTGGCGACATTTCTTTCTTTGACCAGATCCATAAGCTCGCTGATGTACTCCTCTGAAAGATTATTGCCTGCGAAAACCACTTCAGGATAGTCCTTCTTGCCGCCAAGCTGCTTGGCGAAATTGTGAGACAGAGCCTCGATCGCGCATCTTGCTCCGAGATAAGAGCCTCCGATGCCGATGACGACCACGAGATTCACACCTTTCGCAACCCATTTGTCACGGACGGCCTCACACGCATCAACAAGTGAATCAGGAGTTTCAGACGGAAGATTCTTCCAACCGAGAAAATCATTTCCTGCGCCTTTTCCGGACTCAAGTGTGTCGAAAGCGGTCAACGCCTTGCCGACATATTCTTTATAATCAACATCTTTAACGAAAGAGCCGCAGCCCTTCAAATCAACTTTAATCATAGTATTAGTGAAATTTGTAATTCAACATCCGACTTCCGGGGAGGAAGCATCTGCAAATTTATCTTTTTTTATCCGAAATATCTATTATTATGAATATATTTGTAAAAGAAAGGGAGAATAATTCTAAAAACATTAATAACATTTATATGATTCCGATTAAACACCTAATTGCAGCCGTCGCGACGCTACTGACCTTATTCTCAAGTTCAGTTCTGATGGCTCAGTCTTCAAGTATTCAACCTCAAAACAAGATCGCCATTGCCGCTCACCGCGGTTTTTGGAAAACAGAAGCGGCAGGGATGGCTCAGAACAGCATCGCATCTCTGAAAGCCGCTCAGGACAACCGGTTCTGGGGAAGCGAGTGCGATGTCCAGCTGACAAGCGATGATGTCATCCTCGTCAACCACGACAACACCATTCAAGAGACCTCAATCTGGTACAATCCTTATTCAGTGCTCAAAGAAAAGACTCTGGCCAACGGCGAGCACCCATCGACATTGGACCAGTATCTCGACCAGACCAATCTTTCTGAAACGACAGTGCTCGTTCTCGAATTGAAAGCTCAGGAGAATGCTGACAGGGAGATTCTTCTGGTGGACAAATGCCTTCAGACAATCAAAAGCCACAATCTTTACAACACTTCCAGAATCATCTTCATTTCATTCAGCATTAACATTTGCAAGAAACTTGCAAAGGACGCTCCTAACTTTATGGTGCAGTACCTCGCAGGGGATATGACGCCGACACAGCTGCACGAGTTCGGCATCGGCGGAATAGATTACGAGCAGCACGTGCTTCAGAAGCATCCGGACTATGTCAGCGAAGCTCACGGTTTAGGAATGGAAGTGAACGCTTGGACAGTCAACAAAGAGGCTGACATCCGAAAAATGATTGATCTCGGCGTCGACTGCATCACCACCAACGAGCCGCTTCTCGTCAGAGAGATGCTCGGCGAAAGAGAAATCCGCATTGCGGCTCCTGAGAAAGATAACCCGAAGGCCAATCCCATCGCGGAAGTGAGAAAGGGAAACGTCCGTTTCACCGTGCTGACTTCCAGACTAATACGAATGGAATGGTCCGAGAACGGACAATTCGAGGACAGAGCCACGCTCGGAATAGTCAACAGAAATCTTCCGGTTCCCCCGTTCTCTTCCAAAATTAACGGAAACAAGATCACCATCAGGACTTCCGATCTTACCCTGACTTACAACGGTGATGGAAAATTCGATGAGAACAACCTCTCAGTCACTTTCAATATGACTGACAAAAGCAGCAGAAACGGTTCCAAAAAGGTCACCTGGCACCCTGGAGCGGACGATTCAGGCAACCTGCTCGGCACTTGCAGAACGCTGGACCGCTGCGACGGGGAGAAAACTATGGACCCATTTGACAAAGGAGTTATTTCCAAAGACGGCTGGGCTGTTATAGACGAAAGCGAAAGACAGGTTATGGCTGCCGACGATTCTGACTGGCACAATTGGGTGGCCGAGAGAGACTCTTCCGCAAAGCAGGATCTGTATATGTTCGCTTACGGCCACGACTACAAGGCTGCTGTCTCCGATTTTACGAAAATCGGCGGAAAGATTCCTCTTCCTCCCAAATATTCCCTCGGCTACTGGTGGTGCCGCTACTGGCAGTACTCCGACTTCGAGTTCATCAATCTCGCCAAAGAGATTCGCTCTTTCGACATTCCGATTGATGTGATGGTTCTTGATATGGACTGGCACTACATTTCTTGGCCGGACATCCCGACAAAAGAAGGCAAAGACGAGTTCGGACAAGGTATCGGCTGGACAGGCTACACTTGGAACAATTCTCTTTTTCCGAATCCTGCCAACTGTCTCGCCGACTTGCATCATCTCGGCCTCAAGACCACTCTCAATCTTCACCCGGCCTCCGGAATACGCACTTTCGAAGAGCCTTATCAAAGATTCGTAAAGGATTATCTATCAAGGACTTCTGACTATGATGGTCCGAAAGACTTCATCAAAGAAGACGGCAGCAAGGCTTCCGTTCCTTTCAGAATAGACCAGCAGGCATGGGCAGACGCTTATTTCAATTCCGTGATCCATCCTTTGGAAAAGCAGGGCGTGGATTTCTGGTGGCTGGACTGGCAGCAGTGGAAACTCAGTAAATACGTACCGGGCCTCAGCAACACGTTCTGGCTCAACTTCACTTTCTTCAACGATATGGTGCGCAAAAGTGCAAAAGACGGCATCTACGCTCAAAGGCCGATGATCTACCATCGCTGGGGCGGCATCGGAAGCCATCGTTATCAGATTGGATTCTCAGGCGACACCTACGCCACATGGAAAGTTCTGGGCTATCTTCCTTACTTCACATCCACCGCCTCGAATGTGGGATACGGCTATTGGGGTCACGACATCGGCGGACACATGCAGCACAAAACCACAATTCCGAAAGTCACTAATCCTGAACTTTACACGAGATGGCTCCAGTACGGAGTGTTCACCCCTATTTTCAAGACTCACTCCACAAAGGATATGACAATGGAGAAGAGATTCTGGATGTTCCCTGAATACTTCGATGCGATGAGAAAGGCCATAAGGCTTCGCTATTCTCTGTCCCCTTACATCTACAATGCGGCGCGTCAGACCTACGATTCAGGCATATCTATGTGCCGCCCGATGTACTACGACTACGCCGAGAATGAGAATTCCTACTCCTACAAACAGCAGTATATGTTCGGCGACGACATCCTTGCCACGGTGATATGCGAGCCTGCCGATTCTGTCACAGGTCTTTCTCAAAGAAGCGTCTGGCTTCCTGATGGCGACAAGTGGTACGATATGGCCACAGGCAAGATGTACGAAGGCGGCTCTACTGCCACGCTAAGCTACACAATTGACGAAAATCCTTATTTTGTCAGGGCCGGGGCCATAATTCCAATGGCATCTGAGCACATTTCCTCGCTTCAGGTCAAGAGCAACGAATTACGACTTTTCGTAGCTCCTGGCGATGGACAAAGCGAGACTTCTGTTTATGAGGACGATGGCTCCACTCAGGCCTACAAAACCGAATTCGCCACCACAAAAATAAACAAGACCTCAGACGCCCAATCTGTCACCGTCACCATTGCCCCTCGCGAAGGCTCTTATGCCGAGGCTGATTCGAAAAGGCTGATTAGAGTTGTTCTGGAAGGCGTTTTCGCACCGAGCGAAGTCACAGTGAACGGAGAGAAAGTTAATTACGACCGTTTCGCCGATTATGACACCGCAAGTGACAAGTCTCTTGCGGTATGGTCTTATGACGGGACTAATCTTTCGGCTACCGTGTACGTTCCTGAGAAGAGCGTTTCCGAAGAGGTAATCGTGAGATGTTCCTACGATGCTTCACAGGACGCCGCTCTGATTTTCGGGAAGAAAGGACTGATTCACAGGATGATGGCTCTCACTCCAGAGGCCAAACTTCAGCTGAGACTCGCCAATCTGCCTACTGATTTCCTCAACATAGCACAATGCGGAAGCTACATTACAGAAGACCCTATGAATTCAACCAAGTATCTGAAACAGATAGACATAGAGGCTGCGGACAAAAGTTTCGACGGCACCAGCGCCGACGCCGGATTCATCTCCGAAGTTAAGTCCCTGTTGAAACTGTAAGCCACACTCTCACATACATCAAACAAAGGCCGGGTCCTCGAAAGGGTTCGGCCTTTATAATGTTAAGAAATCCTATTGCAGGTTTTTCAACGCTTTGGAGACACGCTCCTCTATTGTAGCGTCGGTGTAAGGCTCGCGGTTGAACTTTTCACCGGTAATGCGCTCATAAAGCTCTATGTACCTGTCAGAGATGTTAGCCACTACTTCAGAGGTCATTTCGGGAACTTTTTGTCCTTCCTGCCCTTGGAAGCCGCCTGACATCAGCCACTCGCGCACAAATTCCTTCGAAAGCTGCTTCTGATGCTCTCCTTTTGCAAGACGCTCCTCATAACCATCAGCATAATAGTAGCGCGACGAATCAGGAGTGTGAACCTCGTCCATAAGATAGATTACGCCGTCTCTCTTGCCAAACTCATACTTGGTGTCCACAAGAATGAGACCCATCTTTGACGCAATCTCAGAACCCCTTTTGAAGATGGCTTGAGTATACTTTTCAATCTGCCCGTAATCCTCGCGGCTAACGAGGCCACTTGCGATTATGTCCTCTTTGGAGATGTCCTCATCGTGCCCAGCGGCCGCTTTGGATGAAGGAGTTATGATAGGCTCAGGGAACTTCTGTCCCTCAACCATACCGTCAGGCATTCTCACTCCGCAGATAACCCTTTTGCCTTCCCTGTACTCTCGCCAAGAGTGTCCGGCCAGATAACCGCGGATCACCATCTCCACTTTGAAAGGCTCGCATTTGTAGCCTATTGTGACATTCGGATCCGGAACGGCAATCTTCCAGTTGGGAAGAATGTCCGCGGTTGCGTCCAGAAATTTCGCTGCTATCAAATTCAGGACCTGTCCCTTGAACGGAATCCCTTTCGGCAAAACGACGTCGAAGGCTGAAATCCTGTCCGAGACCAACATCACGAGGTACTTGTCGTCAATGTCATAGACATCACGAACCTTTCCCACATATTTCCCGACCTGATTCTGAAAATGAAAATCAGTTTTTACAATTGCTTCCATATACGATTATAATTAATAATTTCGAGATGATTCAACCTTGCAAATATACTTTATTTCCTCATAAGATTGTCCACAATCGGAGCCACGACATCATAATTATATCCTCTCGAAAGAGCGAAACGGAGCAATTTCAACTTGCAATCCTTGTCCTCCTTCAAAAGACGGTGCTTGGCGCTCAGAATAGACTCCAACTTATCTGAAGCCTTGTGGCTGTCTATCTCTTCCATTGCTGAGTTGATAACATCCTTAGCTATGCCTTTCGCCGATAGCATATAACTTATTTTTACAGGCCCCCAACCCGAAAGCGAGGACTTGTCTCGGGCAAAAGCGCAGGCATACCTGTAATCATCCAGAAACTTGTCCTCAACTAAGGAGGCCACGAGTTTTGCCGCGGTTTCCCTGTCCCCATCAAGAGCTATGACGGCTTTATTGTAAATGTCTGAGGAGCAGCACTCTTTCTTGGAACATTGAGCCTGCATTCTGCCGAGCACAATAGAATAATATTCTTCTGTGTCCATAATCTAAAAATCAAAACCAATGCTCACGTAGCCGCCCACCTTGTGGGTGAGAGACGACCAGTGGAGGTTAGCCTTTATAGGGCCGATAATGGAATTGTAGGAATAAGTCACTCCCCCTCCGTAATGGAAATTGTTCTCGCTGCCAGCCTTGACGTTGTCGAAATCGTCAGACATATTGAAGATTCCGGTGATGTAGTTGTTCTTGAACAGTCTGAACCGAAAATCCACACGACCTATCATCAGATTGCTCTGCATAACGAAAGCATCGCTGACCCCTATGAACGGGAACTGCTGATCCATATAGCGGCCTGCCATACTGCCGCCCATAACATTCGAGAACATAATCGGAATGTCATTGCCGAACAGAAATCTGAACTGAACCTGCGGGATGATGGCTAACACTCTCGAAGCCGGGATCACGACCTTCGCATCGAATTTCGCAACGTGGAAAGGATTGACTCCGTGTTTCAGCCCCGCGAAACACCATCTGTAATCCCCTGCGATAGAATAGCCTCGGTTTGGGAAATAGACATCGTCAAGAGTTTCGGCCTTGCCGTCAAAAAACAGAGAGAGATAGGAGTTTTTGTAATTGTCCGCGTCATAGTCGGCACCGGAAGACAGGTCCGTCATCAGCGAATTCAATTTGTAATAGTCGTTCTTAATTCCGGCTCTCAGATCAAACAGAGACCATTTCATATTTGAAAGATAGTACTCCTGACGCACATTCCAGAAAGAGATGTCGAAATGATTGTTGCCTATGCCGAATTTGTCGCCCTCAGTCCAATGAAGCATAGCCATCGCATTGAGCGTCGGGAAGTTAGGAACATCATAAGAATAATGGAGAACGGCGTGAGGATTGGATCCGACCTTCCCCTCGAAATCCAGAGCCGATCCACGGAGACGGTGCACGTTAAATCCCACATTGACGAGAACCGCCACGATCTCGTCTGTGTCGAAACGGAAACCGAGTCCGAACTGATTCACCGGACCTCTCTTCGTGTCGAAGACAAGTTTGTAGGGATTCTTGGTACCGAGAAGCTCATAGGTCACGTAATCGAAGGCACCTGTGCCGTAAACTTTGCCCACAGCTGCATCTATGTCCGTTTTCATCACCCTACTTCCCGGCTCGATGCCCACCTTGTCCAAAACGAACTCTTTGTCCTTGTCTTTGATGCCTTTGATTGACACGTCTGAAATCCATATTGATGACAAGTCCAAATCCACCGCCGGCTTAGCTTTCGGAATCAGATTAGGCGAACCTACCAGACGTTTGACCGAGTCAAGTTTGGAACTGACAAGAATCGAAGCCTCATAACCTCTGTTTATGATGGTGTCAATGCTTTCATGTGAGAAACTGAGCATATTGTAGTCATCAAGAGCCGGTTTTATCACAACATCGGGAATCGACTGATTGTACTCGTAAGCGGCCCTTCCGAGCATATCTATACCCTGCCCTATGATGTCACCGAGGTTGTTGATCTTGTCATAAGTCCTGTAGGCGGAAGACAAGTCCACACCTATTATTATGTCAGCGCCGTATTGTCTCGCAAGGTCTGCCGGATAGTTGTCCCTCATACCTCCGTCCACGAGTACCATACCTCCGGTTCTGACAGGAGAGAACATACCGGGAATCGACATAGTGGAACGCAAAGCGACCCTCAACTTGCCATCGTGCCAAATCTTAGCCTTCCCGGACACCATCTCGGTAGCGATGCACGTGAAAGGGATAGGCAAGTCCAAAAAGCTCATACTGTCCTGATAGCCGACACTCAAGGCGCTTATGATGTTGGTAACGTTCTGTCCGTAGACGAAACCTGAAGGCAGGCTTCCGAGAAGATTGTCCTTGACCAGAGTTGTAGGGTCCTGCCCCGGAGCAGCTCCCAAATGAAGCTTGTCGTATTTGTCGTTTTCAGGAGTGTACTGAATCTCGTCTTCTTTCTGAGCGATGTAATCCGATTTTCTGTAATAGAACGGGAATGAGAGAAGATACCTTTTCTTGTATTTGGCCTGGGAGTACGTCCAGTACTCGCGCGGAATCCTGTCACTCAAAGCGCTCGTCCAATCCATCCTTGTGAAAGCGGAATCAATCTGATCGGGAGAATAGCCGAGGCCTATCATTCCTCCCACAAGACCTCCCATACTCGTACCCAAAACCATATCCACAGGTATCCCCTTTTCTCTGAGATACTTATAGACTCCTACGTGAGCGGCTCCCTTTGCCCCGCCTCCGCAAAGCACCAAGGCCACGGTAGGACGGGTTTTGCGAATCTGAGCCATCTTTTTTTTCATTATCGCCACGGCGGCGGAATCAGACTGCGGATTAAGGCCGTAGATAGAGACCGGAAAGGCTACGCTGTCCGGAAAATTCAATAATGGACTGTCACTCACGTCTGCCGAAGACTCCTGTAACGGAAGAACGGCAAGAATCAAAGTGAGAAGCAGCAGTTTTAAATAGTTTTTCATCATTCATCCTTATTATTGTTCTGACGGCCTGCGAGCATTCCGCACGCAGCCAGTATGTCTTCTCCTCTGGAAGACCTTATGGTACAGGTAATTCCCTGATGGTTCAGTCTGTCTCTGAAGGATTCCATAATGGCCTGAGTGGAGGAAATGTAAGGAAAATCGGGTATTTTGTGGAATCGGATCAGATTCACCCTGCACTCCAGTCCCTCAAGCATTCGCTTCAGCTCGTCCGCGTGATTCTTGTTGTCATTCACCCCGGCGAACATAGTGTACTCGAAACTGACTCTTCTCTGTCCAGAGAAGTCGTACTGTTTCACCAGATTGACGACTTCAGCGATCGGATAGGCCTTCTCAGCCGGCATAAGGGCGGCTCTCTCCTCTGAAAATGGATTGTGAAGACTGACAGCCAGATGGCAACGGCATTCGTCAAGATAGCGTTTCAGATTAGGCAGCACTCCTATCGTGGAGAGCGTAATTCTTTTTGGACTCCATCCGAAGCCCCAGTCCGAAGTAAGCGCATCTATGGCTTTCATCACATTGTCATAGTTGTCCAGAGGCTCGCCCATCCCCATAAACACGGCATTGGTAAGCGATTCTGTCTCGTCAATGGCTATGAACTGAGACAGAATGTCAGCAACGGAAAGGTTGCCGTGAAAGCCCTGCCTACCGGTCATACAGAATTTACAGCCCATTTTGCAGCCCGCCTGGGAAGACACGCAGAGGGTCTTTCTGTCCTCATCCGGAATCATCACCGCCTCAATCGATGTGTCGGAGCATGAAACCGGGAAAAGATATTTTTTTGTTCCGTCCGTGGAAATCTGACAATCGGAAGGTCGGCAAAGACCTATCTCGCAATTTGCCTCAAGGAGAGCCCTCCCCGCCTTTGAGATGTCAGTCATATCATCAAAGCTTCCCGCCTTTTTGACGTAAAGCCACTTAGCAAGCTGTTTTCCCGTGAAAGGAGGCAGGCCGAGTCCGACAGCGACGGACTTCAATTCCTCAGGATTTTTTCCCAATAATATTGTTCTTGTACTCATTATCTGCAAATTTAACAATAAAAGGGAAAATCTCATTTTTTTGTATAACTTTGCGTATTCGGACATTCGTGTGTTGAGTACTAAAAATTCAGAAATATTATGGCAAAAGCTGTTGAGCAAGAGAACGTAGATGTCAATGCGGCGAAGATGAAAGCTTTGCAGGCAACTATCGACAAAATTGAGAAAGATTACGGAAAAGGGACTATTATGAAGCTGGGGGACCAGCCGAAATGGGATGTTCAGGTGATACCGAGCGGGTCCATCGCATTGGATCACGCATTAGGGATAGGAGGCTATCCGAGAGGCAGGATCATTGAGATCTACGGTCCTGAGTCGAGCGGCAAGACAACGCTTGCCATTCACGCTATCGCACAGGCCCAGAAGAAGGGAGGAATAGCGGCTATGATTGACGCGGAGCACGCTTTCGACAGGACTTATGCCAAGAATCTGGGGGTAAATTTAGAGACACTGCTAATCTCCCAGCCGGACAACGGCGAGCAGGCTCTTGAGATTGCTGACAATCTTATCCGTTCCGGGGCCGTGGACATCGTGGTCATAGACTCAGTAGCCGCACTTACTCCGAAGGCGGAAATCGAAGGCGAGATGGGAGACAACAAACTCGGTCTTCAGGCAAGACTGATGAGTCAGGCTCTTAGAAAGTTGACCGCAAACATCAGCAAGACAAACACTTGCTGCATTTTCATAAACCAGCTTCGAGAGAAGATCGGCGTGATGTTCGGCAATCCGGAGACTACCACCGGCGGCAACGCACTGAAATTCTATTCCTCGGTCAGAGTGGACGTGAGAAGAATCAACCAGATCAAAGACGGAGACGAAGCCACCGGCAACAGAACGAGGGTCAAAGTCGTTAAGAACAAGATGGCCCCTCCTTTCAAGAAAGCGGAATTCGACATAGTCTACGGCACGGGAATCTCTCACAGCGGCGAAGTTCTTGATTTGGGAGTTGACCTGAATGTGGTAGACAAAAGCGGTTCATGGTTCAGTTACAACGGGCAAAAGCTCGCACAAGGGCGCGAGGGGACGAAAAAGCTTCTTGAGGACAATCAGGAGCTTTGCGATGAAATAGAGAGCAAGATCAGAGAGGCCTTGGACAAACACGTGGAAGATTAAATTGGGTATATAAAAATTATGGAAGTTGTTTTAAGCGGAATCAGAGCTACCGGCCATTTGCATCTTGGCAATTATTTCGGAGCCCTGAGAAATTTTGTAAAAATTCAGGAAAAGTTCAATTGCTACTATTTCGTGGCTGATCTTCATTCGCTCACCACACATCCTCATCCGGCGGATTTTCACGAGAATGTCAAAATTATTCTCAGCGAGTATCTGGCGGCCGGTCTGGATCCGGACAAATGTACGATTTACGTTCAGAGTGATGTTCCTGAGACTTGCGAGCTTTACACTCTGCTGAATATGCTGGCCTACAAAGGCGAATTGGAAAGAACGGCGGCTTTCAAGGACAAAGTCCGCAAAAATCCGGACAATGTCAATGCCGGACTTCTGACTTATCCTGTTCTGATGGCATCCGATATTCTCATTCACAGATCCAACTGGGTGCCGGTGGGCAAAGACCAGGATCAGCATCTTGAGATGGCGAGAGTCTATGCTCACAGATTCAACAATATGTATGGGGTGGAATTGTTCCCCGAGCCGCACGCAATGGATCCTCTCGGAGGGCCGGTAAAGGTTCCGGGACTGGATGGGAACGGCAAAATGGGCAAGAGCGAGGGTAACGGGATATATCTTTGCGATGATGAGAAGACCATACACAAGAAAATAATGAAGGCGGTCACGGATGAAGGTCCTAAAGAGCCGAACAGTCCGATGCCGGTGGTAATCGAGAACCTCTTCACTTTGCTCAAGCTCGTGTCAACCACTGACACGGTGAAGTTCTTTGAGGAGAAATGGAACGACTGCTCCATTCGTTACGGAGATCTGAAGAAACAGCTTGCCGAGGACGTGTGCAAAGTCACGCTCCCCATCAGAGCGAGAATCGATGACATAGCCAACGACAGCGATTATCTGCACAAAGTCACTCAGCAAGGCAGGGACAAGGCCCGTGCCAGCGCTTCAGCCACTTTGGAGTTGGCGAGAGAAGCCATAGGAATTCATCGCTTTTAGCCTTTTCTATTTGAACATTACGCTGCTTTGTCACTCCGCGGGAGAGATGAGGCAGCGTTTCAGTTTTTCAGCCATTCCATCCTTCAACACTCCTGCGGCATCGAGAGCATCGATTGTCCATCGGGATTTGGGATTGTTGTTTCTGAACACTACTATCGAATGGGCGGAATAGCTTCTCAGATAAGGATGCTTGCGCAGCTCTTCCTCAGGAAGCGTCCAAAGGTCGTAAGGAGTTGATGTGGAAAGATTTAGCTCTATCAAATCTGAAAGTGAATCATACTTCTGACGATCAAAATTGTAGATGTCCAAAAGCTGTTCCTTGTAGGAATAACCGCAGAGTTCGGTGCGGTAGGAGACCATTTTTGATGCGAAGTACTTGCCTATCCCGGGAAGCGACTCGAAAGCAGCGGAATCAGCCGTGTTCAAATCCGTCTTAGGAATCGTGATGCACTTCTCAAGCCTTTGATAGACTGAGTCCGCCACCACGTAGGATTTGGCAAAATCAGTCTTACGGTAGAAATGTCCGCCTTTCCGTCTGTAATTGTCTATGGACTCAGCCTGTTTCTCAGAAAAACCGAGACGGCACAAATCACTGATTGACACAGTGTTGGGATTGAACTTAAAAGATTCTGTCTTCTTGTGAGCCTTTGAATTCAGAAATTTGCCCACTTCCTCGCTATGGTCTGAATCTCTTCTTATTATGACCATTCCTCCTCCGGTCATCGTTTGTCCTCCGCTTTTTTCAAAGGAATCGGATCTTTCAATCCTCTCGGAACCTTCGGCATTCCCATCCGCCAGTTCTGATTTAAGGATTTCTCTCGCCAGAGTTTCGTCAATGACATAGACGGTGTCTGGATGATCCCGGTGCCCGAGAATCCGCATCTCGGCTGCCCTCTTAACGAACAAAGCCGTCTGGTAACCGATTACCAGAAAAATAAGAGCCACCGCTCCCGTCACGAATGATGCGGATAATGCTGACCTTTTACCTTTGTCCCGCCTCTTCTCCCCCACAATTCTCCTCCCCTCTATTATGCTTACAGTCCGGAGCGCCTCCGACAACGATAACTATTTCTCCTTTAGGCTCGTGCTCCTCAAACCATGATTTCACCTCGGAGAGAGTGCCCCTTCTGTGTTCCTCGTGTATTTTTGAAATCTCACGGGCGACGGAGCACGGTCTGTCCCCTCCGAAATACTCAGCAAACTGACACAGAGTCTTGACAAGTCTGTACGGCGATTCGTAGAACACCATCGTTCTCGGCTCCGAGGCGAGAGCCCTCAACAAGGTCTGACGCCCCTTTTTGACCGGCAGAAACCCCTCGAAACAGAATCTGTCACAAGGCAACCCGGAAGAAACGACTGCAGGGATGCATGCCGTGGCCCCAGGGAGTGTCTGAACCTCAATGCCTTCCTCGGCACAAGTGCGAACAAGAAGAAAGCCAGGGTCTGAGATTCCAGGAGTGCCGGCATCGCTGATAAGAGCCACGTTAACTCCGGAAAGGATACGTTCTTTGATAAGATCGACTGTCTGATGCTCATTGAATTTGTGATGTGACTGTAGCTTTCCGTGAATGTCATACCTGTTCAGAAGAACGGAACTGGTCCGCGTGTCTTCCGCAAGAATGATGTCCGCCTCTTTCAACACGGAAACGGCCCTGTAAGTCATATCCTCAAGATTGCCCACCGGTGTGGGCACAATGAAAAGTTTCCCCGCCATACTCAAATCTCCCCCCTTTTGATTGTTTAACTGAATCTTCTTCTGACAGCCATCATAAACCTATATGCAACCGTTGATCCCAAATTCCAATTCGGAAATTTCCTGGTCACATAATCCTCGGCCTCCTCGAAGGTGGACATAGAATTCAAAGCAGTGATATTGGATTGGAACAGAACCGGATCCTGATCAAACAGAGTGTTGATGAAAAGAACCCTGTCATTGAGTGATATGGCGCTTATGATGTTGTTCACGTGAGATCCCGCGACATCACTCCGCCACGCATATTTGTCAGCGCGAATGTCCATAATGGCCTTTTTAGCGTCACGACTTTTCGAATCATTGATGCTGATTGAAGGCACATTTGCCACTGGTTTCTCAAAATCTTCTGAGAGAATGGTTTTCGGCTCTGCTACCACGCCCGGCTCAACCGGCTCGTCAAAGGAATCCAGCGACAAGTCAATGGGCGAATCATCCTCTGCGGAAGTGACTGTTTTTGAGCCTGTTGCCTTCTCAAGGGCTTCTATTCGTCTTTCCAATGAGTCAAGACGTTTTAGAATAATTTCTTGTTTTGAATCTTCCATAACGGCAATAATATGACTATATTTGCATACAACAACATCAAAAATAGGAAATGTTTCCAGAAAATACAAGAAAAGCCGGCCGTATTGAAGTAATTTGCGGCTCAATGTTTTCGGGCAAGACCGAAGAACTCATCAGAAGACTGAAGAGAGCACAATTCGCAAATCAGCAAATCGCTGTTTTCAAGCCGGTAATCGACACGAGATATTCAGACAAAGATGTCGTTTCCCACGACTTGCATAGTGCGCCTTGCACCCCTTTGAAAGATCCGACTTCAATGCTCGACATTTCCCCCGAAATCAGGGTAGTGGGAATTGACGAGGCTCAGTTCTTCAGCGAGGGACTGATCGGAGTCGTTCAGACTCTTGCGGGCAGAGGCGTTAGAGTGATTATAGCAGGACTTGATATGGACTACACCGGGAAGCCTTTCGGACCTATGCCGGCGCTAATGGCCATTGCCGAAGATGTTCAGAAAGTTCACGCCATCTGCGTCAAATGCGGGGAATTGGCCAACCATTCTCACAGACTTTCCAGAAGCAAGAAACTTGTGGTGCTCGGAGAACAGAACAAATACGAGCCTTTGTGCCGGGAATGTTTCCTCAAAGCATTGAAAGAGGAGCAATCCGCGATAAAAGCGGAATAGAGGCCTATTTTCTCGGATGGCATTTCAACACTTCGTTCTGCCAGGTCCGGCTGTCGATGTGAGTGTAGATTTCCGTCGTAAGTATGCTTTCGTGCCCAAGCATATCCTGAACCGCTCTCAAATCCGCCCCGTTCTCAATCAGATGAGTGGCAAAAGAATGGCGAAACGTGTGCGGGGATATTTCTTTTCTGATTCCTGCGATCATCGCCTGTCTCTTTACCAGATTGAAAACGGAAACACGGCTTAGCGATTTCCCGGATCTGTTCAAAAACAGAACGTCGCCATATTCCTTCGACACAGGCTCAGGCCTGACCGTAAGGTAGCCTCTCACGGCCTCCGCCGCCATCCCGCCCAACGGAACCAGCCTCTGCTTGTCGCCTTTGCCGATGACGTTGACGAATTGTTCTTTCAGGTAGACATCTGAAATTTTCAGGCCCACGGCCTCGGACACTCTAAGGCCGCAACCGTAAAGTACTTCCAATATGGCCCTGTCACGCATCCCTGACCACGAATCGGTCTTGATTGAGTCCATTATGCTTGAGACTTCCTCTACAGAGAGAACTGCGGGAAGATACCGTCCCAATTTCGGTGAATCGATGCCGTCGCATGGATTGTCCTTACGCTCTTTTTCAATTATCAGCCATCCGAAAAAGGACTTCATTGCGCTTAGCACTCTGGCTTGAGATCTTTTAGAAAGGCCGCCTTTTTCCTGGTGGGATTTCCCGGCTCCGTTGCAATCCGTTGCGATTCCGCTGAGATACTTGACAATGACGGCCGTTGTCACGGTAATCGGGTCCACTCTGTCCTTTGAATTGCCGTCCTCACCTTTCTCGCACATGAACTCCTGAATGTCAGAGCAGTATGACGCAACTGTGTTTGGCGACATCTTTTTTTCGATGCCGAGATAATAGGCATAATCCTTTAAAAACCTCTCGTTGGACATAACAACTGCTCTTCATTGCAAATATAGATATTCCTTTTTTATGGCAAAAAGAAAAAAAAGCATATCTTTGTCAAATTCAAAATGATTTTAAAATGAAGTTCAAGTCTATATACACCTGCCTTTCGGTTTTTTTGCTTTTGTTTACTTTGCTTTCGTGCGAAAAAGAAGAGAAGACCAACCCTCTTTACAAAGAGAGCACCAACGAGATCAAAGACGTTATGATTCTCTACTCTATGGGGCACAACTCTCTTGACGCATTCCTTGACGAGAACATCAAGACATTGACAACCGGCTATCTTCCCGGCAACGGAGCGAAAGATGACGTACTGCTCGTGTTCACCAGAGGCACCGAGTCCTCAAAGGATTACTCGACCGAGACTCCTTCTTATCTTATAAGGATATATGAGAAAAAGAACAAGGTTATTATGGACACCGTCCTTACCACTGACAAATCCACGATCGCGGCTTCAGCCGCGACAATGAAAAGCATTCTCACCCACATCTCAGAGAATTATCACGCGGACAGGTACGGGCTGGTTTTGTCTTCTCACGGTACCGGATGGCTACCGAAGGGATACTATTCCAATCCAAGTTATTACGAGTCTTCGACTTCGGCATCTACTCCTCTTTCGGTCGGACAACCTGTTGGAGCGTTACCTTACGTGGAGCCGGAGTACGATCCTTCTCTGCCTATGACTAAAAGTTTCGGGCAGGATCTGGTGACAGTAAACGGCACCAACTACACTTACGAGATGGATCTATGGGATGTCGCCTCCGCAATTCCGATGCACTTGAGCTACATTCTGTTTGATGCCTGCCTTATGGGCGGAGTGGAAACAGCCTACGAATTGAAAGATGTCTGCGATGTCATAGGATTCAGCCAGGCGGAAGTCCTCGCTACAGGATTCGATTACTCCACAATCACGAAGTACTTGCTTAAGGATGACTCCAACGATCCCAAACACGTATGTTCCGATTATTACGATTACTACGCCGCACAGACCGGCACCTCGCAGTCAGCCACTATTTCAATGATAGACTGCTCCAAACTCGACAATCTGGCAAGCGTGTGCAAAGGCATATTCTCAACTTACAGAGATGCCATTCTGAAAGTAGATCCTTCCACGGTTCAGGGATTCTTCAGATTCAACAAGCACTGGTTCTACGATTTGGAGGACATAGCGGAAAAATCCGGCGTGAGCGATGCCGATCTTGCGAAGTTGAAGACCGCAATAGACGATTGCATCGTCTACAAGGCAACCACGGCCTCTTTTCTCGGGAGTTTCAATATAACAGCCTTCTGCGGTCTGAGCATGTACCTGCCCGCCGATGGAAGCACTTATCTCGACACCTTCTACAAAAGGTTCCAATGGAATTCCGACACCGCCCTAGTGGAATAAAAATAATTTTCTAATCCGGAAAAAGTTCTTAAATTTGCAGTCCCATTAAAAGCAGACGCTTTTGGTGCAATGGGGTTCGGGCATTGTCTCGAACTGAGTAACACATTTTAAATTCATTCTAATGAAACACATCGAGTTAAAAGGCCAGGCTCGCGAAGCCGGCAACAAAGCCGTAGTCAAGGCTTTCCGCAGACAAGGTCTGGTTCCTTGCAATCTGTATGGCAACGGTTCCGAGAACGTTCTCTTCACAGTTACCGCCAAAGATCTTAAGACTGTCACAGACACTCCCAACGCTTACATCGTAGACATCGTTCTTGACAACGGCAAGAAATATACTGCTGTGGCTCACGAGTTCCAGTATCATCCTCTCAGCGACATCTGCCTTCACGGAGATTTTCTTTCAGTAGGTGAGGACAAACCGATTGCAATCACTGTTCCTGTCAGCGTGACAGGTCATGCCGTCGGCGTACAGAACGGTGGAAAATTCTTCCTCATAACACGCGAGCTTCGTATCAGCGCGTTGATGAAAGATCTTCCTGACAGCCTTCTTGTTGACGTCACTAACCTTCAGATTGAGAAACAGATGCGCGTTAGCGAGCTTCACTACGACAACGTCACGATTCTGTCTTCTAAGAACACTATCGTTTGCGCCGTCAAATCAACACGTCAGCTTGCGGCACAGGCAGCTAAGGAAGTCGCTATCGAAGAGTCCGCTCTCGGTACACCGGCACCTGCTGAAACTGCTGCGGCAGCTCCTGCAGCTGATGCCACTGCCGATGCGGCAGCCGCGACAGACGCTGCGGCTCCGGCAAGCAAGTAATTATTGCTTTAGGTATGAACTATCTTGTCGTCGGCTTAGGAAACATCGGCGCGGAGTATGCTCGTACCCGACACAATATGGGCTTTATGATATTGGATGCCTGGGCTCAGGCGTCCAATATTGTTTTCAGCTCTGACAGGTACGGAAGCATAGCCGAGACTTCTTTCAAAGGAAGGCAAATCACTCTTTTGAAGCCATCCACATATATGAATCTGAGCGGCAACGCCGTAAGATACTGGATGACCAAATTAAAGATTCCGATGGAGAATCTCGTCGTGATATGTGACGACCTGAATCTTCCGTTCGGAACAATACGTATGCGAAAAAACGGCAGCGCCGGAGGACACAACGGTCTTAAAAACATAGAAGAGCTCCTTAACTCCGCCAATTACACCAGAATCAGAATAGGCATAGGCAACGACTTTTCGAGAGGGGGGCAGGTTGACTTCGTGGTAGGAGAGATGCAGCCTGAAGAGGCTGAGAAAGTACCGGAAATATGTGACAAAGTGATTAAGGGAGTAAAAGATTTTACTACCATCGGAGCTGACAGAACAATGAACATTATCAACCAAAAAGCAGGAAATATAGGCTTAAAAGCCCCTGAGGTGTAATTTTTTGCATTTTTTTATTGCATATTAAGGAATAATTGCATAACTTGCAAACGTTTTGATACTTAATGTTTCACGTATTTAAAAAAGATTTACAACATGAAAAAACTTGTTGAACAAATTAAGGCCGAGTACGAGGAATTCTCTACAAACGCCAGTGCACAGGTAGAAAAAGGAAACAAAGCCGCCGGAGCTCGCGCTCGTAAAGCAGCATTGGCTCTTATGAAAGACTTCAAAGAGTTCAGAAAAGTTTCTGTTGACGCAGCTAAAGCTGAATAATTTTCCTGCCGCAAACACTTTGTTACAGCGATGACCATCAATTATGGCCATCGCTTCTTTATTTTCGCTCGGGTCGAAAAAAGCAACTTTATAAGGATTATAAAGTAAAAAATTATATATTTGCTGGATTAAATATTGGTAAAATTTAAAGAATAATGAAAAAAATTTATGTTTTAGGAATCGCTCTTATGCTGTCCGGTGCATATTGCGTCGCACAGACAGACGGGACTTCACAGATGCAGACATCTCAAATCCAGACTTTGTCCGCTGCTGACAACGAGACTTTGAGCGCAAAGTACAAGGATGATATGAAAATTCTTGCCGCAGAGATGAAAGCTATCAAAGTCAAACTTAAGACTAACAAGAATGACGCGATGCTCAAATCCGAGCTCAAATTAAAGCAGGCTCAGTACAAAGACTTAAAGTCCAAGAAAGATAAGGTGGACACGATCATCAAGACCGAAAAGGCATCAGCAAAGGCAATGGCAAGTGCCGAGAAGGCACAGTCGAAGGCTAAGAAAGCTGCCGCAAATGCTGAGAAGGCCGCCAAGAAGGCAGCCGCCGCAAAGAAGTACTAAAGGCAAGCCTCTTGAACAGAGTATTCCCGACAATTCGATTAAAAGAATTGCCGGGATATTTTGTTGAACGAACTCGGCAGACGGGACAGAGCGAAAAATCCGGGACGAGAGACAAATTAGCGCCTGACTGCGGATTTGACAGAGAGCAAGGCTATCAGATAGCCGACTAGCGCCACGCTCACGGCAGTCAGAAGGACATCAGTCCAATTGACGATAATCGGATAGGCCGTGACCATAAAGTCACCCGGCATCTTGATGAATCCTAATTTCTGCTGAGCGAAAGTGAACATCAAACCGAAAATGAGGCCTGCCGCAAGACCGGTTAGAGAAATCAGCCAACCTTCCAAAATAAAAAACTTGTCAACAGTCTTCGGTTCCGCACCCATAGATCGGAATGTCTCGATGTCACCTCGCTTTTCAATGATAAGCATCGAAAGACAGCCGAAAATATTGAACGCTATGATGATCACGATGAAAAGCAGAATAAGATAGATCGCGCCTTTCTCGTACCTCATCATCTTGTAAAGAGCCTCATTCTGCCTGTATCTGTCGCTGACAGAGAAACCGTCACCCAAACGGGAAGACAGCTCTCTGATAACTTTTCTGAGATCCGCTCCGGTGTGACCTTCGGTAAGACGAATCTCAACACCTGAGACCTCCTTTGAATAGCCCAACAATTCGCGCATCTGCTCGATAGGTATGATTATCAAAGAGTTATCCACATCAGTGTTGACAGAAAAGACTCCCGATGGCCAGACCTGAATCAGATTTAGCGAAGCAGCGGGATTGGACAAAGAAATGTTTCTGTCACGAAAAGGAAAATAGATCTCAATAGGAGGAAGGAATCTGGGACTGATACCCGTTTTGTAGGATAGCCCTGCGCCCACTGCCGCAAGAGGGATGTCCCCCTGATGTAGGGCGAATTTACCTTCCAGCATCTTTCCAGCAATCGGAGACTCGTCCTCATAGACAGAATCCACACCTTTAGCCGTCGCAACGCTCTGGTGTCCGTCGTAACTGATGAACACATTCTCGGAAAGCACGCTGCTCATATTCTTGACAATAGGACAATCATAAGCCCAGTCAAAAGCCTCACCTTCCGGAATGAACACCTTCCCTTTTGAAGGAGTGATCAGAATGTCAGGCTCGACATTGCTCAGACTCGACTTTACAAGAGAATCGAAACCGTTGTAGATTGAAAGTGTGATAATCAATGCCGCCGCACCAATGGCGATGCCAATCGCACTGATCGACGAAATGATGTTGATCACGTTGTGCGACTTCTTCGCGAAAAGATAACGGCGAGCTATGAAAAACGGCAGATTCATACAAAAACCGGCCACTCTTACTGCTTCAGCAGATCTTCAATGTGCGCGGCATAATCCAGAGAAGTGTCATGGAAGAACACCAATTCAGGCACTATGCGAAGCTGCTTAGCGACTATATGCCCGAGTTCTCCTCTGTAAATCTTGATGTTGTCATTGAGAATCCGCATCACGGCCTCCCCTTTCTCGGAAGGGAATATGCTGGCGTAAATCTTGGCGATAGCAAGATCCGGACTGACTCTGACTTCGCTGATGGTGACCATAGCCCCGCCGAAAGCAGCCATACCCTTGCTGCGGATTATCTCCGCCATATCCTTCTGAAGCTCTCTCGCAACCTTCAGTTGCCTTGTGCTCATTGCCTTGTTTTCCATAATCACTTGATTATATTCAGGATATAATAGTTCTTCTTACCCTTCTGGGCGAGAATATACTTTCCGTCCATAATGTCGTTCTCAGTAATCTCGGCATTGATGTCGGAAACCTTGTCTTTGTTGATGCTGACCCCGTTGCTCTGAATCAACTTTCTGCACTCCCCTTTCGAAGGGAAAACCTGAGTCTTTACAGAAAGAAGATCAATGATTCCGCAAGGCAACTCAGCGGCAGGCACGTCAAACGTAGGCACGCCTGAAAAGACCTGAAGGAAAGTCCTCTCGTCAAGTTTCTTGAGTTCAGCGGAAGTGGAGTTTCCGAACAACATTTTGGAAGCAGCCAGAGCATTCTCGTACTCCTTTTCACCGTGGACCATAATGGTAATCTCCTTGGCAAGGAGTTTCTGCAGAGTTCTTTGACCGGGATCCTCGATGAGTCGCAATGGCTCCGTCAATCTCCTCCTTTGTGAGCATAGTGAAGATCTTTATGTACTTCTCCGCATCGTCGTCGGTCACATTCAGCCAGAACTGGTAGAATTCGTAAGGTGAGGTTTTCTCCGGATCAAGCCAGATGTTGCCGTTCTCCGTCTTGCCGAACTTCTTTCCGTCAGCCTTTCTGATCAAAGGGCAGGTAAGAGCGAAAGCCTCTTTGCCTAACATTCTTCTGATTAGCTCCGTACCGGTGGTGATGTTGCCCCACTGATCGCTTCCGCCCATCTGTAGAGTGCAGCCTTTGTGCTCGAACAGCCACAAGAAATCATAGCCCTGAAGAAGCTGATAGCTGAATTCAGTGAATGACATCCCCTCTCTGGATTCATCGGAAAGTCTTTTCTTGACGGAATCCTTTGCCATCATGTAATTGACGGTTATATGCTTGCCCACGTCTCTGATGAAATTCAGGAAAGAATAGCCCTTCATCCAGTCGTAGTTGTTCATCAACTCCGCACAATTTGATTTCTCGGAATCGAAATCAAGGAATATCGAGAGCTGCTTCTTGATGCAAGCCACATTGTGATTGAGAGTCGCCTCGTCAAGAAGATTTCTCTCCTGCGACTTCATCGAAGGGTCACCGATCATTCCGGTAGCGCCCCCGACAACCGCAATCGGTTTGTGTCCGCAATTCTGGAAATGCTTGAGAATCATTATGCTGACAAGATGTCCTATATGCAGAGAATCGGCAGTCGGGTCTATCCCCACATAAGCGGCAGTCGGCCCTTCCATCAGTTTCTCTTCAGTCCCGGGCATAATGTCCTGGATCATCCCTCTCCATTTAAGTTCTTCAACGAAATTTTTCATCGCAGTATCTATTTTTTATATTATTTCAAGACCACAAAGTTACGCATTTTAAAAGCCTTAACAAATATCGTTGCGATTTTCTGATAAAAGGAGTAAATTTGTCGATTGGATTGAAGAATCTGAATTTTTTAATTTTAATTAAAATACTAATATGAGAAAGAAAATTGTTGCCGGCAACTGGAAGATGAACACTACGGTTCCGGAAGGTGTAGAACTCGCAAAGGCCGTTTTGTCCAAATCAGCCGAACTTCCATCTAACGTAGGGCTAATCGTAGCCGTTCCTTTCACTCACATCGTTCCGATCGCTGAAGTGCTTAAGGGATCCAAAGTCGGCCTGTCTGCAGAGAACTGCGCCGACAAGGCAAAAGGCGCTTACACCGGAGAGGTGTCCGTGGATATGCTCGCGTCAGCAGGCTGCCAGTACACCATTCTCGGACACTCCGAGAGAAGACAGTACTATGGCGAGACTGACGAGAAACTCGTCGAGAAGACAAAACTCGCTCTCGCAGCCGGCCTCGGCGTAATCTTCTGCGTAGGAGAAAATCTTGAACAGAGAGAGGCGGGAAAACATTTCGATGTTGTCACAAAACAGATTGAGGACGTTCTCTTCAACTTCACTGCCGAGGAGATGTCCAAGATCATAGTTGCTTATGAGCCTGTGTGGGCCATAGGGACCGGTAAAACCGCGACATCGGCTCAGGCTGAGGAAATCCACGCCTGCATTCGAAAAGTACTCGCGGGTAAATTCGGTGCTAAAGTAGCTGACGACACCACAATCCTTTACGGCGGGAGCTGCAAACCTTCCAACGCCAAAGAATTGTTCGCTTGCCCTGACATAGACGGAGGTCTTATCGGAGGAGCCGCGCTCAAAGCTGACGATTTCATTCAAATAGCACTTTCATACTAATTTTTATTATGTCAAGGAGATTATTGCTAATTGCTTCTTGTATTCTGATGATAGTTTCGTGCAAACCTAAGGTTTCATCTGAGTTGGAGCAGAAAGTAAACAGTTACGCACTGTGCAAAATCGGCTCCCCCGTCAAGGAGGAATCGATTACCGACCGCGGGAAAGAGGTTCTCAACCTTTTCCGCAATGCTGCTGACGAAGTCGACAGAATCTACTGGGATCAGACTTTCGGCAACAGAGAAGCCATTGATTCTCTGCCGGAAGGCGCCGCAAAACAGTATGCTTTCATCAATTACGGTCCTTGGGACAGGGTTGATGACAACAAGCCTTTCATAGAAGGCTACGGCAAGAAACCGCTCGGAGCCAATTACTATCCCGCGGATATGACCAAGGAGGAGTGGGATGCTTTTGACGATCCTGCCAAACTCAGCCCCTACACTTTGATCAGAAGAGATTCCACAGGGAAACTTAAGGCTGTGTGGTATCACGATGCCTACAAAGAAAGCGTGGACAAGATTGCCACGATCCTTCAAAGCGCCGCCGCAATAACCATCAAGCCAAGCGTCAGGAATTATCTTCTCAAAAGAGCTGAGGCCCTCAAGACCGACGACTATCGCGAAAGCGATATGGCGTGGATGGACATGAAGGACAGCAAGATGGATCTTGTGATCGGGCCGATCGAGGATTATGACGACCAGCTCAACGGCATCAAGACCGCCTATGAGTGCTTCGTCCTGTTGAAAGACCTGAAGAAGACTGAGATGCTCAGCAAATACATCTCAATGCTTCCGGACCTTCAGAAGACTCTTCCTTGCGATTCCACCTACAAGACATTCGTGCCGGGCACAGAATCGGATATGTTCGTGTACGATGCAATCTATTATGCCGGAAACTGCAATGCGGGCAGCAAGACCATTGCGATCAACCTTCCAAACGATCCTGAGATTCAGGCTCAGAAAGGCACTCGCCGTCTCCAGCTTCAGAACGTGATGAAGGCTAAATTCGATATGATAGTTCTGCCTATAGGCAAGATTCTAATCGAACCTGAGCAGCAGAAATATCTCAGCGACCTGGCGTTTTTTTGGGACGTGACTTTCCACGAAGTGGCTCACGGATTGGGAGTTAAAGAGACAGTCAACGGACTCGGCTCTGTCTCGGACGCCCTTGGGATTCAGAATTCCACTTGGGAAGAGGCGAAAGCAGACATCGTGGGGCTGTACTTAGTCTGCGAACTCATTGAGAAAGGAGAGATTCCTATCCTGACTAAGGAAGATGCCATCACCACTTACATCGCAAGTCTGGTACGCTCCGTAAGATTCGGATCAGGCGATGCGCACGGAAAGGCGAATATGATGTGCTACAATTACTTGAAAGACCACAAGGCTTTCACCCGCAACGAAAAGGGGCTGTACCACATTGATTATGCCGCAGCTCCGAAAGTCATCGCTGACTGGGCTAACCTCATCCTCACAGTTCAGGCCACAGGAAACTATATGTATGCCGATGAGTACTGCGCCAATCACGCAGTCGTTTCAGAGGCGCTTCTGGCTGACCTTGCGAATGTCAACAGAGCAGATGTTCCCGTGGACCTTCGCTTCGATTTCGTGAGATAGCAGATCTGACATAGAAAAAAGAGGATGACACCGCAAAGTGTCGTCCTTTTTTTGTAGCCGTGAGCAAGACTCGAAATATTTATTGCGATACTATTTGCATTGAGACTATTTTTTTCAATCTTTGCAGTATATGCAAATGTAAAAAATGAGAAGGACCAACTTTTTTTTGCAAATTCTATCAGCAATCATTCTTTGTCAAACACTCTGTGCGGCTCCCGCTAAGCCTGGAGCGTTCACGCTCACGCAACCTGACGGCACAACATTCAGAGCGATAATCAGAGGGGACGAATTTACGAAAATCCTCACCGATGACTCAGGCCATTCCATCATACAAAACGAGGCCGGCTACTATTGCTACGCATTCTACACTTCGGATGGAAAAAAACGTCCTACCGAGTTTGTTGTCGGAAAAGACGCGCCTGCTCAGGTGATAACGAAAAGCCTTTCAATCCCTTACAGCAATCTTTCTCGAAACGCGTCAGCAAGAAGAAGCGTCATCCTAACATCAAACAAGACCGAAAACTTCGTTAGAAGGCTTGAGGGCGCCTCAACGACCAAACACTGTATCGTGCTTCTCGCCCAGTTCCCGGATCTGAAATTCACCTACACCAAGGACAACTTCACAAACTTGCTGACTCAAAGCGGCTACAGCTTCAACGGAGCGACCGGAAGCGTCAAAGACTATTTTGACGATCAGTTCAATGGTTCCCTCTCTTTCGAATTCGTCGCCTCCGACATATTGACAATGTCACACGGTTACGCCTATTATGGGAAGAATAATGACGATGGAGATGACGAAAAAGCTGCGGAATTAGTAAAAGAGGCCTGTCAGGCCGCCGCATCCACGGTAGATTTCTCGAAATATGATGACGACAATGACGGTAAAGTTGACAATGTCTTCATTTTCTTCGCAGGAGGGGACGAGGCGGAAGGAGCTGGCGACAGCCATATATGGTCGCACCAATGGAATCTATCTTACGCTGGCATAAGTCTGAGTATAGGTGGAAAGACCATAGATTCTTATGCGATGTCATCTGAACTTTCCGGAAGCAAACTGATAGGAATCGGCACATTCTGCCACGAATTCAGTCATTCTCTTGGGCTTATGGATATGTATGACACGGACTACAGTGGCAGCGGCGGTGAGAATAACCCTCTGATGAGCACTGCCATTATGAGCACAGGCAATTACAACAACAACGGCAACACTCCCCCGAACTACAATGCGGTGGACAGAGATATGCTCGGGATAGGCACGGAACAGACCTTGAAAGAAGGCGCTTATTCTTTGGAACCAGTCAACCTAAGCGGAAAATATGTCAAGGCAGAGACGGACAGGACGAACGAATACTATTTGTTTGAATGCCGCGCCAAAAGTGGCTGGGACGCATATATAGGCGGAAAAGGAATGCTTGTCTACCATATTGACAAATCGACAAATGACTCCGGCTATTCTGATGTTGATTTGAAATCGCTTACCGCAGCGGAAAGGTGGCAGTTGAATGAGATCAATTGCAATCCTGCCCATCCTTGCGCCCTGCTCACACCCGCATATCAAGATGCGAAGACGGAAAACCAGTTGTTCTTCCCTTATGGGGACCTTAATTCCTTCAGCGCTCAAACCACTCCTTCGTTTAGTTATTGGAGCGGCTCACTGTCTTCGCTAAGTCTGTCGAACATAAGAACTTCCGGTGACAAAATTTTGTTCTCGGCATTCGGCGTGAACGCCCCTCCTAAAGTGGAGATGACCAAAAAGGACGTGTTCCAGGATGCCGCCATAATCTCTTGGTATGCCTCGGACAAAGATTTCAACGGCACGGCAAAAATTCAATACGGCACGACGCAGAATGACATCAAAGAAGCCGAGGTCGAGCCATACAGCGACAATGCTGAATTCGCATTCACTATGGATAACTTGGCACCGAGAACCGCCTACAAAGTCATTATCTCTTTCGTGAATGAAATCGGGGAAGGCGAGAAATACACATTGTCTTTCACCACAAGTTCCTACTCATCCGGAGGCCATTCATTCATCTTCCTTGACGACTCCATCGACAGAAACACCGATGGCAGCTTTAAGAAAGGCGCAATGTTGCCTCTGCGACTCAAAAATGCGGTAGGTTCGAGCGTGCAATGGTTTTTTAACGGATCGGCCGTTACAACCGGCGGAAACGGTTACTTCGAGGTCACTTCTTCAGGCATATTGAAAGCCAAAGCAACGGCGGCGGACGGGAAGGTGGACATTATTCAGAAACAAATCATCGTAAAATGAAAAGACTCTCATTGATATTCTTTTTTCTCGGCATAACGATCTGCTCTTGCCAGAAAGAGACTAAAATAGATTCCGCCTTTCTGCAGAATTCTGACATTTCTCTTACAGTAAAAGGCAGCAAAGTGTTCATTTACAATGAGAACACCTCACAACTCGGCTATAACGAAAGCAATAGGGAGTTCAGAGTCAGCAACGATGATATGTCAGACTACTACATCATTAAGCTGAACTCTTTCTCTGCCGAGAAAGGCTTTAAGTCCAAAGGCAGCATACGCTGGACAGATAGCGGTAAGGTCAAATCCGAGAGTGGGCTTGACTTCGAGGTCGGCAACGTGAGTGGAGACAAAGTGTGGCTTTGGAACGGGAAGAAGAAAATCGGAGCCGTGGTTCAGATTCTGAAATAAGTCCCCCGTATTGAAATAGAAAAGGAGCCTGCTGCTTTCGCAAACCGGCTCCTAAACGTGTACTAAAACCTAAACCTATAACAAAGATGCATGTTGTTCACGAAATGTTGCACGAAATGTGAAAATAATTCAAGAAAATCAAATCAGGGGATATGACTTCAAGCGACTGCGCATAACTTCGCTGACTGAGGATCCGGAAGCGGCGGCCTCGTTGGAAATGGACAAGGCATACTCATCCCCGGCCTCAACGAGGTCCGCGAGATGATCCTTACATAACTGTTCATGCAGCGAATGGAAAGCATCCCCGTGGTTCATATACTTCAGATGACACAATTCGTGCAGAATCACGTAATCGCACAATGCGTCAGGCACAAACATCAGATTCAGATTCAGATTGACGTTCCGCTTAGTCGAGCAGCTGCCCCAATTTGAGGAATTGTGCTTAACAATCAATGAGTGATAAGAAAACCCGTACTTTTTGGCGAGTTCTGTCAACTTTAGCGGGAAAGTGAGTTTGGCCTCGTCCCTTACGAAATCTACCAGATAGTTCTTGAGCAGTCCGGACAATATTTCTGCTTTTCCATCTCCTGCGACTATGCGGAAATGTATGTAAACATCACGGACAGGCTTTTCCAAAGAATAATGCTTGGGATAATCCTTGAGGTCGATGTTAAACCTTACCTCCGTGCTGACGTTGACACTAAGACTGCCTGGGGCCGTGAATAGCGAGGGTTCTTTGACAAAAGTCAGTTTGGAAAGAAGCGTCCGAACGACAGTTCCGTCTCCTATGTCGGAATACTGTCCTTCCCCCCTGAGGTTATCCTGTTTTTCCTTCTGTTTTTGAAGAGCGTTCAGAATCCGGCGTTTCTTGGACCTCACGAATTCCATCCCCTTATCGTAAGAAATAAGATAGGGAACCGTAACGGTGACGCCGGTCTTCAGACTTGCCTTGATGCTTATTCTTTTGACCCCGGATTTCCTGAGCAGCTTTATTGGGCCTATATCCGGATCATCTACAGTTGTCTGATCTATCAACTTCACTTTATCACAGTGATTTTGTAAGGATGTCTGATTGCCTTGTGAGCGGACTTTTGAGCCGCATCAGCCCACTCAGGGGAAAGCCCTTCGGGAACGAAGGCATTTCCAATGACACTCTTCCCAAATATGGCCTCGTACCAGGTGCAGGCAGCCGTATATCTGCCTACAAGCTTGTCAAGATGATAGCCGTCCCGGTTGAGTCTGTCACCGATGACCGATGTCCTTGCGTTCTGGATTGCCGTTCCGCATGGGATTATGATTTTGATTCCGACAAGTTTGGCGGCCTTTTTGTTCGCCGAGATGATCTCATCGTACATACGCATCTGATCATTGCCGTAGTCAGGAAATGCCTTGTGGGTGGAATTGGCCGCATAAGCCCACGTTACGTGCAGCATCAGTTTAGCCTCAGGAGCCTTGGCGCGCACGTAGGCAACGAGTTCTGGCAGATCCTTGGCGTAAGAATCGTATTTTCCGGACAGCGGGCTGCACTGCTGGACGCTGATGAAATCCCAGTCCTCATCTGCAAGAGCTTTCTCGAGAGTGAAAGAATCTGTAGTGGTCTTCACCCCGTCCACAACTTTTCTGTAAGAATAGTCGGGAAGATCGGCGCGAAGATTCTTGACGTGCCTTTCGAGAGAGCAGCCTCCGATGTACATATTTCCGATGATCATCGTCACTCCGTCTGCGTCGGCCAGATTCCACAGATTCTGCTCCACGGCATCGACCGAGAAACTGTTACCTATTGCCAGAACCTTGATAGTCTTGGGCTTGGACGAAGCTAAAGAAAGGGTGGCGACAAAAATCAGAACTAATGCCGCCACTGTGTGTTTCAAATGTCTCATAAATATAGCGAATTGAATTCGCCAGTAAAGATAGAGATTTTATCCGAGAAAGACTTTCTGTTCCAGCAAGGATTTTCTCAAATCATCCGCGGATAAGTTTCTCGGAGTGGTGCCGCCTTTGATGGCGATGGCCGCAGCCGTTCCGGCTGCCTGTCCCATAGCCATACACGGAGGCATCACTCGCACGGCTCCCGCGGCATCGGAAGTGGCTGACAGACAACGTCCCGCAACAATCAGATTGTCTATTCCCGTAGGGAGCAGGCACCTGAAAGGCACGCCGTACCAGCGTCCGTCTTTGACCGTGATGTATTCAGTGCTGTTGTCGCCGTTTCGTCCGTGGACATCCACAGAATTGGATGCCACTAACACCGAGTCCTCCGGCACTTTTCCTGAGGTTATGTCGTCGACTGAAAGAATGTAGTCGCCCTTTATGTGACGAGACTCTCTAATGCCTATGGTCGACGCCGTGGTCATCAAAGTCGCATTCTCACATCCGGGGACATATTTATGAAAGAAGTTCATCAATTCGCTGACTTGTCTCCGGCCTTCTATTTCTCCCGCAGTCAGGCTCTCGGAACTTGTCGCATCCACATCTTTGATTCTGGTGCAGTTCACCGCCCACTCGTCATCCTTGACGCACTTGTAGATGTTGACTGATTTTCTCGCGATGTCCCACTCACCCGCAGCCTCCGCCTGCGCGACTCTCCAATGCAGAGTCCTGTAACTCACTCCGTTCTCACGATGGAAGGTGCCGATGTTGGCTTCCACGTCAGCCTCAAGCTTTGCAGAGTCCACGTTGTTGATGCGGAAAAACAGTGTTGAAGGCTGCACTCGGCCTGTCTGTTCATTGCCGAACTCGCAAGGCACTCCGCTTCTGAAGGCGACATCTCCGTCGCCGGTGGCGTCAATGACCACATCGGCCTCGACCGACTCGTAACCGGACTTGGTGAAAAGCAGGGCCCCGGTGATGGAATGGCCTTTCATAATCGGCTGGACGAAGGAGGAGTGAAAAAGCACGTTGACTCCCGATTCGGCGCACATCCGGTCAAGAATCAGTTTCAACGGCTCAGGGTCGAAAGGAGTTACGTGATCGTGTCCTGTGGTTATCCACGCAGTGTAAGGCGTGCCTGCTCTTACATGACTTGGATGAATAGCGCCTCCTACGGCGACGAGTTTGTCCACAATCTCGCTGAACATTCCCCGCACCACCATTATCTCACCTGTGGTGTCATAACAAGTCATAAATGGGCTCACAAGGCCTCTGGTGGCCATTCCTCCGAGACAAGATCCCCCTTCTACAATCATCACCTTGATGCCTTTCCTCGCTGCCGAAATTGCAGCGCACACTCCGGCGGGGCCGCCGCCCAAAACCAGCAATTGAGTTTTGTAAGACTGTTTGACGTCATCTTTCCTTATCTTTGTCGAGAAAGGTGACGAGCAGGAAGGGAGCATCCCCACGGCAAGACCGCCGAGGGCCAGCATCCCGGATGTGTTAAAAAAATCTCTTCTGTTCATAATGTTATTTATTCAACGGAATTGTGTATATCTTCGAACTGTTTGTGTTCAGGTACATCCGGTTTCCTTTTATGGCTATATCCTCAAGTTCCTCAGGGACAGTGCCTTCCAGATCATATCTCACGCTGATGGCACCTGTCTTGGTGTCATAGACTCTCAGTGCCGAAGGGGTCTGGGTACCGGTCTTCCCGAAGCCGAAAGAGTAATAGATTTTCCCGTTTTTGGCGCATCCTCCTTGAGTGACGTAGACGTCAAAATCAAAGACAACCTGATCCAAAACGTCGTCCGAAGTCAGAATGACTTCAAGGCCTTCTTTCAGTTTGGGTATTCTGAATTTGGTTACAATGTACTCGTTGTCCGAGAACTTTTTGGTCACGCTCGGCTTGGTCCTCTGTTTTGCGGACAGTACCCAAAGACACTTCTCTTCTTTGTCCACGAGCCATGACGGAACGCCGAAGATCGGCTTGAATCCGGATTTCTCAAATCCCGTTGCGTCCAAGATCAGCGTCTGAGCCAATATTGAGGAGAAGACGCCTTTCTTGAAGGATATGCTCTCGACTTTGCAAGCCCATTCTCCTTTGCCTCCGACTTTGCCGTTTGAGACATATAAAAGAGGAAATGAAGAATATCGGGCTCTCTCGATTCCGAAATTAGCGCAATTGCAATGATTGTCAGGGCCTGATGAGTCCAACTCGAAGGAGCCGACGGGGTCAGGGGATTTGGTCTTGAAGTCATAGACATTGCAGTGGCCCCTGTCTTCAAGCACGAAGAGATACCGTCCGCTTATGTCCATTCCCTGCTGGCTTCTTCCTCTACCGTTTTTGGTCATATACAATTCGCAGCATGATTCCGCTCCGACTATGGTGCGAAGTTCAAGCGAGGGTTGGGCTACCACGATCGTCGGCGCCGTTTGCGCCGTCATAATGCATTGCGACAAAAGTGCGATAACTGTTAAGAAGTGCTTCATAATTATGGGATGGAAATCTATTGTACAATAATAATATCCTCTTTCGGCCCAATTCCCCTAACAGGTTCCGCAAAAAAAGGTTGGTTTTAGTTATCCAGATTGGCGCCGTAGCCGCTCAACACGGATCGAAGCTCATCGACATCAATCGATTGGACATCACATCCGTCCCTCACACAAAGAGCCGAAGCCGCACCCGCAGCCTGACCGAGTCCCATACACGAAGCCTGCACTCTCAAAGAAGCCGAAGCCACAGAATCAGCGGAAATAGTCCTGCCCGCCACAAGAAGATTGGGAAAATTCTCCGCAATCAGGCTTCTGTAAGGCACAAAACCCGCATCCTTAAGAAACTCACAACGCTGTTTGATGGAATCCGCGGAATGTATGTCCACAGGATGGCATCCGCGGGATACTGTGTCCGGGAACTTCTCCAATCCCAGATATTCCTCCCCCGTGAGAAGATGAACACCCTTGATTCGTCTGGTCTCTCTTGCCCCCGCCTGAGTTGCGGTACACAAAAGAGAAGAGGCGCTGAATGCCGGAACATTGTCCTTCAGCAACTTGGCGAAAAGATTGGCCTGCTCCCTAAGCTCACACTCCGCATCAGTGGCATCCTGATTGACCGTTATGTTCACCTGTATTCGAGTGATGTTGACAAGCACGACTCCTTTGGACATAATCCCGCAGTACCAAGGTCCGCCGAACAAAGGGATGTTCTGATGCTCACGCAGAGCAGAAAGTTTTTCTCTTATGGTCGTGTCCAGATAGTTCACCCCTTGCTGACTGTGCCTTAGCATCGGAAGAGAATCCGTGTCCACACCTCCAAGCATAAAAATCAGAGAAGCAGGCTGGAGATGCTTGCTAAAAGGCTGCATCGGAACCCCCGCCATCTCAGAAAGGTCCGCATCCCCCGTACAATCAATGAATAACTTTCCGTCGACAGCTTGGGTGCCCTCTTTATTTTCAAAAGTCACGCTTGTGATTCTATTGTCAAATTGCCGGCAGCCAGAAATGTAGGAATGAAAATAGATTTTCACTCCGGCCTCCAGCAACATCCTCTGAGCGATGAGTTTGTACTTTTCGGGAGAGAAAGAGATGTTGCCCAAAGGCTTTTCCTCCTCCGCCCCGCCGATGTCTATCATCCTTTGGACGAACTCCCAGGGAACACCTCCGATAATCCTTCTTCCGTTATAGTTGAAAACACTTATCGGAGCCACCAGGGCTGCCGTAGCCATTCCTCCGAAAAAGCCGTATCTCTCTATGATGGCTGTCTTCGCTCCCCCTCTCGCCGCGGCGATGGCGGCAATGATGCCGGAAGGTCCCCCGCCGCAGACCACAACGTCATACGAGCCTACGACAGGCACTTTTTTGATTTGAGTAATGTATTTCATTTCTGTTTTAAACTAAATAATTGACAAGAAGATAAAGCAATCCGTAATTGTCATTTAAAATGCGGTTAAAAATTAATGTGACAAATATTGGAATTTTAGCGGTAATAATCAAAA
>Ga0172377_10000057_pt1 | contig 88451 bp, 104 predicted proteins | sample Pumphouse3metaG_FD_119749 | JGI IMG/M metagenome (GOLD analysis project Ga0172377, IMG submission 119749) | Leachate microbial communities from a municipal landfill in Southern Ontario, Canada - Pumphouse #3 metaG | ecosystem: Engineered > Solid waste > Landfill > Unclassified | place: Canada...
CAGAAACATTTACTACTACATTAAATGGATAAAGAACAATTTCTTCTCCTTTAACAGCTGAATTTTTTATTTCAAGTTCAACAGCAGCTCTATAAAAAGAAGCATCATAAAATTCAGCATTTAATGGTTCTTGATAACGACTTGAAATATGTTCCATCATATAATTACTTTTATCAACAGATACAGCAGCAACTTTAAATATTGCTTCATGATTATCATCAGTAACTATTTTTAATTCAACGTCTTTTACAGGATAATTAAATTGATTGATTAATCCTATTGCTATTGTTTCTTTTTGTCTTTTTTCAAGAGTATGAGATGAAAGCAAATCAAATAAAGTGTTTAAAGCTCCATTTGGCACTGGCGTTGAAGAAATATAACCTCCAAGACTCTTATTAACATCACTTTGAGGATCGCTTGAAGTTTTAACTAAAGAAGCTCCTGCTCCTGTCAAATATATCATCATGATTTTAAATTTTTATTAAGAATAATTTTTCTGTTTTTCTTGAGGTTCAATATCAGCAAGATTAATAACAAATGTACTATCAGCAAGAGTTTCAGTTTGTCCTTTAATATTAACAAATTGAGCAATTGATAAATTTGAAAAAGGATATTGCACACCGCTATTATTAATCATTCTGTATTTAATTGAAACAGTAATAGTATCTGAAAAATCTGTAGACACAGAAGGCATATAAGCGTAAATCCTTAATCTTGAATCTTTATTCCAAATAGATTTTTTGAAATAAAAAGGAATAGAAGGATTATCTACATTTGATGATACTGATATTTCATACTCAACTTCATTAAAATTTGGTATTACTATAAAGTCATTATCACTTTCTTCTATGATTGAAGTATCAAGATTTGAAATATAAATAGCTTTATTGACATTATTATCAATAGTAGCATATTTCATATTTTTTCGATTGAGTAACAACCAACCATTAAACATCCCATCAGGAATATTACCAGTTCCTAAAAAATTACAATTCCCAGCAATTATATTAAAAATATTAGTGTTAGAAGTAACTACTAATTCATGTCTTGTAATGGTATATCCATGCTCTACAATCAATTCAAAATCGGCTGAAATAGTATCTAAAGAATTTATTCCTCCAATGACATTTACTGTAAGCAAACTGGTCAAAGGATTTTTTGAAGAATCAGAACTACTTGTTGTTTTAACATATGTATTATTGAACATATAGTTTATTCTTTCATCTGATACAGACATAATATTACCTGCATCAAATTCAATAGAAGCTAAAATAAATTGGTCTTCTGTTATTGAAGGTTCATCTTCAGAGTCAACTATTGAAATTGAGTATGAATCATATTCATATATTTGTTTATTTTCTTCCAAAGGTTGAAAACCAGGAGTAAATGTTCCAATGACACTATATTTTAAAGATGATTCAGCTGTAAATGAACCAGAAATTATTGCTGAGGTATCTGAAAGAACACTAACAACTTCATATTCTCCAGTATTAATTGAAGATTCAAATTTAATTTTAACAGGAAAATTTGGTTGACCTCTCAATATTTCCGAAAATTTAGTTCCATTACCTGTTAATGAACCGTCAACATTTATTGATATGGTTCCTTCTTCAAAATTATTAATAGAACGAGAAAGTATTAACCAACGTTTTATTCCAGTATCATTGATGGTCATTTCCAAACTATCTTCCATTGATATAGCATCTAAATTGCTATCAAACGCTAAACCAGAATTTATAGTAACTACATTTGAAGTTCCTGATTTTGCTATTACTTTGAAATTATTGTTAGAAGTGTTTTGAACAATACCGTATGATTTAATGAAAGATTGAATAATTCTTTTATATCCGTCATCTTCCAAAAATTTCACAAGTCTTTGAAGTTCTGCTACTTCTAAAAACAAATTTTCACTTGTCTTTAATCTTGACATATATTTATCATTTTAATAATTATTTATAAAAACAAAGATATTAGTTGAATTAAAAGGATACAAATACTTTTCTATAATATCTGTAATTTCATCTTCAGATTGACTATTGTTGTTATTTCTAATATAAGAATACAAAAATTTTGAGCCTTGAATAAAACCAAGACTATGTGAATTAATAGTTCCGTCTTTCAATGGTATTATGTTAGTTCCTCTTATTAATGGTCTTATTTTATAATTCCAAATATTTATTTCTGAATATATTCCGTTACTTATCAATTGTATTTTTGGTAATATATATTTAACAAAAGAATTGTTAAAGTATAAATTCGTTCCAAATCCTAAATTGGTTTTACTTTCATTTAAATTAGATGAAGAATAGGCATGAATTATCCCTCTTGCATAATACCAACAATTAGTTCTTAAATTCAATAATTCTTTTTTAAAGAATGTTTCTGATATAATATCTCCATTAGGAGTAATAAACGCATCTATCAATTTGTTTTTTAAAATATCAAATCCTTCAACTCCAAATAGTAATTTAACATCTGAAGATAATCCAGATACTATTTTAAAAGCAAATGTTATTTCATAGTCCATACGACTATCAGCTACATAGATTTTATCTGAAACGTCTTGAACTGTATTGATTCTTCCTAAACCACATATTCCATTTTTACATGATAATTTTAAAACATTTTTATCTTCTGTGTTATTTATTGAATATGAAGAATCTCCTATATCGTTGACTGTAAAATTAGATGTTTTTTCAAAATCTTTAGTATTTTCTTTAGTCTTATTTAAATTTTCTGCTTGTGAAGTACCTTTATACATAGGAGACGATTGTCCTAAACACCAACCTGTTTTTTGTAATGGAATATTTTCATACAAAAATTCATCACTAATTTTATTTCTCAATAATCTTATAAATTCTCCATCAATAGGAACTGTTTTACCATTATCTAAAATATCTCCTTTTCTTTTGAAAATCATTATAGTTCCACGTTTTCTTATTTCGTCATAGAAATGTTGAGAAATATATTGAAGTTCTTCTAATGTTATGTTTGACTCATCAAAATAAATACCGTATTGTCTAACTTGTTCTCTCATTAAGAAAAAATCGCTTTTGAAATTTTCAAAACGTTTGAAAAAACAAATAAACATGCTAAAAAATCTTGATAAAGAAAAAAATAAATCAATGAAATCTTTATCTTCATCTTTATCAGAATTTTCTGCTCTTGTTATGTATTTAGGCAATATCCCTCTGAAATATAATTTCTTGAAAATATTAGATTCAATTTTTTTAAGAACATCACTTCCAATTGTATTTGAAAATATACTGGATGAAATAGTAGGAGCAATAAAAGTAATTTCTTCTCTTGATCCTAAAAATTGAATATCTTGAAATTCTATTGCTCCAGTTTTATCTGTACCAATTCTTGTATATCTTATTTCAATAAAAAGAGAATTTTCTGTTATATATTGATTCTTTGATAAATTTTCATAATTAAGTTCTAACCAATCAGTCCAAAATAATTCATCTGAACTTATTCTAAATTCTCTATTCAATCGTCTTGTAATAGTTTCTCCTAAAATTGTTTCATAATAACTCATAAAAGTTATTTTACCAGTTATTTGAGGATTGACTTTTACAATCAATATATCTCCAATATTATTTAAGATATTATCTTTATTCATTGTATGTCAAATTTTCGTTTTCTTTATTATATTTATTGACATCGTCATTGTCTGTTTCTAAAATAAGTTCACCTTCTGAATTTATATTTCCTGCTTCATCTCCTGAATGAGATAACATTAATTCTCCTTCTGTTCCGTCAACATTATCTATTTCCATAGATTTATCTAAAACTTGAGATTTGAAAATAACAGGAGTTGTACTTCCGTCATCATTCATATCAGAAAAACAGGAAATTAAAAATAAACCACTTCTTTTTTCTATTTCTGTTATTGTTTTTACGCTAACTTCTGTTTTCATATTAAATAGTTGTTAATACTGAACTGGTATATGAATAATCAAGTTCATTAGGATAATAAAATTGAGATAAAACTTCTGCATTATCTTCTATTATATTGCCATCAAGGTCACGTAATACAAAACCTCTAATACGAGGAAGTTGATATTTCGGTACATTTATATCAGCACGAGGATAAAAGTGCGTATCAGGCACGTAACGAACTCCATCAACCTGTTTAGCTGCAAAAAGTAAATTTTCCCATTCTACTTTATCACCATATTTCCAAAAACGATAATCAAAAAGTTTTGACATCTGAATCTGAATTTCCTTTCTTACTTCATCTTGATCATATGATGGATCAATATCAACTCTAAACTCTACATCAACTGTGAGCCAATCTACATTGTTTAATTTCAAAGCATAATCGGTTGAAGTTTTTAGTAATTCTGTTAATGAAAGATATTCTTCAGAATTACTTAATATTTTATTAAACTCATCTTCAGTGAAATCTTGTCCATTTACAGACACAACAATCAAATTTAATTTACCATCTGAATCAATACCACCTTTGTGAACTCTCAAAACATTATTGTTTATTTTCATAAAAACTTGTTCAATGTATGACATTGTAGTTCTTGATAATTGATTGATGCTATCTTTTATTCTTTGTCTAAATAAATCATCATCTTCTTCGTCTCTTCCTCCGTCAGTACGATATTCATTTGTGCAGGCTATATGACCAGTAGGAATAGGATTTACTTTATTTATAGATAATGGGTCAACATTGGTTATTAATCCAGTTTGATTACATTTTACTTTAGCATAAGAATATCCATTGACTCCAATAACAACATCTTCCTCTAAAGAAAATGTTATGCCTGATGTACTTGTAAAAGAATTAACATCTTTCAGATAAGTAGTTCCTTCATCCCCAACAAGTCTAACATAAGTTGAACTTGAAGAAGCTCCAAATCTTGGAGAAACTCCACGAATAATTGCAAGTTCATCTAAATATGTACCATATGCAGTATCTGGAAATATATGTCCTTCAACGATTGATTGATTTACTAAACATTTTTGACCCACTTTAGCAGCACCATAAGCAATCCCATTTAAAACAGAATCACTACCTACATCATTAACTTTATCTGTTTTATTTAAGAATATCTCCAAAAACATTTGTTTCAATTCTTGTATCGATGTTATTTTTGTAATCATATTATTATTTTTTCTTCAGTTTTATAATCATATTTCGTTTTTATTTCAACGGTAACATTCATACTACCATTTTCATAAGAAAAATCAATAGCATTTGCATATTCAAACAAATCATTTTGTAAAAAGTTGTTTTGTATATCAGTTACTAATTCAGGATATGCAAATTGTTTAGAAGATACTCCATTTATCAATTGATAATTTTTACCAAATAATATATTTTCTGGAACATCTCCTCTATTTAATTCCATTAAAATATTACATTTTTGTTTTACGTTATCTTGATATTTTACAATTAACAAATCGTTATCTTCAAATGTTATTTTTCTTGCAATATCTTTACCATAAATTCTTTCACCAATTGGCATATCAAGTATTGTTGTAACTACAATATCTATACTGTTATTCACTAATACATTAATAGGAGTCAATTCATCTATTTCCCAATCTGATTCATTTAAATCATTACTCAACATTAATTCAACCCAATCTGTATTATCTTTATTTACTTCTTTTACTGAATTAGCAACTTCTTCCATAGTTCTAAATCCACCAACAGATGAAGCAGATTGAATATATGGTTGATATCCTCTTTTACTTAAAGAAGTTCTTCTGAATTTAGGAAGTTTATTAATTTTTTCAATAGTATTATTCAAATCATCAATATAATCCATTAATTCCCAATATCCACAAGTTGAAAATTTATTAGCAAAATTTTTAAATTGAACAAGAACATCTTTACAATCAGATGTTAATTTCTTTAATGAATTGAGATGATAATTGTCAATGTTTTCTGTTTCTCCGGAAAAATATCTATTTATAGCAGGATATGAATTAAGCATAAAATCTCTATATCTCGTCAAAAAATCAATTAACGGATATTTTGTAACTTTTTGAAATTCTATGATTATTGTTTCCATTTTAAATTTTTTTTTATAAAGTTTTAAAAACTGTTGGAATATCTCCTGCTTTTTCTGCAATATCGCTTAAGAGTCCTCCTATGCTTTTTGCTATTGCATTTGAAGCCACCGTTCCAAAATACTTTTTATCTGAATCTTGGTCTTGTCTTTTAATAGCTTCTGCTGGTGCAACAGCTTTCATTTCTAAATTATAATACCAAAGCATATTATTTTCTACACTCTGAGAAAATGCACTTTGTATAACTTCTACAACATAATGTGTATTAAGAGCATAATTGTTGAATATTAAAATACAAGGATTTTTATCAGTATCTAATTCGAATGATTTATCAATCATTGATTTCAACATTTTAGTAAGTCCGTAACCAGTCTTAATTAATACATTATTTTGTAGAAGACTAAAACCTAAATTTCCTCCAAAATAAGAAATTTTTGATACATCTTCAGCTTCTTTCATTCCTGTTAATAAACGAAATTTTCTTCCAAATGTTCCTTGAATTGAAATATCTCTTGGAACAAATGTGCTATTAAAAAGAGTTGAAATTCCTCTATTAGTTTTTGTTATTGATACAATTTGAGTTTTCGTTTCCATAATATTATTAGGCATTTTAACAAATGTCATAAACCCCTTTGTATTTCCAGAACTATCTAATAATTCAAGAGAACACATATAATATTCAAAATTATCTGGAGCTAAAGAATGTAATGCTGATCTACCAATAGTATTAATAGCACTTCTTGCATTTTCTACTACTGAATTCACAGTATTTCCAGCAATTTTCCCAGCTTGATTTAAAAATGCCATATAATTTTTATTTATTTACAACTTTATAACTGTATAATATCAATTAAGATATAGTTCCAATGCCATTTGATGTAGTAGTCCCAGTTTGAGCAACAGGCGAACCAGCTGTCGCTACAGGTATTCCTGGAGCTACAGTAACAGTGGCTGTTTTTATCCAAGCGTCAACTCCATCTGCTATTGCATTTGCTATTGATTCAGCAAATTTTTGTTTAACGTCATTTGAATTTGATTTTTCATCAATAGGAGCGTCAAGTGCATCTTTAATTTTTGATTTGAGCGTTGCTCTTAATCCTTCTGTGTTTATAGGCATAATTATTCAATATTAGAAATTTTACTTTTAATTGTATTTAATTTAGCTTGAATAGAAACAAAATCTGCTATATTCACTGGAGGTGAAGAAATTCCTACTGGAGTGATTACAGTCAATTTTTGAATAGCTGTCAAAATATCTTTTAAAATTCCAGTAAGTGTATCTCCTAACACCATCGGTTCTTTACCGCTATTATGATTTATCTTCTTGCTAATGATATTTATCTCACTGTCTTTACAGTTTATTTCATTTTTAAATTCATCTTTGTAAACAAGTCCCGTACCAAGTTCATAATAAATACTTCCTTTTACTTCTCCTTTATCAGTAACTTGAATTGTAATTTTTTGATTAGATTCAATATTAACATTTTTGTCTGAAGATATGTTTATTTCATTATCGCAACTCAAATTAAATGTTGAATCTTTATTTTCAGAACTTAATTTTATGTTTACATTAGCAGGTTCATCTTTATCCCCAACAATATTAACATCTAAAGATGAAGTGTCTCCGTCTATAAATAATTCTACAACTCTTGTTTTTTCAATATTATCTTTTTTCAATCTATATTGATTTTCAGCAAGAGAATAATATTCATTTTGTTTCCTTAATACTCCTATTATAACAGGAAACTGTGAAATAGCATCTTTAACCCAAACAACTGCTGTTCCCCTATTTTCTTCATCATTAGGAAATGATATATTTTGCATTACATTGATATCAGCATGTACACCGCTAAAATATCCATATCCCTTACCACCGTTTATGGTCAAAGTATTAGTTCGGTAGCAATCATTTATATATTGTTCTCGGTCAATATTTGAAGGGACTACTACAAATCCTACACCAGCACTTCCTATTCCAGTGTCTATGTTTTGAATTCCAATAACTTCTTCTTCCATATTATTTTTTATCAATTTTATTTGAACTTTCTTCGCTTTTCATGATATTGATATTTTCCCAGAAAACTTGTTGTTTAGACATAAAAAATCCAAATGAATCAAGATTGACTTTCCATTTTGAAATAATATTTTCCCAATTATTTGAATTTACTTTTTCGATATCAAATGATTCACCAAAATTAATTATGTTGAAATAACTCATATTTTTTTCACCTATATTTTTACCATAAATATAAGCAGGATACATACCCTTTGAAACATTAAGAATAGTTGTTCTTGAAACACCATTGCTTCTTACTTCATAATTATTAACAACAGAATCTACATAAAATAATTCTCCTGAAGTATGTAAAATTAAAGTTCCTCGTTTTATTCTTCTATCTCCCATTAGAACAATCGTTCCTCTTCTTGTGAAAGCATTATATGCGTTACTTTCTATAAGAAATTTAAAATCTCGAACAGCATTGCGTATTATTCTATCTCCATTTTGTTTATTTTCATTTTTATCAGAATTAAATCTTCCAGAAAAAGCAAAATTAAAATAATTACTTTCTACACATAAAGGCTTGCTTCCCCAAACAGATGCAAATTCAGGAAAAAATACAGCAGGCATAAATAAATTAGCTTCACGAATACCCAATAAATCAGCACGAGGAATATACTGGTACCAAGAATAAATACCTTGATTATTCCAAGATAAATCAGTTGATATAATATCTTCAGCTTTTAATTCAATTGTTGTTAAATCAATCATTTTTGTCATGCTTTCTTTATCAAATGGAGGTTTTCTAACAATCCAATAATATTGATTTCCAAATGTATCTCCAGAAAATTCAACTAATGGTTCTTGACAAACTTTTCTGAAAAAATTTAACAAAGAACCTTGTTGAGTTGATATTCCAGAATCAAGAACTTGTTTATCTTCAACTGAACTATCAATTAATAATTTAGTTATCTGCCAAATTCCAAGAGCAAATCTTCCTGACGCTGTAGTATTAGTAGTTTCAACTTTTTTAATTGAATCTAAATATTCAGTAGCATTAGCAACTGTAATATCATTTTTTGAAGAATATTTATAATTGGACTGAGATTTTAATAAAGAATCAGAAAAATTAAGGCAAGCTGAGTCTCCATAATTTAATATTTTACCAGTCTTTACAGAAACAAGATTTTCTTTTGCTAAAAACCAATATTTTGGATCAACTGGAATACTTCCATAATTTCTTACCTCAAGATGTAAATGAGGACCAGTGGAACAACCACTATTTGGATCTCCTTTTGTTCCACCAGTTGTACCTATTTTTTCTCCTTCTTCAATATCATATCCAACATTTATATAACTTTCAACACTGTGTAAGTGCATCATAACAATGTCTATGAAAACTCCTAATTCAAATGTATGCCTTATTATGACGTATAATCCAGCTCCTTCTTTTTGAATAGTACGTTTTATAATCTTGCCACTTAATGGAGCTTTCAAAATAGTTCCTTGAACAGCTCTTATATCTATACCATTATGATTACTTATCTTTCCGTTTATATTTCTTTTACCAAAATCACTTGTTATTGATAGAGTTGAATATCCAGCTAAAAATCCTTTGTAAAAAGTTTTATATGTAGCCATTATAAATTACTTATTTTTTGGTTGAAGTTCAATGAATTTAGTTCTTTCTTTTCCCCAAGAATCAAACACGTAACCAGGAACAATTTCAACATTAGCAAGTTGAGAAATCACTCCTTTTAATATGTATCCTATGTCCATATTTATACGATTAGCAAATATATCTATTTCACCAGTAGGTCTTCTCAATCTATTTATTGGATTGTTATAAGTAGTGTTCATATAATCCGCTTCTTTTATATCCCCTTGTTTGCCGTAACTCGATTTATTCATAAATACAGAACTTGGGTCAGAAGTTGTCGAAGGATTAAAAAAGAAACTACCATCTTCTATTAACAATTTCATTAAATCTCTTCCTGTTATTTCAACATAAGCGTCAGAATTTTGAGAATTTGATATCACTTTAACATCATCTACTAAAGCAATCATATCATATACTCCTTGAGAAATAGCAGTATTGATATCAAAATTATCTTCATCTCCAAAAGCAAATTCATCTCTTTTAGTTTCCATTTCTAATTTTTCAAAAGAAATAAAAAGCAAATCATTAGATGAAATTAACCAATTGAAATAATTAGATTCAATATCTCCAAATTCTGATTTAACATAATATTCTCCTTGATTTCCAAATTTATATGCTGTTTTATCTTTTGTTGCTCTTCCAAATTTACCAGAAGGATTAAACACTCCTTTTTCATTTTTACCAACTGAAACAATTCCCGCATTTCTTGCACTTATAATAGGTAATTTCATCGTAAAACTCCCGCCATTTGAAGTTACAGTTGTGGCTAAAGAAATAACATGATTACTTAAATTAGAAAATTCTGTAAGCCATGATTTTGAAAGATATCCTGGTTTACCATCTGCATATAGTCCTGTATAATAAAGGCTTTTAAACCAACCAAAAACTTGACAATCTAAACTTCTTTTTGTAGTTGTATCTATTTTATATCCTTCGTTTTGAAATATTTTTTGTATTTTTTCATCTGCAAAAGCATAAAAATCAGAAGTGTCAATTTGAAAATTTGTTTGACTTATAGCCGTTTCAGCCATAACTTTACTTGGATTAACTTTTAATGTACAAGGAGAAGGTAACCACATATCAATAGTTAAATCAGAAGCACTTTTAGGATATTTCCCATTTTTTGCTTTTTCTATTTTTTTATCAGAATTAGACATTTGTCTCCAAATTAAATCACGATTTAATTCAAACAAATCTTTAGGTTCTATACCATAAATGAAATTCCTTTCCATAAATTCAGAAATATTCATTTCTTTTTCTCTATGATACAAAAAAATATAATTATTATTATTTTCAATATTTTCTGACATTATTTAATTTCCTCCTGATTTAGTTCTATTTGGAGCAGGCATAGTTGAAGTTCCAGTCATTTTACCCAAAATTTCATTCATCTTTGATAACACTTCTTTTTTACCTGTAGTCCAAGTTGTTATGAATTCAGTTGACTGAGTACCAAGCGTATCTTTTTCTTCCTTTGCCCATTCATTAATAGCTTTTTGATTCTTTATAGGTTTGCCTAAAAGATTACCTGGTAAACCACCTTTATTAAATTGATTTATATATTTATCAAGTCTGTCTGGAGCGACATTCGGTAATAAAGATTTGAAAGCAAAATATCCCATTCTGGTATCAGTTCCTCCGAATTGAGAAGTTATTCTTTGAATAACAGATTTCATTATCTTTCCTTCATTTTCAGGATTTCTTAATTCACGATCAATTAAATCCATACGACCTCCTGTTTTTGGGAATAAATCAGCAACTGAACTATATATCAAAGCCCTCATTCTTTCGTTCATAGGATTTTGAATCATATTTTGAAACGATTGAATATCACTTCCAATCCTTGTGTCTTGAGTTATTCCTTTAACAGAAGAAAATGCAGAAAGCATTTTATTTGCTGTATCATAATTAGGTTTATCAGTTCTATTCATATACGAACCCATCAATTGTTGTTGGATATCATATTTTTCTTGAACTCTTGTAAAATCATTCATAGAAACGCCAGAACCTTTAATTTGGTCTAATATTTCTACCAATCTTGTTATAGCATCTGTTACATTAATACCGTATCTGTCATATTTACTACCTTTTTGTAACGCACCTTGATCAAGAGCTAAATTTCTTTCTAACCCAACTTGTCTTAAAGTTTCAGCAAACCAATCATTAGAAGTTCCACGTGCTTTAACACGTCTTGCTGCCTCTCCTCCGAACTCTTCTGTACCATAACCATAGTCGCTTATATTCATACCTCTCAATGACATGTTAGGTAATGTAGCACCTAAATATTGAGAAGCTTTGCCTCCTTGATACCCTGAAGTGGAACGAAATGCAGCAAGATTAGATAATGATTCATAAGAAGTGGAAGTCCCAGTGAGCATCTTAGCTGCTCCAGCAGTAACTCCTACCCAACCTAAAAATTTCAAAGCAGTTTTTAATCCCATACCAGAAAGTCCTGCTATTGCTGAACCTCCTCCCATTATAGTTCCTCCAATATCTCCGCCTTGCATCCCATTGAACATTCCCATAATACCTTGTGATCCCTGAAGCATAGAATCATAATAAGGTTTTCCTTGAACTTGATTTCCTCCCGCCAAAACTTTTTTCAATTGTTCATTCACATTTCTCAAACGTCCACTTGCATCCATAGCTCCAGATTCTGTTTGAGATAAATCACGTTCTGTCATTAAAGATTTTTGTTGAGCTCTTAATTTTCCTATATATGAATCAGGAGAAGCTCCAGCTCCTTGTCTTGATTGTCGATTAAAATATTCAGTAAGTTCTTTTATAGCAGAAGTAAGTTCAGATTCAGATTTTGTTTTTTCAGTTTTTTCTTCTTCATTTATTTGTTCTTCTTCAACGTCATATTTACGTCCGACTCTTTTATATTCTGTTTCTCTTTGTTGTTCAACCTGTTGTTCAAGAACATTACGATATAATGGGTCATTAGCTTTATTTCCAAGTTTAGATAAACCAGATTTTCTTTTCTTTTCTACATTTTTATCAATAGTATCATAATCAGAAGACATACGTTTTTGCATATCTGATCTTCTGGCATTATAACGTGATGAAATATCATCTTCAATTTTTATCTTTTCTTGACTTCTTATAGCTTCGATTGCTTCTCTTGTAGATGTAACTCTTTGAGATTGAATTTCAGTTCTTACTTCATCTATCAACCTATCACTTGGAGGGATAGGAGTTGGACGTGAAGAAGGTTCGACTCCATTAGTTGGATTGCGTGAAACATTGTCAAGTTCGTTCCTTAGCTGAGAAGCATTCCCACGTATATTTACTGTTACATCTGGCATAATAATTATTATTCTTCTTTGTTAAATTGTTTCAAATCTAAATTTTCATAATCATCTTCAATTTCATCTTCAGACAATTTAATTATTTCTTTTTTATTTACATCATTTAACCCAAGAGCTTCATCTTCTTCATCCTCTTCATTATAGTTTTCTTCAGAAATAACTTTATTGATTGAAAGTTCTTCTTGATATTCTATTAACATATCAATAAAGTTCATTTCTCTATGTTGAATAGAACCAAAAGGAATATTATATTTTTTTCTCCACCAATAATCTATGGCGAATCTATGCCATTCAAAAAGAAAATTATTTATTTCCTTCTTGAGTGTTTTTTTCTGATTCAATATCGTTTTCGTCATTTCCACTTGCTGAATAAAGTTGTTTAACTAAATCATCAAACCAAGGTTTGATTTGTAATAGATACGCTTGAACAATATTTTTTACTTCATCCAGTTGCAAATTAGCATAATTTTTAATATCAAAATATTTACCAACTGAAGGTACGCATACCTGAAAAAATGCTATGGCATCTACAAGGTCTAAAGCCATGTACATACTTTTTACTCCTGATGCTGACATAGTACCATAACGATTACTTGTAAGAGCTTGTTTCAATGATTCCATGTCAATCATTTGACCTACGTTTGGAAATTTAGATGTAAAGTTCTTTTCACCAATGTTGAACTTAATTTCTCTTTGAATTGCGTTCATAATTTTTTACAATTTTAAAATATTTTATAATAAAAAAAAGGTACTATATTTTCACATAGTACCTTCTTTATAACTGTTATATTAGTTATACAACTCCATTATAAAGAATTGGTTCCAAATACTCAAATTCAGTATCACGACCTGAAATTTGACCTTCTTGAATATCAAATCCCTCACGAATCATAAAAGCTCCTACTGTTTTAGCAAAAGTTTCATATTTTGTTTTAACTAAACCAGTTTCATTGTCAATTGCTCCATCTTTTACTTTTCTGAGAATTGCAATTTCAAGTCCATCTTCTTGAAGTAGAATAGCATTTGACCATTCTTCAACAGTACCAGCATTTCTATATGCTCCTTTCTTCAGTTTATTAACCAAAAGATTAAAGTTGATAGTATATGAAGAACAGCTCAAAGAACCAGTCCATTCCAATGCAGGTAACTCACTTGGGTTTAAACGACCAACGCCAGTAACACGTCCACGTCTAATATTTTCGGTGATACGAACGTTTTTCATTTTACCAACGGTTACTGAATTTATTTGAATGATTGCTAAAGGAGCAGTCATTACCTTTTCACTCTTTGCCATATCCGTTTATTTTTTTTATTTGTTTAAATTTCTACCGAAAAATCAAGAATATTACCTATGAAGAATGTTTTATTAACTGGAATATTTGGAACAAAATCATAAGTGATATAATAATCGCTATTCTTAGCAACTACCTTTACATTCTTCCAACTGACAAGCAAATTATCGTCTCCCGGATACGCTACCAAAGAAGCAAGTTTTGTTTCTGTAAAGTTCTTAACAGATTGAGGAGAAGCTTGAGCAACTGTTTGTCCAGTAAATCTTGTTTGACCTTCCAAAATCAATTCTTTATTCAATTGAGCTTTAATAAGTTCAACAGATAATTCAAATGATTGACCATCATCAGCAATAGTTTTCTTATTATCGAGAAGAGTTGTTATTCCTTGATTTACACACCAATATCCAGATACATTACGAACATGCATAATACCAGCTTGTAATGCTTCTTCTCTTTCTTTCTTTTTCAAATCATAAGCAAATGATTGATATCCTACACGTTTGAAAGTAAGTGGAGTTTGAGCAGCCATTCCTGCATTCAAACCTACTATTGCAGCAGCAAGATAGATAGTATTAAGTTGTTTTGTGCCATTTTGGTCTTTTCTTGTAATAACAGGTGCTCCATGTACCACGACTGCTTGACCTGAATTATAAAATTTAGCAATAGCTTCAGAAGAATTTGATTCACCAAATAAATCATCACCATTTTCACCTCCAGGAACAACCATGAATTCTGTAAATTTAGCAGATTGTTTCAAGAAAGTAAATAATTTAGCATTTGTTGCCGCATCTACACCCTTACCTTCTGAAGCGTTAATGTTATCGCATAAGAAGAATGTTATATCAAGTTCTGAAATAGCTTCAAGAATATCAGAGTATTCTGAATCATTTAAAAAGGAAGTTGTTCCTCCAGTAGCCAATGTCTGAGGTATAGCAATTAAAGGAGTAGAATCGGCTCCTGTTTTACTAATAACAAAATTAGCTAACATATACTTGTTACTTGTAGCCCAAGTATAAAGTTCTGCCAAAGTTTTAAAATCAGAAGATTCAATAATCAAATTAGGTACTGAATCGGTTTCAGAATAAGCTCCAAATGATTCACCAGAAGCATCTTCTCCTGCGAATGAACCTCTATAAATTTGAAGTTTAAAGGTATCTGCTGTATCTCCAGCAACAACTTTTGCTGCATATCCTACCTTTAAAACATCACTTATTGCTACTCCGTTACCAACAACTCCTTCATTTTTACATTTCAATTCCAGAGTATTTTCTGCTGAAAATGTTAAAGTTATTTTTGCACATGTAGTAGTTGCCGCACGCACATAATATAACTTCGGAGCACCTGATGCTCCTGATACTGGAGTAAAGATTTTTTGTGTAAAATCTCCAATTAAACCTCCTGACATGAAAGCAAGAAAGTCTTCATAGTTCTGGAATTCATATACAGATTTCAATCCTTGATTGAGTTCTCCGTGAACACCTGAACCTCCAGCAAATTCATAAGAACCGCTTGCACTTAATCCTGTATCAATAATCATAACGTTACCAAATTCAGCAACGTTTGATACGGATGTAGGATTGTAAATGGTTGCGGCATATGAACCAGGTTCGATATAGTTCTTGCCATAAAAATTTACATCTGTTGCCATAATCTTTTTTTTTGTTTAAATATAATTTATTTTCATTTTACAATATATCTATACTTGATTTTTAAGAAGTATCATCATTTATCTATCATGTTCATAATAATATAGAATTTTTTTGCTATTTCATTTCTAACAAGTTGAGGAACATTATGTTCATATGTGAATGATAAATTTATCACTTTGTGAAAAAATGGTACTGGCGATAAATCATCTTGCATCACTATATCATTTCCAGATAGTGAAGGAATACGAAGACCCATCAACTCCAAATGAGGAGTAAGCATTAGCAGCATACTTTTTATGATGTTGTATACTACGTTCACTTCAAAAGAATTATTGCTTGTAATCATGATTTGATAGGTGCAATCATACATCTGAGTGAAATATTGTTGAGTTCCTGTTTTAATATTATTTTCATCAACGATGTCATCTTCAATATATCCTTCATCTTCTCCAATAGTAGATTTACCTTGTTCAGAAGGCAATAATATGTGCATGGAAATACTTTGAGCAATCTTTTGATTATAACCAAAATTAACAGATAAATTGTCAGGTTTCAGTATCATCCTTTTAGCTTGCTTAAAATATTCATATAAATTCATTTTTATTTTTGCACCTTCTTCATCAATACCTAATATTTTATACAAAATAGTTTCTTCATCATTAGCTGGATGTTCAACTAAATCATTTCTCAATAATTTTACTATTGATTCCAAAGTATTAAAAATAACTATTTCAGGTAATAAAATTCCGCTCATAATATTGTTTCTAAATATGTTGTTACTTCATTTTCTACAATTGTTTCAACATCAGTTTTTTCAATAGCTTCTTCAACTAAATGATATGCTTTAATTCCTCTATGAATCCAACTCAATGGGTCTGAATTTGCTCCTGCTCTTCTGAAAGTTCCATAAGTATTTTGAGATTTTTTACTATATTGAGCTTTTCTTTTTGTTACCCCTTCATAAATAGAATTTTTATGTTGGTAAGTATCATATAAAATTCCACCCATTTCATTTGCAATAGCATCTCTTGATTTAGGAACTTCATAAGGTGAAGGAATTTCTTGAGCTTTTAATCCCTGTCCAGATGCTCTTTTTCTCATAATATCATAAACTTCTTGAGGCATTTCTCCAGTAAAACCTGCTTGTCCTAAAGTTCCTGGCGAACCTATACGAAAAGGAATTGTCAAATACCAATCTCCTCCTTTGGAAACTTGTTGACCTTTTTTATTATAAACTGGTATAGTGTATTTTACTTTTCTTGACCTTTTAAAGCCTTCTTTAATATCAAAAGGAGAAGCTCCTTGTTCAATCATATTAGGAAGAGTTCCTGTTAATACAATTTGTTTAGTAAATCTACCTTTATCAACTTTTATTAAATTTTGAGTATATTCAGAAAGTGTTGAATTTAACCTTTGTTTAGCAATAGCTTCCCAATTAGCATAGATTGAAGCAGTGACAGCATTTATACAAGTTTCTGTTAATGTATCAATTTTATCAGTTGCTAATCCGAATTGTGATTGTAATCCCGAAAGGTCAATTGTTATAGGATTCATGATGTTATTGAATTTTCAAATCCTTCTTCTCCGAATTTTTGAGAATCAAATATATAATGAGCTTTCCTTGCTAACACATTTATAGGCATGTCCTTTAACTTTCGTCTGAAAAGGTGCAATTTCTTTCACGAACTCTCATTAACTCACGATTAGCATCTATAACATGGAAAACTGGATAATGAGCGTATCTTATAGAAATGCTTATAGGAATTTCAGATTTATCTTTAATATTTATATCATTGATTTCAATTAAATCTTGAATACCTAAACTAAATTCAATCCTATTCCCTACAATAGTAAAATCTTTTTTATCAATAGGAATTAATTGTTTATCATCAGCAGAAAAAAGATACATGTTTGTTATAAATAATGGCTCATAAACTGGATATGCTATAATTGAACCTTGAAAATATATAGGATTTAAAATTTCAGAATAATATGCTTCAAGTTGTGTTAATATTATCCTATCCATGAATCCCATTTTATCAATTCCTCTGGTAGTTATAGAAACTGTTCCACGGTTTGTTTCACTCCAATCTTGATAACGTTTTTTGTTATCCATATGTTGAGCGATAACTCTTGTTTCTCTTCTATCAACAAAAAACCAACCTCTTCCTAAACAATTTTTACAAGTAGAAAGAGCTTGGCCAGTGGCTTTATCAACGCATGGGCATCTTAATGCTCGGTCAATTAAAGCGTCATACCCTTGTGCGGTTATTAATTCATTAAAGTCTTGAACTCTCCAACCGACTCTTGGATCAACAACTTCTAAAGGAGTTTGAAACGTTACTGGTTTGTCTGAAATTATGCTTTTCTTTTCCATTATAATACTTCAAAAGATATTCCCCTGTACTTAGATTTCAAAGCTGGTAACATTCTGTTTGTTTCATCAATGTAATGTTTTATTCTGCCAGCAAATAGTCCTCCCGTTGAACTCCTTGATAAAGGAGTATTTTGACTCACTCCATCTAAATTCATTTGAATAGAAGTTACACCAACTCCATATAATATATCTCCAATGACAGAAAGTACATTAATAGCAGCAAATTTAGCAATAAAATCAAATAAATCAGCAGGTATTTTATTCCATCCTGTTACATATCTTGGTTTCCAATAATTTGGAATATAGGTTTGTCCAAACCATCCGAGGTGAGGAGACATTCCGTTATAAATTAAAGAATTTTGCGACATTGTAGCACCACTTTTACTTCCTGTGTTAGGAATTAAATAGATGTTACGATAAACAGCCACCTCTTCTTGTTTTTTGATTGATAACCATTCCCTTGGATATGTTATTTGACAAACATCATTAATCCATCCTTCAAGATTATCAATATAAGAAATAGGATACATTGTTCTGATATAACCCCAAGACATAAATTCTTGTCGATTGAAATCACGATTTTCTTCTATGACTTGTTTTGTCAGTTTAATACTAAATAAACTTTCTACTTGTGTTTGAGCAGATTTAATATGTTGAGAAATAGCTTGAGATGATAATTTCCTACCGTCGTTTGAACAAATAGGAATACCAAATAAATAATTCTCTAACAATTCTGTAGGAGACATAATTATCTCTACATTTTTGTTATATTGTATTTTTAGTTTTAAACTTGGCATATCAGAACAATGTTAATTATTTTAGTCTTCTTCCTCGTCGTCAGAACTTTCTACATTCACTTCATCAAATTTCTTAAGTAAATAAGAACTCATCAATTTTTTGCTTGTCAATTTTTCCCATTCTGCTTCCGGATATCCAGCTTCTTTTGCCATGTTTTTCATATCAACAAGCTGCATATTTTTCAAACCTTCTTCAAATTCTTCTTTTTCAGAAAGTTTAGTGTCGTCCTCTTCATCATCCTCTTCATCATCGTCATCATCAACGACTTTTTCAGTTTTCTTCTTAAGATAATCCCAGTCATTAGTGCCAGTTATAAGATAAGCTGCACATTTAGGAGATACGTCTGTTACACCGTCAGCATCTATATTAATGGTACCATCTACAGGTACGCAAAGTTTCATTGATGCTACTTTTGGATTTTTTGCTTTAATTTTCATTTTCTTTTACAGTTTAAGAAAAAAAAGGAAGGGTAATTTTCCCTCCCTTTTTAATCAAGTTTAACAATTATGTTTAATTATTTTACAAATTTACCAATATTGATAAATCTAACTAATTTCTTAGGAGCATATAAAAATGGAGTTCCATACATTAAAATCATAAACCTAAAGGCAGGAGAAAGAACAGCTAAATCCATTTTCATCAATGGAGCTAACTGAGCGAATTCAACTACTTCGTTATCAAATTGTGTAAGGAAAGATTGATCGGTATCTGGTAAATAACGATTCATATCACGAATAGAACCTGCACTTCCGCCATCATATCCACGTGAAAGATCGTCCAAAGATACTTCAAACAAAGGAAAGAATTCACTATCTACTCCAGCTCCAGCTTTTGTTCTGTAAATTCTATAAGCGGTTGCTTTGTTAACTCCACCTCCATCAGTGAATTTTAAATCAATAGCTCCGCCAGATACGGCAGATACAGCTGTATTGTAAATTGCTAAATCGGATTCTCCAAATCTATTAATTCCAGTAACAGCATAATAAACGTTTCCAGCGTCTGAAGTTTCCCATTTACCATCAGAAACAACAGGTTGAACAGTAATAGCATCTGTCTCAGCAAAAACTGGTTTTGTCGATGCATTTTGAGAATTAGCAGGAGTTGATGAATTTTTACTTGGTAATTTCTTAAAGAAAATATCATGATTCAATCCAATTCTTCCGAATTGAGAATCAAAAGCCTGAACTCTCTGACCCATGATACCATTAGAAACTCCTTCGCTATTAGGCATGATAAATTTATTACCATAGAAGTTTTTAACAAAGCTTGAAAGAACAGCAGGAGCACCATAAATTTGAGTTCCTAAACCATAATTTTCTACAATAGAATTAGCAGCAGTTTCAATAGCAGATTCAGTTAATGCCGAACCTCTTAAATCAACTACCATTTCAGAATTCATATAATCTGCATAAGAAGCCCAAGCATCAGATTGCTGCTGTTGAGCTAAAAATCCGTTAAATTGTTCAGGAACATTCTTTTCGTTACCAAAATATAATCCCTGATTCAAAGTACGTAAAATCCAAAGTGTTCCATCTTTTATGGTGCGTTCCATAATAGAACCAATCATTGTATTTACAAGAGTCATCTGATGAGTAACACTTTTAGTTACACCAAGATATTTAACCAACTGAGCTCTACGTACAAAGATACTGTCTTCTTCTTCTGGTAATTCTCCTTCTCTGTTCCAACCGCCACGATTAGCACCATAAGAAGTCTGTTGATTGTATTCTTCGACTGTGTTATAAGCAGCCTTTTTAGGAAGGTCTTTCCATAAACGAATATCATTTTCACGGAAGGTGATATGCTTTAGAGTTTTCTCCAAAGATTCAACCTTCAAGGGAGCACCTGACGCTGTAGTCAAGTCTGCGGTATCACGACCAGTAATTTGTTCAGCATTCAACGCTTTATTTAAAGCGTCAACATTTTCAGAACTTCCTGCGCCAAGGTGAAGACCGTCTTGCTGAGAGGCATAACCATAATCAGCTAAATTGATTGATAATCTTTCCATTATTCTTTTTTTTATAAAGTGTTTTTTATTTTACAATTTCATATCCAAATTCATTCTTAATACGTGCAATTATGCTCATAGGTAAAGATTTTGTTGCTTCAAAATGAGTAACAGCTTTGCTAAACTCATCATCAAACCCCTTTGAGAAAGTAGCTTGGTCAAGAATTTCAGCAACCGCACCCCTTTGTTTACTCATGCTAACCTGATTAGTATTTAATTTTGTTTTGCCTCTATTACCAAATTCATTATCATTTGATTTGGCAAATTGACGTTCTACTGGATGTGAAGATGATAATGATTTCGGAGCTGGAACTTCAGAACCAAATGCTTCAAGTTTTTCAGACATAACTGAAATAGTTTCATCTTGAGCTTTTACAATGTCAAGAAGTTCGTTTTCACGACCAGCTGCTGATACAAGTTTTTGACTCGCGTCTTTGACCATAACTCCAAGTGCTTTTATGTACTTAGAATTAATTTGATGAGAAGTAGTAATTGCTTTTTCAATTCTGTCAAAACGATTACCACCTTCTGCTTTTTGTACTTTTCCTTTTTCGCCTTTTTTATTTTTAGCATCGTCATCATCTTCTTCTTCCTCTTCAGTAGCTTCGTCTTCTTCAGCTTCTTCAGGTTTATCAGTTTTTGACTTTGCTTTATTAATAGGCTTTTTAGATTGCACGCTTGAAGTATCGCAACCTTTTTCTACGTCATTCGCATCAATATCAAGCCCAAGAGCTTCATATGCTTTTTGAATATCGTTTTCTGTTACGTTTTTTCTACCTTTCATATTTGCAAATTTTATTAACATTAAATGAATTTTTTCTGCTTTTCCAATACTAATAGCTGGAATGTCCTTGAAAAGTCTTTCAACAACCTCTGATTTTGAAAAAGTTTGTTTTTTTATTTTTTTATCAACTGATTCTTTTTTCAAAGGTGCAGCAGCTATTGTGTCTAAACTCTTTTCTTTTTCTTTTTCTTTTTCTTCATCTTCTTCAAAATCATCAATTTCTCCTTTAATGATATTGGCAAAAGTTTTAGGATTTTTAGGTTGATGAGTAACAGCCACTCCAGTGATAACAGCCTTTGTTATTTTTTTATAATCCGAAGAATTTTTATCATTTGATTTACGTTTCAATACTCTACCTTCAATAGAATATCCCAAACGTCTTGTCTTTGAATCTTTTTCAAGAGTTTGAGCAAGTTCCCAAACTTCACATGCTATTTTACTGGAAGGATATAAATCAGTTTCAATATACAAACCTTCTGGACGAATTTCTGCTTTTGAAGGTTCTCCTATAATTGTAGCAGGTTGACCTTTTGCTTGATGATGCCAATTAACCATTCCACTTTTTATCAATGGTTTGATATCAAAACCTTTTGGGTCAAGAAATTCACCATCGCTATCTTCATCTGAAGTTGAAGCTATACCTCCCAGCCTCATTATTTCTTCTCCTGTGGTTGGGTCAATTACAGCTTCGTTTGCTTTTTCAATTGGACACCAAAATTCAAAACTATCTTCTATTGTTTTTGACATAATTATAACAAATAAGGTCAAAGAGTAATTAATTTATACCTTTGACCTTATTATAACTGTCAATGTAAAAATGTTCAATTCTTACATTGAAATATTATTATACGCTTGTTTCATAGATATATTATAAGGAATTCTACCGTATTTTTTTGCTAAAATTTTATATTTTGCGCCATTATAAATAGTTGCTACAGTGTTCCAATCTTTATTTTTTACAGCCGATTGTAATCTTGAATCAGTAGAAATAAATTTACAAATCTGCCAAACTTGTCTTTCTTCTCCTTTTTTAGCATCATCCCACATTTTTCCCACTGAAGAATAACCAAGCCTTTTATAATGAAATCCCATAATCTGCCCCAATCCTATTGAAGTTGATTGCATAGCAGAATCTTTGTTTATAAAAAAAGCATTATTAAAAGCAAGCCATTCTTTTGATTGAACATCAACTTTATTTACACTCCATAATCCGGAAGGAGCGAAAGGAGTTTTTCTTTTAAACCAAACAGGTTCAAATTGTATAAGTATTTTACCTGTTTTATTATTAAATCCCCTGCCTCCTGTCTCAACTGTTATAAAAGCAGTTACTGCTTTCCAATCAAGTAAAAATTCAGAAGATATTTTTTTTATTATTTGAATTAATGACGATTTCATTATTTAATTTTTAATTGTGAAAAATCAATACAATCTTTATTTAACCAATCAATAAGTTTATCAGATTTTTCTGTATTTTTCATTTTTAAAAAATTATCAACTGTAATATTGTAAGAAGATAAATACATTTTAAATCCTTCTTCAAGCAATCCAATTCTATTTCCTTTTTCTGTTATCTCTTGAAATTCTTTAGATAAATCTTCAAATTTTTTGGTTCCTTGTATAGCATCAAAATATGCTTGCCTCTGATAAGGTTGAAGCAGAGGAAACTTTCCCTTAAAAGGAATAATTTGAGATGGTTTTTTGAGTGTAACGTACTTGCTCGCTCTTCCTCCCATTATTGAAACAAATCTTTCTCTTAACATAGCTTTATTTTTTAACAATAACTTTACTTCTATTCAAAACTATCATAAATGAATTTGAACAACCGTTTCCATGAGGTTCTATAATAGCATCATATCCCTTTAATGCAGCATATGTTCCAATTCCTTCTTTATTACCATTACGAACTGATTCATAAATTCCAGAAATTATATCTCCGTCTGGATCTTTAGTTTTCTTTAAATCGGATATTTCTTGAGTAGCTTTATTCAATTCTGATTTTGTTACTTTTATGCTTGAACGTAATTTAACTGCTTTATCACCAATATTATCCAATTCTTTTTTAACAGCTTCTGTAATTACTTTATAATGATTATTCATTATCCAATCTTCAAATCTTTTAACAGGATAATTATAAGCACTGGTAAAAGCATTCTTTCTTTTTATAGCATTATTTTCATATTGATATCTACTTAACATAAAATGCTCTTTTGAATTTGGAAGTTTAAAAACAAATATATCAGTTCCTTTACCTTTTTCTTTTACAGAACCTCCGTTCTTCTCGACCCAATCAAACAATTTATTTTTTACAAAATCATCAAATTTAGGATAATCTGGATTACCGTCCTTATCAAGTTTTCCCCAATTAGTATTATCAATTTCTAATTGACGCATAACTAAAGTATCTTCATCCCAATGCATTTTACTTTTTACAGAATTTTCAACATTTACAGTAAGATTATCATAATCATCTTGATTTTTTTTCAATTGAGAATTTAAAGAATCAATATCAATTTGTTTTGCATCAACCGCTGCTTTATCAAAAGTAACCAAAGAAAGTATTTCATCTTTTAAATCTTCTACCATAGCAACTTTTGCTTTTGGATCAAGACAACATTCAAGAACAACTCCTGACCTTCCCGCATAAGAATGAGCTTCCTCATAAGCATCAGAATTTTTATAAGTAGTTTGAGTATTACTATCATCTTCCCCATCATTTACATGCGTGTAAATTCCAGAACCATGAATTCCAAGTGTTCCAAAAAAACAATTATCATTATATTTAAACTCATCAGCATAAAAATCCGCATCGTGCTGACCGCCATTCAGACCACGAAACATTTGATATTTTGTCTGTTTAACTGTATTCCAATATGAAGTTTCATCAACTACTTTTGGACGTGCATCAAACCCTCTTTTTTGACAAATTGAACTTAATAATTCCCATCCAACTGTATAATTAGTAGCACCTAATTTATTATAATAACTTTTCCCGCTTTGATTATTCCATAAAGAGTTTTTTTCATCATCTGAAAAGTCTTTATACATATCAGCATCACTTTTCAGTTTTCTCGGTAATACTTTTCTGTTACCTTTAGCAAGTTTTGCTTTTAAATCGTTTTTTATTTTTTTTAATGATTTAAAACGTTCATCAAACGTTGAAAAAAGATTAGAATTACTTTCAACTAAAAATCCGATAACATCATTTCGCTTTTTTAACACTTTATCAATTTGATCAATATAATCCTGAGTAGTAAGATTAGCAACAACAGCAGGATTATATTTAATCATTGAATCAAAATCTATAACATTATCTCCAAATGGTTTAGAATTTCCTTGAGCTTTATAATTCAAAGCTCCGCCATTATCTACTCGTATTAATCTGCCAGCTGAATCAATTAAACAATTATCATTCTGATAAATATCCCAATTAGCTAAAAGAGCGTCTACAACAAATCCCTTAGCCATCTCATCATAATCTTTACTACTTGAATTTTTAGTCATAGGAATAAATTTGGATAACATTACAGTTTCTCCATTTTCTTCATATAACTCATAATCGGGGACTCTTAATCCCATTAAATCATAAAGTTGATTAGTTAAATATTCAGAATGAACATGTTCATTCGAAGTATTTGTACCTTTTTTCATCACATACTGATTGCCCCTAACATCTTCTACTAATTCAGCTCCAGTACTACCACCTAACTTTTTAACCACCTTTAAAGTGCTTAAATCATTTGGAAATAATTCGTTGATGTATTTTTGTTTATCAATAGATTTTTTAGAACCATCTACTAATTGTTTACCAACTTTACTCTTACCTCTAAAAACACGCCAATCGTATTTAGTCTTAGCATTCGGAGTAGCTGCATAAATATACATTACCCCATCTACAACTTTAGTTTGACCAGGAATAACAGCCTTACAAATTTCTGTATCAGGTTCTATTTCATTAATATGATCATATAAAGATTTTGAGACGCATACATAATATTCATAAGAGTCACCAAACTCATCAGATTTAATTTTATAAGCATCGCAAGCCTTTATAAGAATATCATCAGAAATATCACTAAGAAAATTTCCCTCAGCAATTTTGTCTAACGCTTTTCTTATATTTTTCATATTAATCTTCTCCTAATAATAATGTTTCTGCTTTTTCCAAAGTCATATCTTCTTCAAAGAAATCATTTTCTTGAGCCTTAAAAGTATTTGGCGTTGCTTGTTTTTTGTCACCCGATGTTTCTATTTCTTCTTCTGAAAATAAATCTTCGGCTTTTTTTAATTCATTTGAATTAGTTTCATCCAATAAAATATCTTCAGCCTTAACAAGCTCTTCTGAAGATTCTGAAGAATCTCCAAAATCAAGTTTAGCAGCTTTGGTTAATATTGCTGTTGCTTTTTCTCTCCAATCCTTAATTTTTGAACCAATTAAAGAAGCAAATGCTGGATTTTTACGTTTTTCATTTGCTTTATCAACTTTACGTTTATTGATTAAAACTTCTTGAAAAGTTCTTGTTGTAAATTGAGCTGGATCAATATTATTTTCATCTTTCTTTATAATCCCTAAAATTTCATCACGTTCTTTTCTATCGTCAGCTTCATTATCAAGTCTTGGAGCCTGCTTGAACTCAAAATCTTGATAACGATTTTCTATAACTTGAATTGTTTCTGGCACAGTCATATAAATTTCAGAAACCATCATAGCTCTACTTATGATTGCTTTTGTATCTTCACTTTCAGAAAGAGTAGTTAAATCTTTATTAGTCATTATTACAATGCGACCAGTAAATTCAAAATTTTGTTTAATGTCATCAGGGTCACCAACTATACGTGCTCCAGTAGATGCAGTTGCTTTCTTCATAACAGCCGCACAATCACTTCTTCTTAAGACCTTATCATTATCATCAAAGATAATAATTTTATTGTTATGAGCTTTAAGAATATTCAATAATTGTTTTCCACTATTAACATCAGGTGCTTCAAATGTATCATAATCATCATCTCCTGGTGCGTCTCCTACTCCAAATGGTTTAAGATTCAAAAGTTCAGCCATTTTCTTAAATCCGTAAGATTTACCAACACCAGCTCCTCCTGCTGAAATCATAAATCTTTGTTCATTATTATCCAAGAATTCAAGATATTGTTCATTTAAGTCTTGAACAACCTCTACTGGATCCATGTAGTCTTTTTCTTTTTTCTTCATCTTATAAACAAATTGATCATATTTTATACGACCTTCTTTTGTTTTAAGATTGAACATTTTTTTTACCCTATCGTCATTTCTGTCAAGATACCATTTTTCAGTTATTTTGTCACCTTCATCTACACCTCCATCAGTATCTATTTCAGCAGCAACATCTGAATTATCTACTGTATCTTGATCATCTGAAGTTGAAGTATCATTTGTTTTAGCTCCTACATTACCAGTCATCTTCATTAATTGAATAAGAGTTCCTGAAGTATCAACTTTAGACATATCAAAATTTCTTCTTCCAAGTTCATCATACGCTATCTTACGCATTTGAGCATTACCATTTTTACTATTAGCAACCTTTAAAAGATTATCATCAGAAGTTTTGGTTGCCCAGATTGCTAATCGTTGAGAATCCATAGGTTTACTCTGACCTTTAACCTTAGCATTTGCTATCTGTTGAGTAGTAGGTTTTGAAGAAGTTTGATTTGAAGATACATTAGAATCTTTTGATTGAGTTTTATTTTTAATTGGACGCCAATCATATTTTCCTGATTTGTATTCAGTCCAAGCCCATTTACCATTTGGGTGAACGTCACCCACTTGTCTTTTAATAGCTTTTTCAATTAAATCTTTTTCCTTTGTCATAATTATTATCTGTAATGTTATTTGATTCTACTTATGATAAAGATAATAACTGCTTCAATCTGTTTCCCATTCAATAGGAAGTTCTATGTGATAAAAATCTTCCATTATTTCATGAGTTATCTTCTTTACATTTTCGGAGTCTTTACCTTTTTCAAGTTCTTTTTTTATAAGTTTTTTTCCTCCAGCACATAATCTTATTATTTCTTGAGCGTTCTTTTTTGCATTAAATAATTCATTTACTAATTCAAAATTATGTTTTGTGTCTTTTAAAAATTTAGCAGGAGACATATTATTAATTTTTTCTATTAGTTCTTCACCAAATTCTTTAGGTGTAGCATTTCATGGAATAATGATTGCTCTGACGTTTTCAAATAATGGGTCATATAAATCCTTATCACTATATTCAGAAAGTCCTCTATAATCACGTAACACTGGATAAGCACCGCATAACATAGCTTCAATAATAAAACCATTTATATGAGTTTTACAATAACGTGCATAATGTTTAGACCAAGATGGGTCAATAGCAAATTTAGTATTTTTTAAAGTTGATACAACTTCACTTCCTGACATTTGACCCATATATTTCATACCAAATTCAATAGCTCTATCCCAAAGAGAAAGTTTACCGTCAAGTTCCTTAGGAAGTTCAGGGTCACGCTTTATTGTGCACATATAGTTACTTTTCGTCTTCGTTTCACTGGTCATATAGTTATATTCTATGCCTGTACCAGCAATTTTAATAGAAAAACGTTTACCTCTTTCGCCTTGAATATAAGGGACAGAAGCAATGAGCTCTTCCATGTGTTTCATACTTTTAAACATATGAGCTGCAAAAAAATCTTCCTTCCTATTATTCATTATTTTAATAGGCATTCTTGCATTATCTGGAATATACCGTGGATTTAATAACAAACTTCTCGGAATACCTATTTCAGAACAACATTGATAAGCAGCTAAATGAGCACAACCTAAAAACAATATTTTATTTTTTAAAGCTGAAATATTACTTGCTCTTACATTAAAATAAGCATCGTGACAAAGAAAAACTTGTTTAATATTAGAAGGTAAATCAAAAAACTTCCACCAGAAATTAAAATCTATTCCCTTTTTATTCCAAATAGAACTTTTTGTTGGCATGAAATTCCATAAAATTATATCAGCATCTTCAACAAGTTTTTTCCATCTTTTAACAGAATCTTTTTCATACACTCCTATACGATTGCTTGGTGGTAAAAAATATCCATAATAATTATTTCTCCAATATCCTGTTGCTTCATCTTTTTCATATCCTCCTGCTTGAGATTGAAATTTTATTTTTCTTTGATATTCTCCGTTTTCAAGTTCTTTTACTTTTTTATCATAAGTTTTTTGTGTAGTTGAAGCAGGAGTCATTTGAGCGACATCTACTTTATGACCTAAATATTGGAATGCTTTCAACATACTTGCTACATATTCCACAATTCCTCCATATTTTGCTATCTGAAAATCTGCTATAAATATTTTCATGATTAAAACAATTAATTGTTAATGGAATAAATTTCTTCTGGTAATTTTTTCTTTATATATCCTTGTTCGTAAAATTGTAACCCCGATTGCGAACGATAGAATTTAGAAGCAAGTTTCCATTTTATTTCATGAAATTCTTCAACTGGAACAGAACATTTTAAAATGTATTTCTGTTTTTGTTTTTCTACTTGAACTTGAGAACGTCTTTTATAAGAGTGCGGAAATTCTCTATAATAAAGAAGGTCAGAATAATGTTTTTCTAATATGTCTTTTATAAAGAAATGAAAAGGATGTCCAATTCCCCAAGGAGCCACAACTGAATATCCCTTATTATTTTTTAAAAATTTATTAATCCATTTAACAACTCCAAGTTCTATTTCGTTTAATTTTTCTTTCCCGAAATATTTGTTAAGATGTTCATATGTTGCTTCATGTGTTACTTCTTTATAATTCTTATGAAATTCATAGTAACTTTCATCGTGAAAATTTAAATTCAAATGATGAAAAGAAATATTCAAAAAATTATATAATTTTTCGTCTTCTAATATACGTTTTGAATCATTCTCTACAGTAAGAATCTGAACTTCGTATTTTGACGAAAATAAAAAATGGGAACAACTAAATAATGCGTCATCGCTATGAGGCTGCACAATTAACAATTTTTTCATTACAATTTATTTATTGACTTTTATGTTTAACTTTATATTCTTTAACTTTGGATTAGCACTTATTTTCTTAATAGGAATTGTAAACGCTCTTAATTCTGAATTCCAAGCAAAATTAGGTTTTTTATTATTTATGGTACAACGACAATATGGATGAATTGGTGAAATAGTAGGCAACCATTCTTTTACCTTTCTTCCAATATTATTTCCATTTGCTATAATATCAGATAATTTAAAAACAATAGGTTCACTATCTGGGTTTTCTGGGTCAGTCAAATAAAGTTCTTTACATCTTTGACATGCACCAGGATAGACATCAAACCAAACTTCAGCTTTGCTACCATATTGTTTTAATATACTTTGAGCTCTTCCTGAATTATATGCTTCATGCGTAAGATAATAAGCTATTCTCAACCAGTCAACTTCCCAATCTTTTGAAGTTTCAGCAAGGTCTGCTGCAAGTCCTCTTGCTCCAAGTCTCAATTCAACAGATTTTATAGTTTTTTCTTTAATCATCTTTTGAACTAACAGTGATTGTTGATTGTTATTTAAAACAACATTACTTAATCCTGTTCTCATTCTACTACCTAAATTGGTAATATCAGTATATGCTCTTTGCTTAACGGTTTGTAAAGCAAATTCTTCTTCTTCAGTTAATGGTATAAAATTACCTGAAGATAAAAATCTTTGAAATTGAGCATATGTCATTTTTTTAGCTCTTGCATCTCCAATAGCTTCTGCTAATATTCCAAACAAAAAAGCATGTTCAATAATACCTTTTTTATTCTTGTATTTATTCAAATCAATGCCAATGGCTAATAATATATCTTTATCACTTTGAGAAAGAAAATCCAATCCCAATTGACCAGCTACAAATACTAACTCATATCTTTTGAGTATTGATAGCATATCTTGAATTTGACCTTGGTTAAAAATCATTTCTTTTCCTCCTTCTTTTCATTATCTTTAATAACAGAAGCAGTTTCTTTAGCTAAATATTTTAAGACTTCTGTAACCGCTCCAGCTGTATTATTATTCCATTCTTTTACAAAAGTATTTTCATACTCAGTAACAACTGAAAAAGGAGAAGGAATGGAATGATTATCTTTCGTTTGTTTTTTTGACATACTGTTAAAATTTTATTCCCGCATCAATTGTATATCCAAATTTATCTTCAATTCTTATTCCGGAAACTCCAATCATGAATTTTTGTTTTATATCTACTCCGAATTGAATCTTATTAATTCTTAAGTCAATTGAATTACCTATTATACCATAAAATTGTATCGTAGGAACTTTGTAAATAATTTGTTTTTCATAAACCGTGCGTATATTAGGTTTAATGAGAGAAGTGGCAGTAATGAGTTTGTTTTGACTTACAACGGCATCAACTTTGAATGTTCCTGAACTATCATTAGAAAAATCTAAATTATATTTCCTTTGTAAATAATAATCCTTCCAAATGGCAAATAATTTGGCTGTATCGGTGGGCATAAAAACGAGAATTGAATCAGGAACTTTTACTTCATAAGGTTCCAGAACTTTTATTGTATCTCTAATTGTGTCACCTTTTTCCCATTTAACAACAATTTCAGTTTTAGATTTAGGAGTCTCAACGCTTGATCTTCCTAATAAATATCCTATGAAAATAGCAATTAAAACTACGATTATTCCTCCAACTGATATTGTTATTTTATTGTCCATATGATTTTGAATTTAATTTTTGATCATAATTTTCTATCATATCTTCCAATTGAGATATTTTTTGTTTATATTCTTTTTCTCTTTTTTGACTTTCTTCTTCAAGACTATGATATTGTTCAAGCAATTGTCCATATTTTTGTTTTTCAAGTTCACGCTGTTTTTCGTAATCAGTTCTCATTTCATTTAACTCTGACCTAAAAGAGACTATGATTTCATTACTTAATTTACGTTCATTTTGATATTCAGAATACAAAGTATCATATCTTGCTTTCCACCAAGTGTCTTTGTCTTGAACTTCATTATTTAAAACATCATATCTTTTTTTCCAAAATTCGTCGCCTTTCATATCAGCTTCTGCTGAAGCGTCACGAACTTCTTGTTCATATTTTCTTCTGTCTAATATCCTTGATATAAAAGCAAACCCTACACCTCCAGTACCAAATAATAAAGATATAATAGCAAAAGCATTTTCAGATAACCATTCCATCTTAAAATTATTTTTGTTTATTTATTTTAATCTTAGCCAATTTAACTCTTTTGAGATAATTATCTGCATTATAATTTGAACGCAAATAACGAACTATTTCATCAGCAAATAATTTAACTATTTTATCAAATGCAATTGAATAATTTTCCCAATCTGAATAATTATTTAAAGTACAAAGATAAAATATTGCTTTAGTTGGAGAACTTATTTGATTAAAAAATTTATACCATTCTTTATTTTCTGAATTAACGAATTCAAAATCTCTCCAACGAATAGTAGGAGTTAAAACGTCTAAATTATTTGATAAATTATAAGTAAAATATCTTCCAATAAAAGAACAATTTTTACTTAAAGTTAATCCATATCCTTGTTTATCATCTCTATAAAAATCAAATGCAAATGCTATACCATATGTTTTATGTTTACGAAAACAATTAAATAAATCATATGCATAATCTACAACAACTTCAACTTTATGATTTCTTAATTCAGCAGCAAGTGCTTTCTTAAAAATTTTAGAAGGTTTGTCAAATCGTTTAGATGTCAAATAAACTACTTTACACATAACAATTAGCTTTGAGTTGTAACAGGTGTCACAGAAACCTGAAATATAATATGTTGTTGTGTTCCAGCAGTTAATACAGATTGTAACATATTTACACTTATATAATTCATATATTTAAGAGAAATATAAATTGTTGATTCTTGAGTCTTATAATTATATATATCGACTGTAATAACACATTTAAAATATCTATTCCCTGCATTATAAAGACTTGTATAAGTAGCTTTAGGAATTGAAAATATCATCTGAAGTGTCGCAGCTCCTTCAGTATAATGAACCAATCCTCCTGCATTACTATAAAGATTCGTATCATTAGAAATTACAGGGACTACAGGAATAAAAGATAATATCTTTGGAAAGTCTGAATTATAAAAAAGTCTTATTCTATATGGACTATAAGGATATGCATCATCATTGGTAAAATATTCTACATCATCTCCTTGTACAATAACTCCTCCCAATCCTCCTCCTGTGAAATCAAATGAAGTTGTTAAATCAATTCTAAACAAATCAGTAGGTAATACTCCTTTTTTATCTATTTTCGAAAAATTAATTATTCCATCATTTAATTGTTCTCCTGATATATTATTAACCCAATAAACTAATTTAGCTAATGCTGTTTTAACACTATCTGTTGATGTTACCACTGGATATTCTGTCATAGAAGGAGGAAAAGTTTCTGAAGAAACTGCTATATTGTCTGAATTTTCATGTAAATCAGCATATTTCTTTAATTTAGATATTGCACTTTCAACAGTATCATTATTATTGACAGGTGTCTTAGTAGCACTTGTTGAAAAATTACTACTTATATTAATTCCAGTTGCCCATTTAAATTGATTAATCCATCTTTGAATTTTTGAAATTATAGTAAATAAAGAATCTCCTTTTGAAGTATCTACAGTAGCTCCTCCTGTTACTAAATCATTTGGTAAAATTTTATTATAAATAGTAGTAGGAGTAGTAGCATCTGATATAGCTGTATTAGCATTTGATATAATAGTTTGATTTTCTTTTCCTACATTATTTATGGAAGTTGATAACGCTTTTTGATCTTTATCGTATGTGTCTTTAGCAACAACACCTCCTGATTTATCAAGGACATTTTTTATAGCATCACTAAAATTAAAGAAAAATCCTCCATTCCAAGTAATTGAATTTCCAGTTACTTTTGAAAGAAAAGAAGAAAGTTTATATTTAACAAGACTCCAAATATTATTTCTTTTTACTTTTCCTAAAATATAATCATCAGCAGTATAATCAGGACTTTGTTCATTAAATTGAAATACAAGTTTTTTATTAACTGCATCAAAAACACCTGATACATCATCAATTAAAAGATTTGATGAAGTTACATGATATTGTATATTACTTCCAAGGTCATCAATTAAAAGATTACCTAAAGAATCAGTGTATTGCACTTTAGTTGATGTAATAGCTAAAGCAAAAGCATTTGCTTTATCTGAAATCTTAAACCAAGCTCCTACTGATAAACCTACGCTTGTTGCTATATTAACAAGTTCTGAATAAGTTGTGGTTGATATTGTATTTTTATCTAAAACAACCCATTGACTTAAATTTATATCATAAACCTTATGAACCATTTGACTTGGTGTATTATCATACCAAATCAATATTGTATTATCTGGAGGAGTACTTCCTATATAAACTCCAGAAACTTGTCCTAAATTTTTTGTTGCCATATTATATTCCTTCTTGCTTTAAAAAATTATCAAATGCTTTTACAATTAAATTTTCTGTTTTTTCTCCTTTAGTAGTTTCTTCTCCTTTAGTAGTTTCTTCTTCTTCATTTTCTTCTGAATATAAATCAAAAGGATTAGATTGTTTTTTGTCATCCTTCTTAGTTGTTTTTAAATTACCGTTTTCAACTGAATTTTGTTGAGGCATTAAATTATTATTTTCAATTGAATTTTGTTGAGGCATTAAATTATTATTTTCAATTGAATTTTGTTGAGGCATTGATTGAATATTTCTACTTTGAACAAAAGTAGCATTATTAGGAGAATCTCCTCCTTCTAATGGTTTCATTTCATATTTCTCTCTTGCTTCATTAACAGTCATAAAACTATTAACTTTATCAATATCCATCTTTAATTCTTCATCAATAGTCAAACCGTTTAATCCCATGAACGAAAGTTCAAAATCAGGATTTATTTGTTCAACGATATATTTATTTATTTTTCTTTGAATAAATTTAAGAAGAGGATACAAACCTTTATCTTTTGAATGCTGCAATCTTTGTTCTTGACTTCCTTCAAACATTCCTCCACCTCCTGAAGAACGACTAATATCCCAACCTATTTCAGTTGGGTCAATTGAATAAACAGCAGAAGAAAGTTTTATCAAATATTCCATCCAGGAACTATATTCCATGTCACGATTGTTTTTCTGAAGGTCAATCCAATCTACATCCGCTTCTACAACAGGAGTTTTCCATGATTGCATTACACCCGAAATCATCGATTGCCATTGTTGTTTAAATTGTTGCAAAGCCGCTTCGTTGTTTGTTCCTTTAATTCTTAATAACCCTTTTGGAGCCGAACCTTGACTGAAAAAACGTCTATTATATTCATCTCCCCAAAGCATTGAAGTAACTACATTAATAAGTTCTTCAAGTTCTGAACAACCATAACCATTTGACCAAATAGAAGTAGAAGGATTGCGAATACCAAAACATAATTCCCAAGGATAGAATTCATTGACTTTCACGTTTTGATATACTTGTACAAATGAAGGATAATAACCGTGAATCTTTGGACCAAATTCATTTCTGTCTTGCCAAACATTTGAACCCTGTCTTTGAAAAAATACATTATTGTAATCTTTGTCAAAAAAGGAATCAGCCATTCTGAAAGTAGAAGCGTCGGTTGCCATAAAAGATTCAAGATTTCCCCTTCTATTTCGAATACACTCAAAGGTCATTTGGTCATATACTAAAGAATCATCTACTATTTTACGAATAAAAGTATCAAAGTCATCATGTTCCCATTGACTAACATTTCCCCCCTTTAATATAAAATCTGTGATAGCAAAGGCAATCTTTTTGTCTTTGTCAGTCATCTTTTGTTCAATTCCACCTTTTGGTTTTTTTCTTATCACAAAACCAGTAGAATATTTATTTTCTTGAGGCTCAGCAAAATCTGCTACTTGATTTTTTCTTGTTTTTATAATAGAATTGATGATAGGAGCTTTCGACATTCGCTTTAATGTTGTGTAAGACAAAGCAAACGGCTTATCTTTATAACCCAGATTAGCATTAAATTCTAATGGATCAATAAAAAATGCTTTAGGATTTTGTTCAACTTTATTTTGAATGGTATTAAATACCTGATTAGCTTTAACCATATCATCGGGTGAATCTGAACGCAAAGCTTTTTCAAGCGTTCTAAATTTCTTTGCTTTCAGTTTAACTTCAGCAAGTCCTATTGCATCTAATTGTTGAGATAAATTACTCATATTATAATCGGATTTTACTTTAAAATATTCTATAACTGTAAAAAAATAAAAGGAGAATCAAAAAAGACTCTCCTTTTACCAAAATAATATTTTATTTATTATTATAATATTGTTACTATTTATAACTGCTTAATTTATTTTCTAATTTTCGAGTAATGAAACTATCAAAAATAATATACTTCATACCTAACATATTATAAATTATTATTGCTTCATCAAGATATTCATAAAGAACTGAATTATCATCAAAAGATGTTATTTCCCAGCCTTCTCCATGTTCTATGTCTTCACATAATTTATCAAAAGCATCTATTAATATAGCATCATCCATTATAGATTTTGAAAAATATTTCATATCCTTAACAGATGTATCAAGTTCAGATGCTATTAATTGTAAATTGACATCTAATGGTTCTGGAAGACTTGTTATTTTCTTCGATATTGTCATTTTATTTTATTTACAAGAAATACCAAATTCCAATTTTGTTTCATATCACGTTCCATCTCTTGAACATCAAATCCATATTTCTTAAGATGTTTACGAAGAATTTTGAAATGTGTAAAATCAGTCTTTAAATCCATATTCATATCAAAGTTGTATTCAAAAATAATTTGATCAACATTACCAAAATCTGTACAACTTGTAAGAACTTCCCATTCAGAACCTTCAATATCAACCTTCATTTTAGTAGGTTTATATTTTTCCATAATTTCGTTGATATTCATACATTCAACAGGAACTCTTTTTCGATTATGTTTTACAAGAAATGAATAATAATACGGTGCTTTTCCTAAATAAAAGTCACGTACTTTATCATCATTACCAACTACTGCCTTATTGTAAGCAATTACATTTTTTGCTCCATTATCTTCTATATTAATAGATAGAAATTCAAAGTTCACTGCTTCAGGTTCAAATACAATAATTTTTTTAACTTTATCAAAGGCATCACAAGTGAAAGCTCCAATGTTACCACCTAAATCTAAAACAACATCATTCTTAGTAAGTATCAAACCTCCTAAACCTACTGAACGACGAATGTATTCACTGCCTTTGAAAACAGAATCAACTATATGTTTTTCAGTTGGTAGGTTTGAACGCCATTTTAAAGTTTTACCATCTTTTTTAGCAACGTCCAAAGTGAAATCTGATTGAACTTCTCTGAATTCAGATAATCTTTTAATTTGAGATATAACTTTTGTTATATTACAAAAATGAATGAAATCGTTAATTGAAACATTACTTAATAAAGGTGTTTTGTCTAAATTCAAATCAAACCCTTTTATTCGTTTTCTCAATTTTTCTTTTTCTTCATCTTCTTTTACGATGTTAATAGAAACGTCAAGTATTTCTCCTTTTTTTTCTCTGATACTAAATGCAAGTAAATTTTCAATTAGAACTTGAGTTGTAGTTTTCTTTTCTACAATTTCAAATCCCTTACTTACAAAAAACTTTTCCAATTTTTTATTCATTACTTCTTTTTTATAATTGTTTTACTTTTAGGAATAAATTTTGAGCGTTGTTTTCCCGAACCGATAATTATTTTCCAATATTTTTGAAATTCACATAACCACATTTCAATTTGATGAAGAGAAATGTTATGAAAATCATTAACATAATATTCTCCTTCTTCTTTATCCCAATATAAATATTGAAAGCGTTCACCTTTTTCTTTTCCTATTTTTCCTAACCATTTTGGTGCTTCATCTCTCAACCAATAAATAGCTTGTTTTTGTTCTTTAATAGTTTTAAGATTTGGATAAATAAGACGTATGCCAATAGAAGCTCCAGGACCAACGTTTGTAAAATCATTTTGATCAAATTTCATAAATTTTCTATTCGTATATCTCGGAATATAAGTGAAGTCTTGATAAAACTCATGAGCAATAAAGTCTGCAACAGCAGGGAACGTTTTTAAATATTTAATGATAACTTCTGGGTTCTTAGCAGTAATTACCTTAGCAATGAGCTTATCTATATTTTTATGTAGATAAGGAATAACTACTTTTGTATAACAATAATCTCTTGATTGATTAGGAGCAGCCCTTGAATTTATTAAATAAGCTGTTGTGTAAGGATTTTGTCCTGAAATACGAACTCCTGCTATAAATCTTGAAAATTCTTCTTCATCATATTCTTCCCAATTAGGAATACCATTGCGCCATTTAGTTGCTGATATTAGTTTTCCTTTAGCTTTAACTTGTTTTAATCCTGATTTAATAGGTACTTCAAATAAATTTGGTTGAAATGTTTTTCCCTTAGAATCAAAAGTAAAAGTTTCAGGATTGTTAAAGAAACGAAAAACCATTAATTTCCAAATCAAATTCTTAAGAGAAAGACCTTCATCAAGAAGAATATTTTTTATTTCCCATTGGCTGTTACGATCAAGTTCTCTATAAACATTTGTAAATTTTGATTCTTGAAAAATTTTATTTTTTGTCCAAGGTCTTTCTTTTTTGTCAATAAATCTTCTTTTCCAAATCATTTGTCGTTCATACATTGTCTCAAAGAAAAGACGTAAATGAGGTTCGCATACCTCTAAATCTTCACTTGGAAGTTTATTACACCATGATGCCCATTCAAACATGTCTATAAAGTTTTTGTATTTAATCTCATCATAAATTCTCTTTTAGCTTCAATATTCCCTTTATTCATCAACATTATTAAAACTGATTTTTTAATTTTTTTAAAAGGTCTATGAGGTGCTCTTATTAACTTTGTTGTCCTGATATCAAAGTTACATCTATTCCTGATTCTTTTAGCCTTTCCTGCAAAATAAGTTGAAACTAAAGGCAAATAAGCATTACCATGAAAACTATGAATCTCAAATAATTTATTTCCCCAAATACTATCATCACCGTCTCTTATAATGTCACCAACTTTAAAATATTTCCAAATTTTATTATTGTTATCTTTTAACATAATTCACTTTTCTTTTTATAACTATGTAATAAAATGAAGAGGGAACCAAGTTTTACAACCTAATTCCCTCTTAGAAGAACACTGCTTCCTTGTTAAAATCTGAATGTTATAATTTGACGTGGAGTCAATTCATAATCTGTACCATCTTTTAATTCTTTCAAAATTTCGCAAGCCTTAATGTCAACTAATGTATTACAGATTGCTCTTACAATATCATTGTATTCTCTTCTTGCTGTAGCTTCTTCCTGAGTTGTTGGAGCGTTAACAAACTTTTCTTCTGCATCTTTAGCAGATAAAGTATTTATAGCAACACTTTTTTCTCTCGGGATATAAGTTTCTTCCCAATCGTACGTCTTATAATCGCAATCAATTTTAATGCCTTCTGTCCAATATTTATCTGGTTCTTTAGTAGGAGCATTTCCGCAATCTTTAATTTTATTATTTGCTTCAATTTTCTTTGTTTCTAAACAAGTTGTCAGTTCTGGCAAAATAATTGAATCTACCTGATTTTTGATTTCCTTACCAGTCTTTGATACTTTAATGTTTCCGCTGTAATTCATGGAATCCATTATATCAGATTTTTCAATTTTTTCTTCTGAATCTTGAATTTCAAAAGGATTTTTTTCAACTTCTTTTCCCTTTGTTATTTTGTCTTCTTCATTTTCAGCAACTTCTTTTGAATTAGTAAATCCGCTATAAATACGATTTACTTGAGAAGCTCTTGCATTTCGAATTGCATTTTGAATATCATTCATATTTTTAATCTTTAATGTATTTATTATACAAAACATAAGCAATCCAGCCTATAACTATACCAAATGCTCCAAAAATTATGTTTGAGATTGAAATCCAAATAGGAGTATAATGCATATAAATCAAACCTCCTATAACTACGATTAAAATAACCGCAATCAAAATAATAGTTTTCTTTTTCATATTTTTACTTATTTAATTATCATTCCATAAAATTCTTCTAACGTGTATTTTTTATTATAACTGTATTTGTCTTTCTGATTATTAACATCATCAAGCATATTCTTAAGCAAACTTTTCCCATTCTTAGTCTGATAATCTGTGTTATTATAAACAGAAAGATTTAACCAAGTCATCTTTAGATTGAATATTATTTTCCCTAACAACTCATCTTCATTTATTTTAGAAAATTCACTAAAACGAGTTGATATCCATTGAGCCATTGGCACTAAATCAATATTCAAAGGTTCTTTATAAGGAGTTATTGATTTAATAAATTTTTCAAATGCTTTTGGCCCAAATCTTGGTTTAAGTTTAGGTATATTATCAGAAGTGTCTCCCATTATAACTTTATACAAAAGAACTTCAAATGGTTTGACAGGCATGACTTGAATATCAGTATCTAAATATTCATTCCAAAATACTTCTTTTTCTGGAATGCAATACAATTTAAGATTTTTAGAATTATTATTAAATAATGATACATTCTTATTCATTATTTGTCGAATATCTGAATCTCCAGTAATGATTACCAATTCTTCATTTAAAATGTATCCGAAATAAATTCCCCATACATATAACAAATCATCTCCTTCGGCTCCCATTACTCTACTAACAATTAATCCCTTTTTTCTTAGAAGTGACTCAAGCTCATCTAAAACAGTCAAAAAATATTTGTAAAATGAATCTCTGACTTTTGTCAAAGCATATTTATAATCATCATATAAACTATAACGCCATGACGGTGAATCAATGACGAATGCTACTTGTTTAACATCTTTAAACCTTCTTACAGTAAAACATAAATCAATTATGCATTTACGAAGTAGAACTTTTTGCTTTTCTGGGTCGCTTAAAACTTCATTCATATCTTGACCTTTATAATAGGTTGAAAATATAGAGAAATTACGATGAAATAAATAGTTCCCGTCAAATAATATATTCATATTTTAAATTTTTTACTATAAATAACTATGGGGAACTGCTTATAAAACAACTCCCCATATTTTTATATTTTAATTACATTATTTTAACAATTTCACTTTTTTGACTTGAGCTTTAACTCCTGAACTTACTTGTTTATGTAGTTCTGTATTTTTACCATCTTTGAATCCAAAGGCTCTGGCTGAATCAAATTTTTCCCTTCTTGCTGAACCTCTACCAACTTTATATTTGTTTTCAACGTACTCAGTAACGGCTGTATCATTACGAACTACCAAAGCAGTAACTTTTGTCCCAAAATCAACATCTTTAGCTTTTTCACGGTCACTCTCTTCTTTCAACTTATTATCCAGCCCAGCTGCACATCCTGTTAAATAACTTCTTTGATACTTATCCATGCTGATAGGCTTCATAGCATATTCAGCCGTCTTTTTATATTCTTTGAAACGATTTTTAGAAAATGATACAAAACGTTCAGCAAGCATAGAACGCAACCATTTAACCGTTTCAAGATTTTCTTTCTTACCGAAAATCATCAATCTTTTGTAAGTTCTTCCTACTTGGAAACATTTACAAAAATTCCATTTACAAAGAACATATAACAAACGGAATTCCCATTCACCTCCGATGTTTTTATAAGTAAATCCATCAGTCTTTTCTTCAAGAATAGTATCTTTAGACTTTTCTTCATCAGTTCCAATTTCATCCATGGATAAATTATACTGAATTAAAATTCTCTGAATAGCAGCTGCTGCTGCATTTGCTTCCCCTTCAGAATTAATTTTCTTTGCACCTTCATAAAGGTTTTGCAACTTTCTTAGCTTTTTTAATACGCTGTCTAAATTTTGATTTTTCGTTTCCATATTACAATTTTATTTACAATGTTATTTACGATTACAATACAAAGATAATACTTTTTTTACAAACGGCAAAACTTTTTACCAATTATTTTTGGGTTTTTTAAAAAAATTTAACTTTTATGCTGAAAAATCTTTTATGAAACCAAGAAAATGTTTTGCTCTCGTAAATGCAACATATACAAGATTACGTTCTTGTTCAGCCATCCAAGGAACGGTCATGCAATATTTCAAATACAATTTATCTTCACAAATAATAAACACTTTGTCACTTTCTAAACCTTTTGCTTTATGAATTGTACTCAAACAAATACCGTTCTTGTTATCATCTGAAAAAATCATTTTTATTCGGTCAATAACTTCTTGAGTTAATATCAAACCTTCTGATAAAACTTCAATGGCTTTTAATTTGTCTTCATAAATTTTATAGATTTCAGTTTCTCTTGCTTCTGCTGCAGTGCAATTCTGCTTTGTAACCACTTTTCCTATTATCCGTGATAATTCCCTTTCAAGTCTTTCCATTACATCCTTAATCTGCTTGCGATTGGTTTTCTTAATCATGTTAATAAGATTAGTTCCTATGTCTCTACCTTTGACATATGCTTTAACTCCTGAGCCTATATATTCCATACATAATTTAATCAATGGAGCTGTAACTCTACAGAGTATCATATCACCATCTTTAACATCTGCTATAACGCTTTCCCTACTTACTACACCTGATGGCGCTTCTTTTCTTGCTTTTATTTGAGGAACAATTTCTTTGGCCATTTCTATTATATTTGCATCACAACGATAACAAACTGAAAGAGGAAGTTTAACGGTATGGGGAATATTTTTCAATAAATTAAAACTTTCAACGTCAGCTCCAGCAAAACCATATATTGCTTGTCTTGGATCGCCAACCGCAACGAAACGACCAGTAGGTTTCAAACATTTCAAAAATAAGTTTCTTTGAGCTGTATTTAAATCCTGACATTCATCTATAAAGACCCAATCATATTGATTCATTCGTAATTTTTTTACATTGGGGAAATAAATCATATCAGTAAAATCTATAATTTGAGTTTCACTTTCTCCCCATTTTATTCCTTTAATTGCAATATCAATTTCATTATTCAAAATATCAATATTATGTTTGAAAGCTATATCATCAAGTTCCCTTTCAGTATTTATTAGATTTACTCTACCGAGGTCAATTAACTTTATAATATTTTGTTTCCAATTATACATTTCTTCATTTGTTAATGTAATATTAGATTTCAATATTCCATACTTTATTCCATTATTAACCCAAGAAATATATTTATCTTTAGATAATTTAGAATTCAAAGAACGCATAACCGCTGAAGCTCCAAGGCTATGAAGAGTTTTGATTTCCACATTATCCATATTTCCAATCTTTATTTTTAATTCTTCAACAATAGCTTTATTAAAAGCTAAAAACAACACTTTTTTATTCTTAGGAATAAGTTTCAAAGCATTAACAATTGTAGTTGATTTTCCTGAACCTGCAACGGCATCAATAACAACGTTTCCTTTCCCCTTTTGAATATAAATGTAAACAGCTTTTTGATATTTACTTGGTATGAATGTCATAATATTGAGTATTTAATTTGTAATTCTGTAATAAAGTTATTACTTTGTTTTCAAATTACAAAATAATTTTATTGTTTTCTTTGCTAAATTTAACTTTGTTTAACTTAAACAAAAAAAAGGAGCCACTTTTATGCAGCTCCTCCTCTGTTTTTAACAATAATTAATTAAACATTCAATATTAAATTATTATTTTCAGCTAAATCAATTAATTTCTTTTCTGAAGGAATCCAACCGCAAACAAATATTAATTTAAATCCTTGTGCTTTAGCAGCTTTATACCAAGCGTTTGATAATGTTTTAAATCGTTTGCTATTCATATATAAATCAAAATCTGATATAGAAACTTCCCACCAAATGTAAGTCATGGGAGTATTGCCTGTTTTATAAGAATAAACAACAATGCCTTCTTTCAGACTTTCAATTTTCTTAATAACGTTTAATATGAATTTTTCTATTTTCATTTTATTATCTTAATTCACAAGCTCCACCAGAACATCCAATTGCTGTCAATTCTCCAGAAAAAATATCTTTACGGTTACTCATTATTGAATTGAAATCAATATCATTATTATCAAGATAATCTTTGATATCATTATATTCTTTTTCAACATCTTCTGAAGATAATCTTTGAAATGGAGCATTATCATAAATTTGATCTCCGAGTTTTGGCAATAACGATACTCCAGTAAAAAGATAATCTTCAGTAAATAAAACAGCAGCCACTTCATCCCATTCATTTTCAGCAACTTCTACAGTAGCAGATACATTATTAGAAACCGCTCTGGTTGTTAAACTTCCTTTATTTATCCAATAATGTTTTACCATACTAATAAACTTCAAATGTTCAACAGCAGAAACATCATCTTTAACAACCAAATTCTTATTCAAAGATTCAATTGGAAAACTTATAACCGCTTCATCTCCTCTTAAAACTTTAACCATAGGAGTATCTTTCAATGCTAAAAACTCTGGACTATAAGTTTTGATACGAACTCTGCGCAAATATTTATGAGCATGAGCTGGATGAATACCACTACAAAATAATCCAAGTATGCTTGATGCATTTCCACTCGGTTTAACAGTAGTACAAGTTCTACTTTTATTTATTCCAAAATTAGCAGCATATTTAGCATTGGTTTCAGCAACTATATAAGCTCCTTCCCTCAATACTTCACCTCTTAAAATAGGATTGGCATAAATACCTGTAATGCTTACTCCTATGGCTCTATCACGTTCAACTATTTCTTTAGAAGCCGAAGAAAGATATTTGAAATTAGTATAAAGAGATTGAATTGTTGCTACAAAAGAAGATACCTTACAAGCCTCATAAAAATCTTCTTTTGTCTTAATTCTTTCAGCATTAATTTCTACAAGATTGCAAAATGCAAAACCAGTTCTTCCATTAATAGTAGGCTTCATTACTATTTCTGCACAAGGATTAACCGTATATTCAAAATTCTTTACATTTATAAATCCTGGTTCACCGAATTGTCTGATAACAGATAATTTTTCCTTTAATTCCTTGTAAGAAATTGAATCTTTGAAAGTAGTTAATATACTATTGTTAGCCATAGCTCTTTGAGGATTTTCAACCCACCAATTCCCTGTTTTTGCTTTTAACATTAAATCATCATTCTTATCGAATAATGCTATCATAGCAGAACGTCTTACACCTCCACTAACTACACTATCAGCGATATGACAACAAATATCATGAATTTCAATACTATTCAATTTTCTTCCTTGTGCAGAATCTATAATTTTTATTATGTTTTTTATAGCTTTCCTTAAAGGTTCTGGTCCTGGTGCTGCAAATTTATTATCAATTAAAGCTCCTTCTGGACGAATTAAATCATAATGTATATTAGGAATTTCGCCATTAAATTTCGCTGTCATTAATTCTTTAATACCTAAAGACCAGCCTTCAATGGAATCGGGAATCTGAAATAACGGTCGTTTAAATCCAGTAGATTTTTTTACAACTGGTAATTTATTTATATATTCTTTATGCAAAGAATATCCTACTCCACATCCACATAATAATAAGTACATTATTTCATCAAACACTTCTACTCTGTCAATAAAAGTGCTACAACAATTATACAACTTTGCTTCATGTTTTAAAACACCGCTGTTCTTACTTGAAGAAGCAAATTGCCTTCCCCTTTGTGAAGATAGTATTTTTTTATTATACTCAAGTTTTTTTGCTTTATCAATCATTGACGAGACATCAGAATCCATTAAATTAATGTCAGTTAATTTAACTTTATGCATATCATAAATTCTGTCAATTGTTTCATTCCAAGTTTCCAAAATACCATTATCTTTTTTTTGAGCGTATTTGGAAAGGAATACATAATCTGCTAATAAATCAATGCTACTTTTATTCATATCATTTTATTCATATCATTTTTATTCTTTCTTTCTTTCAGTAAATTCAAATGTATTGTTTCATCTGCTACTAATTTAGACAAAAATTGTAATGCTATTTTTATAGTAGTAGTTTCTTCGATTTTTAATAATTTATTTTCTAATTTTTCATAAAAATCAATTGTTTTTTCTTCTGATTTAATAGCTATGTTAATAGCTTCTTCAATATCTTTACCGATGGTTACACTTGAAGTGTTGAAACGTTGGTCAATCCTTCCTCCGATTTTACGAATGAAATCAGATAATTTAGAATAATGCTTCATTTCAGTCAAAGCTATTCCAAGCATAAGTTCTCCAATATCTTCAAAAGTAGCTTCCTGAGTAGTGTACATATGAATAGCAGTTAATTCAGAAAAATCATTCTGTCCGTTGTTAATAGGATAAAACCATTCTGCCATTACTCCATCATCAGGTTTTGCTTTATCAAAATTTGGATATTCAATTTCTGGATTGCTGTAACGCATAGCATTTACAAGTCCGTCAGTAAGGTCATCAATTTGATTCCTGCTTGATGGCTTCTTTAGAACAAAGTCTCTCATAATGTTTAATGATTATTTTTTACCAGTATGACCAAAACCTCCAGCACCTCTTTCTGTTGTTTCTGTAAACCTTTCAGCGCATTCAAATTCTGCTTGTATTACATTTTCAACAAAAACAAATTGAGCTATTCTTTCACCTCTTTTGAAAGATACTTCTTTATCACCGTGATTTATCAACAAGACATTACATTCTCCCTGATAATCGGAATCAATAGTTCCAGGAGCATTTACACAAGTTATTCCATATTTAATAGATAATCCACTTCTGGGTCGTACTTGTGTTTCCATATCTTCAGGAAGCTGCATAAAGATGCCCGTATGAATCATTTTTCTTTCACTCGGCTTAATAGTAAAATCTTCATTTGCCTTTACATCAGCTCCTGAACTTCTTGGAGTAACATAGACAGGAAGTTGACCTCCGTTTTTCAAAATAATCTTTACTTTTCTTTTTTTCATATTTTTCTATAATTAATGTTAAATCTTCTTAAAATATAACCTTGAACGATTCTGTTTTTAATATTAATAAATTTTAATTTTATTAGATAAAAGAATATCTAAATCCAGTAGATAATTTATTTGCTCCCAATGTAGCAAGCCAAATTGATGAACTGATATCATCGTGTTCTCCTACGCTTTCAAGACCATGCTCAGTAAATGCAACTGAACCGAGGTCACTGAATATAAGGTCTTTCATGTTTTCTGAAAATTTGTCTCCAATAGGTATATGTATTTTACCTCTTTCAAATAAAATAGCAATTCCTGGCCAACCTGTTTTTAAATCATATTTATCTATTCCAGTAGTGTGCCCCATTACAGGCATCCCTTGTTTATCTCCTTCTTGTACAAATATTTGCTGAAAAGTATTCTGTTCCATTACTATACAATTGGGTCTGAATCTTACATTTAATCCTTTTAATATTTGCATCTGTTCATGGAATGTCTTTCCCTTATCTCTGTAAATATTTAATAAATACATTTCTCTTGTATCATCTTCAACTCCCCAAGTAGAAAATACAGTATAATCACTTCCAACATTTGCAGAAATAGCAAAGTCACATCCCATAACAACTTTATTAAACTTCATAGGAAAATCATCACGATTTCTAACAAGCGTATAATTCTCCATTCTAACCAAAGAACGCTCCAAAATCTTTAATGGAAATATTGATGATTCATTTGTAATAGGACGACAAAGATTTTCTCTTGAAAAGATTATATTTCCTTGAGTTTGTTTTTTATCCATTAAGTCAGCAAAACTCCAACGCTGGGGCCATAATATACGTCCGTCAGGAAATATAGCAGGATATTCAATTACAAACCATCCTTTTTTACTGGCTTTACTTCTTAAATCTCCGTATAAATCTGAAGCATGAAAAGGAGTTCCGACAACAATTATTTGTCCTCCAGGAACAAGCATATTCATAATTACTGAATGAAAATAGTCAATGCTCTTTTTTCTTTGTAGAGAACTGTATATGACGTTATCTTTTAATCCATCATCAACTACTATCCAATATGGATGAGCACCACGTACTGACGACCCAAACCCCTTACACGTCAACCTCGCTCCGTTCTTACATACTATGTTAGTTGAAGCCCAAGCTCCTGCGTTACGAGTATCGGGAAATAATCTATCTTTTAATACATCATTATTTTCAATTGTTCCTTTTAATATTTCCATTAAATCAACAGATTGCTGAAGAGAAAAGCTAAACAAATATCCTCTGTTAGAATTTGATTTTGTAGGTCTTGCTGAAAATACACTACTTTTTGGCTTAGAATATCGATATAATTGCCAAGCAGCGTAAGCATTGGAAAAATAATAGGACTTCCCGTGGTCTCTCGCTGCGTTGATACACAACTTTCTATGTCTGTGAACTAAATCCCCCCACTCAAGATGATGCCATGATAATTGAAAATCAGGCATAACAGAAGTTATAAAATATGTTAGATTTTTGTTTCTTAGAGTTTCTTCTATAGATAATGAAAGTCTTTCAGTATATTTAGGAGCAAAATCAACTTTTGTATCTCCAGTAAACATTACCTGAAAAGTATCTTTCATCAAATTATCTAATACCCAATCTAAATCTCCTTCTGATCCCTGCATTAATTCCAGTATGCCTTTGTCATCCATGCCGTCAATTATCTCATCAACTATATTTAGACATTCAAGTCTATGCATTGGAGATTGTAACAAAGTAGTTTTACCAATATCTGCCATAATAACTTCTTTCTTTTATACGACAAAAAGCTAACAATGATTTTATACAATGTTAGCTTTAATTATTTTATAATTAGAATCTTCTTTTAAAAAGATATCGTTCCTTTAATTGTCTCATGTAAAGTATCATACATTTTTTGTTTTTCTTCAGAACTTAATTCTTCATCTGAATCAATTGAAGATTTGAATCTCAATATATCGTTGTTCATAACTTTACACAATGCAAGAATTTCAGTTTGAATTGTTGAATGACAACTCTTCTTATCAAAATTAAGTTTGAATTCGTGAGTACCCTTTGTGAATTCTAACATACCAAACGCTCTTAACAATTGAAATACTTGATTTGCTGTGCCGTGAGACAAATTAGTTTTTTTTACAACTTCAGTTCTGGTAAAAATTACTTCGTTTGCTTTTTCAATTGGTTTGCCTCCTGTGAGTATCATCCAGAGTTTGATACATTGGTCTTTAGCATGAAGTCTATTTGAAGTATCATTCAAAAAATCTCCAATACTTCTTTTTTCAATTCCTTTTTCCAAACCTCTGGTTTCAAGATAATCATGAATAATACGTTCTTCAAGGACAACAACTTTTACTCCGTTTTCTTTAGCAGAATCAATTGCTGCATTTGCAACAATAGGATTTAAACAAGCCATAAGAAGAACAGATTGTTCAACTGGTATTTTCTTAATAGGCTTAGCAGAAAATTCTTCAGGTGCTTTAGGTTCTTGATTATCTACTTTTTTAACTACTTTCTTGACCTTCTTAACCTTCTTAGTAGAAACTTTACCTGTGACAAGGGCAGCTTCAATTTCTGCTTTTGTTCTTCTTTTCCTTTTAGGAACTTTTTGATTTTTTAATTCGTCTGACATAACAATTTAATTTACATTTATTTTAAAAATATAACTGTTTTATTTTTAGGTTAAAAACTTTATTATTTGTTTACACATTTGAATTCAAAGAATTCATTTCCCTTGCTTCTTGACTTATTTTTGTCAACCAAAATATCTCCTTTTTTGGAACGAAGTTTTTTCATGTACCAACGCAATAAATCCGCTGTAGCTTCTACATCATTCATGGCTCCGTGAGCATCTGTTAATTTAATTTTAGCTGCTTCACAAGACGCTCCTAAATTAATTTTTTCTTTTCCTAAAATACCAAATGATAATTTTGCTAAAACAAGAGTGTCTATGAAATTAGGATACATCCATTCTTCAATAGTAGATTTTTTACAAAAATTAAGAGCCCAATTTAGCATACGAATATCAAATGTTACATTATGCCCTACTGGTATGAGTCTTCCCATTTCTCTTTTTCTTGTTTTAACTCTATGAATTTCCCAAAATTCAATAGCAGTAGCAATAAAATCTTTAACAGACATTCCTGAATTAATATCGGACATATTTACCATAGTCCTGTTTAATGCTTGTTGTTCGATAACTAAATCAGCATAAGGTTTTACAAAAGTTTCCCAACGATCTATCTCTTTTAAGGTTTTACCGTCAAGAATAACTGCAGCATATTGAGTTATTGGATTTTTCGATTCAATCAATCCTCCTGTTTCGCAGTCAAAAACAATATAATTACTTTTTATCATATCAATGTATTAAATAATGAAACCGTGTAACTTACTTAACTTTGAGCCACACGGTTTTTTATTTTGCCTATTTAACAAATCTTTTCTGAATTTAAAGTCCAGTAAGATAATAATTTTCAAAATTAAATTTTTCGAGGTCGAATAGGCTTATATAAAAGAAGAAAAAATTATATCATTAATATTATTTCGTTTGCCGAAATCATAAGTAATATTTGAAAATCGTTGATTATTTATTATGATAGAAAGTAAATTGTTTGTATTATTATATTTATTCTTTTCTTTACTGGGATAAATAAGTTCATCCATGAACACATACAACTGCATCACATCTGAAGTAACTTGCACATCTGTCCTTTGGCAGAAATTAAAATTAATAACAGTTTTCAGAGTTTCAACTGAAAATACGGATTGAATTACTTCTGTTTTAAAATTCTTACTAACATCTTTGTCAGTAGGAATTGCTTTAACAGATACGGTAAACAGAAGCATAACCGTAATCGTCATAAAAATCAATTTTTTCATTTTTATAAATTATTTTTGATTTACAACAGCTTCTTCAATGTAGGTGTAGTTTTAACCTATCTCACTATTGTTTTTACTACTTTGTTTTTGAATCAAATACTTTATACTTATATTTGATAAATTACTGTTCTTCGTAATTTACTCCATCGTCAGCGGCATTCGTATTAGATTTAGAAGTTTTTTTACAACTTTCAGATACTTTAGCTGCTTGCGTGCCAACTTTATTATCTGTTTCTGTAGTTTCTTTAACTCTTTTTTTATCTTCCTCTAAATCTTTGAAAATCATTCGAGAAATAGGACAATCTTTTTTATTTTCACGTTTTTCGCATATTTCATGGTCAATAATTGCATGAATTTTCAACTTAATATCAGTTTCATTAGGTTTAAAAGATTCAGAAAAATCATTAAGAAAATCATTAAGACTATTCTCAAAATTCCTTTCACCTGCTTTGAACCCCTTCTTATATTGTTCGTTTGCTACTTTTAAAATAATATCAGAATTTGATTTTGCAACAATATTAATTGCATCGTCAATAATTTTCTTAACTTCTTCTTTTTGAGCGAACTTTTGATTTTTTACATTCAAAATATATTTCAGATTATTCATTACCATTTGAATAGCAACCGCTCCGTCAGTATTGCCTCTTCTGCGATAAGTATGATTACTAAACCATAAAGCATTCCAAATAATAATTCTTTCAGTTTTATTAAGTAAAAGACCTAACATAATTTTTTTGATTTTCTTCATTTTGCTTTTTTTATTTTATTTGTTAATAAATCGAAACTTCTCCAACTTTCTGTGTAAACTAAATTCCATTTCCCCTTGTCATCTTTTCTTATGACTTTCACAAATCTTTGTTTAAATTCTTCATCATTATATCCTTTAGCATATTTAAACTTACCGTCATATTTATGATTTGGTATTTGTTCTTCAAAGGGTGCTATTTTTACCACTTCTCCTTTTTTCCAAGGCTTTGGTAAATATTTATTGTGAGATTCAGATTCAGGATTTCCGTTCACTACAATAAATTTTGGTAATTTTTCTTTATTTGTTATTGCTTTCATTTTAATAATACATTTAATGTATAATTATAAACTTTGCTAAACATAAAAAGAACGGAGAAGCAAACATTATTCGCAAAACTCCGTTCCATTTTTTTTAAAAAAAATTTGATGCTATTTTTTAGCAGCTTTCTTTCCTGACTTAACAGGTTCAATTACTTTTTTGATTGTAGTTGTAGGAGTAAATTTCAGTGTATGACTTTCTTTTACATCCATAGGCTTTTTTGTCAAAGGATTCATTCCTTTACGAGCCTTATTGACTTTCTGTCTAAACTTACCAAGAGTTGGTAAATTAACATCATCACCATTTTCTACACAAGCTTCAACAATCACTTCGCTCAAAGCGTCAACAACTTTGTTTACGTCTGTTTGAGTAATACCAGCTTTTTTAGCCACTGCGGCTACCAATTCATACTTTTTCATTTTTTTTTACAATTAAATTAAACAATTATCACAGTTCACTATACCTGTTTTTCAAATTTCAATAACGCTGAGACCTTCTGTTTTTAGTATTTCTAACAATTTTTCCATTTTTTCATCCCTTACTTTTTCAGTAATATACCACATAGATAAATCGGTTTTTGTAATGAAATTTCCTGGCGTTAATCCTTTATTGATTGTTATACCGTATTCCCAATGAGCCTTTGGTTTTTCTAAAAATCTCATATCTTCTTCAATGGTATGTAAATCATATGCTGAAATTGATATTCCTTCTTCTTGAAAGTTTATCATTAATTTTTTTAATCTCTTAGGCTCTTCTTCCTCATCATCAAGTGAATCATCTTCTTCGTCATCATAATCAGATGACTTTTTGGAAGTTGTTTTAGTTTTCTTTTGATATTGAACTTTACCGCTTTTTTCCGGAATTTGACTTGTTCTAACTTTTACCATATCATTTATTTCTTATTGATTCTAAAAATTCATTACCTTCTTTCTTCCACCAAGTGACAAATTGAAGTTTATTCTCATATTTCTTTCCTTTATTATATTCATTGAAAGAATAAGTTACCACACGTCCAAAATTTACAAGAGCTTCCTTAAATAATTTTTCTTTAATTTTTATCATCAATCTTTGAGCAACAAGTATATCTGGATTCATTCCATTCTCCGAACTTGAACAAGCTACAATACATTTACATTCTTTAATTTGTTCTTTTATCACTTTGTCATAGTCGTTACACCAATGACGACAAAAATTTTCTTGATTTAATATTTTCATAGCAATCCTTCTTCTTTAAATTCTTTCAATACATTTCTTTGAGCCATCATAAACTCAACAGATACACCCCATGCTTCATCACTTACCATTCTGATACCAGCTTTGTAAAAGTCCCAAAAGTAAGTATCAATAGAAGAATCAATAGAAGAATCAATACCACATATTTTGTAATTGATGTTTTCTCTACACAAAGGGATAAAGATATTTATTTCATAATCTGATATATAAATATTAACACCTTTTTTGCAATCAATATCTTTTATGAATATTTTATGTCTGATTCCATTTATTCCGTCAGTAAAATAAATACTATGAATTCTAAAATCTTCAGAAGTCATTTTTTCTGCGCCCATTTGATTTGAATCAGGCAGTATCTTAGATATACATTCAAGCATTGTCTGAGATATAAGAACCCTTTTGCTAATTATCAGATTATTAATTTCAAACTTTTGTTTTTGTTTTTCTTCATCAAGTTCTTTCTGAAGTATCCAACGTGCTATTTTCTTTACAATGTTCATACGATTTATTATTATTTTGTTTAACTGGAATGAATAACTTTGATGGCTTCCCCCTTATGAAATACAAGTTTTTCCCCTCAAACCCCTTTACAAAATTTCATTCAAATATTTGAAGTATTTGTATATTTGTTATGTATGTACATACGCTTACGCATAACCCCCTATAACCCCCCTTCGGCAATTTCATTTTGCTACAATTTTTTTAAGTTTATTTTGGTAATCGGATAAAGCATTTTGCAATGCAGGAATAGGCTGATTGGTATAATTTTCAATCTTTTCATTCAGAATATCTTGAATCATTTGGATATCTCTTTTTAATTGAAAAATTTGAATTTCTTTGTAATTTTTTTTATTATTCATAACATCAAATATTTAATTGCTCGTGACCTTTAATTCATCAATCTAATAAAGTAATCATATTAAGTTTTAAAATTTAATAGCAATTTGCTTATCATCGTTATCATCATTGCTATTACTTAATAAACATTAATATTTTCGTAAGATAAAAAATCTTAACTATAATCCCCAAATTACATAATTCAAAAAATCAACCACTTTGTCCCAGAAGTATATAAATTGAACAAATAAATAAATTGATATAATTATCAAAGAACCGTATGTAATCGTTCTCCAAATTTTTCTGTAAATAGGTTTCAAAACCTTCTTACCAAAACGTCCATCAATTGCATTTAATAATGTTTCCATGTTAATAATGTTTAATTTGTTATAAAATAACTTTGTTTTACAATACAAAGATAATACCTTTTTTACAAACGGCAAAATAAAAAAGGGAAAATCTTTGCGAAATTCCCTTTTACTTACAAATTAATTATAAAAACATTATTTCATTATGTTAAGGCTACCAGAAACAATTTCAATTTGTTCTTTATTTGGAATAAAAAAATATTCAGTTTCTCCATCAAGAATTAAAATTTCAGAAGAAGGTTGACTTTTTAATCTGAACGTTGTATCTCCAATTGCTTTAAATCTTACAATATTTCCACTAAATTCATCTGGTACTACACCAGAAATGAATGTTGCACCATAACCTATGCTCAATACTGGAATAGGTCTTGAATTAGAATCAACAGTATATGTTTTCATTACTTTTAATTTTTAAATTGTTTTATGATACTTAATAGTTGTTTTTATATTTCATGTATCTTAAGACTATTAATTACTTTGTAACCGTACAAGTATCTCAGTTTGTCCTCAACCTTATCTCGGCTTTCAGCTTCTATTTCCATTTTAAGCTGAATGATTTGTTCTTTACGACTTTTGCTACCAAAGAACTTAATTTTAAATTTCTTTAAATTCGACATCTTTTGTTTGTTTTTTTTTAATTTGTTTAACTTTTGTTTTTTATAACGCTTTTTGACTAATAATTTTCATTTGTTTCATTATCTTCATACGATAATTTTGAGATGCTTTAGGATTATGAAGTTTTATTGCTTTGTTTATATCTTTATCTAGATTATAATGATTTTGTAATATGTTAAACATTTCTAAACTCTTCTTTTTATCAGTACGACAATCAAGAGTAAATTTATTTTCACCAATAATACGATTTACATCTTTAACAAAGATAGGAGTTATTTGTAAAATTCCTACATCGTTTTTCGTTCCAATAGCTTCAGGATTACCCTTGCTTTCTACTTGAATAAGAGCTTTTACAAATAATTCCCATTCACTTTTACTTTCACATTTTGTTACTTTTTTCTTTGGAATGATTATTCTTATTTCTTGAGTATGTATTCCTAAATTACAACTTGATATTAAAAATATAATACTCGTTAAAATCAATTTTTTCATTTCTATTTGTTTTAATGGTATTTCTTTGTTTTGTTCTTCTGGATGTCTCTCTTGAAATATTCTTTAAGAACTTTACTAAACTAAAAAAAAAGGGGCAACTTTCGCTTGCCCCAAATTTCGGTTCACGCAACGGCTCTTAGCTGTTGAGGGAACATTTGAATTATTTTGCCTGTTATTGGCTTGTAAGTACTCCACAAATCATACTTATATGCTGTCAAATCCATTCACCCCCTTAAAAAATGATCGGATTGGCTTTTCATCTCCCCTTAGGTGAGTTTTGCATTCCGTTAGGCATTCCACCGATCATTTTTAAACACCGTACTATCGCGACGGATTAACGCATAATTGGCTGCTATGGTGGAGGTGACGGGAGTCGAACCCGTGTCCAAACATACTTTACTAAATGTATCAACGTACTTACTTCATTTATAACTTTGCTAAAATTAATAACCGAATTATAATTAAAAATAACAATATAATACATAATATGTACGCTTTCTTATCAGAACTTTTAATAACTTGTTTAATGTCCTCTCTAATAGCTTTATTTTCCTGAACTTCTTTATTCTTCTTTACTTTAAACATAAGGCTCTATGTTTTTTTTTAGCCAAACTTCATCTTGGAAATTCTTTTTAAACTCCTCAATTTTCTTATCTGCTTCTTCTTTCGTATCTGCTTCAAATAGTTGAGACGAAGGACAAAGAGTATTAGCATAAGCATCTAATTGCGCTTGTTGATTATCATATATTCTTGTCCTTGCTAAATCAGGTGAATATACAGGAATATTTGGATTATCACAAATATCATCAGGCAAGACATCATATTTTGTCCACGCCATATAAACTCCATAAATTTTACCCATAATATTATTCCTCCGTTTCTTTGTTAAGTTTTTCAACCATATCCATAGAGACACAAAGCAAGTTATTGTAATCTGAACTTTGAGCTTCTTTTAGATATTTATCAATTTGTTCTCGATTCTTTTTCTCTTTTTTCATGCATCTTGTTACATATCCCATAATACAAAATGCGTTACCGTCTATTCCTACTAAATTATATTTTTCCATAATTAAAAATTTACTTTATTTGTTACATAAATAACAATTTTCTTTACTCCGTTATTTGATACAAACCCTTTAATTGCATCAATGAATAATCTTTCGCCCTTATAAGAAATTTCTATATGAGCGTCTCCATCTAACATTTTAGTTAAAGATTCAGCGAATTTAGGGTCTTCTGCTTCCTCCTCTTTACTCATTTTAAAACTTTCTTCTACCTTATCCCTCAAATACTGAAGTCTGGTGTAATTTGCTCCCAAATCATCCGTATATTGTTCAGGAGTCAATTTGTCAAATTTGTTGTCTGTTTTCATAATCTTATACTTTTATTTGTTAAAAAATCCAACGCTTCATTAATTTCTTGGTCAGCTGGAATAGCATCAGCCGAAGGTTCAAATCCCGCAAGATATGCTGCTTCTAACATCTGTTTATCATCTTGGTCTAAAACATTTACCCTTGTTGAATTGTCGCTCATATTATAATTTAGTCCTTCAGGAATATATTCAATTCCATATTTATTAAAGAGTGCTACAACGCTATCCCAATTACATTCTTCTCTGCTATCATTTTTTTCAAAGAACATTTTATCAACCGTTATTCTATAACCCTTGATAATAAGTTTTAACGCTTTTGCTTGTGCTTCTGAAAGTTTCTTGTTACCTTTAGCAGTTTTATGCATAGTAACAAATTCGTCAATTGTTAGTTCCTTCTTTACCTTCTTTGCTTTTTTTACTTTCTTCACAGACTTTGTTTCCTTCTTAACAACTTTCTTTACAGGCTCAGACTTCTTTGTAGAAGTCGTTGCCTTGTCAGTACGTTTTCCCTGCTTCTTGTCAGCTGGATTAATTCTCCAATCGAATTTTCCTTCAGCGTATTCCGTCCATAACCAAGTCGGGTGATTAGGATGAACGTCGCCCACTTTGCGAACAGTTTTAGCTTTCTTCTCCTTCGTCTGTTCCCCTTTATCAGCCTTCTTAGTTTCTTTCTTTGTAGATGCTTTATTTACTTTAGCAGCTTTCATATCTTCAGCTTTCATATCATAAAAACTCATGTTTTCCTGATTAGAGAAAATAATAACATCATAACCAGTTTCTGTATCATAAGTTTCACAAATGTTTTTCTTGACTAAACTACCCATAACACCTTTAACGGTCTTGACTTTCATATTAAGTAAATTAGCAATATCATTACAATCAATATAACTATAAACTTCTCCAAAATTATCTTTCAGTTGGTCATTCAATAACAAAATCACTTTAATTTCTTTTTCTGTTAATTTGAACGAATCCATAATTTCTTTGACGTTCTTATAATTAATAGCTTTGACAACTTTTTCAGTAGGTTTGCTTGCATCTTCTAAATTCTTTAAGCGACAAAACAAGATATTCTGAATGTCTCCGTTTGTAACATCTTCGCTTTTAATATTTTTTAACTCAGCAAGATTATTCCAATTATTGAGAATATATTTAGCAAGTTCCCTTGCTTCTTTAGCAGCTGGACGTCTTTTGCTTGAAATAGCAGATAGTTTTACAGCTTTAATTTCATTGAGCTTTATAAGACACTCATCCATTACAGAAATAACCTTTTCAACTGCGTTACTTACATTCTTATTATCTTCCACCTTTACGGTCTTATTTAATTTTGTTGTCATATTATTTTGATTTTAATTATTATAAACTTATTGATTTGTTAAAATAAACTTTGTTAAAAATAAACTTCATGAAGTTATTTATTGATGGGGATGTTTCTGTATGAAGAATGTCATACTTTCAGTTTCCGAACAGCTTTTACGGATTTCTTCCCAACTCTGACAATAACCTTCTATTTCTATAAAATCACCATTCCAACCGTTCACTGAATAAGAATAATGAGTAAGCGGTCTCCAATTAGGATGTTTTTCAAAGTCTTTTGATTTTCCAGTTTTAGAATTTTCTATTGTCGTAGAACAACTTCCTATACGTCCCATTAAATATGACCACCTGTTACAAACTCTAATATCAGTTTCTTTACCGAATTTGTTATACCAAAGTTTACATTCTTCTTTTGTTAAATCATGTTTTGTGCCGTTGATAAAAGATTTTTTATTTTTGAAAGCAACCTTTTCTTCTACTTTAGGTTCTTCTGATTTAGGTTCTTCCAATTTAGGTTCTTCTACTTTAGGTTCTTTTGCTTTGGTAGATTGAGTCTTAATAGTTCTCCAGTCAAATTTTCCTTTAGAATATTCAGTCCAAGCCCATTTACCGTTTGAATGAACATCTCCAACTTTTCTTGAATTATTTGCTTTCATAATCTTTATATTTTATTTGCTATTATATATTTATACTACAAAGATAATACTTTTTTAGCAAACGGCAAAACTTTTTACCAATTATTTTTGGTAAATTTTTAATTTTTAGCAAGATTTAACTTTTACTTAATAAATAAGCTAGAAAACCCAATAAAAAAAGCTCTAAACTTCACAGCCCAGAGCTTCACAAATTATAAATGAAAACAATCAATTCAATAAATTATATTACTTAATCTTTTATCATTATAAGTTTTGCCACCAATACTCTTCTTCACAAGAATCTTTAGAATCACTTACAGTACTTTCTTCTCCTTCATTTGGAATTTCTTTGTTTACTTTAACTTTTCTTTTTGCTACCCAAAGTGTCTGATTTGGTATTCTATTATAAGTAAATCCAAGGAGTTTTATTTTATAACTCTTTTCTGTTTCTTCTACGACTTTAACCGCTACCTGATGTTTGATAAGATTTTTATCAAAATCCATAGTGGAATAATTATAAATTCCGTATTTGGTTACTAATTTAGACATCGCTCATTTTTATATAAATCTTTCAAATATTTTTCTACATTTGCTGGTAATGTAGTTTCAGATTTACTTGATACAAATATTTCAGGTTCTTTTAAACTTATATTTTGTTTGTCAATATAAATACCAATACATAACCATTCAAATTCTAAAGTTCTACTTCCAACATTTAAATTGATAGCTGGAAGGATAGCCCAAAAACTCTTGGGTGTTAAATCAATATCAATCTTTAGACTTATACGTTTCATAGCTTATTATTTTTTTCTTATTAACCTATTAAACCTTGTAATCATTTAATCTTACTCCAATGAACTATAACATCCAAACTTTCTTTACCTTCAAAATCTCCTCCCCAATTGTTATTATTTCTTTTCTTGATAGATATTATATCAGGGAACGCTTCCGCCATACGTTTGGTCTCTGAATTCATAAAATCAACATTCCTATAATTAGAGCAACCCCCTTTGGCATTAGAACCGCTTGTCTTATCAAACGCAAATTTATTTGTAATTAATATATCATACCCCATTTTCCGCATTGCTATACCAGTAGCAAAATCTTCCTTGATAGGCCAATCGGACATATATATAGGATTCTTCTTCTGAGAATAATATTTCTTACAATCAACCCCCCATATAGCAAAGAAACGTTTATTGCGTTCTATATCCTTCATACCAATTCTATTGAAAGGTCTGAATGAAATTCCGGCAATACCTATATTCTTTTCATCAAGAGAATCCCATAACCAATTAAACATATTAGCCTGATGTTCTAATATTTCGCTGTCAGTAAAATTATTCTTGTTTAACACTCTCGGAGTCTTGTATCCGTCGAGACGTACTGAGAACGTTATATTATCGTCCACAAATATTATCTTTCCCTTAGGAGCGTTGTAAGCAAGCCATTCCCTTACTTCAGCAAGATTCTTAGCATTGGAATCATATTCTTGAATATTTTTAACCTTATCACCCCAATTCTTTTGATGCAACTTTAATTCTCCTGAATGACAAAACAAAGAAATTTGTTTTAATATTTCCGGATGTAACCTTTTCAAAGTTTTTTGATCATCAACTCTGCCCCGAGTTGTCAAAGCAATAAATATATCTTTGTTTATTTTTCTCATTTTGATTTGTAAAAATAATTAATATCAAATTTATACAATTTTTTCCAATCAATAGGAAAGAATGGTGAAATATTATTTTTATTTATACAATCAATCATTCTTTTTGCATCTTCCTGAGTTGTAAACAAAGCAACAGCAATTATTGTTGCTCCATAACCAGGATGAGTATCTCTTACTTTAATACTACCAAAAAGTCTATTGATTTTAAAACAATTTTTTCCAATTTTAACTATTTTCATAATACAATGCTTTTACAATGTTATTTCTTTTTCTTATTACCGCTATAATATTCTGTATTTTTATTCTTGTATTTTCCTGCTTTAGTTTTGCTCGGTGGTATATTATCTTTTCCTCTTCCTCTTCCTAAATTATTTCGATCAAGTTTTTCTTCTTCTTTAGCAACAGGACGTTTCCGTTCCGCATCTGCATCAAACTCTGCTTGTCTTGCTTCCATCTCCCGCTTTTGCTTCCTTATTTTTCCAAGGAATAATTCCTTGGTCCTTTCAGCAGAACTTTTTTCTACTTCTGTAACGTCTTCTGCTTTTACATCCATTGTTTTATTTCCTGCTGTTTTCTCAATTACAGAAAAATCATAAGCACTTTGGGATGGATATTTCATTTCTGCATCTGCATCAAAATCACCGCTTATATCTACAAACTTTGCGTAATAACTATTATGTAATCCAGCAACTAATTTCTTTGTATCAAAATTCATTCTTGCCGCTACACGTCCCAATATAATTTCTTTCAAATTAATTGTCTTGAGTATTTCTTTTTGAATATGATTCTGGATTGTTACTTCTACATTAATATCCAAAGAACCATTAATGTTAACAACGTCTCCTTCTGCTTCCTTGCGGATTTGTTCCAAAGTACGAAGCATAGATGTATATGCATCTATTCCATTCAGCGAAACATATCTTGCTTTCATTTTACTATACATCCAAGCAAGTTCTTCCAACCTTGGACGTTTGTTATAAAGTCTGACATCTGAAACACGATTACGAAATTCTTCACGCTTCTTCTCAATCTCTACAATATGTTTCTTTAATATTTCCTTGACATCATCCTCATTAACAATAATACTATAATCTTCCCCCATTATCTTTACTACTTCCGCAACGGTAAACATTCTTCCAAGGAGTTCAATTATATCTTCTTCAAAGGGGGATAATTTATACACAGCTATTTCTTCTTTCTTTCTTCCCCCATAACAACCTGCCCTACCATACGCCATAGCCTTTGCGCTTGATATCTTGCCTCTCATTACATTATACTGCCTTTTGAGTTCCATGATATCTTCTTGTTCTTTTAAACTGAGATGTTCTATGAACTTTCTCAATCTATGCGGTAACATAGCAATGTTGATTTCATCTCCTTGCGAAGTTATATACATTGTATTGCGTATTGTTTTAGTTCTTTGTAACGCAATCATTTTTTTATATTCCTTTGGGTTAACAACACCCTCTGGTATAGGTATGACTTTAATTTTTTCCATTAATCTTTTTATTTACAAAATCTCTTTACCTTTTTATATTTGTTTTTGTTAACGTTTTAGTTGCGCTTATTTTTCTTTTATGATATTTTTTCATTATACGCAAACGTTTTACTCTTACAACGCAAAGAGGATAATTATTTTGCTTAGGATAATCTGATATCTTTACTATCTCAAATTTCTTTTGCCTATCTATGAAAGCTGTTATTTGATATTTTGCTTTCTGATAATATATGAATATACGAAAAGACATTGGGGAATCTATTTTTACCTCAACGTCTTTATCTCTTTTTCTCAATTCCTTTTCAAGTTGTTTTAAATTCATAATACTTAATCCTCATGTATATCTTTATAAATTACATAGACGCAATTACAATGTCTTTCTAAAATAAAATATTTTGTTTTTGGGCATTCTTCTATAAACTTATCTACCATATCACAAATATCTTTTCCTCTCATATCATGTCTATACCAATCTGTGACTACTATTATTACATCATAAGGAACTCCATACATGAGAATCATAAAACGTAATGAAGAAGAAAGAACTTCTGAATTTGTTTTAGTAAGAGAAACAACCGTAGATTTTAATACAACTTCTTTTGCGCCCTTTCTTTTAAAGAATTTAACAATAGACATAAACTCTTTGTATTTATTACTTACCTTTTCTACATTATCCATATTAATATTTTATTTCAATTTTGCAATTAATCTTTCATTATCTTTTGCTAATTTCTGTACTATATCATACATCTTTTTAATATTATTCAATGTTAATGCTTTTTCAATAAATCTCTATTCCTATCAATTTGTTTTTGTATTTTATTTTCCATTACAAAATCTATTTAACAGTCTTCAAAAATTCTTTAGGAATTATCAAATTACAAGGAATAACATCATTTTCTAAAGATGGAGAATTTCTTCCCATAGCATTCCAAAATATTCTTTTGATATCTTCTATACTCCATCCGGCAATTCCGCAACCTATTTTTGTCAAATAAAATGTAAATTGTCGATTATTCAATACAAAATTTATAAATCTATCAATACTTGCTTCCAAAGCTTCTTCTGATACTTTCTTCATATTCTCATCAAGAGTTGGTATAGCATAAGATTTGCCTTGTAGCCCTTCAGAATTTCCCCATTTTGCTTCAAACTTTTGAAAAGCTATATCAGCAGCTCCTCCTATATGAAAACCATTTTTATTACTTCCAAATACAAAAACTTCATTTAATCCAAGATTGATAATAATTTCCGGAGTATACATTATTTGTTTTATTATTTATTATATAAACTTTGTAAAAAAAAAGAAAAGGAGAATGAAATCTCCTTTATCTAAACATTAAGAACATAGAATATGTTATTAACTAATCAAAATCTTTATATCAAAAAATTCTTATTATTGATATAAACCTCATTTGTTTATTTTTTTAGAAATTTCTTCACTGACAGAAGGATGAGTTTTAGTAACATCTTCTTTGTTTTCTTTTTTACCTTTTTTCCTTCTAATTTTAGGAACTGGAATGAACTTTCTTGGAGATTCTCCAATGTCTTCTTTTGATTTATTTAATTCATCATCAAAAGTTTTCTTTTTAATATCTTCCATAATTAATTATTTTATTATAAAAACTTTGCCTTTCAAATCATTATTAAATATTGGAGTCCAAACATAAATTAATTCTTTCTTAGCTCTGGTAATACATACATATTTAAGATTTTGTTCTTGCTCGTATTGCCAAGGTTGTGTTGCATATTTACTTGGTATAAGTTCCGGAGCTAAAAAGAATATGCGGTCATTTTCCAAACCTTTTGCTTTATGTATCGTACTTAACATTATCCCTTTTATATCATCTGAAAAAATATTATTGATTAATTTCTTCAATTCTGCTACAGTGTTTACTTGCTCACAAAGACATTCTATCACTTCCGTTTTTTGTTGCAATAATTCCATTTTAGGATGTAAACTTGGTCTTTTGAATCCTCTTTTTTCAAGTTTTCTCAAAAGTTTATTCTTTTCAAACTCAAGCATACTTTGTAAACCGCTTAATGTTTTTGTTCCTGTTTTATTTATCAAACTCAAAATACCTTCTCCAATTTCTTTTCCTCTGATTTTTGATTTAATTTTATTTTTCATTAACCAAAGATATGTTTGAACCAAAGGTTTCAAATTTCTACAAAGTATCCAATCTCCTTGTTCTATTTCTGTTAAACTACCGTCTTTAACAATTCCTTCAATAGCATTTGGAGCATATGATATTTCAGGTACAATTTTTTGAGCTTCTTTTACAATATTAATTGCACACCTATAAGATACACTCAAAGGCAATTTAATTGCTCGTCCATTAATGTTAGCAAGTCGGTCATAACTTTCTGCATCTGCTCCCGCAAATCCGTATATTGCTTGTCTTTTGTCTCCTACCGTTACCAATCTTCCTTTTCTATTTAAACACTTTTTTATGAATTCATGTTGAGCTAAAGAAAAATCTTGACTTTCATCACAAAAAACATAATCAAACTTCCGGAAACGAATTGAAAAATCAGTAACAGGAACATATATCATATCCATGAAATCAAATTGAGATTTATCTTTGATAGTATATTCAAAGGCTTTCATAACCATTTTGATATCATCTTCTTCGATATTTACATCATAATGATTAACAAGTTCTGTTATTGATTCAACATCATTATTACAAAGATTACATCTCATCAAATCTAATATCTTAGGAATAACATAAAAAAAATAACCTTTTTTCTTTTCAGGTATTTTGAATTCTTTTAAAACTTTTTCTGTTTTCGCTATACCTTTATTGGGATTCATTTTAACTTTTCCTCCATATCTCTGAAGAATTGAATGCCAACCACAAGAATGTATAGTCATTATATCAACATCTCTTTTTTCATTTTTATTTTTTAATTCATCAACAATTGAATTATTAAAAGCAAGGAACAGGGAACTTGAGTTATCTGGAATATATTTCAACAATTCTAATAACACAGTAGTTTTCCCTGAACCTGCAACAGCTGATATGTTAATGTCTTTATTTGTTAATTGAAATACTTTATAAATTATTTTTTGATTTTTTGAAGATTTCATTTCAGTTAAAATTTCTTATTGCTATCAGCAGCACTCCACTTATACCAAGTTGAACCCTTTGTAAATTCACAACGAATTACTATTCCATCTTCCATTACTTTATCAAACAAAGAAAAGAAATTAGTTCTGTTTACACATTGTGAAGCATTCTTAGTGATAAATTCTGTTATGTTTATACCTTCTACTGTATTAAAATCAATAGATTGAGCAGTATTAAAATATCCTTCTTGCCATTTATAAACATTAAAATACAAACTATTACCAGTAGGAGTTACAATTTGTAAAATTGTATATCCTTCCATAATAAGTTGTTCAATTGCTTTTTGAAAAATATTTTCTTCCATTACATCTCTCCTTTTTCTTTAAACATTATTAAAATTTCTTTTATTCTCTTCAAACTCTTTGAATATTGTCCATTCGTTATATCAGTATTTTCCTTTAAAAACTCTGATATTTTTTGTCCTAACATTCTTGACCTACAAATCCTCGTTTCTAATTCATTCAAACTTAAATGAATCATCAATAATTCTGTTGTATCTGGTTGACTATTATCATGAAAATTAGAATTAACAATAGTTAATGCTTCAGTTATTTCTATACCATTATTTCTTTGCATTTCTTTTTTATAACATCTAAAGAAATTTCTTGACAATGATTTATTATAGTAAAAATAAAAATTGTATTTTTTATTAATTATAAATTTATCCAAACATTTATTGAAAATCAAATAACAATCAGCAACCAACTCGTCTCGTTCAGGAAGCGTGTCTTTTCTGTAAACATTTTTTAACAAATTAAGATAATTGGAAATATTTTTTTTTACAATATCTTTCATCATTTTAAAAACTAAATTCTTATAAGCATCGACTCTTTTTTCGTCTTTTGAAAATCTTATTATAGCAATGCATTTATTAGCAAATTTCGCTTTATAATGATAGTCTTTTTTAAAAAACACGCTTTCTAAACTCATAAGATTCAATTTTTCCCTGCAGTTTTAAAATTCTTTATTGTCTCTTGTATTTGAAATTCTTTGAAAGGTTTTATTTTCTTTTCAAAGTGGTCGTGAGAACGTTTTTTAAGCATTTCTCTTTTATCTTGTTTTGAAGCTGATGAATATCTACCAATATCTATATTTTTTTCTGATAATGGTATATTTTCATTTATTTCTTCTCTAATTTTACCACAATTTGGACACGGAGCATTATTGCTAATAAATTGTCCATCTACTAATTTATATGTGTTAGAAAGATATTCATCTTCTATACCAAACTTAGGACATCCTAAATTTCTACAAATAAATTTACTCATATCTATTTATGTTTTTCAATTATTCTGGAATACTCAAGAATTAATAAGGCATCACTGATTGCTAAAGTTATTTTACCAACATATGGATAAAGTTGTTGAGCTTTAATTTTCAATTTATTCTTCCATTCAGTGGTAGATTTTTTACCTTTATTACCTAATTGTAAAGCCTTCTGCCACTTTTGAGGTGTAACCTCTACAGTAGGTATTTTTCTACATAAAAGAGCCATTTCCAAGTGTCCAAATCCTTTACCAAAGTTGAACATACTCGAACCACCCATGCCAGGAAGACCTCCTACTTTTTCCAAATAACATATAGTATTATTTTGATAAGTAGTAATGAATGACAAAAGGTCTTGAGGAGTATCAGGCATCTTTATAACTTCAATCACCCTGTTTTCTTTCAAAGAAAATATAGCAATTCCACCATTTTTTCCTGGGTCAATAGCCATTATTTTATCATCCTTGAAATATTTTATTCGTTCTTTGTTTTCCATTACCTTCAATTTTATAATTATAAAAATAACTTTGATTAGTTTTTTATATATCTACTGACATCCTTCTCTTTAACCACATACAGAGTGTTTTCATTGTTAAAAGACTCACTAACATTCTGCGTTATCACCAAAATAGTTATACCTATTTTTTCAAATATTTTGATAATATTTTCTTGACCCTTGCTATCCATTCCATGAAAGCATTCATCAAAGCAAAGAAGATTTAAACCTTTTCCGTTTGTTGAAAGATTTATCAAATGTTGAATACCAAGAATTCCAGCTAATGTAACACGTCCACGTTCTCCTCCTGACTTTGCTAAAAATTGTTCAGCTGTAACGCCATCGTTCAAAGCAAATATACTAATTTTTTCACGGACTTCACCTGATTTCAAAATAACAAAACCATTAATTAATACCGAAATATCAACATTAAACTTTCTCAAATAACTGTTTGTAATTCCTTCAATTATTTTAATTGATTTGTTTGCAAGATATGTCATGAATCCAGAACGTCCCATATTGAACCGCCAAAATTTAATTGATTCTATCTCTTCGGTAATTGGTAATAAATTTTCAGTTAATTTCTTTATACTATTATCACATTCATTTATGCGTTCGCTTAAACTGTTTAACAATTTATCATCTTTCTTTCTTTTCTTGATAGCTTTCTTTTCTTCATTCCATTTAACTATTCTTTCAAGAAAATCTGAACGGTCTTGAGTTTTATTCTTGATTTTACGTTCGTATCTTGATTTTTCTTCTTCAATGTCTCCAATCAATTCTTCTGCTGTTTCAGATTCCTTGATTTTTTTATTCAGATTTTTAAGTTCTGTTTCTTTTGACTCATACGTTTTAGTTTGTTTATTAATTTCAGATTCAGCTTCTTTTAACAAAGATTTTGTATCTTCAATAGATAAATTCAATTCTGATTCATGTATGAATTCATGATTACAATTTGGACAAACTATCGTATCCTCAAGTTCAGTTTTGAGTTTCCTTTCTATCTTTTTATTTTCAGAAAGTTTTGATTCAAGTCCTTCTATTTCTTCCTTGAGTTTCTTTCGGTCTTTTTTCAATTGAGTTGTATCTTCAACCGTTATTGATTTAATTTGATTTTGTTTTTCTTTTACAAACTTATTCCATTTTTTCAAATAATTATCAATTTCTTCAATATCTTTTTCAGTTTCACTTATCTTTTCAGATAATTCTTTTAACTCTTCTTCGGTATTATCATTAACAAGCACTTCTCGTCTTTGCTCATCAAGTAGTTCCTTCTTATCTGATAACTTACCTACCTTATTATCAATTTCTTTGTATTCAGCGTCCTTTTCTTTGTAACGTAAATCAAGTTCTTCAATAACAGGATTAATCATATCAGCAGAAGTAATACGGTTCATTATTTCTTTCTTTTCTCCGTCAGTTGCTGTAAAGAATGTGTAATGATTATCCTGACTTATTATGAAATATCTCAACAAATCATCACGATTTATACCAATGAGTTCAATAACTCTTTTATTTGCTTCATTTACTGAAACAACTTGTTTATTCAATTTATCATTTTCCCATATTTCAATTTTTACAGGTTTATTACCACGAAAGAATTGTCGACTGATTTTTAACTTCATTTTCAGAACAGGATTATAAAGATAAAATATAATATGACATTCTTCTTCATCTCGATTAATAAAGCTATCTTTCTTGATAGATCTCAAACTTTCATTTGTAAGAGCTATACATATTGCTTCGAATAAAGTCGTTTTCCCCGCACCATTGTTTTCCAGCCCCCTATCAGTTTCATTTTTACCAAAAATAACTGTACAAGCGTTATTCTTGAAATCATACACTGACTCCTTGTGAGCAAATAAATTATATATTTCAATTTTAATGGGATTCCACATTTTGCATTTGTTTTATTAAATTAAATCCATATTTGAATTTGTTTCCCCCTATTTTATTTTCAGAACAAAATTTCAAAAAGTCTTTTGTTATAATTTTCTTATCATATAAAAGTACACTATCTGACTCTGATATCTCAATTGCTTCTGTTGCTTCATTTGATTCAAATTTACAATCAATACCATATTTTCCTTGTATTTCACCAATATTTATTGTTTCACAATCAGTCTTTTTTCCTCTAAAGATAAAACGAATATGGTTATATTTTTCACCTTCATATTTTTCTAATAAATTTCTTAATGTTTCTTTATCATTAGCATCAATAATTTCTTTGATATACTTAGGAAATTTAGAAGGAACAAATTTAATTGAACCGTCGTCAAAAATAACAGTAAATCCTTTATCAATAATATTTTCTCCATAATTATTCTGATAAGCTGAACCTGTATAAATTACATTATCTGCTAACTTAGAAGCATTATGATAATGTCCAATTAAAACTTTAGTCCAACTTTTAAACATAGAAGGTTTTATTATGGAAGATACTTTTGAACCGTCGTTATTAACTACTCCATCAAATCCTGAATGAGTTATCAATATCAATGGAGTATCTAAATCAATATCTTGTTCTTGTAAATTATCGCTAATTTGTTCTTCAACTTTTTGATATTCTTCCAACCATTTTTCATCTTTAAAATAAGGAATAAAAGCAATAACACAACCATTAATTAACTTCCTACTACCAGAACGATAAAGATTAACACAAGGCTCTGAATAAACATCTAAATAACTCTTTTCATCATCACTATCTGTTTTATCATGATTTCCAGGAATAACATGTAATTCAATTTTTTCTTTTGTTAATTTTTGTAATATTTCTTTCCAATCGGTCAAACATTGTAACGGCTGTCCTGAACGATTAGTGAATACATCACCGCCGCAAAATATCCGTTTTGTTTTATATTCTTCACAAAGAACTACAAGTTGATTAAAAATATCTTTTACCAACTTACCGTTGTCTTTGTCTAAATGAATATCGTTCACAAGCACACCCAGTGCTTTTTTACTATTTTTTCGCTCTACCATATCTCCAACCTTTTTCTAAAAATTCGTCAGATTTTATAACTTTGGTTATCACGCCATTAGTTATGTAACGATTTCCTAAATTTGCATTTCTCAATTTTTGTTTTGTTTCTTTACCAACTTTCTTGCCTTTATGAGTTTCAGATATTTTCTTCAATCCTTTCTCGGAGTATTTTCTTTTTGTTTTGAGCATAGCTTCTTTAATATGCTGCTTATGTTCATCAGAAAGTTTTTTACCCTTTTTAGCAATAGAAAGTTTTTTCTTGTGCTCATCAGACAATTTGCCTGTATTTTTACCAATCATTGAAGATGATTTCTTTCTTCTCGTTTCTTCATCCTCTTTGATACCGTATCTTGGATTTTTGCTTCCAATCTTACTTTGTCTTATTTTCTCTCTGACTTCTGGTAAGGAAGTAAAATATGTATCGCAATTCATACCGTTAGTTGAACCACAAACTATATTATATCCAATCTTCGGGTCAGTTGAGTTATATTTCTTGGTGAATATGTACTCCCAAACATTTAATAATTTCTTACTTGGTATATAATCTTTCAATATTTCTCTTTTGAAATTTTCTCTACCGTATTTTTCTATTGCCTTTAATAATGTTGGGCCACTACCAATATACCAAGGGTCAAGAGTTTTCTCACTAAATATCTTGTGTTGACCTATGTAAATTTTACCAGTTATAAGACAAGTTGTTTTGTAAATAATTCCTCTCATACAACAATTCTTTTCTTGTCTTATAACTGGTTTACTAATATGCCAATTATGAATTTACACGAAACTCTATTTTCTTGTTTACATCATCCAAAGTAACTGAATGAATCGTAAGGTCTCCCAACATATGACCCCAAATTCCCCACTTACCATTTGAACTATCTCTGTTGTATGAATTCTTAACTAACTTTTCATTACCAGACATAGTTTCTTTCTCCTCTTTGTAAATTTGTCTATATTTATCACAAATTTGAAGAACCATAGCAAGTAAATTACGATTACTTGTTACTTTGAATTCGCACTTTTTCTTCAAAGGATAAGATATGATACAATCATATTTCTCACCTTCTTTAACCTTAGAAGCTATAAACATAGTTTCGACAAACTTTTTATCAAAAGTTTGGGCATGTATTTCTAATGTATTAAAACACCTTTTCATAAATTCACATTTTCCTTATAAACGCTGTTAATCCTCTTTCATATCAATTTTCTTCTATACCTTTTTCAAGTGATTCTTTCAAAGCAACTAAATCACTTTGCATAGATTTTTTAATTTTGTTATGCAATACATTTAACAACTTATTATGTTCCTGATAAAGTTTAAAGAACTCTCTCAAAGTGCTCCAACATAATTTACCGTTCATAAAACTAACTTTTCTTGCCCCCTCTTTTTTCAAAATTCCCATTTCAAGAGCATAATCAATATCTTCTTGTGAAAGAATTATACCATATCCAAGTAATATTCTTATATTAGTTTTTTTACGACTACCAAAATCATTTTTAACAACTCTTACCTCTGTGATTTGAGCTACTTCTACATCATCTATTTTTTCATTAGACCTTAAATTCATTGAAAGTCGCAAAGTAGGCATCAAGGAAACCCATTCACCTCCCGTACTTTTTCTTGTTGTAATACCCATGGTACTTTGTACGTATTGATGATTAAGAATTACAAAATGAATTGCATGAGTGTACATTTCTGACATAATTGACTTTGCGAATTTTTTAGCTTCTTTTGCAAAAGCCATCATTTTTTCATTCTTAAATTCTATGCCTTCAACTTCAGCACCTTTCTTAAGCTGCTGTTCCATACGCTTAGTATTTTCCTCCATAGTATCAAGTTCTGATTTAGAAAGAGTTGCTCCAAGGCTATCCCACATGAAAAAGAATTTTGGCTTCATCTTCATTTCTTTCATTATCTCATCAGCGTCCATTATCAATTTCTTTACTTGCATGAACATAGCCTCAACATATTTTATTTTAACAATGATAATCCTATTTACAGGCAAACCTAATTGCAAAGCATAATCTTTGTTGTCTCTATTTTCACTGGAAAGAATAACAGCAATACCATCATCAGGATTTTCCTTTAAAAAGTATTTCATGGACATTAATCCCAACGTTGTTTTACCACTTCGACTTTTACCCGCTATCTCTATTATACCAGTAGGCAATCCAAAAATATGAAGATTATAATCAAGTGAAGGACTACCTGTATGAGCCCAACTTTTTACATCTTTGAATCCGTCTTTATCAGAAAATCTTATCACGTCTTCACTATTGAATTTTTTCACTATTTTATCAATAATATTTTTATTCATAATTTTGATTTTTATAAAATAAGCCAGCGATATGTTTCAACCGTTGGCTTAAATTAATTAAACAATAAGCAGATAAATTTATTTTCCGGCAAGTTTTTTTCTAATATCACTCAAAGAAATTTTTGCTTTAGGTTTTTCTTCCTCTTCCTCATCATCTTCTTCTTCTTCGTCATCATCTGATTTAGCTTTACGAATAACTTCACGGATATCATCATCAGACATAGATTTCTTGACCCTAATTTCAAGTTTGTTGTCTCGTATATATTTTTTCAATCCACTTCTATCAAGGTCATCCAATGTATCCTCTTCTTCATCGTCCTCTTCGTCATCCTCTTCTTCATCGTCCTCTTCGTCATCCTCATCGTCAGATACTTTCTTAGCAGAAACTTTTGAAGTTTTCTTAACAGGTTTTTCTTCCTCTTCTTCTTCGTCTTCCTCGTCTTCCTCGTCTTCGTCAGATACTTTCTTAGAAGAAACTTTTTTAGAAATCTTTTTCTTTGAAGGTTTTTCTTCTTCAGATTCAACGTCATATTGAGCTTTAATTTCTTCAACATGTTCCAACCAATCTTCGTCTTCAAACAATCCAATTTCATGTTCTTCATCAAAATTCTGTAACCCTTCAAGAGCTTTTTCAAAATCTCTCATACCGTACTTTGAAATGACTTCAATAAGCGGTTTCAAAGACATAAAGTATTCAATTTCTTCATCAGTAAGCGGACGAGCATTTGCTTTCTTAGGAAAAGAAACATCATAATAATTTTCACCCTTTTTCTTGTTAGGATTCCTCATATATTTAACCATAACAGGCAATCCTTCATCAACATCAGTAAATGGGTCAACTTCAATAACATCGTCTTCGTCTTCAGAAAATGCTAATTTATTAAGTAAATCACGAACCATCTTTTTAAATTCCCAAACTTTAGGATGAAGCGGTGTATCAGCAGTTACTCTATCCGCATAACATACCCAAGAATATTGAGGATTTAAAGAATTTGATGTCATGCCAGTACCTGAAATTGCTTCAAGTTTATCTGCATCTTTTGACCATTTCTTTTTAGCAAATTTTGCATATTCTTCAACCAAATCCCATTTAGTTCCACCGTGAAGTTTTGAATCAAGAACAGTAGTGCGTCTTAGGTCTCCATTATTACCAGCTACTGTAAGCCAATAACATTTCTTTGGGACATAAAAAGCTTCACCTCCTGGATGAACAGGAAAAATACGAATTTTAAAAGTTTTTCCGTCTTCAAGATTTAGATATTCATTGCTATAAGCTCCAATGTTTTCATTATCTTCATCTATGCGCTTTTTCAATTTTTTAATAGGAGTCGCTTTCAACTGCGAGCGAAAATCTCCAGATGTTCTTTTTTTTACCATAATTTTTTTAAAATTTACCATTTTTATTATTCAATTACTTTTTTCGTTCTTTTTATTAAAACGTTGTTAACTCTACCTTCTATAACACTATCCGACAATTCACTGGATTGTATAGACAAAGAAAGTTTGTTTAGCTTTTCAGATTTATCTTTTGCTGACCAAAATATTGAATTAATATAATCTCTATTCTTTTGAACTTCAATCATTTTCCTTCTCAACGCTTGATATGCTTTATTACTAACAACTGCATTATTGAGATTTTCAACAGTTGGATTTCTACCTCCATTTTGTGCTGCTAATTCAATTCTTAATTTTTCTTTTGTTTTTGCTTCAAAAATTTCCAAATTAAGTTTAGCTTCAGAAACTTGAGATTCAGCTTCAGCAAGAAGATTTCCAAATCTATTAACAATTACTGGGAATGTAATCAATTCTCCTATTAAATTTGAATAATCAATTTTTAACAAAGAATCGACTTCCATATCTTCATCAAAATTATCAAATAATAATTTGTATGATTTATCTTTGACTTGAATTAATTTCTTTTCCATCATTTAAAACTTTTTGTTCATTTTCACTATTTAAAATATGAATTCCTATCACGCCATAACCAATAATATCTTCCAAAGTATCTAATACGCTTTCAAAATTCGGCTTATTATTTTCCATAATATTAACAGGTTTTCTTAATCTTTTTTCAATTAAAGTCCTAAATCTGTGCGCCTTATCCCAAATATGTACCATATTGCCATTTAATCCTAAATCAAAAGATGCACCGCCATAATCAGCATTCTTTTTTATTAAAGTTTCAATCACTTTATCTAAAACTTTTTGAATACTTTCTTTGTTCATTTCTATTTCCACCATAATTATTTTATTAAATTATTTATTAATTTTTTTAAATCAAAATTTATTCCAAACCTATCTTTTAAAATTTCTTCACATTCAATCCTTTTTGATTTTATATGATTCAAACAATATACTTTTTCTGATTCAAATACTTTCACTCCCATGATTTCATTTCTTATTATAAAAGTATACATTCCAAGCCAATCACATAATTTACAAAAAGTTTTAACGTCTTTGTCCTTAAATTTATCAAACAAAAATTTCAAATTAATTGTTTCTAATTGATGTTCGACAAATTCTGTAAGACTTTCACGAATATCTGAACCATTGAAATAATTATACTTAACAACATGACTTATATCTCTTCCTAAAATTGATTCATCGAAATCATGCAATATAGAATATTCAACACATTTGAGTTTGAATTCATAAAATTCAGGTGGAAAATCAGTAATGTTTTCCAAAAGGAAAACGCATATTGCAGATACTTTAAATGAATGCTGGGAAACACTTTCTTTTATAACACTATCTCTTTCTTCCCATTGTTTAATATTATCAAGCGTAACAATTCTATTTACAAATTCTTTCATAACAATTTTATTTACAATTTACTATTTTTTTTTAACTTTGTTTATTTTTGTTTTATAATCAGATATTACATATAACTTTGTTTTATCATTACTCATTAATTTCTTTTCTTTTTTAAATCTATCATTTTCTACAGTTCCATTAATAGCTACAATACAACCTTTCAAATTAGCAATATCTTCGCCTATTTTCTCAAAAGTGTTGGGCCACATAAGAATAGGAATTATGGTATTATTACAATCTATATTTAAGATACACATAATTCCATTCTTAATTTCTTTCTCTTTGTAATATATTAATTTACCTGCCACAGTCACTTCAGTTTTTTCTTTAGTAGTTAAAAATTCATCATCATTAACATAAATTTTAGCAATTCTTTTATTTGGTATAGCATCACATATCATACCTTTATAATCAACTTCACCAAATCCAGTAAGACGTTTCTGCTCTAAAATCCAAAAAGCATTAGTTTTAGCATCTTCGACATTATATTCTTCAGGCATTGAATCTCCCCTTACTTCAAGATACTTTGATAAAAGTTTTCTTCTTTCTCTTGGATTTTTAATATCTTCAAGAAGGTCAAACGCTCCAGCAATAATAAGATGTTTTACAACAGTTTTATTAACCTTCGAAGGCACTCGGCTTAAGAATTCTTCTAACGAATAAAATTGACCACCTGAATTCCTTGTATTCATAATATTTTGAACTGCTACTTCTCCCACTCCTTTAATTTTAGTAAGACTGAAGAATATACGTTGTTCTTTTGAATCACAAGTAAAATTTATATCAGAGAAATTAACATCTGGCGGACGTATTTCAATTTCAATTCCAGTTTTCTTTAATTCAGCAAGTTTATATGGTACTCCAGCTTCTTTAGAAAATTGTAATGCAGTTGTCCAAAATTCCAATGGATAATTTACTTTGAACCATTGACTCCAATATGACATAATTGAATATGCTGCAGCGTGACTCTTATTAAAACCATATCCAGAAAATGCAAGTAATTTATTCCAAACTTTATCAGCATATTCTTTAGGTTTTTTAATATTATTTTTTTCAAGTAATTTTATATATCCTGTTTTAAATTTTTCTCCAAATGAACTTAGTGTTTTTATATCCTTCTTTTTAATAGTTGTTCTAAGAACATCTGATTCAACTTCAGTTAAACCTCCAACAATAACAGCTTTCATAATCTGTTCCTGATATACATATAAAGAAAATGTTTCTTTTGTTATTTCTTCCATACCAAAATCATATGAAGGTTTTTTCTTCCCGTTCTTAATATCAGCAAAATCTCTATGAGCATACACTCCCATTGGACCAGGACGAAATAAAGCAGTCATTGCTATAAGGTCTTCAAGATTATCTGGTTTAACTTGTCTACAATAATTCATCAAACCAGTTGTACCAAACTGAAATACATCTTCATTCCAACCTCTTTTAAAATATTTAAAGGTTTCATCGTCATCAAGAGGAATTTTATTAACATTAATTTTTTTACTACAATTTTTTTTTATCAAAGTGAGAATACTCTTAAACTTATCAAGCTGAGATAATCCAAGAATATCTTCTTTTAGAAATCCTGATTTATCAATATATTTACCTTCCCATTCTGAAACTAATACACCATCAATATTTTTGATTGGCAGCAATTCCCATAAATCAATTTTCCTTCCATCAATTGAAAATTTAGGGACTATAACAACAGCTGAAGGATGTACTGATTCTGCCTTTGGAATTAATAAAGCATATTTACAAAGATGAACAATATCCGGATAATCTTGAACAAATTTGAATAATGTCTTAGATTTTGTAGCATATTGTATCAAATCTCCCCAAGTATATTCAATTTGGTCATCAATGTCTTTTGTTAATTTATTAGTATAATCAAAAGATAACCCCTTTTCTTTTCCAAAATCTTTTATACAAGTTTTCAATTTCATTCTTGTATATGTTCCAATAGAACAAGTGTAATTATATCCATATTTTTCCTTGATATAATTTTTCACTTTATCCCTATATTCTGTGGGGAAATCAATGTCTATGTCCGGCATCATATCGCCACGATATATCTTCTTTTCTACTATTTTTGATATTTTCATATTAATTTCTACTTTTCATTCCGTATCTAAATCCAGAAGGTAATATATCTCCTTTATTTATAACAGTATTTACAATATCATTAGTTATTCTAACCTTGCCTGTCATAGAATTAACATAATCTATATTTTTTGTTTTATTTTTAATCTTTTTACTTAATTGTTTCTTCTTTTCTTCTGTCCATTTATTACCATAATTAGCATTAAGATTACCAATAAATCTTCCTTTCATCTTTTCAGATTGTTTCTTTTTTTGTTCGTCATTCCAATAATTTTTATAATTAGGATTTTTATCACCTGAATATCGTCCTTTCAATGTTTTAGATATTTTATCTTTATAATCTGTTTCTTTTAATGTTTTTAATCTTTTAAGTTCTATATTTTTTCTTATTTCAGGATGTAATTTATTAAATCTTTTTACTGATTCTCCACATTTTTTTGCTATATTTGGGTCTTTCATAGGACTTCCTGAACCGAACTTATTAGCAGTACCCCATAAAACGTTACAACCTCCTAATTTATAAGAATAATGAGCTTTTTCTTGTTTGATATAATATTCTTCCATCTTATCAAGACATTTTTGAGAACAAGGTCTTTGATATAAAATTTCACGTCTTATAAACTTTTTCCAATGCTTAGGATAATCTTGTTTCAACTTATTTATAAAATTTGTCCAAATGCTACCGCTACCAGGATATAAATCAAAATCTTCTAAACAAAAGTGTTGCCCTACATAAAAAGGTTTATGTCCATTAAATTTATATTTTGTTATGATTGTAAATTTGTAAATTATACCTATTTGTTTCATGACATTGTTTTTAATTTATCAACATCTATATCTATACTTGATAAATCTAAATCAACGTTAATATCTATTTCTTCCCCATTTGTTAAAGGTAATTTCTTGCCTTTAGGAATAGTAATTTTTTCTCCATTTTCTAATTCTAATTCAAAAACAATTGGAGGTGTAACACGAGTTTCATTTAAAAAACGTGAAAACATTAATCCATATTTTAATGGATCAACATCAGTAATATGTAGACAATAAGCAACCAAACTACCACAAACTGAACCACGACCTGGTCCTGTATTTATATCTCTTTCTCTACACCAATTAATAATATCCCACAGAATCATAAAATAATCAATCAAACCGTTTGGAACAATAACTTCGCATTCTGTTTCTATTTGCTTTAAATAAATTTCAAGCTTATCTGGTTTAAGATGTCCAAATCTTTCATTAACACCTTTTTCTAATTCTTTGAAAAATAATTCTTCAACATTATCAACTTCAAAACGAGGTAATTTTCTTTCTCCTGTATTAATCCTAAAATTAATATCATCAACTAATTTAGAAGCATTCAATATACCAGACGTTATAGCTTCAAACAAAGGTTCTGTATTTTCAATCCATTCTGAATAAGCATTAATGGTATCACCAGCACTCTTAAAATATTGTTCTCCTGATTCAGGTGATACCCTATTATTGATTTTATTCAATAAAGTTTTGAGTTCACTTTCTTCTTTATCAAGATAATATGAATCATTTATCAAAATAGGTTCTAACATTTTACGATAATTACACAAATAAGTATCTATGTTTTCAAGATGTTTCTTAAACAATTGCTGAGAAATGAATTCAACTGTATCAATCTGATAAAATACTTTATCAAAACTTTTTTTGTATTTAGATATTAATTTTATTACTTCTTTTCTATTATCCTTAATATAATTTATTTCACTTTCCTTAGGCACTACGCAACATAATCCCTCTCCGAGCGTATAAAGTAAGGCATCTGGAATAAACCCTTTGTAATCAACATTTATAGCTTTATTCACAAGAAGTAAATTTTTCCATCCTTGATAATTGAGAATGTACAATTTTAATTCAAATATTTCTTGATTTTGTTTTTCTTCTGAATATTCCTTAGCAACAACTATGGTTTCTCCAATAACTGATTTCATTCCCTTTTTTTCACAAAAGGTTTGAAAAGAAAGAGTACCAGCCATGGTATTTTTATCACAAATTCCAAGTGCTTTACAACCAAGAAAAGAACCTTTTGTAACCCATAATTCAGGAGAACCGGAACCATTCATCATTTCATATTCTGTGTGAACTCCTAAATGAACAAAATCCATTATAAACGGTTCACTTGTTTTACCAAGATATTTGAAATCATTAAATTCTGGTTTATATATGATTTCATTGTACTTATTCTTATCTTGTTTTAATCCCGAATAATAAAATTTAGTTCCAAATTCAAATAAAATGAAATTAACTTTTTTTTCATCTAATATATCAAATTCTTCATCTGAAAGAATAAATGAAAAATCCTCATCAATTATTTTACCTTCAAATGAATGCAAGTACAAAAAATCACCAATCTCTTTTATTGAAATAATATCAGAATCGTTTAATTTTGACTCTGATATTATTAACTTATTTTCTTCTACCCATTTTGCTAAAGTATCCGTCATATTTTAAAGTTTACCTAAAAATTCATGATTTATTTTAACAGATAACCTTGAAAAAAAGAAATTCTTAGCAAGCATTGAAATATCCCAATTGTAATCTGACGCACCATAACCTTCGTCAATTTTCATTTTAGCTTCTAATATTTCTATTTCAGAAATAGCACAATGTCTTGCTACATCTTTTTCAATGTCAGTTACTAAATTAATCATTTTAATCTTGTAATTCAAATAAATTTTCAATAGCTGATAAACGTTAAACAAATACTTAGAAAAGTTTGCTAATTGATTAATTTCATCTTGTATCTCACTTTCTCCCTTTGATATTTTAATAAGATTATCAATTATAATCTGAAGATTATATTCAATCTCTCTAAAACAATTTACAGGTATTTCATGGCTGAAGTTGAAATCTATGCGTTTTTCTTTAGCATTGCAATCTTCGTACATATTTCCTACAACTTTTTCACTTTTACCTTTAATCCATAAATCACTCATATTCTTAGCAATCTTATTCCATTTATAAATATGAAGGCTTTGAGAATTATGAGTTTGCGTACCAAGCTCAATTCTTAAAGCTCCGGCAATAAGTTCAGTGAGAAAACTGAATTGAAATATATTTGTTGGCAACCCCCAATGTAAATCATTACTTCTATTTTGGACAGTTGTAATTAATTTTCCCTTCCTTATTTTGAACATTATTATATCATTACAAGGAATGTCTTTGGTTTTATATCCCAAATCAAAATTAGGATTCCAAATAGCCATAACCACTTGTCTTGAGTTAGAATTTTCTGAAAATAATTTAATAACATCAATGACTTGGTCGTAACCTTTTGAAGCGTTTAAATTATCATCAACAAATGAATCTTCAGTTCTAATTCCCCAATGACGCAAACGATAACCATAAGGAGCGTGAAACGTTTTACCATCATCAGAAAAATCTGCCATCTTCTTGTTGAATAAAGTTAAAAAAGATACATCCTTTTTCCCTAAAGCAATCCACATTGCTTCTGCTAAAAGAAAGAAAATATTTATATTCCTTTCATAACCACCAACACATCTACGATATGGATTAGTCAATTGTGTTTTTAAATCAAAAATTTCTTTTACTTCACCATCTCTACTTGATTCATAAGGTCTTTGAGTATATATATAATAATTAATCAAAGGATACATCCCTGAAAAACTTTCTGTTTTAACTACTCCAAGCTCAGGCGCAAAAACATTATTAATGTCAATTTTTTCTCTGTTCATAATTTTCAACTTTATTTATTATTTTACTTTTAATCTTATTAAATAACCTAAATAAATAAACTTTGTATAATAAAAAAAAGGAGAATATTTTCATATCCTCCCTTTTTAGATTACAAATAAAATTTACTTCTTTTTATTTTTAGAAGTTTTATTTGCTTTAAAAGTTTTCTTTGTTTTAGAAGTTTTTCTTGACAGGTTTTTCTTCCTCTTCCTCATCTTCTTCCTCATCGTCTTCCTCTTCTTCCTCGTCTGGTTCTGGTTCTTTGACTACTTTTTTAAAAGTTTTCTTTGAAGATTTTTTGTCTAAATTTTCTTCCATCTTCTTTCGGTTTTCACCTAATTTTTTGTCAATCTTTTGAACGGTGGCAGTAATATATTCCATTAAACCAGAGATGATTTCAACTGCTTCAGAAAGTGTAATTCCTTTAATAAAAGGAGCACCACTCCAACAAATTTTATATTCAATATCAGCTTTATCAAGAATATCAGTAGACTTAGTGAAAGTTAAAAGATAAAGATTACATTTGATTGAACCATCATTTTGAGCAGAACAATTTTCAATAAGAACCATTGAACGCTGAGAATTCTTACCTTTATGTTTGATTGTAACTCCAGCACTTGCTACCCAAGAATATACATATTCACTTTCAGGAAATAAGTCTTTCAAAGGCTCAAATGCTTTTCTATCTTCTTCATTATTTTTTGGGTCAAGTTTTGTACCACGTTTTCCGGCAGGTTTTTTAGCTTTCTTTTCAACCTTAATTTCCTTTTTTACTTCTTTTACCTCAGGAACAGGTTTTTCATCTTCTTCATCATCTTCTTCGTCATCCTCTTTTGTAGCATCAACAATAGCCTTGCGAATATCATCATCAGACATAGATTTCTTTACTTTAATTCCAAGACCATTTTCCTTATTAAATTTCTTAAGGGCAGTTCTGTCCATAGAATTAAGGTCAAGACCTTCTTCTTCATCATCCTCTTCTTCATCTTCCTCATCTGGTTCTTCAACCTTTTTAGAAGATTTTGCTGATTTTTTAACAGGCTGTTCTTCTTCTTTAGTTACTTCTTCAGAAAGTTCATCTGCTTCATCTTCTTCTGAAGGATTTTTTTCACTTTCATCTTCTACAAAAGATTCAGCAATTTCAACCAAAGTCTCAATGTCTTCATCCTCCATACCGTCAATTCCATTACTGGTAAGAATTTTAAGAAGTTCTTTACGTGCTTCTTCTTCAGTTTTAACATTAATTCCTAATGTTTTTACTCTTTTTGCAGTTGCTGCATTCAATTTAGTTGCCATTTTTATTACGATTTAAAATTTGTTTATATTACTATTATTAAAAACTTTTTGTTAATCTTCATCCATGTTATAACTTGAATAAACTTTGCGTTGCTGAAGTAACTCATTGCCGTATTTTTTTATGAGATAACTTTTTTGCATTTCTATTATATCTGTTACGGTGAACGGCTCGTCTCCATTATCAATCACTTGTTTTTTAATTTTTTTCTCTTCGTTGTTAAAATAAACTTTGTTAAGAATTTTTGTATTATAACCCCGCAAGAAAAGACTAAAAACAGCTCTTTCTTTTCCAACCAATCCTTCTAAAAGGTCAACACTATTAACAATAAATTTATTTTTTTCTGAAGAAATTTTAGTATCATCTTCTATTCCATAATCATAGTTTATGTCATCAATTCTTGTTTTATGATTTTCTCTACTGATATATTTTATAAAATCTCTTGTTTTATTAGAGCAAGCAGCTGCAAGATAAAAACGAATTGGCACAGGTTTTGAAGCTTCATTTCTGCGATACTTAGCCCATCTTCTACCATAAGATTTAATAGATGTGAATATTTTTATTTTGAATTCTTGTACTAAATCTTCAAATTCAAAAGATAACTCTTCATATGAAAATATTTTACTGGCGTATTTATTACCAAGATATTCATATCTGTGATAGAGTTTTTCTGACATTTTAATATCCTTTTCCATTTTGATTTACAATTTTAATTTACAATTTGGATTACAATTACGATACGAAGTTAATACTTTTTTTACAAACGGCAAAATATTTTCCAAAAAATTATTGGGTTTTCCAAAAAATTTAACCTTTATTAATAAATAAACTTGGATAACCCAATAAATAATTGTATAATCTCAATATAAAATCATAATATTCTACAAACTTCATTTTTATTAGCAATTTCATATTCTTGTAACCTTGTAGAATAAAGTGTCAAAGTTTTGTCCTTATTGATTTGATCTAAAATCCAAATATCTCCCCTAAATGAAAAATCGTTACCAACAGCATAATAATTTTCCAAATCTATTTTATTCATTTCAAATTTAGGCTTTCCAAGTCTATCAAATAATTCATTTTTTAATTCTTCCATCTTAGAAGAATTATTCAATATACTATCTAAACGATTTCTATTTGCTATATCATTTATTTTTTCAGTCTTGTAATTCATTACTTTCTGATAATACGATTTATCATTCGGACTGAAATAAATTTTTTTTCTAAATTCAGCAATCAAATACTCTTTTTGTATTGCAAGAAAATATTCTGCTACTGAAAGATTTCTTGTTTTTGTTGTCATATCAATTATTTTTTTAATTTACCAATTACATCTGTGTTAAAATCTCTCGGCTTTTGTAAATTTGTAAAAACTTCCAATGCTTCTTCTTTACTACATTCATCAATGTCTTTCTTTGTTGTATAAACTATACTTGTCATGAAGTAGTTTTCAAGTTCCAAACCGTATCTTTTAATATCCTTTATAGCATCAAAATCATATAATAATATAACATTTGTAACTCCTTTCAATCTTAATTTCTTACTTTGTTCAGATGATATTTTTTTACCAAATGTACACACGCATTTAATTTCTTCAGTGTCCCAAAGTCTTAACGTTTTATCAACAGCAATTTTATCAAAAATTCCTTCAACCAAAACAACAGTTAAAGTATTTTCTGTTATTTCATCATAACCAAATAACAGTTCCGAAAATTCAGTTCCTGGACTATTTTTATATCTCAATTGATCAGTAGGAACTTTTTTAGCACCGTATCTTCCAACAAATCCTTTTATTTTACCATTATCATATATTGGAATTAAAACATAATTTTCATATTTTCTAAACAAATTTGTATGACCTATATTATAACGTTTACAATTATCAGGTGTTATACCACGATTTTTTAGATATTTCGTGCTTGCTAATGAAACTTTCCACCCTGCCGGCATACTTACTAATGGAAGTTCTTTCAACGTCACCTCATCGTTCTTTAACTCTTCTTCTAACATACCACGAAGGCTTTGAATAGTATCTCTATTTTCAATAGTTGCTCCACCAAGTAAATATGTTTTATCAAGCTGTTTTAAAAGTTTGTAAATACTTCCGTGAGAACCACATTTTTTACAATCAAATAATTGAGTTTCTTTTGATATATAAAAATGTTGTTCTTTACCGCAGAAAGGACAATCACATATGTATTGACCCCTACGATTGAGTTTAGGATTTATCAATAAATCTCTCAAATCTATATCAGAAATTGTTCTTGTCTTTATTTTTCTCATATCTAATATATCCCTTTATCCAACCTTTTGGAATTTCTGAGTTTATATCATTTCTTTTGTTAATCTTACCATTATTTATCCAAAAGAACTTTGAACCATACATTGGATTGTTTTTACCAATGAACTTTTTCCTTATCCCTTCTTTTTCTTCTGCTGTTAAGTTAGCAAATGGGTCTTTGCCTTTTCTTATATCGCTCCAATGTTTCTTAGTATCTTTTGAATGTTTTTTACCTTTCATTGGATGATTTTCTCTAAACATTTTAATCATTTGTCTCCTTTTGCTTTCGCTCCATTTCTTTTGAAAGTTAGGATTACCCGCTCCAGTCAACTTCCTTCTTATCTTTTCACGCACTTCAGGAAGTTTTGCTGGATTGCCCTGATTATTAACGTCTCCGCGAACTATATTGTATCCAATCTTCGGGTCAGTTGATTTATACTTAACAATATAAACATGTTCCCAAATATTCATTTCGTGATGAGTTTCGCATAGCTTCAATATTTTACGTTTGAAATTGCTTCGCCTGTATTTCTTGACTGCTTTAAGGAAAATAACTCCACTGCCCAAATAAGTAGCATTGAATCTTTTATTTGCATTAAACTCGTGTTGTCCAATATATATCTTTCCATTTACTAAACAAGTTGTTTTGTAGATAAATCCAATTGGTTTCATGATTTTTAAATTTTTCTACTTAATAACTGCGGTGAAACTTCAACCGCTATTCTGTGTCATTCATTATCATATTCCATATTTAATTCCATGGTTCTTTTTCTATCGTAAAATCTGGCGTGGGAGAAATTATTTGCTATTAAAATAGGACTACCATTTTTATAATCACGTAACTTGTCTGTATGTAATCTCATCACTTCCTCTTTTGCTTCGTCTCTTGTCTGATTTATAGTGATGAAAATATCCACGGGTCTTAGTTTTCCTTTATCTTCACTGAGTTGAGCACGTGTTATAACAAATTCTGGGTCATTCTTTTCCTCTTCTGGAATATTACTACTTTGAGTTGCGGTATGTACGACAGCATTAAATTCCATTGCTAACATTTTCATACCTTTAGCAAGTTTTGCTTGACGAAAACGTTCTTCTCCTGGCGTGTAATTATGTCCATCACCTACTTCTAATAATTCCAAATAGTCTATAATAATAACATCAATTTTACCATATAATTTTTCCATTTCTTTGACTTCTTTTCGAATGTCAACAAGAGTCTTAGCATTAAAACTTTCTTCTGAAGAAACAATAATATCAGATTTTCGAAGTTTCTTTATAATACGCTTTGAAACAGCCATTTTCTTAGCAGGTATATTACCAAGTTTCACATCTTGATAAAGAGTTCCAGTCCAAGCAGCATCATAACGATTTAAACATTGTTCCTTAGTACCTTCTAATTGAAAGTGAGCGACTCTAAATCCCTGTCTTGCGGCAGCAACCCCAATATGAACCAAAACTTGACTCTTACCAGCTCCAGAATCTCCTAACCATAAAACACATTCTCCTGTTTCAGGACCACCATTTTCTCCTCCTAAACGATAATCAATTTCATCAATAACAGTAGGTATTTTGTATCTATATTTCCAATCTTCACTTCTTCGTTTTGCTTGTCTTTCAGCAAAGTCAGAAAATACAGTTTCAAATTTAGCATTTTTAATTGAAAATTTACTAAAATCTTCAGCATATTTCACAAATAAATCCCAAGCTTTATCTTTTTCACCTCTATTATATACATCAGCAATAAGGTCATTGGCTTCAAGAAACTTCATCTTTTTGATAAAAGTCTCAAAGGAATCTATTATTAATTCATAACCTCCTTTTTCATCAATTTCAATATCTGAAATTTCTTCTAATTTGTCAAGAACTTTTTCATCGTCAGAAAATTGTTGTTGAATCTGACCTAAAGATGGAACTTTGCCAGTTTGGTCATACCGTTTTGTAGCCCACTGCCACAATTTCTTTTCAGAATCAATTTGTAAGTAAGAAAATTTTAAATATTGTTTTGTTATTTCAAATACAGTTCTTCTTTCAAAAGCTGCTGCAAATAACTCAATTACAAAATTACTTGTTAAACTATTATCTTTCGTCATATCCTCGTTTTATATATATTTTTGGATACTCCTGTTTCAAGAGTATTTTACATTCTTTTTTAAACAAACAAGTTGCACATTTAGAACTTTTATGAAAATATAACGTTGTATTAGCAATACACCATAAGAATCCTCTTTTAGTATTATGATAATCTTCCTTGAATTTTTCTTCAACTGGACGAATACTCGTTACTATTTTACCAATTTCAGTTTTCTTTTTTACTATATTTATTTGATGATTTTGTTTTAATCCAATTCTTGTTATATATACATTAGTGGCAATATCATATTTTTTCCAACGTATAATAGCAGACTTTCCAAAAATCCAACTGAAACGTATTTGTCTTGAATAATCTTTTTCACTTCCATCATTAAACCAACTTTGTACCCCATACTGTAAAAATTTTCTAACAAATTCTTCTCCTATACTATCTGAAAATGTATTCATGAAATTATTCCAACAAGCTGTATCTGAATTATTACATTTGTAATTTACTTTTCTTTTGGTTACTTGTTCTAATAATTTTATGAATGTATCTACGGCATATCTGAAAAGTCTTTGTCTCTTTCGATTATTTTTTACCATAATTCCAACCATTTGGTAATTCTTCAAAATTATTTATGTATTTATTATTAATTCCATTATTTATACAAACTTTGCCCTTATTTCCTGGTGATTTTCCTATAAAAAAATTAGATAATCTTTTCTTTGTTTCTTCGGTGTGATGCTTTCCCTTGAACGGAGGATTCAAAGATACATATTTTTTTATATTTTCACGATGATTTTCGCTCAATTTTCTACCTATTAATTTTTCTGATAAATTATTTCTAAAATCTTCAGACATATGTATCCCTTTATTCCAAGGAATTTTGCCTTTATGAGAATCAGATATTTTTTTTCTTGTTTTCATTGATGATTTCTTCCCCCTATTCCAAGGAATTTTGCCTTTATTCTTTTCAGAAACTTTATTACTAACTTCTTTATTTTTCATTGGATTTTTATCTCCAATTTTTGATAAACCAATTTTCTTTTTAGTCTCACAACTTAATTTCTTATTTTTACCACTTTCAGACATTTTCTTTTTAGTCTCATCAGAAAGTTTTTTGCCTAAATTTATATCTCTTAATTTTTTTTTAGTAGATTCATCTAAACGTGAACCATTTCCTCCCCAAGCTATGTTACAACCGCCTACCTCGTAAGAGTAATGAGATTTTGTTTTCTTTATATAGTATTCTTCAAGAATATCTAAACCCTTTTGATTTACTAATTCAGAAGCATACAAAATCTCCCGTTTGATAAGTTTACGCCAGCATGTTGGATAATCTTGCTTCAAACGATTTATAAAATCAGTCCAAATCTTTCCACTACCTTCATAATTAGAAACACTGGAAGATAAGAAGTGTTTTAACCCTCTTTTCTCCCAGTGTTGTCCTACATAGAATGGTTTATGACCGTCAAACTTATATTTTGCTATGATAGTGAATTTGTATATTATTCCATCCATTTTTTAATCCATTTTTTCAAAGTTTCTGACCAGTCTTCACAAGAAACATCTAATATACCAACTTTCTTTTCTCCTATTCTATCAACATAATTATTTAACCTTGTTTCAGAATGTTTTGAAAAATAAGCATCATATAAATCAAAAAAATCTATAATTACACTTTTTTTCTTATTATCAGTTACCCCCAATACTCTACCGCAGCGTTGTATTATATTCGCTTCTTCCAATCCGCCATCTACATTCAGTAATACTTGCGCAGCAGGAAGAGTCACGCCTTTCTTAAATATATCAGATGCTAATAAAAAACCGCCTTCACCTTCTAAAAATTCTGCCTTTGCTCGCTCACGCTCATCACTTCCATCAATGCCGCTGATAAAAGGTATTCCCGAAAGTATTTCAACGTTGCGTCCATGCTCTACGCTTTGGAAAAGCACAAGCGTTTTTAATCTTAGCTCACGAAGTATTTCTATCACTGAAAGTAGTATCTTATTTCTCAAATCGTTTTCAAAAATCAATTCTTTTCTGAATCCGTTATAATCTTCCACTTCTACGTCATACTCAATATCATTATGGTCAATTA
>Ga0172377_10000060_pt1 | contig 86846 bp, 91 predicted proteins | sample Pumphouse3metaG_FD_119749 | JGI IMG/M metagenome (GOLD analysis project Ga0172377, IMG submission 119749) | Leachate microbial communities from a municipal landfill in Southern Ontario, Canada - Pumphouse #3 metaG | ecosystem: Engineered > Solid waste > Landfill > Unclassified | place: Canada...
TACATTCTCTCCTACACTAATAGCAGTAGTAGATAGCTCATGAGATATGGAAGCATTCTCACTTGAGCCTATCTTTGAAGTGTCTATCAGCTCACGAAGGTTGGCTATGAGGGAGTTGAAGCTAGTGGCGATCTCGCTTAGCTCTTGCGGGGATCTCTCATCTACTTTGATGGTGAGGTTGTTCTGCGTTGCAATACCTAACATACTCTTTTTGAACGCTTCGAGTGGTTTGGAGATGGAGTGAAGCAGTATGTATAGAAGCACTATCATAAATACTACAAGCCCAACAAACGAGGCGACACTGATGATGATCACTTCGCGTTCTATGCTATTTTGGGTGCTTTGTATATGTGTTTTTAGCTCAGCAAATATAACGCTCTTTTGGTCGCCAAGCAGGTTTATAGCGGTTGTGGAGAGTTTAAACCACTCACTAGGATCTTGAACTATCTCGCCTGCAGTACCGATGGATCTCACATAATCAATAGTGCCTATCGTCTTTAGTACTGATGGGTCGTTTTTGTAGTTTTGCAGAGCTTTTGGGTAGATGATGTTAAGCTCACCAAGTGCTAGATCGTACTTGCCCAGCGTGTCACCAAGTGCAAAACAGCTTGCATCATCAAGTTTTTGGCGGTTAAAAACGCCTGTGAGATTTGCTCTGAGTTGTCCCAAACTCTCTTTAGATAGAGCTAAGTATATGTAAGATTGCAAAGAGTTTCTAGTAAATGTGTCATTGACTGTGGGTGTAATGTCGCTAGCGTTTGCTATAAAAGATGCTATGGCGTTGGAGTAAAAACGCACAACTTGCCCCTCGCTAGCTAAGAGAGATTGAACCTCAGATCTGATGCGTGCTAGATCTGCAAGTGAGTTTAGCATCTGCGGAGTTGAGCCTGTTTTTTCAAATGTCTTTTTGATCTCAGCTATGGCAAGATCTAGTTTTTGGCGGGTTTGTGGCAAGCTCTGTGCACTAGCCCCACTGCCTTTGGAGCTCAAAAAACCTACGCTATAACCTCGCTCAAGTTGGAGTAGATCTATGGAAGCTGCCAGAGACTCTACCTCTTGAACTCTTAGACTATTTTGTGCAAACTCTCTGTTTCTCTCCATATCAAAGAGGATTTTTCCAGCAAGCAGTGCTACAATAGCTGCTATATTGATGACAGCTAGAGTTAGAAGTCTGGTTTTTATGCTAAGGGTATGACTTGCATTTGATGTGTTTAACAATTTCTGTTCCTTTGTGGGAGTTTATATTTTTTTATAAGAAAACCTTATAATAATTTGTGAAATATTATCAAAACAAACTTATAATCTAATTAAGCTATACTTATAACCACTTTTAACAGAAAATACCAAAAAATAGTTATAATTTATCCTGTGGGATAAAGACTTGAATATTGTATATCTATATAGTTTAAACAATAATTAACCTATGGGATAAATAATGAGAGAAAATTTCTCAAACTCTAGCGAAGATGAGATAGTGGAGTTTTATAAGCGAGTATCTAGCAATATTCGCTCTCTAAGAGAGGCTAGGGCGATGACTCAGCTAGATCTAGCTCTTGAGATCGGCATAAAATCAGTCGCGTTTTACTCAAACTGTGAAAATATGAGGTATGGTAAAAGGTTCAATCTTGAGCATATCTACAAGATCTCAAAGGCTTTGGGCGTAGATGTTTGCGAGCTTTTTTCGTAGTTTAAAGCACTTTTCTATATAATAGCGAAAAATATTTAGGCATAAAATGAGCAACAAACTACACATAGTCTCCCTAGGGTGCACCAAAAACTTAGTCGATACAGAGGTGATGTTAGGCAGGCTTGCAAACTTCGAGCTAACCGACGATGAGAGCGAAGCTGATGTCATCATCGTAAATACTTGCGGGTTTATAGAAGCAGCAAAAAAGGAGTCCTTGCAGACGGTTTTGAACCTGCATGAGGCTAGAAAAGATGACTCACTTCTGGTGATGGCGGGGTGCTTAAGTGAACGCTACAAAGAGGAGCTCTCAAGTGAACTAAGTGAAGTAGATATCTTCACAGGTGTGGGGGATTATGAACGCATCGATGAGCTACTTGCACTTAAAAAGTCCCGTTTTAGCGAGGGCGTTTATCTCATAGATGGAGCTAAACGGATCATCACAGGCTCAAACTACCACGCCTACATAAAGATCTCCGAGGGGTGCAACCAGAGTTGTAGTTTTTGTGCTATACCATCATTTAAGGGCAAGCTAAAATCCCGCTCGCTTGACTCAATCGCCACTGAGGTTGAGCGACTTGTGGCGGAGGGCTTTTGGGATTTTACATTTATATCGCAAGATAGCTCATCGTTTATGCGAGATGAGGGGGTGCGAGATGGACTCTCGCTTTTGGTGGAACGCATAGAGCTTATAGAGGGGGTGAGAAGTGCTAGGATCTTGTACCTCTACCCATCGACTATCTCGCTAAAAACGCTAGAGAAGATCGCAAAAAGCAAGATCTTTCACAACTACTTTGATATGCCGATCCAGCATATAGATAACGATATGCTTCGTACAATGAAGCGAGGTTTTGGCACAAAAGAGACGATGAGTCTGCTTGAGTATATGAAGAGTTTAGATGATGTTTTTATCCGCACAAGCTTCATAGTGGGGCATCCAGACGAGAGCGAGGAGCAGTTTGACTCTATGTGTGAGTTTGCAAAAAGTTTCGGTTTTGATCGCATAAATGTCTTTGCTTATAGTGATGAAGAGGGGACTTTTTCGCACCAGATGCAGGGCAAGATCGCTCAAAAAGTGATAAACCAGAGAGCAAAAAAACTTGGCAAAATCGCAGATGAGGTGATGCACGCTTCATTAGAAAAAATGGTCGGCAAGAGTGTTGTAGTGGTGATCGATGGCGAGAGTAGCGAGAGTGAGCTTATCCTTGGTTCTCGCGTCCTTGCGTGGTGTCCAGACATAGATGGCGAGATCTTAGTGACTGACAAAGAGATCGATGCCCAGCTAGTGGCGGGGCGGGCGTATGAGGCGAAGATCAAAGCTAAGCTTGGCGATAAGCTAGATGCAACTATCACAAAAGAGCTTTGATCTTTTAAGGGGAGCTAAAAACCTCTTAGCATTTTCGGGTGGCGTGGACTCAAGTGCACTCTTTTTTCTGCTCAGTGAGAGTGGAGTAGAGTTTGATATAGCCATAGTGGACTATGGTGTGCGGGAGGCTAGCCGCGATGAGCTATCTTACGCAAAAGAGCTTGCTAGTAGGTTTACTCTCGCGTGCCATACGCTAGAAGCACCGCATATCGAGGCTAACTTTGAGGCAGAGGCAAGGCGGATCCGCTACGAGTTTTTTGAAGAACTGATCGCAAAACATAACTATAAAAATCTTATTACCGCTCACCATCTAGGCGATCAGCTTGAGTGGTTTTTGATGCAACTCTCTAAGGGTGCAGGAGTTTTTGAGCTTGCTGGTATGAGTGAGGTGGAGCAAAGAGGCTCTTTTCGTGTAGTGCGACCCCTTTTGGGTGTGCAAAAAAGCGAGCTTGTAGAGTTTTTGCACAGCATAGATGAAAAGTACTTTGTAGATGAGTCCAACTTTGGCGATAAGTACAGGCGAAACTACTTTAGACACGCTATCAGCGATCCACTTTTGGAGCGTTATGGTGAGGGGATCAAGCGAAGTTTGGAGTATATAAGAGAAGATCTAGATCTCTTTAGTCTGCCCGAGTTTAGGCTTTTGGGTGAGCTGGGAGTGGCAAAGAGTAGCACAGATGCAAGGCTTGATGAGGTTGCCATTGATCGCCACTTAAAGAAGCGTGGATACTTGATGAGTAGGGGTGAGAGAGCGAGGTTAAGAGATGAGAGCAGTGTTGAGGTTGGTAGGCGGTTTGTGGTAGTAAAGAGTGGCGGTTTTTTGTATGTTGTACCGCGAGTAGATCCAAAACCTCTGCTTAGCAGAGAGTTTAAGGAGCTTTGTAGAACAAGAGCTATACATAAAGATCTGCGAGGCTATCTATTTTTAAACCAAGATCTGCTTGAGTTGTTGTAGTAGTAATAATACTGCTGCTGTGTATTTTATTATTAGATTTGTTTTAGCAAAAGATACCTTTAATTGTAATCAACCTCTTGTCACTTTTTTGTATCGACAAAAAAGTAACCAAAAAAACTCGTGAGCTTGAACGATTTTGAGGAGACCTTTTTGCTCTTTGCTAAAAATCAAAAACTCGCTTCGCTCAAACATTTTATACGCTCATCACTCAAAGATCTCGAGAACCTCAAAATCGATACGCTCACATACTGAAAACAGATATCGGAAAACAGAAAGCAGATCCGTTTTCGGTAATCCGTAATCCGTTATCTGTATGGACTTTGTTCTGCTGGCGTATCTTATAGTGCGTTGTAGACTTTCATAGAAAATGATGACTTGATGGTACTAGCTTCTCGTTTGAAGTGGATTGGGAAGTTTACCTCTATGACCCAGTCGCTACTGTTGATATTTTCTATAAAGTCGTAGAAGTTTTGTGGTGAGTCTATATCAGATGTGGTGGTGATCTCATAGATGGTGTAGCTTTGATCTTGCTGTGGATCTTGCACCTCTAGGATCTCTAAGGAGTTAAAAAACCTGCTATTTTGTGCTACAAAACCAGATGGATCGAAGCTTTTTCTAAGAGCCATAAGAGTAGGTTTGTGATCGCTTTTGAGCCTTTCATACTGCTCATGTAGAGCGTCAAAGTCGCCTTGTAGCTCGTGAGTGTAGAGCCTGATCTTTTGCACCTGCTCTTTTGCTGCTCTAAAGGATTTACCACTAGGTATGAGCAGATAGTATGAGAAGCTAAAGACAAAGATAAGCATAAAAAGTGTAGTTAGCAGTAGATATGTGTTTTGCCTACTCATTGATAAAAGCCTCTTGCGTAAGGTAGTTTTTGCTCACAAAGTTTAGCCACCCATCTTTTGCAGGGTAGAAGCTACTGCTAGTTTCGCTAAAGAGTGATCTAAGAGGAGCTGCTAGCATATAGTTGTAAACATCTCTGCTTGGCGTAACCCCGCTAAGTATGAGTGCTCGCTCTTCGATAGTCGCCTCGCTTAGCGTTATGGTGTCAGGGATAAGATCAAAGAGGTTTTGGATACTATCTTTTAGTATGATGTTTCGCGTGTATATTTGCGAGGCGGTGGAGATCTGAGCATTAACCTTAGAGATGTCACCTTTGGCTTGATCTATGTTTTTTAGTAGAGTTGTGTTTGTGTTTTCAAGGTGCGTGCGTTCATTTCTAAGATCAAAGTTTACATAAAACAAAAACGCATAAGTGGCAAAAAGCATCGAAATAGTGATGCTAAAAAATAGTGCTACAAGTTTTAGATCTTTGGTGAATATGCTCTTGTTTCGAGGATTTATGTAGCTAAAGCTCATAGTATCTCCGCCCTAGCTAGATAGCTTGTAGTGGATAGTATATCTACTTTTTTGATCTGCACACTCAAAAAAAGCTCATCTTCGAGAAGATCTTTTAGATCATTTTCTAGCGTGATCGCATCGGCGATATAGACATGCTCAACGAACTCGCCTTTGTAGAGATCGCTATGGTAAAACTCATCGAGTGCCTTTTGCACAAGCACAAACCGCTCATAGTTGCGGTTTAGTAGATCGCTTTTTTGTACACTTCCATCGCTTTTTTGCGAGTCACCAAAGGTATCTTCTATGACAAAATCTTCAAGATCATCTTTGGCGATATCGAGATCTTCCATCTCTATAAGCGAGCCTAGATCCTCCTCATCATCGAGCGAGATCTCATGTATATCGATCCCGCTAAGGCTTAGTTGTTGTGCATTTTCTTGTGATCTGATCTCCTCCTCTTTCGCCTTTAGCATATCGATATATTTGGCATAGAGGAGCTGTGAGCCTTTGAAGATGGCAAGGGTTAGGAAGTTGCGATCAGCTAGTATGTAGAGTGAGCAGGACTTTTGAACATACTCATCAAACATATGAGCTAGCAGTACAAATGGCGAGTAGATGAGATCAACTCCTAGATCTTCATACTCCTCTAGCAGTTCGCCCACACCTCTTGAGTAGTATGACCACCCATCGGAGTTGAAGCACTTTAGAGAGATGTTTTTTGTGTTGATATACTCTTTTGCTTTTTGCATCTCACAAGTTGGGATCGCACCTTGAGTTGAGAGAGTGTCTATCACGGTGATGTAGTGGTATGGTGACTCTTCGATGATGTTTTCGATGTAGCGGATCACTCTTTTGTCTGGTGTTGGGGTGTCAAATGACTCTTTGAAGCTCTTTTTGACCCGTCTTTTTGCGACGATCTCAGTTAGTATGTGCATCTGCTCTTTATCTGGCAAGATGGTTACAAAGATCTTAGGGTACAGCTCGCCAAGTTTAGCCATCTTTGCCAACTCTACTTAAGGGGTGAGCAAGGTCGTAGTTGTGCTTTTTGACACTGCTGCTGAGTTTTGTGTAGATCTGCGTAGTCGCCATGCTAGAGTGTCCTAGAAGGTTGCTTACATCGGCTATGGGGGCGTTGTGGTTGAGTAGCTCTGTTGCGTATGAGTGTCTTAGCTGATGAGGTGTCACTTTTAGCCCAACTTTTTTAAAGGTTTTACCTAGCATATATCTTAGAGCGTTGTGGTCAAGTCTTTTGCCATCTTTTTCAAATATATAGCTTTGATTTGTATATTTTAGCAAATATTGATCAATAAGATCTTTAGTTGAGTCCAAAAGTGGCACATCTCGCTCTTTGCCACCCTTACCATAGATGCGGATCCACTCGTTTTGTAGATCTTCTAGCTTAAGTTCTGCTAGCTCACTGATGCGAAGCCCAAGCGTATAGAGCAGGGTGATGAGCAGTTTTTCTGCTAGATCTGCCACCTCTAGGGCTTCTAGTATGTGAGCGTGGCTTATAGGCTTTGGAAGAGTGCGAGGAACTTTAAGTGAGTCATCATTTTTAAGTGCTATTTTTTGCCCATTTTCATTTAAAAACCTTATAAAACTTCTGATAGCACTCAGTTTTTTACTGATGGTTTTAGGGTTTAGTCCTTTTAGTTTTATGCGGTAGGGCATCAGATCTAGTGTGTTGGCATCTAGGGTTATATGCTCAAATGCCTCGCTAAGTGACTCATCATAGCTCTTTATGGTTAGATCTGAGTAGCCTCTGTTTTGCTCTAGGTGAAGCAAGAACTCCCTTTTTTTACTAATTATGCTCTTCATCACTGTGCTTCAAAAGCTTAGATCTTATGATCTCTTTTGCCTCTACAAGATCATATGAGCTTAGATCTAGTGGGGGTGTGGCGTAGTATGTGAGTGTGCCAAATGGTTTTGGGATAACGAAGCGATCCCAGCTATTTGCCACCCACTTTTTGCTAGCTTTGATCTCAACAAGCACTACCTTTGTGCCTGTTTTTTGTGCCATCACAACTACGCCATTACCAACACTGTGGCGAGGTCCTTTTGGACCATCGGGAGTGATGCCGATGTCATAACCCTCTCTTATGGCTTTGATCGCATTTAAAAGCACTCTACTAGCCCCTCTAGTAGTAGATCCATGCACTGTATCAAGTCCAAAGTAGCTGATGGTTTTGGCTATGAGTTTGCCATCGAAATGCTCCGAGATGAGCACCTTAGCGTGTGCTTTTTTGCGGTAGCGTTTGTAGAGGTGTGGGAGCATCAAAAGCTCGCCGTGCCAGCAAGCAAATATGATCGGCTCTTCGCCCACACTTGCGGGTATGTGAAACACCTTTTTGTTTGTAGCGTAGATGAGCCTTATAAAAAGTGATGCTAAAAGCGGGAAGATCGCTAGTGCGGTGTATCTAAAGAGCTTTTTAGCCAACTAGCTCACCACTAAATACCACTCGCCCAACCCCAGTGATACGCACATCTCTAAAGGTGCCAAGCAGCTCCTCTGATCCTCTAACTTTTACAAGCAGGTTGTTATCACTCCTGCCACTCACGCTTAGATCACCCCCAAGCTCCTCAAAGTAGACTCTAAAGATCTTGCCAAGATACTCTTTGTGCTTCTCATCTATGATGCTAGTGTGCAGATCTTGCAGGTGCGTAAGTCTCGCAGATGCCACATCTTCATCTACTACTCCACCAAAGTTTTCAGCTTCAGTTAGTGGACGAGGCGAGAACTTAAATGAGAAGATCTGATCAAAACGAACCTTTTTCATCACATCTATGGTATCTGCAAAATCCTCTTCGCTCTCATCTGGAAATGCAACGATGATGTCGGTGGAGATGCTAGCCTCTGGTGCTTTTGCTCTGATGCGATCCACACGATCCAAAAACCACTCTTTTGTGTAGCCTCGCTTCATATCTCTAAGCACTTTGGTTGAGCCACTTTGAAGCGGAATATGGATCGATTTGCAGATCTTAGGGTTTTGTGCAAACTCATCTATAAACTCATCGTCCATATGAAATGGGTGCGGTGAGGTAAAGCGGATCCGCTCAAGTCCTTCTATGAGACTAAGCTCTCTTAGAAGAGTGGTAAAGTTTATCTTTTTGTGATCGTGTGAAAATCTTCTGCCGTAGTTGTTTACATTTTGCCCTAGCAAAAAGATCTCTTTTGCCCCACTTGCTACGGCTTTTTTCGCTTCACCAACTATTAAGTCTGATGGGATTGAGATCTCATCACCTCTAGTCATTGGCACGATGCAGTAGGTACAGCTCTTATCGCACCCAATAGAGATGTTTATATACGCCTTAAATGGCGAAGTTCTAAACTCCCCAAAAGCAAACTCACTCTCATCGTAGTCGATCTCCACCTCTACTGCTTTGTCGCGGTGCAAAACATCGCTGATTTTAGAGACATTTCTAGCACCTAGCACAAAGCTTACATAAGGAGCTCGCTTAATGATCTCCTCACCTAGATGTGACGCCGTGCAACCACATACGCCGATCTTTGCACCCTCTTTTCTTCTTGTTGAAAACTCCTAGCTCACTAAATAGCTTTGCAACAGGCTTTTCTCTAACAGAGCAGGTGTTGATGATGATGAGATCTGCCTCGCTTATGTCGCTTGTGGTGGTGTAGTTCTCTTTTTTGTTAAGCTCTGCTATGATGTGCTCGCTATCACGGCTATTCATAGCACACCCTAGCGTCTCGATGTAGAGTTTTTTGCTCATTATTTGATGATATGAACTTGGTACATATATTCGTTATCGGTTAAGCCATACTTCACTTCGCTCATATAGAAGCTTTTGCCATCTTTTTCAAAGTGATCTTGAAGTGATAGTAGATCTTTGTGTGAGTTTTCGCGATCGAAGTAAAATATAACGCTCTCTTTTTTCTCAACCTCTGCTTCTATGCGAGAGAGTTCGATCTTTTTGGGCTTAGCATTTACCTCTACTCTAGCTAGTTTTAGATCCATTTTTTATCCTTAAATATTTTTGTTATGTTACTTCAAATGTGCTAAAAGTCGCATTAAAGCCCTCTTTTAAATAATTGTGCTATAATGTCACTTCTTCATAAGAAATCTTCCCATTATATTACTATTTTTTATGATACTAGAGAAACACAAAGGGCGTTTTATGGAAAAAATACTAGAGATCGCAGACTCAATTGCAAGTGAAAAAAGCCTAGATGCAAAAGATGTTTTGGAGGCTATAAAGTCCTCTTTTGTGCAGAGTGCAAAGAGAGTCATAGACAGCAAACTAGAGTTTGATGCACAGCTAAATGAGCAAAATAGAGCCATAGATCTAGTGCAGATCATCACAGTTGTAGCGGATAATGATGAGAAGCTAAGTGATGATGAAGTGAAGATGAACTTTATGTCACTAAGTGATGCAAAAGGTTATGATGATAGTGTTGAGGCGGGTGATCAGCTTCAGATCGCTCATAAGCTTGAAGACTACGGACGAACAGGGGCTGCGGCACTTCATCGTGAGATAGAGTACCACATACAAAAGCTGGTTGAAGATCAGGTTTATAACAAGTACAAATCCAAAATCGGCACACTTGTAACGGGCAGAGTGACAAGGGTTGATGCCTCAAATGCCACATATATGGAAGTTGATGAGGTTAAGGCGGTTCTTCCTATGAAAAGCCGTATAAAAGGGGAGATCTTCAAGGTAGGAGATCACCTAAAAGCGGTAGTTAGACGAGTAAATCTTGATAAAGAGATGGGGATCCAAATAGAGCTCTCTCGCACATCGCCAAGGTTTTTAGAAGCACTTTTGGAGCTTGAAGTGCCAGAGATCGCAGATGGTGCGGTGGTGATAGAAAAAAGCTCTCGTATCCCAGGGGAGAGGGCAAAAGTAGCTGTTTTTAGCACACACCCTCAAGTAGATCCAGTGGGTGCGACAGTTGGTGTGAAGGGTGTGCGTATAAACGCAGTTAGCCAAGAGCTAAATGGCGAAAATATCGACTGTATAGAGTTTACAAATGTAAAAGAGCTTTTTGTCTCAAGAGCGATGAGCCCAGCCATAGTAAATGGCGTCGAGATAGTGGGTGAGGGCGAGGAGAAAAAAGCGATCGTTACACTTCCAAGTGATCAAAAGTCAAAAGCGATCGGCAAAAGCGGGATCAATATCCGTCTAGCATCGATGCTAGTGGGTATGGATATAGAGCTAATAGAGACTGCAAATAGCGAAGATGAGCCAAAAAGTGAGCAAAAAAGTAGCGTAGATGATCTAAGAGCCTTGTTTAACTAAGGCTCTTTTGAGGTAAATGGATTTAGTTTTAGTAGAGCTAGATCTGCTAAGATGTTGCCAAGAAGTGTTAAAAATGCGGTGATGATGAGTATGCCCATGATCAGCGGATAGTCGCGACTAAGTGCACTAAGATAAAATAGTTGCCCCATACCATCGATGCCAAAGATGGACTCAAGTATCACACTTCCACCAATAAGAGAGGGTAGAGATAGCCCCAAAAGTGTGATGATGGGTGGAAGCAGGTTTGGCACTATATAGTAGCGAAGAAGCTTGTATCTGCTTAGATCTCTTGAGAGTGCAAAGTAGTAGTAGTCGCTCTTTAAGATCTCTAAAGTTAAAGATCTAACATACATCGCCATACTTCCAAACCCTACAAATACCATTACCGATATGGGCAAAACTAAGTGATGAGCCATATCTAGGTAGTAGTAGATCCCCTCTTTTGCCTCAAGCGAGTGCACCCCAGAGATGGGCGTGATGCCAAGTGTTAGAGAAAATAGCAAGATAAACAGAAGTGCTAAGTAAAATGATGGCATCGCAAATGAGAGTAGGCTAGCTTTTGTGATGATGCTATCTGTTTTTTGCTCATATTTTAGTGCTGATGTTATGCCAAGTGTGAGCGAAATGATAAAAACAAGTAGCATCGAGATGATGTTTATAGTTAGTGTGATGGGGAGTCGTTTGAGGATCTCACTGCTCACATCAGCTCCTGAGACAAAGGAGATGCCAAAGTTTAGAGTAGCTATGTTTCTCACCCACTCAAGGTACTGTATGTGAAGTGGTCTATCAAGCCCGTAGATTGACTTAAGATTTGCTAGAGCTTGCTCGGACATATTTGGGTTAAGTTCACCTCCGCTTAAGAAGCTGTTGGGTGCGGCGTGGATCGCCAAAAAAGAGATCGCCGAGATGATTAGAAGCATCAAGGCGATGTAGAGAAGTTTTTGAAAAAACCTACGCACTTAAGTTTAGGCTACTTTGCAGCGTCCCACGAGAAGATAGTCCTGCCATCTCTCTCCTCAACTGCTGCTATGCCCATGATGTTATACCCCGCATCAACATAGTGCACCTCGCCTGTGACACCGCTTGAGAGGTCACTTAGTAGGTACATCGCAGAGTTACCAACCTCATCAGTTGTTACATTTTTCTTTAGTGGTGCGTTTAGTTCGTTCCAGTTTAGGATCTGCTTAAAATCCCCTATGCCCGAAGCTGCAAGCGTTTTGATAGGACCTGCTGAGATCGCATTTACTCTTTGGTGTTTTGCTCCAAGCTCCACTGCCATATAGCGAACACTTGACTCTAGTGCAGCTTTTGCGACACCCATAACATTGTAGTTTGCTATATATTTTGGACCACCAAGATATGAGAGAGTTAGGATTGATGCACCCTCATTTAGTACACTTTCAAGACGGTTTGTTAGATCTATGAGTGAGTAAACCGAGACATCCATTGCCACTCTAAACGCCTCTTTGGTTGTTTTCATAAATGGCTCGCTTAGTGCCTCTTTTGGTGCAAATGCCACAGAGTGAACCAAAAAGTCGATCTTGCCAAAGTTTGCTTCTATCACAGAGGCGATATTTGCCATATGATCCTCATTTGAGACATCTAGCTCAAAAACGCTACTACTTCCAAAGCTCGCTGCAATCGGCTCTACTCGCTTTTTTAGTGCATCATTTAGAAATGTAAATGCCATATCAGCACCTTGAGCGTGACAAGCTTTTGCTATACCATATGCTATCGATTTATCATTTGCCAGACCAACTATTAGACCTTTTTTGCCCTTCATTATCATTTAACTCTCCTTATTTATATTTTTTGCTATGCGACATAGATTTGAAAATACTCTAGCATCTAGCGATGCACCACCAACCAAAACACCATCAACACCATATATAGAGACGATATCAGCGATATTTTCCTCTTTTACACTCCCGCCATAAAGCAGCGGTGCATCACTTAGTGATCTAAGACTACTGTGCGTCTGCTTGATCTGCTCAAGTGATGGGATAAGTCCAGATCCTATCGCCCAGATAGGCTCATAAGCGATGATGAGATCTTTATAGCTAGCATCTATAAAGCTTAGCTGATGAGTAAGATGCTCCTTCACGGCTTCAAAGCCACTCTCGCGTAGAGCTAATGACTCGCCTATACAGTAGATGATCTTAAAGCCTTTTGTTGCAAAAAACTCAAACTTGCTCTTAAGCATCTCATCGCTCTCACCGAGGATCTCTCGCCTTTCGCTATGACCTATGAGGATAGTTTTTATGCCAAACTCATCTAGTTGATCTAGTGCTATCTCGCCTGTAAATGCCCCATTTTGTGCGGGATAGGCGTTTTGTGTACCAAGTGTTACTCTGCCACTATGTGACTGCAGGGCAGTAGAGGGTGGAAATACGAAAACCCCCTCGCCATCGACGCTCTCCTCTAGGGTAGCTAAGTAGGTGGTGGTTGCCTCTCTTGTAAGGTTTGACTTGAAGTTTGCTGCAACTATCACGCCTACTCCTTAGCTATGAGTGGGAGCACCCCGGGTAGGAGCTTGCCCTCAAGTAGCTCAAGTGAAGCCCCTCCACCTGTGGAGATGAAAGTTATCTCATTATCAACCCCAACTCTTTGTACTAGATCTGCTGTGTCGCCACCGCCTACCACGGTTGTAGCATAGCTTTTTGCCAAAGCTTCTGCCATAGCGTTAGATCCTCTTGCAAACTTCTCCATCTCATATACACCCATTGGACCATTCCAGAGGATCGTTTGAGCATCACTAATCGCCTCTTCGTAGAGCTTCAAAGTTGCAGGTCCAATATCAAGCCCCATCCACCCTTGTGGTATCTCTTGAGCGGTGGTTATCTTGTTGTGAGCATCTTCGCTAAACGCTTCTGCTGCGACTACATCAACAGGCAAGTAGAGTTTGACTCCTAGTCGTCTAGCCTCGTCCATAATGGCTCTAGCGTCGCTTAGTAGGTCATCTTCTACAAGAGAGCTTCCTATGTCATACCCTAGCTCTTTTAGAAATGTAAACGCCATTCCCCCGCCTATGATCATCTTATCGACCTTTGGCAGTAGGTTTACTAGTGCTTCAAGCTTGCCAGAGACCTTGCTACCGCCCACGATAGCGACAAATGGGCGGATAGGGTTTTGGATCAGTTTGCCAAAAAATTGGATCTCTTTTTGGAGTAAAAAGCCAGCTGCTTTATGTTTGGCATCAAAGTGGTGAGCGATGCCCTCTACTGATGCGTGAGCACGATGACTTACACCAAATGCGTCGTTGATGTAAAACTCCGCCATAGAGGCTAGAGCGGAGCTAAAGGCGTCACTATTTTTAGTCTCACCCTTCTCAAAACGGAGGTTTTCTAGTAGCAAAACCTCGCCACTTTTTAGCATCGATGCCTTTGTTGTAGCATCTTCACCTACAACATCATTTGCCATAATGATCTCCCGCTTTAGCAGATGCTGAAGCCTCTTTGAGATGGGGCGAAGCGAGTAGTCATCGTTAAACTCACCCTTTGGGCGACCAAGGTGTGAGGCGAGTATAAGCGAGCACTCCTGATCTAGGCAGTAGTTGATAGTAGAGAGTGCACCACGGATACGGCGATCATCAGAGATGTTGCCAAACTCGTCCATTGGGACATTAAAGTCACAGCGGATAAAGACTTTTTTGCCACTAAGATCTAGATCTTTTATGTTTAGTAGTTCCATCTCTAGCCTATTTGCTGATATAAACTGCCATATCTACAAGTCTCATGGAGTAACCCCACTCGTTGTCATACCACGCCATAACTTTTACCATATTGCCATCGATCACTTGAGTTAGATCTTTCGCGACGATAGAGCTATAATCGCACCCCACAAAATCTTGCGATACTCGCATATCCTCATCTACTAGAAGTATCCCTTTTAGTGCTGTTTGAGAAGCTTTTATAAACACTTCGTTTACCTCATCTTTTGTGGTGTTTTTGCCCACCAAAACATTTAGATCTACCATCGAGACATTTGGTGTTGGAACTCTCACACTTTGACCATGAAGCTTGCCTACAAGTTGAGGTAGTACTAGCCCGATAGCCTTTGCAGCACCTGTGGTTGTTGGGATCATATTGATAGCTCCTGCTCTTGCTCGGCGTCTATCTTTTGAGTGTTTTACATCTAGTATGTTTTGGTCGTTTGTATATGCGTGGATCGTAGTCATTAGCCCCTTTTCTATACCAAACGCATCATCAAGAACTTTCGCCACAGGCCCTAGGCAGTTGGTAGTACATGAGGCGTTTGAGACTATGTTCTCTCCAGCATAAAGATGCTCATTTACACCGATAACAAATGTTGGAGTATCATCTTTTGCAGGGGCAGAGAAGAGCACTTTTTTGACACCTTTGTCTATGTGAACCTTAGCGTCTTTTTGGCTCAAAAATACGCCCGTACACTCTAGCACCATATCAGCACCACACCCAGCAAAGTCCAAGTTTTTTGGGTCGCGATCGTTAAATACTCTAATCTTTTTGCCATCTATGCTTATGTGGTGCTCATCAACTTGCTCTACCTCTGAGCCAAATGTGCCATGAACTGAGTCATACTTGAGCAGATAGAGGATCATATCCATACTCGCCATATCGTTTATCGCAACAAGTTCCACATCACTACGAGAAGCTACTATCCTTGCCACACAGCGTCCAATTCTTCCAAAACCATTTATCGCTATCTTTAGTGCCATCACAAATCCTAGGTAAAAAATTGGATTATTTTATCTAATCTTAGCTATAATTCGCATTAAAAATGAGTAGAGTTGCACTTTTTGGCGGATCGTTTGATCCCCCACACAACGGACATATTGCCATAGTTGAGGCTATAAAAAGGCTAGATTTTATAGATAGCATCATCATAATGCCTGCGTTTTTAAACCCCTTTAAGACGCACTCATTTGCCAGTGCAGATCTAAGGCTAGAGTGGCTAAGAGAGATCTTTAAAGATGATGATATGGTTGAGGTGAGTAGCTTTGAGGTGAGTAAAAACCGCAAAGTAGCAACCATAGAGAGCGTAGAGCATCTTAGATCTAGTTATGATGAGGTTTTTGTGGTGATTGGAGCGGATAATCTTGCCTCACTTCATAAGTGGAGCGAGTATGATAGGCTCTCTCGCCTCGCCTCGTTTATAGTAGCACCAAGAGGCGGTGTTAGGATCCCAGATGAGTTCATAGCACTAGATGTTAGCAGTAGTGACTCTTCAAGCGAGTTTAGAGCCTCACTCTCGCCCGCGATGCTTCCAGATGTGGTTGCTGGTAAGATATATAGATATTATAAGGATAGGATTTTGCAAAATAGAGTAGAAAAGATAGTAGAGGTTTTGAGTAACAACAAAGCAGAGAGTGTTGAGGTTTTTGATATAAAGGATCGTGAGTATATCGCAGATAGTGTGGTTATAGCCTCATCTATGGGACAAAAACATACGCTTGCACTCTTAGATCACTTGCGTAAAGAACTAAAGCCTGCTGAGCAGTTTTTAGGCTCTGATGAGAGCGAAAATTGGGTGGTAGTAGATCTAGGTGACATACTCATTCACATAATGACGCCAGAGTATAGAGCTAAGTATGATCTTGAGAGCTTTTTATCTTCACTAGCAAATAGGGCTAACTAATCTAATTGCTTCTATTTGCTCTCTTGAGGGGTGTTGTATAGCATATCGCTATAATTAAATATGGACTCCACATACTTTATAGCCTCGCTTCCTCTTGCGTAGCCATGGCGAAGTTTGGAGTAGTGTTTTCGCTGTGCTAGAAGTGGTAGCACACTCTTTAGATCTTGCCACGCGTAAGCGTTTTTACCCATCTTCTCAGCAAGTCTTATAGCATCAAATATATGTCCAAGCCCTATATTGTAAGCAGCTAGTGCAAACTTGATCCTATGCTCGCCTACTATCTTCTCATCAAGACGATCCATTAGCTCTCTTAGATGTCTCGCACCGCCTATGATACTAGATCTAGGATCTACTCGATCTACTACTTTTAGTGTTTTGGCGGTGTCAAGAGTTAGCATCATAAGCCCACGCACACCTGTTGGACTAACGGCATTTTTGTTCCACTGCGACTCCTGATAAGAGAGTGCTACAAGTACATTATAGGGGATTTCATACTTTATAGACGCCTCTTTGAAAAACTCCACATACTTTGGTAGCAAGGTCTTTGCTCGCTTATAAAACATAGCCGAATCCATATGATCTATGACAAGGTTGTTATCAAAATAGTGATCTTTTATGCGAGCTAGCTCCCCGCTTTGAGTGAAGATGTTGATCCACTCATATAGATCCTCTTTTAGTCCACTTGAGTCGGTATTTAGCACCCATGCTAGCTGATCGCGACTCCCAATGGTAAAGGCGTAAGCAAGATCAGAGTAGTAGCGTTGGTTTATGGAGAATATATTTGAGTCTACAATGGTGCAGTCTGTCTCACCCGAAGCGACCTCAGCTAAGATCTCCTCGATAGAGGCATCATCACTAAAGGTGGCAACGATGGTTGGATCTTCGCTTAGAAGCTCTTTTAGTGTGGTGCTGTATTTGGTCTCGGTTGGGGTTTTGATCTTTAGGTTGCTTAGGGTTTGCGTATCTTTTGGAAACTTTGAGGCTCTATATAGTAAGCGGTTGCAGATCATCTGCTCTTGTACCTCAAGATAGGCTGGCCCCATGTTGTAGAGTTGCTCATTTTGGGTGGTTTTGGCTAGTAGAGCGGAGGTGATATGGATATTTTCATCTCTACTAAGCTCAAGTGCCTCTTTTGCGGTGTTGGCTACTGTGATATCAAGATCTACCCCAAGATGTGAGGCGTAGCTTGAGAGTAGTTCGTACTCAAAGCCTTTTTTGCCATCACCGCCTAAGTAGTAGGTGGAGCTTGAGTTTATAAGCACCACATTTAGCGTGCCGTTTTTCTTGATGGTTTGAAGCATTGTAGGGTAGAAGTAGCGTTGAAGTAGCCCATACTGCGAGTGGCTAAACCACCCAAATATATAGAAATAGATGCTAAAGAGAATGATAGTCACTTTGGTGATACTGCCTCTTTTTATCACGCTTTTGCTCCTAGATCTTTTGCAAAGATAAAGCGGTTTATACCATCTTCATGCTCATACGCTAGCACCTCGTGATGCACTTTTAAGATAGAATCCACCAGATAAAGCCCAAGCCCGAAGCTATTTTTAGCGGGGTTATCTTTGGTAAATGGCTCTATGTAGTAGCTAAGAGGTTTTTTTAGCACTTCGCCACGACTCTCAAAACATAGCTCGCCATACTTGTAGATTATGTCGATGTGAGCATCATCTGAGTATTTTATACCATTGTCGATCATATTTTTTATAGCAGTAGTATATAGTCTAAAGTTTACACTAAGCTTGATCGAGGCGTCTATGTCGGTGCTAAGTGCTTCAGCATCTGCCATTGCTAGATCTTTAGCACCATCTATTAGATCTACCAATCTATACTCATTGAAGCTGTTTTTATCACCTATGCTTGTCACCTCCTCTATGAGAGCGAACTCATTTACAAGTGACTCTAGCCTGCCAAAGATGGAGCTAAAGCGATCTTTTTGCTTTTGACTATCTAGCATCTGTGTGGCGATAGTACCTTTAGCGATGGGCGTCTTTAGCTCGTGCATTATGTTTCGTAAAAATAGCGTCCTAGACTCCATTATGTTGTTGATCTGGTTTTTGGCGTTTTCTAGCTCATTTGAGACGAGTGAGATCTCATCGCTTCCGCTTGATTTGAATGATATATTCATATTGCCACTTGCATAAAGTGCTATCTTTTTGCGTAGGCGGATAAGTGGGCGAAGCCTTTGAAGTATAAGAAAAAATGAAAATAGTATGATAGCGATAATAGCTAGGTATGTATAGATAATCGAAGCGTAGCGAAACGGTTTTAACTCCTCATCAAGAACCATTATGGAAGAGGAGGGGGCTTTGATGTAGAAGTAGATACTATCTCTATACTCAAGCATCGTAGCACTCATCTCTTTGACGATCTTTTTGGTATAAAGTCCCGTAGGAGCTAGCATAAGTGAGCTTCCTATGCTTTGAAAATCCTTGCTTATGAGAGGTTTTGCCTCCGCTAAGATCCGCTTGATGCGAGGCTCTTTTTTCTCTAGCTCAAGCTTATAGACAGCGAGATTTGCCTCTAGTAGTATAAGAGGTGAGTTCTCTTGTTCGTGCTGTTGAAAGATCTGCGTAATAGTGGTGTGCTTTGCAAAGATATGGTTTATGTAGCTCTGTTTGTTGAGCTTGAAAAACTCCCAAAAGACTACGCTTACGCTGATGACTGCAACACTTAGTGCAAAGAGTACAGTCAGAAGTACAGCGTGCTTTTTCAAGGCATGAGCCTACTTGAGGAGCTTATAGCCAACTCCCCGAACTGACTCTATGAGGCTTTTATCTCCTAGTTTGCCCCTGATACGACCAACCATCACATCGATACTCTTATTTGATGAGTCCTCGTTGATGGCGTTTACATTGTGTATGAGATCCTCTCTTGAGACCACAAGTCCCTGCTTTTGGATCATATATGAGAGTATGCCAAACTCTGCGTTTGTTAGATCGATGCTTCGACCTTTGTAGGTTATGCTCATAGAGGATAGATCACACTTAAAGTCGCTTTTGGACTCCTCTTTTTCTAGGCTTCTAGCCTCGTAGCGACGAAGCACAGAGTAGATCCTAGCTTCAAGCTCTCTAGGATCGTATGGTTTTGGTATGTAGTCATCTGCACCTAGCTCAAGAGCTTTGATCTTATCTGTTACATCGCTTCTAGCTGATGAGATGATGATGGGTATATCTTGCCTCTCACGGATCGACTCACAAACCTCAAGCCCGTCCATACCAGGGAGGGTTAGATCTAGTATGACTAGATCAAATGGCTCAAGCTTTAAGATACTAACAGCTTTAAATGGATCATCTTCTGTGATCACCTCAAACTCAAACTGCTCAAGATACTCTGTGAGTATCTCTGCAAGCTCTAGATCATCTTCGATCATCAATATCTTTTTCTTTTTCATAGCACACAGTTTACCCAAAATAAGCTAATCTTTAGCTAATTTAACCAAATAGTAGAGCTAGTCTATATGCTACAAATGCTAAAGCGTAAGCAACTAGCGATGTGAAGATGAAGAGATAAAAAAAGTACTTGATACTCCCAGCTTCTTTAGTAAAGACCACCGACGCCGCAAGACAAGGCAAGTAGATCATAACCACCACTATAAACGAAACCGCCGAAGCAAAGGGGACATTTTTGCTGATGATCTCTTTTAGTGAGCTAGACTCCTCATCTTCTTCACCGCCAAGTGAGTAGAGCACACCAAGTGTTGAGACCACCACCTCTTTTGCCGCAAGCCCACTTTGAAGAGCTATGTTTAGCTTCCAGTCAAAGCCAAGCGGTGCAAAGATAGGCTCGCTAAACTTGCCAATGATCCCAAGGTAGCTTGACTCCAAAAGCTTCTCGCCAAGCTCATTTTCAAGAGTGCCTTTGGCTTCTTCGCTAGCTAGCTCAATCTTAGCTTCATAGCTAGCTTTGAGTGCTTCATCTTTTGGGTAGGTGCTTGCAAACCAGACTAGCACCGCAGCTGCTGCTATAAAAGTGCCCGCCTTTTTTATATACATAAGTGTTTTGGTTAGCACCGTGTGCCAGATGAGCTTAAGTGAAGGCAAGCGGTACTTTGGCATCTCCATAACAAATGGCTCATCTGCTCCTTTAAACGCAGTAAGTTTTAGCACTTTTGCAGCTATTAGCCCGATGAGTGCACCGCTTATGTAGATGACAAATAGCACATTTCCTGCCATCTCAGATCCAAAAAACGCCCCGCTAAAGAGTACATATATGGGAAGTCTAGCCCCACAGCTCATAAAACCGATAACAAAGAGTGTCAGCAGTCTATCGCGATCATTTTTAAGCACTCTTGCACTCATATAAGCTGGGATTGAGCACCCAAACCCCGTAACAAGTGGTATAAAACTCTGCCCATGTAGCCCAAATTTATGGAAAAACCCATCTAGCAAAAATGCAACCCTTGACATATAGCCCGTCGTCTCTAAGAGAGCAAGTCCCACAAAAAGTATGACGATGTTTGGCACAAAACTAAGCACTGCTCCCACACCTGCGATAATCCCATCACCCAAAAGTGAGCCTAGAGTCTCGCTATTCACATGAGAACTCACAAGACCCCCAAGAGCCTCAAAACTATCCTCTATAAGCCCTGTGGGGATATCGCCAAGTGTAAAGGTGAGCTGAAAAAGCAACCACATAAGAAAGAGAAATATAGGGATCCCAAAGTAGCGGTGTATAAGGATAGAGTCTAGCCTTTGGCTTAGTGTGGCGGGCTTTTTTTGCTCATCAACACTTAGCACCTCAGCACTCACCCCACGGCTAAAAGATGCCTTCTCTAGCACAAAAGCCTCATATATATCATCACTGTCGTGATGTAGTTTTATATGATCTAGTGCATCATTTAGAGTGCTTTGAAGCTCGATCCAGATGGGATCATCTCGTAAGATCTGATATGTCTTTTTATCTCCTCTTAAGAGGTTGATCGCGGTATTTCTGCACTCATAAGAGTCTTTGTAGATCCTAGCAAGTTTTGAGCTAAGTTTTGAGATCTCCTCCTCTACTGCCTCGCTAAAGATGAGTTTGTTTGGCTCAAGTGGCTCCATATAAAGCTCTACGATACCATCTAGTAGCTTGCCAAGTCCGCTTTTAGTCGCAGCAGAGACCTTTATGGTAGGGACTCCTAAGATGAGTGACATCTGTTTTTCGTCTATATCCATACCCTCTTTGATGGCTTCATCACTCATATTTAGTGCGATGAGCATCTTTTTGCCAAGTGTCATTAGCTCACTTGTTAGATGCAGGTTTTTCTCTAAGTTTGTGGAGTCGATCACATTTAAGATGATGTCGTAGTGCTCATCTGCTAAAAAGCTACTACTCACCTTCTCTTCGCTTGAGTAGCCACTTAGTGCGTAAGTCCCGGGTAGATCTACTATGTTAAACCTAAAGCCCTTATGCTCAAATATGATCTCGCTTTTTTCCACCGTAACACCAGAGAAGTTGCCCACTTTTAGCCTAGCGTTTGAGATGGAGTTTATAAGCATACTTTTGCCAACATTTGGTTGCCCAACTAGAGCGATTTTTATCATATCTCTACCCATTTTGCACCACTTTGATCATCTTTGCCTCATCTCTTCTAAGAGCTATACTGCTTTTGCCCACTTGCACTTTTAGAGCCGTTTTTGATGGTGCATACTCTACTATTTCTACTCTCTCGCCCTTTATAAGCCCAAAGGAGATGAGCCTTTTTTTAAGCTCCCCTTCGGCTAAGATAGCTATTATTTTCAACTTCGAGCCCTTCTCAAACTCGTTTAGGTAACTACCACTATTCATTACGCCCTGCCAATTTTTTGGTTATTGTATATCAATATTCATTATCAATAAATTAAAGAGCTATAATTTACGCTTAACCTGCTATACTTTCGCTAAAAACGAGGCGTAAAATGCGGTTTTTGTATAGTAGCTCTTCACACTTCAACTTAGCAAATCTCTTCACTTTTGCAAATATCACCGCGGGGCTTTTAGCGGTATATTTTATCACAGAGCACAACTACTTTGTAGCGGTTATACTTGCGTGGTTGGGCGGAGCTTTTGATATATTTGATGGCAAGATCGCAAGAAAGTATGGCATCTCAAATGAGTTTGGTATACAGCTAGATAGTTTCGCGGACTTTTTAAGCTTCGTGCTTGTGCCTGTCTTTTTGATCTTTGATGCGATCTATGCAGGAAGTGATCTGCTTTTTTTGGCTTCAATCGTTAGTATCTACTATGTTATAAGCGGGCTTAGACGCCTTATAGAGTTTAACATAAATGCCGATGCAGGCGAGGTTGGCAAGTATTTTGTAGGAGTGCCAACTCCCCTTGGAGCTATACTGCTTTGGCTTGTTTTTTTATCTCATACATACTTAGGAGTTGGTGCGTTTTTGGTGATAATCCTAATGGTAACTATTGGGTGGAGTTTAAACTCTAAGCTAAAAGTTCCCCACCCTTAAAGCACTTACTTGTTGTTTATAGCAAACTTACCGCTTCCATAAACACTAATAGCAATCGAGACTAAAAGGTAGATAAACGCTAGCTCAAAAACCACTCCGCCTTGCGGTGTTAGGGTGAGTAGCGAACCCCAATAGGCTAAAAATATAGCAAAGATCATATTTACCGCCATAACGCCCGCTGCGACTCTTGCATAGACGCCTAGTATGATAAGTATAGGCATCGCCACTTCGCCTACATAGACCCCATAAGCAAACACTTCAGGCAGTCCGCGAGAGACTACCATCTGCTTGATGGGTGCGATGCCGTGGATTATCTTGTGTGCACCATGAAAGAGCATGAGAATGCCCACTCCAAGACGCATAATCAGTTTGGTTATATCATTTAGCATTAAGCACCTCATTTATTTAGATATAATTCTAGCACAAATTTAAAAAAGAGTGCCCAAAAAGCACTCATTAAGGTAACTAATGCAAATTTCATTTGAAGATCTAGGATTAAGACCCGAGATCTTAAAAAGCGTAAAAGATGCGGGGTTTGTGACTCCTAGTCCCATTCAAGCAGCTGCAATCCCCTTTGTTCTAGCGGGTCGCGACATGGTAGCTCAGGCTCACACAGGAACAGGTAAAACCGCAGCTTTTGGACTTCCAGCACTAAACTCCATAGATCGTGAAAATGGTGTTGAACTGCTAGTCATAACTCCAACAAGAGAGCTTGCAACGCAAGTTAGCGATGAGCTATACAAATACGGAAGAACTCAAGGCATAAGAACAGCAACTGTTTATGGCGGAAGCTCTTATGGCAGACAGATAGATCAGATAAACCGCGGTGCTAGCGTAGTTGTAGCAACACCGGGGAGACTACTTGATATTTTAAAAAAGGAGATGGTAGCAGACTTTATGCCAAGCATCGTAGTGCTAGATGAGGCCGATGAGATGCTTGATATGGGCTTTTTAGATGATATAAATGAGATCTTCTCATATCTTCCTACCACTCGCCAAACTCTACTTTTTTCAGCAACTATGCCACCGCCAATTAAGCAACTTGCTCAGAGAATCTTAAATGATCCAGAGTTTGTAAGCATCACAAAAGGCGAGACGACAAACACAGATATAGATCAGATCTACTATGTGATCGATGAGAGCGAGAGAGATGATGCACTGATCCGTCTTATGCAGAGCGAAAAGTGCGAAAAAGCAGTCGTTTTTTGTAGAACCAAAAGCGAAGTGGATCGTGTAGCGGGTGTGCTCTCAGCTTCGGGCTTTTTGGCTAGTGGACTACATGGCGATATGGAGCAGAGACAACGAGAGAGTGTTATAAAAACCTTCAAGTCTGGCGGTACAAAAGTGCTTGTAGCAACTGATGTTGCAGCTAGAGGGATCCATGTTGATGGGATTAGTCATGTCTTTAACTACCACATACCAAACGAGGCGGAGAGCTATGTGCATCGCATCGGCAGGACAGGTAGAGCGGGTGTTAAGGGTAAGGCGATCACACTTCTTACTCCTAGAGAGTTTAGAGAGCTTGAGAGGATCAAAAAAGTAGTTGGCACAACTATGACGCATGGTTACATACCAAGCAAAAAAGATCTCAGACGCACAAATCTTGACGCCATCAAAAAAAGCGTGCTAGATCAGAGTGTTTTTGATGAGGCACAGTATCTTGTGGAGATGCTAAGTGATGGGATTGAGGGTGAGGAGCTACTACTAAAGCTTGCTTCTGCGGTACTAAACACACACAAGATCCAAGGTCCTAACTACATAGGCATAAGTGCGGACAAACTAGAAGCGATACTTTCAAGACTCGGCTCAAGAGATAGACAAAATAGCCGATCTAGAGCACCAAGACATAGAAGCAGAGGAGACTCAAACAGAAGATTTGATAGCAGATCTGATGGTAGATCTGATGATCGCAGAGGTAACAGATCTAGCAGAAGCTCTGATGGTAGAGGACGAGACAAAAGAAGATGATCATCTTTGAAGATGAGAGCTTTTTTATAGAGGTTGAGTCTAGCGAGATTCCATGGCTAAAGATTTTTACTAAACTTGAGGCTTTGGAGCTAAGCGATCTTGATGCAAAGACAAGATCTAAGCTCTGGGAGCTTGCAAATGATGTAGAGCTTGTTATGCGGGAGTATTATAGACCTGCAAAGATCAATATTGCCTCATTTGCAAATGTTTTGCCAAGGGTTCATTTGCATATAATGGCAAGATTTTGTGAGGATTCGCACTTTCCAAACCCTATGTGGGGCGAGAAGCTAAGAGACTCAAAGCTAGATCTTCCTTGTAGTGATGGTTTTTATGAGAAGCTTAGGTACGCTCTGGGAACAAAAAATGCTTAACAAGCCCAAAATCAGAGCTTTTTAAGCTTTATTGGGTACGATTTAGACCACTATTTTGAAAGGGTGTTTTGATGAAACGCTTGTTTTTTGTACTGTTATGTCTAGTCTCTGTCTATGCCTCAGAGCAAGAGGATATATTTAACAAGATAGAAAAGGAGCTTGACTCCATCATAGTTAAAGACTTGAACACAAATGAGCTTATATATAAGAAAAATGAGCTGAAGCATATCCGCCCCGCAAGCTTAACCAAGATCATGACCTCGATGCTAGCCATAGAGAGTGGCAAGATGAATGAAGTAGTGACTATCACCAAACCAATGACAAATGTTATACCAACCAAGCTAGGTTTACAAGTGGGTGAGAAGCTCTACTTAAGAGATCTAGTTAGTGTCGCACTTGTAAAGTCCGCAAATGACGCTGCTTATGCCATAGGCTACTTTCTAGGCGATGGTGATCTGAGTCGGTTTCTAGTTATGATGAACAAAAAAGCAAAACTCATCGGTATGCTAGATACTACATTTACAAATCCAGCAGGTTTTGACACTCAAAGCCATCACTCAACAGCACATGATCTGCTACTACTTACTGAGTATGCTATACAAAATGAGACTTTTAACAAGATAGTCGATAAAAATAGCTACGCTTTTACTACGCTAAACACCAAGCGAAGCTTCAAAGTTTACACTAGTAACAAGCTCAAAAAAGATGACAAATATGTAGTCGGAGTAAAGACAGGCTACACAAATGGTGCTGGACCTTGCCTTATCGCAAGAGCTAAAAAAGATGATAAAGATGTACTTTTGGTGATGCTAAATGCTACTAAAAATAGATGGGAAAATGCTAGAAAAGCACTAGATGAGGTTATGCTTATACCGCCTCAAAGAGTTGCACTTGCTGATGAGCACAAAATGGGAAAGAGAGTGGGAACTAAGTAGTTTGATGGTGCTCACAACTGGACTCGAACCAGTGACTCTTACCTTGTCGAGGTAATACTCTACCAACTGAGTTATGCGAGCATTTGAAGAGTGAAATAATAGCAGAGCTATCCTTAATATTTTATCATACTTTATTAAGTTACAAATATCTTATCTATTGTGCGATATTAACTTTTAATTTAGGTATATTCATAGTATAATTTCAATAATAATTACAGAAGCAAGGCATCTTATGATTTTGACTGAGTTAGACAATATAGGCTTAAAGAGTGTTGGGACGATTTATCACAATTTAGACTATGATGAGCTTATCAGGCACGAGTTAGAAAATGGCGAGTGTGTTATGACTACAAGCGGTGCTACTTCCGTAGATACAGGCATTTTTACAGGTAGAAGCCCAAAAGATAAGTACATAGTAGATCGCGATCCATCAAACCGCTTTGTAGCGTGGGGCGATGTAAACCAAAAGATAGATGAGAAGACATTTGACAAGCTTTTAGATATAGCACTAGATCAACTCTCAAACAAAGATATATATGTAACAGATCTCTTCTGTGGTTCAAGTGAAGCATCTAAGAGAGCTGTTCGCTTCATCTCAGAGATCGCATGGCAGTCTCACTTTGTCAAAAATATGTTCATTCGCCCAAATGATGACGAGTTAAAGGGTTTCGCTCCACAGTTTACAGTGCTAAATGCTTGCAAGGCAACTAACAAAAACTACAAAGAGCATGGTTTAAACTCTGAGGTTTTTGTGGTGTTTGATATTGAGAGAAATATCGCAATCATCGGCGGAACATGGTATGGCGGAGAGATGAAAAAAGGGATCTTCTCTATGATGAACTATTGGTTACCATTAGATGGTAAGCTACCGATGCACTGCTCTGCAAACATAGGCAAAGATGGTGATACTGCACTATTTTTTGGACTAAGCGGAACAGGCAAAACTACTCTCTCAACCGATCCGCAAAGAGCTTTGATAGGTGATGATGAGCATGGTTGGGACGATGATGGAGTCTTTAACTTTGAGGGTGGTTGCTACGCTAAGGTGATTAACCTAAGTGCAGAGCAAGAGCCTGAGATCTACGGAGCCATTAGACGCGGTGCACTGCTAGAGAATGTCGTCATCGATGAAAATGGTGTCGTGGACTACACAGATGCTAGCAAAACCGAAAACACCCGCGTATCCTACCCGATCGAACATATACAAAACCACGAACCAACACTAAAAGGAAAACACCCCAAGAACATCATATTTTTAAGTGCTGATGCTTTTGGGGTACTGCCTCCTGTCTCAAAACTATCTCGTGATCAAGCGATGTACTACTTTCTAAGTGGCTATACCGCCAAAGTTGCAGGAACAGAGCGTGGTATCACCGAGCCAGTGGCAACATTTAGTGCATGTTTTGGTGAAGCATTTTTACCACAACACCCAACAGTTTATGCCAAGCTTTTAGGCGAGAAGATCGACAAATATGGCGTAAATGTCTATCTCGTAAACACAGGTTGGACAGGTGGGGCTTATGGTGTTGGCAAACGAATGAGCTTAAAAGATACACGCTCTTGCATAAACGCCATACTAGATGGCACTATCAATAATAGTGAGTTTGATTACATCAACACTTTTGGCTTTAGATTTCCTTGTACTTTGGGAGATGTAAATCCATCTATCCTAAACCCAAGCAATGCGTGGGCGGATAGAGAAGCGTATCTTACACAAAGAGACGCTCTTGCTAAACTCTTTATAGAGAACTTCAAGAAGTACCAGATCGAGGGAAGTGACTTTGACTTCTCAGCAGCAGGGCCTCAGCTCTAATCTTTTTTGATCTTCTTTTTGGTCGCTTTTGTAAGGTAGAGCCACAAAGAAGACCCAAAAGTAACTAGCATTAGTGGAGCGATCCACGGTTTTGTAGTGATGATCTCTGTAAGTTTTACCAAAAATCCACCCGAATAATAACTTCCAAGCCCAAAAGTAAGCGACCAAAGAAGTGCACCTATAACATTTAGGATAGCAAACTTTTTAAAGTCGTAACGAGTTAGTCCGATAGCTATGGGGATTATGGTTTTTACGCCATATATAAACTTTTGAGCAACTATGATCCATGAGCCATTTTTCTTGAGTAGTATATGTGCAAGAGCGAGTTTTCGTCTATGTTTTCTAAGCCCCTCTAACATCATCGCTTTTTGGTATCTCGCCATATAAAATAGCATAAAGCTTCCAAGTGTGTTGGCGATAAATGCGATCGTGATGGAGGCTACTATATCCATCTTTTGCATATAAGATAGTACCCCTGCTACAACAATAGCTGCAAATCCACCACCAAGTGAGTATAAAAAAAGTCCTATATATCCATATGTTTCTAAGTTGCTAAATGTTTCTTCCACTACTTGTTCCTATTATTTAAATACGCTGATGGAGCAAAGCTCCATCTAGCTACGATAGCTCTACGCTCCACTTGGGCAAGAGTGCCCCCGCGACCTTGTCGCTTCGACACCTGCGGTGTCGTCACTGCGAGGCGACTTGTCGTCGTGGCAGTCTATACTGATGAGGATTGCTAGCAATCACAGTTTCTTTATCTTTGCTATCTCATCTCTAAGCCTTGCAGCTTCTTCAAAGTTTAGCTCTTTTGCAGCTTGACGCATCTTTAGAGATAGCTCATTTACAAGAGCCTTTCTCTCACGAGGTGGCATTTTATCTAACTTTTTACTCTTTTGGTAAATCCCGCCATGATCTTCTAGTTTTAGGTTCTCATCTAGCGTTCTTGCGGTTGTTTTTGGTGTGATGCCATGCTTTTTGTTGTGCTCTTCTTGTAGTAGTCGCCGCTCATTGGTCGTGTCGATGGCACTTTTCATAGATCCTGTCATCTTGTTAGCATAGAGTATCACCCGTCCGTTTACATTTCTAGCACCTCTACCGATGGTCTGAATAAGTGCAGTTGTGCTTCTTAAAAACCCCTCTTTGTCGGCATCTAGTATAGCAACTAAGCTCACCTCTGGTAGATCTAGCCCCTCACGAAGTAGGTTTATGCCCACAAGCACATCAAACTCTCCGAGGCGAAGTCCACGGATCAGCTGGTTTCGCTCTATGGTGTCGATATCAGAGTGCATATAGCGAACCTTGATGCCTAGATCTGCTAGGTATTTAGTAAGTGCTTCTGCCATCTTCTTGGTCAAAACCGTAGCAAGAACTCGCTCATTTCTTGCGATCACCCCTTTGATCTCATCATATAGATCTTCTACTTGGTTTGTTGATGGCTTAAGCTCGATGATGGGATCTAGCAGTCCAGTAGGGCGAATGATCTGCTTAGCCACAGTGGAGCTAATTTCTAACTCATACTCATTTGGCGTAGCAGAGACAAAGAGATAATATGGAGCCTTATTTATATACTCATCAAGTGTAAGCGGGCGGTTATCTAGTGCACTAGGAAGGCGAAAACCATGCTCCACAAGCACCTCTTTTCTGGCTCGATCCCCTGCAAACATACCTCTAAACTGTGGCAAGCTCACATGCGACTCATCAACTATGACAAGATACTCTCTAAAGTGGTGCTCAAAGTAGTCAAGTAGCGTGTATGGTGTCTCACCCGCCTTTTTTTCGGTGAGTAGTCTGGAGTAGTTCTCAATCCCCTTGCAACTCCCAGTGGTCTGCAACATCTCAAGATCAAACTCCACTCTTTGCTTAAGCCTTTGGTACTCCACGAGCTTGCCCTCAGCTTGGAAAAATGCAAGTCTCTCATCAAGCTCCTCTTCTATGCGTTTGATGGCGATAGCGAGTTTTTCTTGTGAGGTGCTAAACTGCGAAGTGGCAAAGATGGTGATCTTGTTATGCTCCTCTAGTTTTTTGTTATCGATCGTATCAAAAGTGTAGATCCGCTCCACTTCATCGCCAAAAAACTCCACCCTAAACGCCTCCTGCTCAAAGTATGGCGGGTAGATGTCGATGCTCTCGCCATTTACTCTGATATGTCCACTATCAAAGTAGGCGTCGTTGCGAGTGTAGCCCATCTCTACAAGCCTAAGCAGAAGCCTCTTTTGTGGCAAGTCATCACCCACCGCCACAGCTTGGATCATACTCTCATACTCACTTGGATCTCCTAGACCGTAGTTAGCAGAGACTGAAGCGACGACGATCACATCTTCATAGCTTAGTATGTTAGCAGTGGAGCTTAGGCGAAGTCGCTCTAGCTCATCGTTTATGGAGCTATCTTTTTCGATGAAGAGATCTTGACGCGGTATATACGCCTCTGGCTGGTAGTAGTCGTAGTATGAGACGAAGTACTCCACATGGTTTTTAGGAAAAAACTGTCTAAACTCGCTATATAGCTGAGCGGCTAGAGTTTTGTTGTGCGTCATTATGAGCGTAGGAAGTTGTGTCTGCTCAATGATGCGAGCCATAGTGTGTGTCTTACCACTACCTGTTACGCCCTCTAAGCTCTGGTAGCGGTTTTTGGCTTTTATGGACTTAGAAAGTTCCGCAATCGCTTGAGGCTGATCGCCCGCAGGAGCGTATGGAGAGACTACTTCAAATTTTCGCATTTGCAATTATAGCTAAATCTATCTTTGTAACTACACTTTTGGCACAGCTCTTCGGTGCAGATCCCCTTAGCAAAGCCCTCTCTTAGAGTGCTTGCTCGCTTACACTCTAGTATATCTACTAGCGGGGTAGTGTTTAGATCTCCTAAGGCTATAACTCCCTCGCCATCGAGGCAACAAGGCACAACCTTGCCACTTGCTAGTATGCCAAAGTGTGAGCTTGGAGCGTAGCAAAAGCCGTGACTATGGTGTGAAGAGCTTAGGCTTGGCCACTCAAAGTAGCTATCATGTACGAGAAGTGTCTTGCTAGAGAGTCTAAAGCTTTTTGCATCTCTATCTATGGTAGTGCTAAAAAAGCTCTCAAGGTGTGTGTAGATCTTGGCATTAAACTCCGCTTCGCTTGATAGCTCATCTAAGTTCCAAAGACGCAGGTTTATAAATGAGCGTTTGCTCTTTGCTTCACAGTAGCTAAAGATCTGCTTCATATAGCTCTCAAATGTGAGGCTTGAGCTGTTTTTGTTGAAGCTATTTAGTGAGATATTTAGCTGTCTTAGAGATGAGGCAAAGATCTCTTGTGGTTTATGATGTTGTAGGTAAAATCCACTCGTGGTAAGCTCTACGCTAAAGCCATTCTCACCCGCTAGACTCAAGTAACTGCTTAGATTTGAGAGGGTAAAGGGATCGCCAAAGAGATGAAAAGCAAGCGTTTTTGTGTATGGTTTTAGCTGGTGTAAGATAGTCTCAAAAAAGCTAAGACTCATGGTTTTGTTGGGGTTTGGTTTTGGTGGACAAAATGAGCAAGCAAGTCCGCAAATGTTGGTGATCTCTATATAAACTCGCTGAAATTTCAACTTTTATAAACCCTTTTTGAGCTAATTTTACCTCAAAGTTGTTTTTTGTTAGTATAATTTGCTCTAAATCTTTTAAAAGGATCTTTTTTGTTTACAAACCGAACAACTATTCAAAAACTAGATGACAAAATCTCATCACTTCTGCAAAATCACTCAACTCTTAAAGAGGAGAATGAGCAGTTGCGACTTGAGATCGCTTCACTCAAGGCTCAAAGCGAGAACAAAGATCAAGAGATCGCAAGACTTGAGCATCAAAACTCACAAAAAGATCTAGAGATTGATGAGATCGTCAAAAAGATCGAGAGCGTAATCGCCTAATGAGCAAAAAACTCTCCATAGCTATTAGTGGTCGCAGTTATGACATTGAGCTAGAGGAGCAGTTTTGCACCTTTTTTCAGAAGCAGTTGCAGGAGGATTTTGGCTCGCATCAGATCGGTGATGCAAAGACACTACTACAAGCCTATGTAAAAAAGGCTCATAGACTCTTTGTTTTGGAAGAAGAGATCGCAAAACTAAACTCAAAACTTGATAATTTAACTTGATCATAAGTTAGAGTGAGTATAATTTCACTCTTAAATGCGTCCATAGCTCAGCTGGATAGAGCACAGGTTTGCGGTACCTGCGGTCAGGGGTTCGAATCCCTTTGGGCGTACCATTTAAAACTCTCTTAAAAATAGACTAATCCTTATCTACTCTACTTTTAGCTTCACACCAACTGGTTGTAGCACGATATAATCACCCTCCTGTTTGAGGTAAAATGGCTCATATGGCTTGATCTCAGTTCTAAATGTTAGCTCCTTGCCATTTTCAAGTGTAAATGTGATAGTGTTTACGCCTTGAAATATATCCTTAACCACCACTTTTGCTCCAAGTGAGGACTCTTTTATGGATCTGATCTTAGCTTTTAGAGCATTGATCTCCCCCATGATGCCATCGATCTTAGAGTGCGAATGCTTCTTTGCTTCTTCAAGATGGTAGCGAAGATCTTCTAGATCTTTTTCATAAAAACTAAGCTTGCTTGCTACTGTTGGGATCCCCTGATAGCCGATCTTTAGTGAGTTACCCTCACCTTGAACGCTCCCTATCTCTATGGAGTTTAGAGCGTAGATCTTGAGGTTATTTCGTACTCTATCTATCTTCACATTTTCAGCATAGATAGTGCCATTTAGTACATCTTTGATCTCTACATCTGTGGCGTGAACCACACCGCCTTCTAGTAGATTGATGGTTGCTTTGTGGCATCTTAGTTTGCCTTTGTGGCGGTTTATGGTGGCGTATTTTGCCTCCTGTGTTGAGTCTTGATGAGTCGCTCCATCGATGACTAGATCTTGAGCTTTTATGCTTGATTTGGCTCCTATATGTCCATCTATATGCACACTTTGCGAGACTAGCTCAACACCTTCGCCCACACTATCGAGGTTTGTATCTTTTTGCGAGACCACCACTTCTATGTTGCTATCTTCATCTTTTTGGATATGCTCACCAACCCTTGAGAGCTTGTTTAGCTTGATCTTGTTATCTATAAAAAGGCTATCTTTTGTGAGTTGAACATACCCCTTGATCTTTGAGATATAGAGCTTTTTACTCTCATCTTCTTCTATCTTGATGGTGTTTGGATCTACATAGATTTCTAGATCTTTCTCGTTTTTGTTTGTATCTGCATCGGTGATGTTGCCATAAGCGTTGAAGCCTTTTTGAGCCTTTTGAGCTTTTAGATACTCTATGATGATCTCATCTTCATCTACCTCTATAAACTGCGATGATGTCCTGTTTTTCTCTAGGTAGCAGTAGACCAACTTTGCGGCTTGTCCGCCTTTAGAGCCGATGCCATTAAATATAGCAAACTTCACTTTTTGCTTAAACTTGCCAAGGTAGATGAGCTTTACTAACTGCTTAAGTTTTTGCTTCATCTGCTCATCAAAAAACCCCACCAAAATATGGTTTTTTGCCTTTATGGCGTTGAGTTCTGCGACTAAAAGAGCGTAGATCTCTGTGGGTTTATGTAGTGTGTAGGGGATTTTAGAGTCTGGGTAGATGACTATGTAGGCGTTGATGCTAGCACTATCAAAGCTGATCTCATAGTTTAGTTTGATGGGGGAGAGTGGCTTGTTGGAGATGCTTATGTTGTAGATCTGTTTTAGCTCCATATGTTCGTTGATCATCTTGTATGGATCGGCGATAATATGCTCTATATCTTCGTTGAAAAGTATGTAGTCATCGGTGTGGACGGTTTTTACCATATTTTCACAAGAGAGAAGTTTGAAATGTAGGCTTTTTGGATCGACGCCGTTTGCTTCTGCTACTCTAAGTAGCGATAGATCTATGTTTTTGCTTCGCCGTTTAATCCCACTCAAGCAGATCTCCATAGTCATATTTGCTTGGATCTAAAAAGATCTTGCCACCGCTAGAGTAGATCCGCTCATCTTTGCCAAATAGTGCTAAAAACCGCTTTTTGATCACCTTTTTTTCGCTCTTTTTAAGACCTTGTTCTTTTAGAAAGCTCTTTAGATCTACTAGATCTGGCTCATTTTTTTGATGCGAGACTTCTTTGGTGTGTTCGATGATTTGAGCCTCATTTAGTCTTAGTTTTTGGTTTACTAGGGTGAGGATATTTTTGAGCTGTTCATCTCGTTTTTGGTGGATCTGCTCAACTCGCTTTCTATCTTCGATGAGGAGTCTCTCTTTTTCTTCTATGAGGTTATCGACTTTTGTCTCAAGTGTGGCTACGCGATCTTTTAGGTAGTTGTTTTGCTTCTCGTAGAGTGAGATGAGCGTGGCGAGTGTAGTTTTTGTTTGTGGTGTAAGCTCTGGTGATCTTGCCTCCTCAAGCTCGATGAAGATCATCTCATTTTCAGTAGTATATGTAAGCTCTTTAGATCTGATCTTGTGAGCTAAAAGCTCTTTTGAGATCTTGAACTTTTTGCAGTATTCATCAGCACTTAACCTCATCTACTACCGCCTTGTTTGTGTTGTTTGTTGGTGTTATTTTAACATAATTATAATATAATACGACATTAAAATGATTTGGAGTTGTTGATGGGTATCTTAAATATCGTTGGTACTGGAGTCCTTTTTGGCGAAGATGTAAGCAGGGTTTATAGCTATGCAAAAGAGCACGGTTTTGCACTACCCGCCATAAATGTCGTAGGAACTGATAGCATAAATGGCGTGCTTGAAGCAGCTGCAGCGGTAAACTCACCCATCATTTTGCAGTTTAGTAACGGCGGGGCAACTTACTACGCTGGTAAGGGTTTAGACGCTAAAGAAGCCGCCATAGCAGGGGCGATCAGCGGTGCTATGCACATACACACAGTTGCTAAACTCTATGGCGTAAGTGTCATACTCCATACAGATCACGCTGCAAAGAAGCTACTACCTTGGATCGATGCCCTGCTAGACGCCTCCGAGGCACACTATCAAGCTACGGGAATGCCACTTTTTTCATCACATATGCTAGATCTCTCAGAGGAGAGCTTGGAGGAGAATATCGCCATCTCAAAGCAGTATCTAAAGCGAATGTCAGCTATGGGAATGCACCTTGAGATAGAGCTTGGCGTGACGGGTGGCGAGGAAGATGGAGTAGATAACACAAGTGTCGATAATGCACTGCTCTATACACAACCAAAAGATGTGGCATACGCCTACAAAGAGCTTAGTGAGGTTAGCTCAAACTTCACTATCGCAGCATCATTTGGCAATGTGCATGGCGTCTACAAACCCGGTAATGTCGTGCTAACGCCAAAGATACTAAAAAACTCTCAAGAGTATGTCAAAGAGCAGTTTGGGCTAAGTGAAGATAAGCCACTTAACTTTGTGTTTCATGGTGGAAGTGGCTCAAGTCTTGAGGAGATCCGCGAAGCTGTGAGCTATGGTGTGGTAAAGATGAACATCGACACCGACACGCAGTGGGCGACTTGGGAGGGTGTGAAAAACTACTATGAGAAGTATAAGCCCTACTTGCAAGCTCAGATCGGCAACCCAGAGGGTGAAGACAAGCCAAACAAAAACTACTACGACCCACGCAAATGGCTAAGAGAGGCTCAAAAAAGCCTCATAGAGAGGGTAAGAGAGGCGTACTCTGATCTAAATGCTCTAAATCGTAACTAAATCGTGGAAGATAGAGTCTTTTCAAAACCCATCAACAAGCAGTTTGAGTTTGATGAGGAGGTGGCAAGCGTCTTTGATGATATGCTAGGTCGTAGTGTGCCACACTACAAAGATGTACAAGATCTAACGCTCTTTTTTGCCAAAAAGCACTTACGAGATGGATCTAGAGTTTATGATCTTGGTTGCTCAACTGCTTCTATGCTTATACATCTAGCTAAAAAGTCCTCGCTAGATCTAGATCTTGTGGGTATAGATAGCTCAACTGCGATGTTAGAGCTTGCTAGCAAAAAGTGCTCATCTTATGGGGTAGAAGCAGATCTTGTGCAAGCAGATCTGCTAGAGTTTGAGTTTAAAAGTGCAGATCTTTTTATCTCAAACTACACTCTGCAGTTTATCCGTCCATTGGTTCGTGAAGAGCTGGTTAAAAAGATATTTAACTCGCTTGAGTGTGGCGGGGCTTTTATATTTAGCGAGAAGATCATCTCGCACAGTGCGAAGCTCAACAAAGATCTCATCGAGTACTACTATGAGTTTAAAAAGCTTCAAGGTTATAGCGAGTTTGAGATCTCGCAAAAGAGAGAGGCGTTAGAGAATGTGCTTGTGCCTTATAGTGAGCTAGAAAATATCAAAATGGCGACAAATGCAGGCTTTAGCCACTGTGAAGCGATCTTTAGATGGGCCAATTTCGCCACTTTTATAGCCATAAAGTAGCTACTCGCAACTATCCTCTTGCGAGCTACTCATAAGATAGCTATAACCCTCTTTGCCTTTTTGCAAAACATAGCTAGCTCCATCTTTGCTCTTTTGCCAGATGTAAGTAGCACCACCTTTTGACTTCTTGCCTAGCTCCTCATAGCTTATGAGATCATCTTTGCCACACTTGTTGTGGTAGTAGCCTTGCATATCATAGTACTCGTCGCACTCGCTATAATATTTGAGCGAAATGCCATTTTTGTTAAAACAGCCACTAAATATTAGGGTGATGATGGTTAGTAAAAAGTATCTCATAAACCGCTACAAGCAAAAATCAATCCACTAAGCTTTAAAGACCTCTCTACTTTTACAGTATGAGGCTAAAAAGCACTCACCGCACTGCGGATTTTTCGCTTTGCAGGTGTAGCGACCAAAGAGAACCATCGCTTGATGTAGAGTGTGCAGATCGCTTTTAAGCTTTTTGCTAAGTGTAAGCTCTGTGGCTATGGCGGTTTTGTCCCTGCTTAGTCCTAAGCGGTGCGAAACCCTAAAAACATGCGTATCTACTGCCATAAGATTTGCTCCTGTGTACTCTATGAGTACGACATTTGCACTCTTTTGACCAACTCCATCTAGGCTCATAAGATCATCTTGATTTAGCGGGATCTCACCATCAAAGTCACTCATAACCTTTTGTGCCATAGTGATGAGATTTTTGGCTTTGTTGTTGAAAAATGAGCAACTATTTATGATGCTTTTTAGATCAGCTAGATTAGCTCTAGCTAGTTTGGCGGGCGTTGGGTAGATCTCAAAGAGCTTTGGGGTTATTATATTGACCCGCTTGTCTGTACATTGAGCTGAGAGCATAACAGCGACTAGAAGTTCATAGACATTTGTGTACTCTAGTTCTGTGATCGCTCCTGCGTAGTGTTCTAAGAGCAGTTTTTTGATCTCTTGTATCTCGTTTTTTGTAGCTTGTTTAACCATCTTGGAAGTGTAGTCAAAATTGTTTAATAACCATTTATAATTTCTAATTAGAATTAGCTAATTAAAGACTTAAGGATATAGATGAGATCGAAGATGGCATTGGCAAAAACGGCGTTGGCAGGCTCACTTTTGGCGGCATCGCTAAGTGCTCAAACGCTAGTAACTGTAAATGGTACTGCCATTACAGCAGAAGATGTTGAAAAAGAGTTGATGGTTGCAACGCAGGGTAGAGTGGGGCAGATCCCATCAGAGAAGCAAAACGAGTTTAGACAGCAGATACTTGAGCAACTTGTTGGGCGAGAGCTCGTCTATGATGATGCAAAAAAGAGCGGAGTTTTGGATAGTGAGGAGTTTAAGGAGCGTTATGATGAGGTAACTTCTAGGATCAAAAAAGAGGTGGCTATACAGATCTGGCAAAAACGCGAGGTTGATAAGATTAGCATCTCTGAAAATGATCTAAAAGAGTACTATGAGAAAAATAAGTCAGAGTTTGTAGAAGATGAGAGTGTCAAAGCTAGACATATACTCGTAGATAGCGAAGCAGCTGCAAAAGATGCGATCAAGGATCTAAAAGGTCTAAGTGGCGATGCTCTAAAAGATAAGTTTGCCTCTATCGCAAAAGACAAATCGAGCTGTGCGAGTGCAGCATCTGGTGGAGATCTAGGCTATTTTACTAGAGATCAGATGGTGCCTGAATTTTCAGCTAAGGCTTTTTCTCTGCCAAAAGGTAGTATTTCGCAAGAGCCTGTTAAGAGTCAGTTTGGCTATCATGTGATCTTCGTAGAGGATAAAAAACCAAAAACTGCTAAAACCTATGCTGAGGTGAAGGATTTTATATCTCAACGCCTTAAGATGGAGAAAGCAAAAACTGTAATGCTAACTAAGATGCAAGAGCTTGAGAAAAAGGCGACTATCAAGCAACCATAAATGAAGCTAGATCTACCATCTTGTGTAACTTCCATAGTTGTAGATGGTAGAGAGTTTCTCATAAAGCGAGATGATCTACTCCACCCGCTTCTATCTGGTAACAAGTTTAGAAAACTCTACGCTCTTGTTACTGCTCCTGCAACTTCTTATAAACGCGTCATATCTTATGGCGGAACACAATCAAACGCAATGCTCTCCATCGCTGCACTTTGCCACTACAAAGGGTGGGAGTTTATCTACTACACAAAACCTCTCTCAAAAGTTCAAAAAGATGTAAGCCATGGTAACTACTTTGAGGCGATGAGACTTGGTATGAAGCATATAGAGATCTCGCATGAGAGTTATAAAGAGAGTATCTCTTCACTTCGCGTAAACTTTGATGAAGCGAGCTTTATAGTAGATCAAGGTGGAGCTTTGCAAGAGGCGGATCTTGGACTTAGAGTGCTAGCAGATGAGATAAAAACTCTTGAGTTTGACGCTGTTGCTACGCCATCTGGTACAGGCACAACCGCACTATTTTTAGCTCATAACTTGCCACACAAAAAGATCTACACTGTACCATGTGTGGGAGATGCCACTTACCTAGAGCGTGAGATGGCTCACTTTGGAGCATTGCCAAAGAACCTTGCTATACTTGAGCCAAAAAAGAAGTACCACTTTGCTAAGCCATACCCAGAGTTTTACCGTATATATAAGAAGCTAAAAGATGCTGGAGTGGAGTTTGATCTGGCTTATGCACCACTTTTGTGGCAGGAGTTGCTAGCTCAAACAGATGAGAAGATACTATATGTTCATAGCGGTGGAGTGATGGGCAATAGCACACTCTTACAACGATACAAGCAAAAAGGTATATGTTAAGTAACTAAGCATACTTGACAAGCCTACACTCAACTTGATATAATTATAACATACAAAATAGGAGCTTTTTATGAATAACATCTTTGAAAAACTGACACACAATATGACTGCGAGCATTGAGTCCGCACTCTCTCTTGCACTACACAGTAAAAACCAGCAGATCGAGCCGATCCACCTTCTTTGGGCACTGCTTACAAACAGTGACTCCCTCTTAAACCAGATGCTTAGAGTTATGAGTATAGATAGCTCCGCAATGCTTCTTGAGGTGCAAAGTATGGCAAACAGATTGCCAAAGGTCTCAAGCGTGAGTAAAGAGAGCATAAAAGTCTCTCGCGAGCTTCTTGCAACTTTAGAGAGTGGTGTGGGGCTTATGACACAAAGTGGCGATCAATTTTTGGCAGTTGATACTTATTTATTAGCCAATATCAAAAGTGAACCATTTGCAAGCGTGTTTAAAAAGTACCTAGATCCAAGTGAGCTAGCTAAAAATATACAAAAAGCAAGAGGTGGGGCAAAGATCGACTCACAAAGTGGTGATGAGAACCTTGAAGCACTTGCCAAATATGGCGTAGATCTAACGCTCGAGGCAAAAGAGGGTAAGCTCTCACCTGTGATAGGGCGTGAAGAGGAGATCTTGCGAATGATGCAGATCCTAATCCGCAAAACCAAAAACAACCCAATGCTTCTAGGTGAACCAGGGGTGGGAAAAACCGCACTTGTAGAGGGGTTGGCACAACGCATAAGTGATGGAAATGTCCCGACATCTTTGCAGAACAAAAAGGTGATCTCACTTGATATGAGTAGCCTCATAGCGGGTGCAAAGTATAGAGGCGAGTTTGAGGATCGCCTAAAAGCGGTCATTGATGAGGTGAAAAAGAGTGGCAATGTTATACTCTTCATTGATGAGATCCACACCATTGTGGGAGCAGGTGCAAGTGAAGGTAGTATGGACGCGGCAAACATATTAAAGCCTGCACTTGCCCGTGGTGAGCTTCACACCATCGGAGCTACAACGCTAAAAGAGTATAGAAAGTATTTTGAAAAAGATGCGGCACTTCAGAGACGATTTTTGCCTATAAGTGTTGATGAACCAAGTATCAATCAATCGCTTCAGATCCTTCGTGGCATCAAAGAGCGACTTGAAACTCACCACAATGTCACCATAACAGATAGTGCACTAGTTGCAGCTGCAAAGCTCTCAGATCGCTACATCGCAGATCGCTTTTTGCCAGATAAGGCGATAGATCTAATCGATGAGGCGGCGGCTGAGTTGAAGATGCAGATAGAGTCAGAGCCTAAGGCGATAAGCAGTGCTAAAGTGAAAAGATCTGAGCTTATGGTCGAAAAAGAGGCTCTAAAGATGGAGGACGATGAGAAAAATAGCAAAAGGCTAGGTGAGATCGAAAAAGAGCTTGCAGATACAAATGAAGATCTAAGATCTCTTGAGGCTCAATTTGGTAGCGAAAAAGAGGTTTTTGCTAAGTTAGCAGAGGTAAAAAATGAGATCGAGGCTAAAAAGAGAGAGGCTGCTACTGCCAAAGCAAGTGCGGATTTTAACAAAGCTGCCGAGATAGAGTATGGAGTGATCCCATCACTTCAAGCAAAAGAGGCTGAGCTTTATAGTAAATGGGAAGAGATGAAAAAAGCTGGCACGCTACTAAAAAATAGTGTCGATGAAGAGGCGATCGCTTCGATCATCTCTCGCTGGACTGGGATCGAGATCTCTAAGATGCTCTCAAGTGAAAAAGAACGCATACTAGGCGTAGAAGATGAGCTAAACCGCGATGTCATCGGACAGCCAAAAGCAACACACGCTATCGCAAGAGCGATCAAACGCAACAAAGCGGGACTTAGTGATGCTTCAAGACCGATTGGAAGCTTTCTGTTTTTAGGGCCAACAGGGGTTGGTAAAACGCAGAGTGCAAAGACGCTTGCTAAGTTTTTGTTTGACTCAAGTGACGCGATGATCCGCATAGATATGAGCGAATATATGGAGAAACACTCCGTCTCAAGGCTTGTTGGAGCAGCCCCAGGGTATGTGGGGTACGAAGAGGGTGGACAGCTCACAGAGGCGGTTAGACGCAAGCCATATAGTGTAGTGCTTTTTGATGAGATCGAGAAGGCTCATAGCGATGTTTTTAACATACTTTTGCAAGTGCTTGATGATGGCAGACTAACTGATAACAAGGGCGTTACGGTGGACTTTACAAATACTATCATAATTCTTACTTCAAACATCGCAAGCTCCAAGATTATGGAAGCAAAAGAGGGTGAAGATGTCTCAAAGATGGTGATGGAAGATCTAAAAAGCTACTTTAAGCCAGAGTTTTTAAACCGCCTTGATGATGTCGTTATATTTAACGCACTGGGTTACGAGCAGATCGAGGGGATTGTGGATCTTTTCTTTGCTGAGATCGCTAAAAAAGTGGCAGAGCGAGACATCACACTTAGCTTAACCAAAGAGGCAAAAAGCTACATTAGCCAAGCGGGGTATGATCCAGTTTATGGGGCAAGACCGCTTAGAAGAGCACTCTATGAGATCGTAGAAGATACTCTAGCAGATCTGATCCTTGAGGGCAAGGTGGTTGATGGTAGTAGCGTAGAGTTTGGTGTTGATGATGGCGAGGTGGTGGCTAAGATATCTTAATTGGTATTTAAGTATGTTTTTTGTACTATTGCAAACTTATTTTCTAAAAGGATATGTCAATGAAAAGAACATACCAGCCACATAATACGCCACGAAAGAGAACTCACGGCTTTAGAGCTAGAATGGCTACAAAAAATGGTCGTAAAGTTTTAGCTCGTCGTCGTGCAAAAGGTCGTAAAAGATTGAGCGTTTAAGTAGTTTTAGTCTGCTTAAACTCCACTCTGAGTTTACGCAGGTCTATAACAGAGCCAAAAATGCCCACTCAAGCGGGGCAGTCATCTTCTTCTTGCCTATAACAGAAAAAAAGGTAGGCTTTACAGCAACAAAAAAGATCGGAAATGCCGTTACTAGAAATAGATCCAAAAGGCGACTAAGAGCGATGTTTATGGAGTTTGCTCCACATCTAGCAAATGGTAGCTATGTTTTTGTAGCAAAGCAAAATACCGCAACTATGCCATTTGATCGCCTAAGAGCCGAGTTTGAAAAATCACTAAAATATCTAAGAGCCATTGAGAGATGAGAAGATTTTTACTTAAAATTTTGTCATTTTACCAAAAGATCCTCTCTCCACTTAGTTTTGGAAGTTGCCGTTACTACCCAAGTTGTAGCAATTATGCAAAGTTACAGTTTGAAAATAACCCACTTTTAACTGCTTTTTATAACACTTTTACTAGAATTGCATCTTGCAATCAACTCTTTGAGGGTGGCATAGACTATCCTGTGCTATATAAGCTAGAGAAAAACCCCTCAAAACTTGACACAAAGAGCATAAAGTATTGGTTGGTACCAAATAAAAAAAACCGTTTTTATATCGTAGAAAATTACTTATTTAAGGGCAGATCGTGTTTGACAAAATGACACCAAACCAAAGACTTATACTAGCTATCGCACTATCGGTTATATTTTTCCTAGGATACACCACTATCTTTCCACCACATGATGCAAAAAATGATACAGCAGGTGCGAGCAGTAGTACAGCTAGTAGTGCAGGTAGTGACACGCAAAAGAGTGCGTCTGTTGAGCAAAGTGCAGTGCAGAGTGATAGCTCTAGCGTTATAGCCAAAGTACATAGTAGCGATTTTGTCATAGAGATCGACACGCTTGGTAGGATCTCATCTAAAAAACTGCTTGAGAAGAAGTACAATCAAGATGATCAAAGTGCAGAGCTGATCCCAGATAGCGGACATAAACCACTCTATGTAAGGTTTGTAGATACTGCACTAAATAATGAGGCTTCAAGTGTAGCGTATAGAGCAGATCTAGCGAGTCTAGATCTAAGTGATGGTGCTAAAAAGGTGACACTTACGCAAGATCTAAGCGATGTTAGTATCACAAAAGAGATCACATTTTATGCTGATGGGCACTATGATGTAGAGATGAAGCTATCAAACGACAAACGCTACTTTATCTACCTAGGACAACGCCCGCAAGTGACACAAAAGCTTATGAGCGTGGCGGGGGCGATGATATATGAGAAGACAAAAGATCTCATAACCATAGTAGAAGATGGCGATGCAAAAGGCAGAGAGAGCTTTAGCGATGTGGGGCTTATAAGTGCGTTTGATCAATACTTTGCGACTATCATCTACAACTTACCAAGAGATATAGCGATCTACTCCGATAGAGATCGCTCTAGCAATCCTGTGCTTTACTTTGACGCACTTCCTGCTATGAGTTTTAGTGGATATATTGGGCCAAAAGATCACAAAACGCTAGAAGCAATCGATCCGATTTTGCCTAAAGCCATAGAGTATGGGTGGTTTACATTTGCGGCTAAGCCACTCTTTATAATCCTCTCATATCTTCATGGGATATTTGGCAACTGGGGTTGGGCGATAATTGGGCTTACTATCATCGTGCGGATAGTGCTTTTCCCGCTAACTCACAAGGGTATGACTTCGATGCAGAAGCTAAAGGAGATCTCACCTCGCATAAAAGAGCTACAAGCCAAATATAAAGGCGATCCACAAAGGCTAAATGCAGCGATGATGGAGATGTATAAAAAACATGGTGCAAATCCACTAGGTGGGTGCTTGCCAATGCTACTGCAGATACCGATATTTTTTGCCATATATAGGGTTTTGCTAAATGCGGTGGAGCTTCAAGGGGCGTCGTGGCTACTTTGGATCGATGATCTCTCAAGAATGGATCCAACCTTTATACTACCGCTACTTATGGGTGCTTCGATGTACCTACAACAGAAGATGACACCAAATAACTTTACAGATCCGATCCAAGAGAAGATCTTTAAGTATCTGCCTGTTGTTTTCACACTCTTTTTTATCACATTTCCATCAGGACTTGTGCTCTACTGGTTTGTAAACAACCTCTTTTCTATCTCTCAACAGTATCTTGTAAATCAGCAGTTTAAAAACAAGAAGACAAGCGTTGTAGCCCAACAAGAGCCAAAGAGTGCGGAGAAAAAGTGATGCTAAAGATAGAATCCCCAACTTTAGAACAAGCATATAAAGACGCCACTAAGGCACTAGAGTGCTCTATTGTTGATCTGCACATTGAGGTTATTCAGACGCCAAAAAATGGACTCTTAGGGCTTTTTAGGAAAAATGCGATCATAGTGGTGGCAAAAAAAGAGGGCATAAAAGAGAGCACTCCTGCTCCAAGTATGGAAGCAAAAGAGATACTCTCTAGTGCAAAAGAGCCACAAGAGCAGGCTTTATCGCAAGGAAGAGTCTCACAAAAAGATAAGATCTTAAATGAGATAGAGAGTGAGATCAATAAGCTTTTTGCACCATTTTGTTTTGAGCTAGATAGGATCAAGGTTAGTTTTTATGATGATGAGACTATATTTTTGGGCTTTGATGGTAAAGATGCAGCACTTCTAATCGGCAAAGAGGGGTATAGGTATAAAGCCCTTTCATATATGCTCTTTAATTGGATCAACTCCAAGTATGGTTTGCAACTTCGTCTTGAGATCGCAGAGTTTTTGCAAAACCAAGAAGAGGCGATCTTTAGGTACTTAGAGACTCTTTATGATGTGATCGAAGAAGATGGAAGAGTTCAAACCAAAACGCTAGATGGAGTGCTGATCCAGATCGCACTAAAAGAGCTTAGAAGTCGCTATGCAGACAAATATGTCGCTATTAGAACCACAAGAGATGGACTAAAATATATAATGGTAAACGAGAACTACTCGCTTAATAGATAGGAGATAGTGTGAGCGAGACAATAGTCGCAATTGCCACAGCAAATGGTGTTGGCTCGATTGCGATAGTGCGTTTAAGTGGTGATGATGCACTAAATGTTGCAAAAAAACTTACAAAAGATATAGATCTGCCACCCAGATACGCAAAACTTAGCAAGATCTACTCTACAAGTGGTGAGTTTTTAGATGAGGCGATACTTATCTACTTTAAAGCCCCACACTCATTTAGCGGTGAGGATATAGTTGAGTTTCAGTGTCATGGTGGCTATATCGTAGCATCTTTAGTGCTAAAGGCTTGCATAGATGCGGGAGCTAGGCTTGCAGAGGCGGGTGAGTTTAGTAAGAGGGCGTTTTTAAATGGCAAGATAGATCTAAGCAGAGCCGAGGCGATTGCAGCTTTGATAGAAGCAAGGAGTAGTGATGCTCAAAGAGTTCTAGCAAGACAGCTCACAGGCGAGCTTAGCGACTTTGTAGATGCTTTGCGAGATGAGCTTGTCTTGCTTCTAGCTCACAGTGAGGTTGTTATCGACTATGCAGAGGAGGATCTACCTAGTGATCTTGTGCTAAGCATCGAGACAAAGCTTGCTCAAAGTGCTACAAAACTAGACTCCATAGTTAGATCTAGCCTTGCTAGAGAGGGGCTTATGCAGGGCTTTAAGGTTGCCATAGTCGGTAAGCCAAATGTTGGCAAAAGCTCACTTCTAAACCAGCTTCTAAATCGTCAAAGAGCCATAGTAAGCAGTGTAGCAGGAACTACAAGAGATACGCTAGAAGAGCAACTTCGCATAGGCTCTCATCTAGTTAGAATAGTCGATACTGCTGGGATCCGCGATGCAAGCGATGAGATCGAGACTATCGGTATAGAGCGAAGTTTAGAGTCCATAAAAGAGTGCGATATTGTCGTGGCTCTTTTTGACTCCTCAAGGATCTATGATGCTGAAGATGAAAAAGTACTAGAGCATATAGATGAGTTTGCAAAACAAAAAAGTGTCATATATGTCAAAAATAAGACAGATCTTCCGCCTTGTTTTGATGGTATGCTAGATTTTGATCTTGAGCTAAATAGCAAAAAAGATGCTTCAGCACTTGTAAAAAAACTAGAGAGCATAATGGATCTAAGTAATGACTCTGAGGAGATTATGCTTATCTCACAGCGACAGATCGAGTCGGTACAAAACTGCTCCTCACATCTACAAGATGCTATATTGCCCATAAGAGATGGCGAGCTTGAGATCTTCTCATACCATCTACTAGAGGCGATAAAAGCACTCACTTCTATAACAAAAGGTTATGATAACGAAGAGATGTTAGATAAGATGTTTGGAAGTTTTTGCTTAGGTAAGTAGATAGTAGATGAAGATAGCCTCAATCGATCTGGGACTAAAACGCATCGGTGTTGCGATCTCGCTTCATAGCGGTATAGTTACTCCACTTCAAGCCATAATCCGCAAAAATCGTGACCAAGCCGCACGAGATCTTAAGGCTTTGCTAGATGAGTGGGGCATAGAGGCTTTGGTGGTTGGTCTGCCACTAGGTGGAAGCAGTGAAGATGAGATGCGTCGAAGAGTTGCTCACTTTTTAACTCTGCTTGATTTTGATGGAGAAGTTTTTTATCAAGATGAAGCTTTTAGCTCAGCAGAAGCAAGTGAGCTTATGCGAGGCGAGATGAAGCAGGTGCGAGATGGTCGCCTTGACTCCATCTCAGCTATGATAATACTTGAGCGATTTTTAGCTAAAAGCTAGAGAGCTTTAAAAAATTGTGCTGCTTGAAGCTCATCTTGTTCTAAAAAGTTAGCTTCAAACTCATCAGCTTCCTCTAAAAGCTCCTTGACTTTTCTTTGGGCAAACTCATACATCTTATTTTTGCCATCATATAGATCATAAACAAACCCAAGCCCGCTAAACTGGTATGGCTCCTCTTGCTCTATGCAAAGTAGTATGCCATCGCACCTGCTCTCTAGCACCTCTGCAAGCTCTCTATAAGTTATATTAAACTCCGTAGCGTGCCATCCGATCTCCTCCATATCTGCGGTGATAAAGTGATCAATCCCATCAGCAGAGCTATCATCATAGGTAGCACTATCTCTATTTAGCTCAAGTATGCCTCTCCACGCTCCACCTGCGTTGATGCTAATGGTCTCTGGCGACTCCTCTATTTTGTAGCTGTTGTCAAATAGATCTTTTATAGTTATGCTTTTGCTTCCTACGCCTTTGTAGATAAGAATAGTGCCTTTTTTGATGGGTGAGCTAACCTCTCCATCTATATCTATACCAAACTCTTTACCACTATTTTTTGCCTCATTTAGTGCTACTCTATCTGCTCTTATACTCTCTACAAAGAGGTTAAATTTTTTCATTACAACTCCATATTTTTGGCATATTATAGAAGTTTTTGCTTTATTTTAGTATAATGCCCAAAATTTAACTTAGGAAATCAGATGGCATTAAATGTTTACTACGATAATGATTGTGATCTTAGTATCATCAAGAGTAAAAAGGTTGCGATGATAGGCTTTGGTTCACAAGGTCACGCTCACGCAGAAAACTTAAGAGATAGCGGCGTTGAGGTCGTAGTAGGTCTTAAAAAAGGTGGCTCAAGCTGGGCAAAAGCTGAAGCAAAGGGCTTTAGAGTTCTAAGTGTAGCTGAGGCTTCAAAAGAGGCAGATGTGGTTATGATCCTGCTTCCAGATGAGAGCCAAGCTGAGATCTACAAAAATGAGATCGAGCCAAACCTAAAAGAGGGTGCAACTATCGCATTTGGACACGGTTTTAACATTCACTACGGCAGAGTAAATCCAAGATCTGACATAAATGTCACTATGATCGCTCCAAAAGCCCCTGGGCACACTGTTAGAAGTGAGTTTGTAAAAGGTGGCGGGATCCCAGATCTAATAGCTGTTGGACAAAATCCAAGCGGTAAAACAAAAGAGCTAGCACTCTCATACGCAAGTGCAATCGGTGGTGGGCGAACAGGTATCATCGAGACAACATTCAAAGATGAGACCGAGACGGATCTTTTTGGTGAGCAAGCAGTACTTTGTGGCGGTGCAACTGCACTTGTTCAAGCTGGCTTTGAGACGCTTGTAGAGGCGGGTTACCCTGAAGAGATGGCATACTTTGAGTGTCTGCATGAGCTAAAGCTTATAGTTGATCTTATGTTTGAGGGCGGGATCGCTGATATGCGTTACTCTATCTCAAACACTGCTGAGTATGGTGACTATGTAAGCGGACCAAGAGTTATCAATGATGAGAGCAAAAAGGCTATGAGAGCGATCTTAAAAGAGATCCAAAATGGTACTTTTGCAAAAGATTTTATCCTTGAGGGTCAGTCAGGTTATCCTAGAATGAACGCTGAGAGAGCAAACTCAAGAGCTTCACGCATAGAGCAAACAGGTGAGCGGCTAAGAGCTATGATGCCATGGATCGCTAAAAATAAGATAGTCGATACGGCTAAAAACTAAATCTATCTAGGCATTAAAAATGCCAAGATAGTTGCAGTTGCTGCAACATTTAGAGACTCCACGCCTCGTTTCATCGGTATGGAGATCTCACTATTTGTAAGTTTAGAGATATCACTACTTACACCATCACTCTCATTTCCAAGTATAAAAACCATCTTTTTGCTACTTTTTATATCAAAAATGCTCTCTTTTGCATGTGAGCTTAACGAGTAGATCAAAGCATCATCTATGAGTGGCAGGATCTCTGCTAGAGTCTCACAGTGGTAGATCGGGATCTTAAATAGCGTCCCAGCACTCGCTTTTATAACAAGCGGGGAGATTTTGGCACTATTTTTTCTAGGAAGCACTATACCATCGATATTGCCAGCAGCACAAGATCTAACTATCATACCAAGGTTTTGAGGGTTTTGGATACCATCGAGTGCAACAAGCCTAAAGCTAGTAAGATCTAAGATCTTCTTTGCACTTAGATATGTTTGCGATTTTATATCAATCGCCACGCCTTGATCTTGCGAGCTATTTTTACTTATGCGACTAAGCTCCATTTTGGTGTGATAGAGCGTCTCAATAGATCTTTGATCAGCAAGTGAGAGTATCTCCTTTATGACGCCATCAGTTTTGTTGCTACTGCTTAGATGAAGCCTATATATATCTATGTTTTTATCTTGAAGCAACTCAAGCACAACATTTCTGCCATAGAGGGTTAAAATGTCACTGAAGAACTCTTTTTTGCTACTATATGTGGTTAAGCTACCCAATTTAGAACACCTTTTAAAAATAATGTGCAAATATAGCATAAAAACTCTTGACATTAAATAATAATTTGTCTATAATTCTGGCTCAAATTCGATGCCGACATAGCTCAGTTGGCTAGAGCAGCTGATTTGTAATCAGCAGGCCCGGGGTTCAAATCCTCGTGTCGGCACCATTGAATTTTGAATGTTAGAAACAGTGTTAGACCAGAAATTAGGTGAGTTAGTCAAGTGGCCAACGACGGCAGACTGTAAATCTGCTCCCTATGGGTTCGGTGGTTCAAATCCACCACTCACCACCACGATAGTGAGAGTGCGGGCGTAGCTCAGTTGGCTAGAGCGTCAGCCTTCCAAGCTGAGGGTCGAGGGTTCGAGTCCCTTCACCCGCTCCACTACAAAACTGGGAGCTGAAGTATAGATTCAACCACTTACTCTATTTTAGATCTAAGTCTATGCTACACAAACTAATCACTGAAAAAAAGAATTATTCAATTATTGCTTATCTGCTCTCGTAGCTCAGGGGTAGAGCACTTCCTTGGTAAGGAAGAGGTCGGCGGTTCAATCCCGCTCGTGAGCTCCATGAAAAAATGGAGAACTCTTAAGCAATAATTGAATAATTTTTGGGTAAAATTCCATTTTTGTTCACAAAATTAAGTCAGAGGAGACAATAGCACTATGGCAAAAGAAAAATTTGTGCGCTCTAAGCCGCACGTAAACATTGGTACAATTGGTCACGTTGACCACGGTAAGACTACTACAACTGCGGCTATTTCAGCAGTTTTGTCTTTAAAAGGCGGCGGGGAGATGAAAGACTATGATCAGATCGACAACGCTCCAGAGGAGAGAGAAAGAGGTATAACAATCGCTACTTCTCACATTGAGTATGAGACTGAAAACAGACACTATGCTCACGTAGACTGTCCAGGTCACGCCGACTATGTTAAAAACATGATTACTGGTGCGGCACAAATGGATGGTGCTATTCTAGTTGTTTCAGCAGCTGATGGTCCGATGCCACAAACTAGAGAGCACATACTGCTTTCAAAACAAGTTGGTGTTCCTTTCATCGTTGTTTTCATGAACAAAGAAGATATGGTTGATGATGTTGAGCTTCTTGAGCTTGTTGAAATGGAGATTCGTGAGCTACTAAGTAGCTATGATTTCCCAGGTGATGATACTCCAATCATTGCTGGTTCGGCACTAAGAGCACTAGAAGAGGCTAAAGCTGGTTCTATCGGTGCATGGGGTGAGAAAATCCTAAAACTTATGGACGCAGTTGATTCTTATATTCCAGAGCCAACTCGTGAGACAGATAAAGATTTCCTAATGCCAGTTGAAGATGTTTTCTCAATCTCTGGTCGTGGTACTGTTGTAACAGGAAGAATTGAGCGTGGTCTTGTTAAGATAGGTGAAACTATCGAGATCGTAGGTATCCGTGATACTCAAACAACTACTGTAACAGGTATCGAGATGTTCCGTAAAGAGATGGATCAAGGTCAAGCAGGTGATAACTGTGGACTACTTCTAAGAGGTATCGGTAAAGATGATGTTGAGAGAGGTCAAGTTCTTTGTAAACCAAAGTCAATCACTCCACACACTAAATTTACTGCTGAGATCTATGTTCTAAGCAAAGAAGAGGGTGGAAGACATACACCATTCTTCTCAAATTATAGACCACAGTTCTATGTAAGAACAACAGATGTTACTGGTGCTATTACTCTACCTGAGGGTGTTGAGATGGTTATGCCAGGGGACAATGTAAGCATTACAGTTGAGCTAATTCACCCAATCGCAATGGAAAAAGGTACTAAGTTTGCTATCCGTGAGGGTGGTAGAACTGTTGGTGCTGGAGTTGTTGCAGATATTATTGCATAATAGCTTACGAGCTTTATGCAACATAAAGGTTTACTATGAGAGAAGCGATACATCTAGGTTGTGAGAAGTGCACAAGACGCAACTACCACACAACTAGAAATAAAAAAACTCACACTGAGAAGTTCTCAGCTAAGAAGTTTTGTAAGTTTTGTAAAGAGCACACTCTTCATAAAGAGATGAAGCTCTAGTTAGCTAAGTGGCTTTTGCCACTAGCTTTTTAGGTGTGTAGCTCCAACGGTTAGAGCACCGGATTCCAAATCCGGGTGATGGGAGTTCGAATCTCTCCACGCCTGCCACCACTACTTTTAAATAAAACTTATTGGTTTTATTTAAAAGTAATGTTATAGAGGAAATAGATGAAGCTAAGTACATACATTAATAGTGCAAGATTAGAGTTAAGTAAAGTAATATTTCCAACCAAAAATCAAGTCAAGCAAGCCTATATTTCAGTAGTAATAGTTGTCGCTTTTATTACAGCATTTTTGGCACTTGTGGATTTTACTATGTCATCTATAATGTCACTAATTTTAAGCTAGGAGTATTATATGCAAGAAAATAGTACAAATCACAAGTGGTACTCCATACAAACTTATGGTAGTGAAAAAACTGTTAAGCAGACTATACTAAACCTTATCGAAGAGTACTCTCTTCAAGACGCTATTACTGAAGTGATCGTTCCAACAGAAGATGTCATAGAGGTAAAAGAGGGTAAGAAGAAGATCTCTGAGAGAAGTCTATACTCTGGCTATGTTTTTGCAAAGATAGATCTAACTAAAGAGATCCAGCACATGATCCAGAGGATCCCAAAGGTAAGCGGTTTTGTTGGTGAAGCAAATATACCAACACCACTTAGCGATCATGATATCAACATTATCTTAGATAAGGTGACAAATAGAGCAGCTCCAAAACCTAAGATCTTCTTTGATCGAGGTGAGACTGTTAGAATCATAGATGGTCCGTTTGCAAACTTTACGGCAACTGTTGATGAGTATGATCTAGCTCATGGTATGCTAAAACTAAATGTCTCAATCTTTGGTAGAGGTACTCCTGTGGATATCTCATACACTCAAGTTGAAAAAGTAATTTAATCTTATAAAGGAATAGAAAAATGGCAAAGAAAATTGCAGGTTATATTAAGCTTCAAATAGAAGCTGGTAAAGCTACACCAGCTCCTCCAGTTGGTCCAGCTTTAGGTCAAAGAGGTGTAAACATTATGGAGTTTACTAAAGCTTTTAATGAAAAAACAAAAGATAAAATGGGCTTTAAAGTTCCAACTATCATAACTGTTTACTCAGACAAAAGTTTTACTTTTATCACAAAACAACCGCCTGCAACAGCTCTTCTGCTTCAAGCAGCAGGACTAAAAGGTGGAAGTGGTAACCCTCTAAAACAAAAAGTGGGCAAGATAACCAAAGCTCAACTTATGGAAGTTGTAAACAAAAAGATTGAAGATATGAATACAACTGATGCTGAAGCAGCTGCAAAGACCATAGCTGGATCGGCTAGATCTATGGGTATTGAGATTACAGAGTAAAAGAGCAATCATCGACCACAATGATTTTAAATAGTGTGGCAGAATTTTAGGAGAATTTGAATGAGTAAAAGATATAAACAATTGAGTCAAAAAGTAGATGCGACAAAAGCTTACCAACTAGAAGAGGCTTCAACGCTTCTAAAAGATCTAGTGAGTGCAAAGTTTGATGAGACAGTAGAGATCGCAATGAATCTAAATGTCGATCCACGCCACGCAGATCAGATGATAAGAGGTGCTCTTGTACTTCCACACGGAACTGGTAAGACTGTAAGAGTTGCAGTTTTTGCTAAGGGTCCAAAAGCAGATGAGGCAAAAGCTGCTGGTGCAGATATAGTTGGAACAGATGATCTAGTAGCACAGATCAAAGAGGGAGTTTTCAACTTTGATGTTGTTGTTGCTGCACCTGATTGTATGGGTCTAGTTGGTCAGATCGGTAGAATTCTTGGGCCAAAAGGCATGATGCCAAACCCAAAAACTGGTACTGTTACACCTGATGTTACAACAGCTATCAATAACCTAAAGGGTGGTCAAGTAAACTTTAGAGTAGATAAAAAGGGTAATATCCACGCAGGTATCGGTAAAGCTAGCTTTGATACAGATAAGATCAAAGAGAACGCAGAGGCTTTCATAAAAGCTATCAATAGAGCAAAGCCTTCAACTGCAAAAGGTAGATATATCAAAAATGCTGCACTTAGTCTTACTATGTCGCCAGCTCTTAAGCTAGATATTATGCAACTAGCAGAGATAAAATAGGCTTTTTGCCTATTTTGTAGTGATTTGTAGTGATTTGTAGTGTTTTATAACTAAAACATAAACAAGTTACTACTTGTGGTAACTGCATTTTATGGACTAAAGATAATAGGTGCTTTATGCTTAATTACCTGTTTGAAGTATTGTCTGGAAAGGAGAAAGTTCTATGACAAGAACACAAAAAGCTGAGATTATAGATACTCTAACTAGTGAGTTTAAAGATGCTAATGCCATCGTCTTTTGTGACTACAAAGGCCTTAGTGTAAATGAGCTAGAGAAGCTTAGAAATGCAGCAAGACTAAAAGAGGCAAAAGTTCAAGTTGTGAAAAACACGCTTGCAATGATCGCTCTTAAAAATGCTGAGTTGAGTGGTGTTGATCTAAAAGACACAAACATTTTAGTTTGGGGTGAAGATCCAATCGCTACTTCAAAAGTTGTATCGGATTTTGCAAAAGATAGTGAAAAGTTTGCTATCAAAAGTGCATATATTGATCGTGAAGCATCTGATGCTGCTAAAGTTAGTGCATTTGCTGCACTTCCAGGCCGTGAAGAGCTTCTTGGTATGCTTGCATCTGTTTGGATGGGACCAGTTCGTAACTTTACAATCGGTCTTGACGCACTTAGAAGAAAAAAAGAGGAAGCTTAATCGCTTCACAAAACCATAAAAATATTGCAGGAGAATAAAATGGCAATCACTAAAGAAGATGTTTTAGAGTTTATCTCAGGTCTATCAGTACTTGAGCTTTCAGAGCTTGTAAAAGAGTTTGAAGAGAAGTTTGGCGTTTCTGCTCAACCAGTTGCAGTAGCTGGTGCAGCAGTTGCAGCAGTTGCAGCTGAAGAGCAAACAGAGTTCAATGTTATCATCACTGATGCAGGGGACAAAAAGATCAATGTTATTAAAGTTGTAAGAGCACTTACTGGTCTAGGACTAAAAGAGGCTAAAGATGCAACTGAAAATGTACCTTCAACTATCAAAGAGGGTGTAGATAAAGAGACAGCAGAAGCAGCTAAAAAAGAGCTAGAAGAAGCTGGGGCAAAAGTAGAAATCAAATAATCTACCATAGATATAGAAGAGGGCTATCCTTTTCTATATTTTTTAAGACACTTTTATAAGTTGAGAAGCTCATTTTAAAAAAGTGTCTTTGTTCATTATAGGCACTGTAACAAAAGGGACGCCTTTTGTATTATAGCTCAAAATGTTTTGAGCCTCTATATTAACTCATCGAGGTAGATTATGCTAAATACTTTATTTTCTGGAAACCGCCTTCGTGTTGACTACTCAAAAACCCCTCAGCAGATAGAAGTACCAAACCTTTTACAGCTACAACAAAGTTCATTTGATAAGTTTTTAATGCTTGATGCACAGGATAGATCCGCTAGTGGTGTTGAGAGTGTTTTTAGTTCTGTTTTTCCTATTCATGATGTACAAAATAGGCTAACTTTAGAGTACTTGGGTAGTGAAACTCTCAAGCCAAAGTACACTGTTAGAGAGTGTATGGAGAGAGGGCTTACCTATGCGGTATCGCTCAAGATCAAGATTAGACTTGTACTTTGGGATCGTGATGAGAACACTAAAGAGAAGCTTGGTGTAAAAGATATCAAGGAGCAGACTGTTTTTGTTAGAGATATCCCGCTAATGACAGATCGCACAAGCTTTATCATCAATGGTGTTGAGAGAGTTGTAGTAAATCAACTTCACCGCTCTCCAGGGGTAATCTTCAAAGAAGAGGAGTCCACAACAGCAGGTAGTAAGCTTATCTATACAGGGCAGATCATACCAGATCGTGGCTCGTGGCTATATTTTGAGTATGATCCAAAAGATATACTCTATATGAGAATCAATAAGCGAAGAAAAGTTCCAGTAACTATTATGTTTAGAGCACTTGGCTACTCTAAGCAAGATGTATTGAAGCTATTTTACCCTATTCAGCACATCAAGATAGAAGAGAACCGTTTTGTTATGAGCTTCAACCCTGAGGATTATGCATCAAGACTTATCTATGATCTAGTTGATGCTAAAAACTCTGAAGTGATCTTAGCAGCTGGCAAGAGACTCTCAGCTAAAAAAGCTCAAAAACTTATAGAAGATGGGCTAAAAGAGGTTGAGTATCCACTTGATATCTTACTTGATAGATACTTTGCTAGACCGATCATAGATCCACAAACTGGCGAAGTGCTTTTTGATGCGATGAGCAGAGTTGATGAGATAAAACTCAAAAAGCTCGCAGAAGCTGGTATAAATGAGTTTTTTATTGCAAATGACCTTGCTGATGGTGTTGATACTTCGATCATCAACGCATTTAACGCTGATGCAGACTCACTAAAGCTTCTTCGTCAAACTGAAGAGATCGAAGATGAGAATGATCTTGCTGCGATTCGTATCTATAAGGTTATGCGTCCAGGTGAGCCTGTGACAAAAGATGCAGCAAAACTATTTGTAAATCAGCTATTTTTCGACCCAGAGAGATATGATCTAACTCGTGTTGGTCGTATGAAGATGAACCATAAACTAGATCTAAATATCCCAGAGTATGTGACGGTTCTAACTCACGAAGATATCATCGAGTCTGTAAAATATGTGATCAAAGTTAAAAATGGTCAAGGTCATATAGATGATCGTGATCACTTAGGAAATCGTCGTATCAGATCTATTGGTGAGCTACTTGGAAATGAGCTTCACAATGGTCTAGTAAAGATGCAAAAAGCGATCCGTGATAAGCTCTCAACCATAAGTGGGCCACTAAATGAGCTAATGCCACATGATCTTATAAACTCAAAGATGATCACATCTACTATAATGGAGTTTTTTGCGAGTGGACAACTCTCGCAGTTTATGGATCAGACAAACCCACTCTCAGAGATCACTCACAAAAGACGCCTCTCAGCTCTTGGCGAGGGTGGACTTGTAAAAGAGAGAGCGGGCTTTGAGGTGCGAGATGTTCACCCAACTCACTATGGTAGGATCTGTCCGATCGAGACTCCTGAGGGGCAAAATATCGGTCTGATCAACACTCTTGCAACTTACTCTATGGTAAATGAGCACGGTTTTATCGAAGCACCATACAAGGTGATGAGAGATGGCAAGATCACAGATGAGATAGTCTATCTAACCGCTACTCAAGAAGAGGGCAAAAAGATAGCTGCTGCTTCAAATAGACTTGATAGTAATGGTCAGTTTGCAGATAAGATAGTAGTTACTAGAATGGACGGTGAGATAATCCACAGACCTATTGAGGAGTGTGAGTATGCAGATCTATCATCTCATATGGTGGTTGGTGTTGCGGCGAGTTTGGTTCCATTTTTGGAGCATAATGACGCAAACCGTGCACTTATGGGATCAAACATGCAGCGTCAAGCTGTACCACTCCTAAAACCACAAGCTCCAATGGTTGGAACAGGTGTAGAGAAGCTTGTTGCTCGTGACTCGTGGGAGTGTATCAAAGCAAAAAGAGCAGGTATTGTAGAAAAAGTTGATGCTCGCTACATCTACATACTTGGCAATGAAGATGGTAATGTCTATATAGACTACTACTCACTGCAAAAAAACCTTAGAACAAACCAAAACACCTCATTTACTCAAAAACCAACTGTAAAGATTGGGCAAAGAGTTGAAGCGGGTGAGATCATCGCAGATGGTCCAAATATGGACAGAGGTGAGCTTGCACTTGGGATCAACGCTCTTGTTGCGTTTATGCCGTGGAATGGTTATAACTTTGAAGATGCGATCGTAATCTCTGAAAAAATGATCCGAGAAGATGCTTTTACTTCGGTTCATATCTATGAAAAAGAGCTTGAGGCTAGAGAGCTTAAGCATGGCGTAGAGGAGATCACAAGAGATATTCCAAATGTTAGAGATGAAGATCTAGCTCACCTTGATGAGAGTGGGATCGTAAAAGTTGGTACAAATGTAAAAGGTGGAATGATCCTTGTGGGTAAAGTTTCACCAAAAGGTGAGGTAAAGCCTACACCTGAGGAGAGACTACTTCGTGCTATATTTGGTGAAAAAGCAGGACATGTGATCAACAAGTCACTCTACTGCCCACCAAGCACAGAGGGTGTTGTAGTAGATGTAAAAGTCTTTACCAAAAAGGGCTATGACAAAGATGCAAGAGCCTTAGAGATCGAAAAAGAGGAGCGTGACTATCTAGAGCGTGAGCACTACGATAGACTTCTGATGATCGACAAAGAGGAGCTACTAAGAGTGACTCAGCTACTCTCAGATGCTGTACTTGAAAATGATGTAAAAGTTGGCAAAAAAGAGTACAAAGCGGGTGAGAAGATCCCTAAAAAAGATCTAGCAGATATGAACCGTTTTGCTATGAATAGTGTCATAAAAGCTTTTGGTGATGCACTGCAATCAGAGTACAACAAAACTAAAAACTACTTCCAAAAAGAGAAGCGAGCTTTTAGAGATGAGCATGAAGAGAAGCTTAGCATACTTGAAAAAGATGATATTTTACCAAATGGCGTTATCAAATATGTAAAAGTCTACATTGCCACCAAGCGAGATCTAAGAGTTGGTGATAAGATGGCGGGGCGACACGGAAACAAAGGTATCGTCTCAACTATCATACCTGAGGTGGATATGCCATACTTAGAAGATGGTAGAGTGGTAGATATCTGTCTAAACCCACTAGGTGTACCATCTCGTATGAATATCGGTCAGATTCTTGAGATGCACTTAGGTATGGCAGGTAAGGAGATTGGTAATCAGATCCAAGCTGAGTTTGATAGTAAAAAAGCGGACTTTATTAGCAGTATTAGAGCTAAAATGGTAGAGGTTGCAGATACTGCAAAACTACTTGATGCTAAGAAGATACTACAAAAACTTAGTGATGATGAGCTAGTTGGATATGCTAGAGATTGGGCGAGAGGCGTTAAGTTTGCATCTCCTATATTTGAGGGTGTTGATGCAGATGAGTTTGCTAAACTCTTTGAGCTTGCAAAGATGTCAAGTGATGGCAAAAGCGTGCTTTATGATGGTAAAACAGGCGAGAGAGTCAAAGAGAGGGTAAATGTTGGCTATATGTATATGCTAAAACTTCACCACCTTGTTGATGAGAAGATCCACGCTAGAAGCACAGGACCATACTCACTAGTAACGCAACAACCAGTTGGTGGTAAGGCACTATTTGGTGGTCAGAGATTTGGTGAGATGGAGGTCTGGGCACTAGAGGCTTATGGGGCTAGTGCTGTGCTAAATGAGATGCTAACTATCAAGTCAGATGATGTTGATGGGCGTGTTAGAGCATATAAAGCACTTACAAAAGGTGAGCTGATCCCAGAGTCAGGTATCCCTGAGACACTTTTTGTACTTACAAAAGAGTTGCAATCTCTTGCACTAGATGTAGAAATATATGATGAGGTAGAAGAAGATGAGTAGATTAGTACCTGTTGAGGTCACAGAAGAGAGCAGACCAAAAGATATAAAGCAGTTGCAGTTTCGACTTGCTGCACCTGATCGAATACTCTCATGGAGCTATGGTGAAGTCAAAAAACCAGAAACTATCAATTATAGAACACTAAAACCTGAGCGAGATGGACTTTTTTGTGCAAAGATCTTTGGACCTGTACGGGATTATGAGTGTCTTTGTGGCAAGTACAAAAAGATGCGATACAAGGGTGTTGTGTGCGAGAAGTGTGGAGTTGAAGTAACTAGTACAAAAGTGCGAAGAACTCGTATGGGTCACATAGATCTAGTTACTCCCGTAGCTCACATCTGGTATGTAAGCTCACTACCTTCTCGCATTGGAACACTTCTTGGCATCAAGATGAAAGATCTTGAGCGAGTACTCTACTATGAGGCATATATAGTAGAAGATGGAGCTGGGGCGTACTATGATGCTGAGGCAAAAACACCAGTTGCAAAGTATGACATACTAAACGAAGAGCAGTATAGAACACTTGCTCAACGCTTTAGCATAGATGGTTTTAAGGCTCGTATGGGTGGTGAAGTTGTTCGTGATTTGCTAGAAGATCTAGATCTTGTGGATCTTTTCAACTCACTAAAAGAGGAGCTTGAAAACACTAAAAGTGAAGCAAAAAGAAAGACTATCGCAAAGAGACTAAAAGTTATTGAGTCGTTTCTAAACTCTGGAAACAACCCAGCGTGGATGATGCTAACAGTTCTTCCTGTGCTTCCACCAGATCTAAGACCACTTGTTAGTCTTGATGGCGGTAAGTTTGCAGTCTCAGATGTCAATGATCTATATAGAAGAGTGATCAACCGAAACCAGAGACTTAAACGACTTGTGGAGCTTGAAGCACCAGAGATTATCGTGCGAAATGAGAAGCGAATGCTTCAAGAAGCAGTCGATGCACTCTTTGATAATGGTAGAAGAGCAAACGCGGTTAAGGGTGCAAACAAACGCCCACTTAAGTCACTCTCAGAGATTATCAAGGGTAAACAGGGGCGATTTCGTCAAAACCTCCTTGGAAAAAGGGTGGACTTCTCAGGAAGAAGTGTTATCGTTGTTGGGCCAAACCTTGCGATGGACGAGTGTGGTCTACCTAAACAGATGGCGTTGGAGCTATTTAAGCCACACCTCATAGCAAAGCTAGAGGAGAAGGGTTACGCGACAACAGTTAAAAACGCTAAAAAGATGATCGAAGATCAGACAAATGAGGTTTGGGAGAGTTTAGCTGAGATAGTTGATGGCTACCCAGTGCTACTAAACCGTGCACCAACGCTTCACAAACTCTCGATCCAAGCGTTTCACCCACGACTCATTGATGGTAAGGCGATACAGCTTCACCCGCTTGTTTGTGCGGCATTTAACGCGGACTTTGACGGCGACCAAATGGCGGTGCATGTGCCACTAAGTACAGCTGCTATTGCAGAGGCGAAGATACTGATGATGGCATCGATGAACATCTTGCTTCCAGCTTCTGGCAAGGCGATCGCAACTCCTTCGCAAGATATGGTTCTAGGGATCTACTATATAACGCTAGAGAAAAATGGCGTTAAGGGATCAAACAAGCTCTTTGCAAATGTTGATGAAGTTCGTATAGCCATGGAGCATGGAGATCTTGACTTGCACGCTAAGATCAGAACTAGAGAAGATGGACGCATTATCCAAACAACAGCTGGTAGGCTTATATTTAAGTCGATACTGCCTGAGTTTGTACCCATAGATCTTTGGAACAGAGTTATGAAGAAAAAAGCGATCGGCGAGATCGTGGACTATGTTCAAAAGCATGGTGGACTAAGTGTCAGTGCGGGCTTTTTGGATAGGCTAAAAGATCTAGGGTTTAGGTATGCAACAGAAGCTGGGATCTCCATCTCAGTTGATGATATAAGAACACCACCATCAAAAGATGCTAAGATAGCTGAGTCTAAAAATAGAGTCTTTGAGATCCAAAAACAGTTTGAAGCGGGACTCTTAACTGAGCAAGAACGCTACAACAAGATCATCGATGTTTGGACAGATACCAACAACACTCTAGCTTCGCAAATGATGGAGCTAGTTCAAAGCGATAAAGAGGGCTTTAACTCTATATTTATGATGGCGGACTCTGGGGCTAGAGGTAGTGCAGCACAGATTAGACAGCTAGCTGGTATGCGTGGACTTATGGCTAAGCCAAGTGGTGAGATTATTGAGACTCCAATCGTCTCAAACTTCAAAGAGGGACTAAATGTTATAGAGTACTTCATCTCAACTCACGGTGCTAGAAAAGGTCTTGCTGATACCGCTTTGAAGACTGCAAACGCGGGTTATCTAACTAGAAAACTTGTAGATGTGGCACAAAATGTTAAGATCGTTGAGCATGATTGTCACACTCACGAGGGGATTGAGATCTCAGATATTTCTGATCACAATACACTCATAGAGTCCCTTGAAGATAGGCTAAATGGACGCGTACTTGCTGATGATGTAATAGATCCAATCAGCAATGAAATCCTCTACTCAGAGGGAACTCTCATAGATGAGGTGAGTGCAAAAGCGATCGCTGATGCGGGGATCAAGAGTGCTTATATAAGAACTCCTACAACTTGTAAGAGTGAAAATGGGATCTGTGCACTTTGCTACGGCGTAAACCTTGCAACAGGCAAGATAGTTAAGCGAGGTGAGGCAGTTGGGATTATCGCTGCTCAGTCCATCGGTGAGCCTGGAACACAGCTAACTCTTAGAACATTCCATGTGGGTGGAACAGCTAGCTCATCAGCTCAAGAGAGACAGATCGTTGTGCAGAAAAAGGGTTACATCAGATACTATAACCTAAAAACTTACCAATCAAAAGAGGGTAAAAATATAGTAGCAAACCGCCGAAACGCGGCAGTACTTCTTGTGGAGTCAAAGATCAAAGCTCCATTTGATGGTAAGATCGGGATCCAAACTATCCACGATGAGGTGATTGTAAGTGTTAGTGCTGGCGAGCAGGTGGTTAGATACTCACTTAGAAAAAATGAGCTAGCTAAACCAAATGAGCTTGCGGGTATCGCGGGTCAGATCGAGGGTAAATACTATCTTCCTTATGAAGATGGATCTAGTGTAAAAGAGGACGAGGCGATCGTTGAAACCATTAGAGATGGTTGGAATGTCCCAAGTCAGATCCCTTATGCTTCAGAGGTTTTACTACCAGATGGTGCACCTGTAACACAAAAGATAGTCGCAAAAGAGAAGGGAGTTGTGAAGTACTTCCTACTAAAAGCGGACTATCTTGAGAGAGTTGAGGGGCTTGAAGTTGGCTATGAGGTAAAAGAGAAGGGGCTTTTTGCGGTTGTGATCGATGAAAACAATCGTGAAGCAGTTCGTCACTATGTAGCTAGAGGATCTGTTATAGTTACAGCTGATGATAGTGAGGTTATACCAACAACAACTTTGGCTAAGCCAAAAAGCGATGAAACAGTGATCGTAGCTGAGTGGGATCCATACTCAAACCCAGTTATATCGGAGAAAAATGGTACTATCAAGTTTGAAGATATCATCATCGGTATAACAGCAAACGAGCAGTTTGACGAGCTAACGGGCAAAACTAGACTTATGATAAGCGATCACATCACAAGTGATCACAAGCCTAGCATACTTCTTGCAACTGAGAGTGGTGAGCTGATCCGCTATCAGATGCAACCAAAAACATCTATCTATGTGGAAGATGGTGCGACTGTTAGAGTAGCTGATGTTATAGCAAAAACTCCAAAAGCACTCCAAAAGTCAAGTGACATCACGGGTGGTCTTCCAAGAGTTAGTGAGCTATTTGAGGGTAGAAGACCAAAATCTACTGCGACAATCTCTGAGATCGATGGTATCGTCTCATTTGGAAAACCACTTCGTGGTAAAGTTCGCATCATAGTTGCGTCCGATACAGGCGTGATCAAAGAGTACTTTGTAGAAAAAGATCACTCTGCGATAGTAAATAGTGGTGACTTTGTCCACGCTGGAGAGAAGCTAACAACTGGATCTATCTCTTCGCATGAGTTGCTACGCATTATGGGGGTTAAGAGTCTATACAACTACCTCATTAGCGAAGTTCAACAGGTTTATAGATCTCAAGGGGTAAATATAGCCGATAAGCATATAGAGGTTATCTTTACACAGATGCTAAGACAGGTAAAAATCCTAAAATCTGGCGATACTAAGTTTATAGAGGGCGATCTTGTTAGTAAAAATAAGTTTGCTCAAGAGAATGAGAAGATCAAGAGCCTAGGCGGAAGACCAGCTATTGCTGAGCCATATCTAGTTGGTATCACAAGAGCGGCGGTTAGTGCAGATAGTATCATCTCCGCGGCGTCATTCCAAGATACCACAAAGGTTCTAACAGAAGCTGCAGTTAGTGCTAAGATAGATGATCTAAATGATCTAAAAGAGAATGTTATCATCGGTAGAACTATACCTGTTGGTACAGGGATCTACAAAGATCAAAAAGTTATACTTCAGGATCGAAAGTAGTTTTTCTACTTTTGATCACCCCAAATTTCACAAATCCCACAAAAATAATTAAGCATTTCTTAAAATAAGCTATCTTTAATAGCATTTGAGATAAAATTACGCGTTTTTAACTCTCTTTGAAAAAGAGTTAATTCTACTGGAAAATTTACAAAAGGAAACGAATGCCTACAATCAATCAGTTGATTAGAAAAGAGCGTAAAAAAGCGATCAAGAAATCAAAATCGCCAGCTCTTGAGTCATGTCCACAGCGTCGTGGAGTATGTACCCGTGTATATACTACTACACCAAAAAAGCCTAACTCGGCACTTAGAAAAGTTGCAAAAGTTAGACTTACAACAGGCTTTGAGGTTATCTCATACATCATGGGTGAGGGTCACAACCTTCAAGAACACTCGATAGTTCTAGTTCGTGGTGGTCGTATAAAAGACTTACCAGGGGTTAAATACCACATCGTTCGTGGTGCACTAGATACCGCAGGTGTTAAAGATAGAAAAGTTTCTCGCTCTAAGTATGGTACTAAAAAAGAGAAACCTAAAAAGTAGTTGATTTGACAGGATCCTTAGGGATTTTGAGTAAATTATAAAATTGAAGAAGGAAATAAAATGAGAAGAAGAAAAGCTCCAGTCCGTGAGATTATGCCAGACCCTATTTATGGCAGTAAATTGCTTACAAAGTTCATCAACAAAGTAATGTATGATGGTAAAAAAAGTATCGCAGAGAAGATTATGTATAGTGCACTAGATATCATCAGCTCACGCGGTGAGAAATCTGGGATCGATACATTTAATGAAGCGATCGAGAAGGTAAAACCTATCATAGAAGTTAGAAGCCGTCGTGTCGGTGGGGCTACTTATCAAGTTCCAGTAGAAGTAAGACCTGTAAGACAGCTCTCTCTTGCAAACAGATGGCTAATCGATGCTGCAAGAAAGAGAAATGAGAGAACAATGGCTGAGCGACTTGCAAATGAGCTAATGGACGCTGCAAGTGACAAGGGTGCCGCTTTTAAGAAAAAAGAGGATGTTTACAGAATGGCTGAAGCGAACAAAGCGTTTGCTCACTATCGCTGGTAATTAGGAAGCAATATGGCAAGATCACATAAACTAGAAGATGTAAGAAACATAGGGATCGCAGCTCATATCGACGCTGGAAAAACTACAACATCAGAGAGAATTTTGTTCTATACTGGTGTGGAGCACAAAACGGGTGAAACACACGATGGTGCGGCAACTATGGACTGGATGGAGCAGGAAAAAGAGAGAGGTATTACAATCACTTCTGCTGCTACAACTTGTGAGTGGCTAGGCAAACAGATCAACCTTATTGACACTCCGGGCCACGTTGATTTTACCATTGAAGTTGAGAGATCTATGAGGGTTCTTGATGGTGCTGTTTCAGTCTTTTGTGCTGTTGGTGGCGTTCAACCTCAAAGTGAGACTGTTTGGAGACAGAGAAATCGCTACGGCGTACCATCACTTGTTTTTGTAAACAAGATGGATAGAGTTGGAGCTGATTTTTTCAATGTTGAAAAACAGATCGTAGATAGACTAAAGGGCAATCCTGTGCCTATCCAGATCCCAATTGGTGCTGAAGATAACTATGTTGGAATGGTAGATCTTGTAAAGATGCAAGCTTATGTTTGGGATAAAGATAGTGCTGCAGGAGCTGCTTTTAGAACTGAAGCAATCCCAGCAGATCTTCAAGACAAAGCTGAAGAGTATAGAGAGAAGATGATCGAAGCGATCAGTGGAGCTGATGGCAATGAGCACCTAGCAGATAAATATCTTGAGGGTGAAGCACTAAGCGAAGATGAGATTGTAGCTGGTATCAAACACGCTTGTATCTCTATGCAGATCGTTCCGATGCTTTGTGGAACAGCGTTTAAAAACAAAGGTGTTGAGCCACTACTTGACGCAGTTGTAACATACCTTCCAAACCCAACTGAAGTTCCAGATATCAGAGGAACTAAGATGGAAGATGAAGAAGCTGAGGTTGTAGTCAAGTCTGAAGATAACGGCTCTTTAGCGGCACTAGCGTTTAAGATCATGACTGACCCATTTGTAGGTCAGCTTACATTTGTGAGAGTTTACCGTGGTAAACTTGAGTCTGGATCTTATGTTCTAAACTCAACTAAAAACAAAAAAGAGCGAATCGGTCGTATCATGAAGATGCACTCAAATAAACGCGAGGAGATCAAAGAGATTCACGCTGGTGAGATTGGTGCAGTTGTTGGACTAAAAGATACTATCACTGGTGATACTCTTTGTGGTGAAGCAGATAAAGTAGTACTAGAGCGTATGGACTTCCCAGAGCCAGTTATCTCTGTTGCTGTTGAGCCAAAAACTAAAGCTGACCAAGAGAAAATGGGTATCGCATTAGGCAAGCTTGCTGCTGAAGATCCATCATTTAGAGTCTATACCGATGAGGAGACAGGTCAAACTATCATCGCTGGTATGGGTGAGCTTCACCTTGAGGTAATTGTTGATCGTATGCTAAGAGAGTTCAAGGTTGATGCTGAAGTTGGTGCACCACAAGTAAGTTATAGAGAGACTATCAGAGCTGCGGTTGATCAAGAGTATAAGTATGCAAAACAGTCGGGTGGACGCGGTCAGTTTGGACATGTTTATATCAAGATCGAGCCAGTTGAGGCTGGAAGCGGTTTTAAATTTATCAACGAGATCAAAGGTGGGGTTATACCAAAAGAGTATATTCCTGCGGTTGAAAAGGGTGTTTTTGAAGCTACTCAAAGAGGTGTTCTTGCGGGTTATCCGATCGAAGATCTACAAGTTACACTATATGATGGTTCATACCATGAGGTGGACTCAAGTGAGATGGCGTTTAAACTAGCTGGATCTATGGCATTTAGAGAGGCTGCTAGAAAAGCAAACCCTGCGATACTAGAGCCTATGATGAAAGTTGAAGTTGAAGTTCCAGAGGAGTATATGGGTGATGTTATCGGAGACCTTAACCGTCGCCGTGGTCAAGTAAACTCAATGGACGATCGAGCAGGAAATAAGATAGTAAACGCTTTTGTTCCACTATCTGAGATGTTTGGTTACTCAACAGATCTAAGATCTGCAACTCAAGGTCGTGCGACATACTCTATGGAGTTTGACCACTACAATGAAGTTCCAAGAAATGTCTCTGAAGAGATTATCAAAAAGAGAAACAGCTAAGGCTGTTTTTCTTACCTTTTTCTAAGCTTTAGCAAAAAAGCAACCACAACTCTAAAAAATCCCACAACCACATAGACACCACCACTCCATAAAAATGGATGAGTGTAGTTTTGATGCTCTTGCATAAGAGCAAATCTCTCTAGCGGAGAGCTAAGCAGATCTGGGTGTTGCACAACTGCTAAAACCAACAAAATAACCAAAAATACCAAAATTTCAATCTTAATTCTTCTTACCATAGGGTTATTATATCAAAAAATATGAGTTGTGGAACTATTATTGCTTAATAGAGTAAAATTAAGAGGAGTGTGCAATGAGCCTATATCTTTCCAAAGTAAACTTGCTAGCCTCACAAGCACTTGATTATAGAGCTATAAGGCAAGATCTTATAGCTTCAAACCTTGCAAATATAGATACTCCCTATTATAGATCTAGAGATATATCTTTTGATCAAACTCTTTTAAGGGAAAAACAGAGGATAATGGGTGATAAAAATAGTGAACTAAAGTTAGCAAAAACAGATGGTGCACACTTAGATCCGCTATCAAATGAGAGTCTGGATCGTGCAGTGCTATTTTTTAGAGATGGGCATTTGGCTAGAAATGATGGTAATAGTGTGGATCTCGATGTTGAGACAAGCGAGATGAGTAAAAACAGTATAATGTACAACGCACTAGTTGGTGCTATGAAGAAAAATAGCGGCATACTTAGAAATGCGATAGATACAGCTGGAAGATTGCAGTAGGAGATAGGTTGTGAGTAGTTTTATGAGTAGTTTTGATATCAGTGCAAGTGGAATGTCGGCTCAGAGGTTGAGGCTAAATGCAATAAGTGAAAATATAGCAAATGCCAACACCACCCGAACGCAAGAGGGTGGACCATATAGACGCAAAGAGGTTGTTTTTAAGGCGGTGGACTTTAACGCAGAGCTAAACAAAGCACTAAAAAACACAATGGGTCATCATAAGTATGAAGATCCGCTAAATGAGGGACTTTTTGGATCTAAGGTAACTCCTGCTATAATGAGCGTTATAGTTGATAAGATCTCACAAGATGATAGGGAGCCAAACATGAAGTATGATCCAGCTCATCCTGACGCTGATGCCAATGGATATGTTGCTTACCCAAATGTAAACCCCGTTATAGAGATGAGTGATCTAGTGGAGGCAACAAGAAGCTACCAAGCAAATGTTGCAGCTTTTGAGGGTACAAAAAATATTGCAAATAGTGCTATAACACTATTTCAAGCACAGTAAGTAGGATAGTATGCAAGATATAAAAGGTATAACAAGCCAGTCAAGCTTAGAGCTACTCAAGCAAAAGAAGAGCCTTGTAGAGGGTGGTGATGGTGAGTTTGCAAAACATCTAAAGTCTGCTATATCTGAGGTAAACTCCTTGCAACAAGATGGTGATGAGGCTCTGATGAGTATGGCAACGGGTGAGGTGAAAGATCTGCATCAAGCAGCACTTGCTATAAATAAAGCTGAGATGAGTATGAAACTGATGCTTGAGATTAGAAACAAAGCCCTTAGTGCCTATAAAGATTTAAGCAAAACACCTCTGTGATCTTAGAATCGCACACCCCATGGCAGTAGATACCCCAGAACAGAACCAAAGTTGGAGAATTTTACTAGTCTATATACTGCTCTTTACAGGGTTTATCATCTTTGTTGCAGTTATGCTCTTCATCGCTATAAATCCGCGAGACTTACCATCTCTCTACGCTACAAAAACTTCAAAAGCTACCAGAGGAGCCATCATCAGTGCAGATGGTTTTCACATAGCAGATACCCAAAAACTATACAAAGCGATCATAAACACCCACTTTTTAGATCCACTTAAAAAAGATCTCTTTATAGAGCTTTTTAGTATCTACTCCGCTATGCCAGCTAAAGAGGTGAGATCTAAGATCGATGGTGCAAAGGGTATGGTGGTTTTAAGCTACAACATCTCCGAGCGAGAGGCACAGTACCTAAAACAGCTCTCTTATGAGCTAAATAGACTCAAGATCTTTATAGAGCGAAAAAATAGTAGTGGCAGAGGGATAGTACAAGGGCTTAGTGTGCTAGAGAGTGGTGAGAGTAGGGAGTATCCATATGGCAACTTGCTAACCCCACTCATCGGCTACCCGCAAAAAGCAGAGCTTGATGGCTACACATACTCTAAGGGGATCAAGGGGCTCGAGAGGCGTTTTAATGATGAGCTTGAGGCTAGAGAAGATGAGCACTCACAAGGGCTTAGAGATGTGGCGGGGTATATCATACTAAATGGTGATAGTTTTAGTAAGAGTGAGGTTGATGGGCTTGATATCAAGCTAACTATCCCTGTGGTGTTGCAGTTAAAGATAGAGAAGCTACTAGATGAGCTGAAGCAGGATATTAGAGCAAAAGAGATTATGCTTGTGGTTATGAATAGCAAAAACGGCAATGTTTTAAGTGCTGCATCATCAAATAGATACTTACCAAAAGAGATCAAGAAAAGCGACTACCCATCGTTAAATGCCAACATAGTTGAGTATAGTTATGAGCCTGGGAGTGTTATAAAAACGATAGTTTTTGCCTCTATGTTAGATAAAGCACTGCTAAATCCTTACGATATGCTAGATGGGCACAATGGTCGCTTTATGATTGGCAACAAAGTGATCACTGATGAGCATAAGTTTGAACGCCTTAGTGCAGAAGAAGCGATAATCCACTCATCAAACATAGGCGTCGCACAGCTCTCACAAAAGCTAAACGGACTAGAGTTTAACCAGCTACTAAGCGACTTTGGATTTGCAAAATCTTCTACACCAGATCTGATCTATGAGAAGGTTGGATCGATCCCACACCCAAGACAGCTAGAAAATGAGATCTATAAGGCGACTTGCTCATATGGGTATGGCATGAGGGCAAATCTGCTTCAACTTGCAAGAGCTTATGCGGTTTTTGATAATGATGGAGTGATGCCAACTCCTCGCTTCATAAAAGCCTTTGTTGATGGAGCTTCAAGAGAGATCGCAGTCTCCAAAGAGCCAAGCGAGCAGGTGATAAAAAGCTCCACAGCTCAAAGGGTTAAGGCGGTGCTTGTTAGAACTGTAAATGAAGGCACTGGCGTGCGAGCAAAGACAGCAGGGCTTGTTATAGGCGGTAAGACAGGAACTGCTCATATGGTTGAAGATAGAAAATATGTCAATCGCTATAACACCTCGTTTATAGGTTTTGTAAATGATAAAAAGAGCCACTACACCATCGCAGTGGGGGTGATTGAGCCTTTAAAGAGCCAGTTTGCGGCACAAACGGCGGTGCCTGTGTTTAAGAGTGTGGTAGATCTGATGGTCGAAGAGGGGTATTTAAAGCCTGAGCTACCAAAAGAGGAGGAGTTATGAGAGAGTTTCTTATAGGGTTTATAAGGAGTGCGTCACTTGAGCCAACTGAACTGCTAATAGGGCTTGTGGTGCTTGCTATCATCGCAGTGAGTGCGATTTTACTGCATCTACTGCTACATACCATCGTTTTGAGATCTATAAAACGATACGCTAGCAGTAACCAGATCTTAGCGGGACTACTTGAGTACAATCTTTTTGCCAGACTAGCTCTAGTGGCACAAGGTGGTGTGGTTTATGCTCAAGCTCACATCTGGCTAGAAGAGGGCTTTTTTAGAGACTCAAGTGTGACTATGTCGCTTCTTTGGGTGGCACTTTTTGCACTTCTTAGTCTCTATGCGGTGCTTGATAAGTTGTTTGATCTGCTCTACCGCGTAACAAGATCGCCTGTTTTTGCTATGAAAACCATAGTGCAAACGCTTAAGCTTGTCATGGGGATTGTGGTTGGGATCTACACCATCTCCATACTAGCAGATAAGTCGCCTGTTGCCATACTTAGCGGGCTTGGGGCGATGTCGGCGGTGCTTATGCTCATCTTTAAAGATACCATACTCGGCTTTAGTGCAGGACTTCAGATCACCACAAATAAGATGGTGGAGATAGGCGACTGGATTGAGATGCCAAAGTATGGAGCTGATGGCGATGTGATAGATATTGGGCTAAATGTAGTAAAGGTGCGAAACTGGGATAAAACCATCACCACCATACCCACCTATGCACTCGTTTCAGACTCATTTAAAAATTGGCGTGGTATGAGGGAGTCTGGTGGTAGGCGTATCAAGCGAGCTATCCCAATCGATATAAAAACCATCTCTTTTTTGAGCGAAGATGATATAAAAAGACTTAAAAAAGCTCATCTTTTAGCACCATATCTGGAGACAAAACTGAGTGAGATCGGTAGCTACAATGCAAAAAACGATCTAGATCCAAGCGTTGCCATAAACAGCAGAAGGCTCACAAATATAGGCACGCTTAGAGCCTATATAATGGCATACTTGAAGTCAAACCCAAACATCAATCAAGAGATGACCATAATGGTTCGACAGCTCTCACCTAGTCAGTTTGGCCTGCCACTTGAGATCTACTGCTTTACTTCTACGACAAACTGGGTGGAGTATGAAGATATACAATCAGATATATTTGATCATATCTACTCGGTGCTTGATGAGTTTAACTTAAAGTCCTATCAGTACTCGTAGCTAGATCTGCTTTTACTTCTGCGATGATGTCGGCGTCAGTGGAGAGATCTACCCATCTAAATGCTTTACCGCTTTGGTTTTCGCCTCTTAGCAGATCTCCGCTTTTTCTAAACTCAAGATCAAGCTCGGCGATCTCAAAGCCGTTTGAGGTAGAGCAAAACCGCTCAAGGCGGGTGGAGTTTTTGAGGTTTGTGTATAAAAAACAGTACCCCTTTAGCCCTGTGCGACTCACTCGCCCGCGAAGCTGATGAAGCGAAGCAAGCCCTAGTCTCTCAGCTCCAACGATGATAATCGTACTAAGACGAGGTAGTGAGATCCCCACCTCTACAACCGTTGTAGCAACTAGTATGTTACCACTTTGCCTAAACTCCAAAAGTGTCTGCTCCTTTTGTTTATCTGCACCATATGTAACATAGACGCCCTCAAAGTTTTCTTCCCAAAAACCTCTCGCCTCTTCGATGCTCTGGTACTCTAGTGCGTCGCTTTGCTCCACTAGCGGGTAGATGAGTAGCACTTGATGGGAGGCTTTTATCTCGCTTTGTATGTGAGAGAGTAGCTCTTTAAAGTCACCTTTGGAGATGATGCGACTTGTTATATCTTTGGTAAATGGCGTAGTTTTTATGAGTGAGACATCTATGTAAGCACTCTCGATCATCGCTTGTGTGCGGGGGATCGGTGTAGCGGAGAACTGCAAAAAGTGAGCTTTTGATACCCCCTCATCTACAAGCTTAGCTAGTAAACTTCTCTGCTGTGTGCCAAAGCGATGTTGCTCATCTACCATCACAAGTGGTACGCTTGGCAGATCTCTATATAGTAGGGCGTGCGTTCCGATGATAAAGTCGTAACTCTCAAGATCTTCTTTTTTACTTTTGTTAGTTACTAGTGCGATGCTAAAACCGCTCAAAAACCTCTTTGCTTCTTCGTAGATCTGGTTTGCTAGTATGGTAGTGGGTGCCATTAGGATCGACTTCCTTGCCATAAATGCAGCTGCTAAGATCACCATAGTCTTGCCACTTCCCACATCGCCAACTACTATGCGTCTAGCTGCGATGCCACTTGCAAAGTCAGATCTGATCTCTTTTATGGTGCTTAGCTGATCATCTGTAAGCTTAAAAGGCAGGTGTCTTACAAAGTTTTCATAACTACTAAACTCACTCATCTTAGCTTTGAAATAGCGTCTTTTTGCCAAAAGCTCTCTTAGATAGACAAATAGCTCTGTGTACTTTAAAGCTCTTAGAGTTGCCCCACTAGGCTCTTTTGGTGGCATAATAGTAGGAGAGTGAAGTGCCAAAAGCTCGCTTGCAACGCTTCGTTTTAGACCCTCGCTTGCGAGTGCATCAAGTGTCAAGTTTTGCGTTATAAACTTGTGAAGCAGATCTGTTCTCATAGCTGATTTGTACTTTGGGGTAATGGCTCCAACGCTAGTTACTTTTTTGGGCATCATGATGCTTGCAAAGCCGTTTTTGTAGCTTATGATGCCGTGAAAGTAGCCTCTACTTCCCTCGCTAAATGTGTGGATCATATAGCTTTTGGGATTAAAAAGTACACCACTTATGTTGTCGCCTAAGTTGTGTGCAAAAAAACCAACTTGCAGAGATGATGGTGTGCGTCTAAGTGATGTGACGGTGGCATCGATGGTGATGCTCTCACCCTCAAGTGGAAGAGAGTCGCTAAGACGCAGATCTTCGTAGCTATGCGGGACTAAAAGAGCTAACTCACTAAAGCTTCTGACGCCAAGTTTGGAAAATTTTGCTTGCATGGTGCCATTTTAGCAAAAATGCTCTTAGCTTAAGTAGTCGATGTAGAGTTTGACAAAAGATATTAAATTTAGTACTATATAAAATATGAAAAAAGGAGATTGTATGCAACCAATATTTGCAAATTATACAGCAAGCATCACAGAGCTTAAAAAGTCCCCAACTAAACTCCTAGAAGATGCCAAAGATGAGGCGATTGCCATACTAAACCACAATGTTACAAGTGCATATTTAGTCCCTGCTAAAATTTATGAGGAGATGATGGATATGCTAGATGATTATGAGTTGGCTAGGATTGCTGAGGAGAGAATGAATGACAAAGAGGTGCCCATAAGGGTAGATGTAGATGATCTACTATCTTGATTTTCACCCAAAAGCACTCAAAGAGTGGAGTAGGTTGGATATTGTTATTAAGTCACAGTTGCAAAAAAAGCTAAAAGAGAGACTACAAAGCCCCATAGTGCCCAAAGACAAACTCCGTGGACGAGACAATTTTTATAAGATAAAGCTAAAAAAGTCTGGTTATAGGCTTGTATATAAGGTTAAAGAGCAAGAGGTTATAGTCTATGTTATAAAGATAGGCAAAAGAGAAAATAACGCCGTATATGATGATTTGGAAAATAGGCTCTAGGCCTATTTGGTGACGATCGCAAAGCTTAGATCTAGAACTTCGTTGTGAGTTTTTATGAAGCTATTTAGCTCATCAAGTGTAAGTTTTTGGATCTTTTCTAACTCTCTTTGGGCATAGTTTTCGCCTTGATCGTTGTAGTACTCCATAAATGCTCGACTTAGTCGCTGGTTCATCGTCTCAACTCTTAGTGGTTCACTTCCTAACATAAACTTCTTAGTCTGCTCAAGCTCATCAGCAGTTGCACCATTTTTGACAAACTCCTCTAGCACCTCTTTGACACTTCGTTTTGCCTCATCTGCGGAGTCTAGTTTGGTCTGCAGATGCCCACCTAGATAGGTAGCTGACTTTGAGGCCTCAAGCCTCGCATACGCAGAGTATGCAAGCCCTTTTTTGACTCTGATCTCCTCCATGAGCCTAGATCCAAATCCACCCGCACCAAGTATAAATGATGCTACTTTTGCTTTGTATAGATCTGGAGAGTTTATGTGTGTGTTGTATGGCGAGCCGAAGTATATATATGCCTGCTCACTCTCTTTTTTAATGATGCTATCCTTTTTTTGGCTAGAGGCTCTATACTCTATGCACTCGCCATTAGATCCCTCTTTTAGGGTGGAGAGAAGCTCTACTAGTTTTGGTTTTAGCTCAGCTAGATTGACATCTCCTCCAACTGCGATGATGAGCTTAGATCTAACAAGTAAGCTATTTAGTTTTGTCACAACATCGCTAAGCTCAATGCTATTTATGCTCTCTTTTGTGCTCTTATAAGCTAGCGGAGTTCCTTTAAAAAGTAGTGCTCTAAGCTCGTTAGACGCTATGTAGTCAAAGTCGCTCTCTCTGCGAGAAACTTCGCCTAGAAGTATGGTTTGTACCTTTTTAAAGCTAGCCTCGCTTAGGTTTGGATCATTTAGTAGCTCGCCTAAAAACCCAAGTGCCTCATCTTGTTGCTCTTTTAGTGAGCTTAGATCAAGTACTAGTGTCTCTCTGCCCGTTTGAGCCGATAGGCTTATGGCACGGCTCTCAAGCTCCTTTGCAAAGCCACTAGATCCACGCGTTAAAGTTCCTTCATTTAGTACTTTTGCACTAAATCTAGCAAGCCCCGCTTTAGTGTCATCACTTAGTGTGCCACTGTTTCTAAAGACAAGCTGAAGGTTAAAGATCGGTAGTCTTTTATCCTCTTCAAAAATGAGTGGAACCTCTACGCCACCGATATTTATATGATCAATCTTTGCAGCCATTGCCAAACTTCCTAGTAGTAGTAGTATAAAAATTTTCACGCAAACTTCTCTAAGATCTGATATGCGGTGTTGCGAATGGCGGGTGTTTCGCCCACGCTTCGTATGAGGTGGATCATCTCCTCTTTTGCCATTCTAAAGCTTGCTCCTGCACTGCTTACGACATTTTCTTCCATCATAGTTGAGCCTAGATCGTTTGCTCCATAATGCAGTGCCATCTGCCCAATATGCGGACCTTGAGTCACCCAAGAGCTTTGTATATTTGGGACATTATCAAGGTAGAGTCTTGCAACTGCGAGTAGCCGTAGGTAGCGATTTGGGGTCGCTTTTGGCATATTTGGAAAGAGCCTTATAAGCTCTGTATTTTCGCTCTGGAAGCTCCACATTATAAATGCTCTAAAACCGCTCGTCTCATCTTGTAGGCGTCTAATCATATCAAAGTGCTCTACTATATCTTCATCGCTCTCGATGGTTCCAAACATCATAGTTGCAGTGGACATGATGCCTAGTTTGTGAGCCTCGCGGTGTACATCTAGCCACACTTCGCTATCGATCTTTTTAGGAGCGATCACATCTCGCACCTCATCGCTTAGTATCTCCGCACCTGCCCCTGGGATACTTGCAAGCCCTTTTGCGTGAAGTCTTTGTAGCACCTCTTTTACGCTTATGCGTGAGACTTTTGCTATGAAGTCGATCTCGATGGAGCTAAAGCCGTGGATAGTGATGCTAGGATATTTGGTGTGGATATGCTCTACTAGATCTTCATACCACTCGATCTTTAGTTTTGGGTGAACCCCGCCTTGAAAGAGGATCTGTGTGCCACCGATCTCAAGTAGTTCATCGATCTTTGCATCGATCTCATCAAAGCTTAGCACATACGCATCAGCATCTTTTTCATGTCTGTAAAATGCACAAAATTCGCAATCAACCCAGCAGATGTTGGTGTAGTTGATGTTGCGATCTACCACAAACGAGGTGATCCCATCGGGATGAAGCTCTTTTTTCTTAGCAGTCGCCATTTTGCCAAGCTCTCTAAAGTCACCATGCTTGATGAGGTGTAGAGCCTCGGCTTTGGTTAGCCTGCTCATCTGCTAGCCCTACTCATAATGTTTTGTCCTTGCTTATGGCGTCTAACACGCCGTTTATAAACTTTGGTGACTGCTCGCTTGCAAAAGCTTTGCTGATCTCAACTGCTTCATTTATAACAACAGCAGGATCAAGCTCGGCTAAAAAGATCTCATACGCTGCTAGCCTCATAACAGCTCGCTCAATGCTTCCTAGTCTATCAAACTCCCACTCTTTTAGATGCTTTTTTATAGCAGTATCCACACGCTCTAGGCTCGCTATGGTGCCATCATATAGGGTGTATGCAAACTCTTTTTGGCGGTTGCGGATCTTCTTTTCTTCAAGTATCTCATCGGTGTGCTCTTTTGTGTTCTCATTGCCTAGATCATGTGAGTATAGCAGGCTCACAACCGCCATTCTGGCTTGTTGTCTAGTTGCCATTATAGTTTCTCATACAGATCTAACATCTCGATGATAACACCCATCGCCTCAAAGCCTTTGTTGCCCGCTTTTGTGCCTGCTCGCTCGATAGCTTGTTCGATAGTATCAGTTGTAAGCAGTCCAAATGAGACAGGTTTTTTGTGCTTTAAGCTTACTGTTGCAATCCCTTTTGTCGCCTCTGCACTCACATAGTCAAAGTGCGGTGTTGAGCCTCTTATCACTGCACCAAGTGCACACACTGCGTCATATTTGCCACTTGAGAGAAGCTGATCGATCACCATTGGTAGCTCAAACGCCCCTGGGGCTAGAACATGTGTCAGATCTGCCTCATCGCCGCCATGACGCAAAAAGGCATCTTTTGCCCCCTCAACTAGGCGATCTACTATAAAATGGTTCCATCTTGTGCTTACTATGGCTACTTTCTTGCCCTCTATAACTCTTAGTTTTCCCTCTATCAAGTTCATCTCTATCCTTTTTAAGTTTTTAAGTTTGTGTTGTTAAATTGTTGCTTAGAGTGAATAACTCTTAAAATGTATATATTATCAAAATTTACTTGATAAAAGATTTTATAATCATCAAACATAGCTATTCTACATTTATGATTTATGAAGTGCTTTTTGCACTCAACGCCTAGTTTTGGACTATATGCTATTAAACTTATAAACTCCTCAAGTTTATCAATATACTTAGATGCAGTTTTTGGTCTATCATTTAAAATAGTTATAAAGATATTTTCAATATCTCCAACTGCCTCATTTGAGTACTCAATTGATCCCATATTTGCTTCTAAAGTCTCTAAAGAGTTCCGCGTGGTTTTTACCGCTACTGCCAGAATCTATGGCTTTTTGTATATGGCTATTTAGATGAGAAAGATCGAGATCTTTGCTATTTTGAAGTTTTTGAAAACTCTTTTTTATAAAGCTAAAAAACCTATCTTTGTCACCACCAAACTCATTTAAAAAGATGTTTTCAATACTTCTATCTTCTATGGTTAGAGTAATCATTACAGCTCCTTTAGTTTTTTGATCTGACCCATTAGATCTGCTAGATCTTCTAGTTTTATCATATTTGCTGCATCACTTAGACCTGAGTCTGGATCGAAGTGCGTCTCAAAGAAAAAGCCATCAACCCCCACTGCAGCGGCAGCACGGGCTAGATAAGGCACCATTGTGCGATCTCCTCCTGTTTTGCCACCAAGTGATCCAGGCATCTGTACAGAGTGCGTCGCATCAAAGATGACAGGGGCAAACTCTCGCATAATGACAAGAGAACGCATATCAACTACTATGTTGCCATAGCCAAAACTACTACCTCGCTCACACAAGTAAACACCGTGTTTGAGAGAGTTTTCAAAGCTCACCTCATCACAACCGCGAGTTTTTAAAACCTTCAAAAGTGAGTGCTTCATATCGGGTGGGTTTACAAACTGCCCCTTTTTGATGTTTACCTCTTTAGTGGTTTTTGCACACTCTACAAGTAGATCTGTTTGACGACACAAAAATGCGGGGATCTGAAGCATATCTACCACTTCGGCGACTGCTTTTACTTGATGTGACTCATGTACATCGGTGACTACTTTATAGCCAAAGTCATCTTTTACTTTTTGTAGTATCCTAAGCCCCTCATCGATGCCTAGACCGCGAAAACTATCGAGTGATGTGCGGTTTGCTTTATCGAAGCTTGACTTAAAGTAGAAGTCGATCTCGCTATCTTTTTGGTACGCTTCAAGCTCTTTTGCTATGCGAAAGATGTTTGCTTCACTCTCAATGACACAAGGTCCAGCTAGTAGTTTCATTTTTACCTCGTTTTTAAGTCGTAAATTATAGCACAAAAACTATTTTTCTCTAGCTACGAGAATGCCTGCAAAGACTACTAAAGCTATGCCGACGGTAGTTAGTAGTGAGGGCAGATCATCACCAAGTGCCACTCCTACTATGATGGCAAAGAGTATGTTTGTGTAGCTCACCGCACCCACCACGCCCGCTTTTGCCACCGCGTAGGACTTTGTCATATAGTACTGTGAGATAGTCCCAAGCACGCCAAGTCCCACCACATAGAGCCACACAATACCACTGGGAAGCACAAAAGTAGAGAGCATAAAGTCCAGCTCGTCTATGGTGTAAAACTCCGCGATACCAAATAAGATCAGAGGTCCAATAGTGCCAACTAGCACAAATGAGAGCACTATAACATTTGTGTCATAGTAGTTTCTAAGCTCTCTGATAGAGGTGTAGGCTAACGCTGCACCAACTCCACTAAAGATACCAAGCAGATCATACTTGCTAAAGCCCCCGCTCCCGCTAGGCTCAGCTATAAAAACTATGCCCAAAAAGCCTAAAAATAGTGCTATCCACGCACTTTTGTCTATCTTTTCACTTAAAAATAGCCATGCAAAAAGTGCAGTAAATATAGGTGCGGTTTTGGAGTAGGTAACTGCGTCGCCAAGCGAGATGTGAGCGATGTTGTAGAAGTAAGTAAGCAGTGCCAAAAAGCCCATAGTACCTCGAAAAAGCAGTAACCACGGCTTGCCACCTTTACTCCTTATGCCACTTTTATAGATGGTGTAGGAGATGATAAGCACGCCAAAAAGGTTTCTAAAAAAGACCACTTCAAGCGAGCTAATCTCCTCACTTGCAAGCTTCGCAAACGCCCCCATCAGGGCAAATGTAAAGCTAGCAAAGAGCATATACTTTACACCAAGATTCATATTTTTAAACATATTTGATAATGATACTCACTTTTTTAGTTAAATTGTGTTATAATCCAAGCAGGACGAGGCACTTATTATGAAAAAGCTATTTGACGCACTATTTAGCATATATAATATCTACATACCCGCCATCGCACTCATAGCTATATTTACGATTTTTGCCTACATAAATGTCTCAAGAGTCTCAAACTCCATAAACAACGATGGTCAAATTATAAACCAAAGTGGCAAACAGCGAATGTTTTCACAAAATCTCATCATTTTGGGTATGCACTATCTTGAAGATCCAAGCGAAGAAAACCGTGTGGCACTAGAGAGCGGCATAATCTATATGAGATCTATCCACGATGAGCTGGTGAGTTTGCAAAAAAACAAAGAGATCTCAAGCTTTTATGCGGAGTGTGATCTTTGTGATAGAGTACATACATTTTTAGATGGGTTTGATCACTTTTTGTATAACCCAACAAGAGAGTATCTGCTTGAGCTTTCTCGCGAGTCACAGGCACTTTTGCCAACACTCTCAGAGCTTGTAGCAAAGTATGAGGAGCTTAACCGCCAAAAGATCTCCGCTTTAGAAGATACGCAGTACTATGTTTTGATGATGGTTGTGGTTATACTTCTACTAGAGCTTGTCTTTGTTTTTTACCCCATCAACAGACGCATAAAACGCCAAACTTTAGAGCTAAAGAGCATAAACGAGACGCTAGAGAGACGAGTCGCACTTGAGGTGGAGAAAAGCAGGCAAAAAGATCGCCAACTTGCACAAAGCACGAAGCTCGCTCAGATGGGCGAGATGATCGATATGATCGCTCATCAGTGGAGACAACCGCTAAATAGCATCGCAAGTATCAACTCCAAGATAGAGTTTGACATACTGCTAAATCAGCGAAGTGATGAGAAAACGCTCGCAAATACCGCACTTATAAGTGAGATCATTAGGTATCTTAGTCACACCATAGATGACTTTAGAGAGTTTTTTAAAAGCTCAAATAAAAAGGTAAAATGCAGTAGCAAAGAGATGATCCAAAGTGTCTTAAACATAGTCTCAAACTCCACAAGATCGCAAAATATCGAGATACTCCTAGAGCCTTTGGGTGAAGAAGATCTACTAGTTTATGCAAATGATCTAAAGCAGGTGCTTCTTAGCATAATCTCAAATGCGATCTATGTGCTAAATGCGAAGCAGATCAAAGATCCTCGCATAGTGATCTCATCACGCACGCTTGATGATAAGAGCCTTGAGCTAAAGATTAGTGACAATGGTGGCGGGATTGATGAGGAGCATCTGGATCGAATCTTTGAGCAAAACTTCACCACCAAAGAGGCAGATGGTGGGAGCGGGCTAGGGCTTTATATATGCAAGATTATAGTTGAAGAGCATTTAGGTGGCAAGCTTTTTGTGTCAAATGAGCAAGATGGGGCGGTTTTTACTATACTGATCCCACTTTAAAGTCCACCTCCCAGTAAAACTCGATCCACTCGCTACTCTCGTGCACAAAGTAGGTTGGGCGGTATTTTGATGTGTTTTTATAAAAGATGGTGCAACTCTCAAAGGTTGTGTGCGGATAGCTAGATATAAGATGAGCCATAACCGCCTCAAGTGTCTCTCCGCTATCGGAGATATCATCGACTACAAGGGCGTTTTGGATCTGATCTTCTAGCTCGCAACTACCAAAGATCTCAACACACTCTAGGCGATTTTTGCCATCATAAAGACTAGATCTTATAGATCTGACATCTTTGATGCCAAGTGCTTGTGAGACAGCGTGAGCAAGAGTAAAGCCACCGCGTGAAATGGCGATGATCGCATCATATCTGCTCGCTTTTAGTTTATCTATGAGTTTTAGGGTATCTTGTTTGAACTCTTCATAAGGGTAGTAGATCATAAGTGTGATTTTACTCACATTAAGTTAAAATTTGAAATAAAAAGGTAGAAAATGAAAACCATAGCGATAGTTGGCAAACCAAATGTGGGTAAAAGTTCGCTTTTTAACCGTCTAGTAAAGAAGCGAGACGCCATCACTAGCGATGTGGCAGGAACTACAAGAGATATCAAACGCCGTGAAGTACTAATTAATGACAAGCAGGCGATGTTAGTGGATACTGGCGGGCTAGATAGTGGCAATGAGCTTTTTGATAAGATAAAAGAGGTCTCACTTAGAGCTGCTTACTTAGCGGATATAGTGCTCTATATGGTCGATGGTAAGAGCCTGCCCGAAGATGAGGATAAGAGGTTTTTTTATGAGCTTGAAGCGATGGGCAAAAGCGTTGCACTTGTAGTAAATAAGATCGACAATGATGCTCAAAAAGAGAAACTTTGGGAGTTTTATGAGTTTGGAGCGGAGGATATATTTGGGATCTCGGTATCTCACAATCGTAGCATAAACCCACTTTTGGAGTGGATCTATGATCTGCTTCCAGATAGTGACAAGGTGAGCGAAGATAGCCAAGAAGAAGATGTAGAAGATGAACTTGAGGTGTTTGAAGAGGTAGAAGATTACTTTTTGAGCGATGATGAAGAGGAGGTCGAAGATGGCGGGATCTATGATGAGAACGATGCCATACTTGAAGTCCAGATCCCAGATGAGATCAAAGTCTCTATCATTGGGCGGACAAATGTGGGCAAAAGCTCGCTTATAAACGCACTTTTGGGTGAAGAGCGAAGCGTGGTAAGCTCAGTTGCTGGTACGACCATAGATCCTATCGATGAGAGTATGGAGTATGATGGCAAAAAGATCACATTTGTCGATACTGCGGGGCTTAGACGCCGTGGTAAGATCGTAGGTATCGAGAGGTTTGCTCTGATGCGAACCAAGGAGATGTTGGGTAGCTCCAACCTCGCCCTTTTGGTACTTGATGCAAATGAGGGGTTTTTAGATCTAGATGAGAAGATCGCGGGGCTAGTAGATCAAAACCGCCTAGCTTGCATCATCGTGCTAAACAAGTGGGATCTAGTTGATGGATCTCGTTATGAGGAGATTATCAAAGAGCTTCGCTATAAGTTTAAGTTTTTGGCTTATGCACCCGTCATAACACTCTCTGCACTTACTAAAAAGCGAGTCGATAAGCTCTTTGAGCTGATCCTAAAGGTAAATGAGAACTACTCAAGACGCATACCAACATCACAACTAAATGAGATACTGCAAAACGCTATGAAAAGACATCAGTTGCCATCGATGGGCGGGCAGGTGATCCGCATCTACTATGCAACGCAGTATGAGACTCGCCCGCCTCGTATCGCTATCGTGATGAATAAGCCAAAGGGGCTACACTTCACATATAGGCGTTATCTCACAAACCAGTTTAGAAGGGCGTTTGACTTTAGCGGAACACCACTGCTGTTTAAGGCGAAAAAACGGGGAAGTTGAGGGAGCGTTGCCCTAGACTGCTTTATCTTAGATCGTCACGGCAACAAGTTGCCTCGCGATGACAGTCTAAGTCGTTGCGAGCGAAGCGAAGCAATCTAAGTTGCTTGAAAGTCAAAACGGCTTAAATATCACCATCGCAACTATGATAAGCATCAAAATCGTCGGCACTTCATTGTAAGCTCTAAAAAATTTGCCACTTTTGTAGTTGCTATCTTCAAGCATCTTTTTTCTAAGGTGCCCAAGCGAGAAGAAGTAAGCAACTAGCACTAAAACAAAGAAGATCTTAGCGTGTAGCCACCCGCCAGAGATGCCAAAACCAAGCATCATAGTAAAGCCACTTAGTAGAGTCGCCCACATCGCAGGCACGCCAATGTACTTGTAGATCTTTAGCTCCATCACTTTTACAACCTCGACAAACCCCGCATTGTCGGCATTTTCACTATGATAGACAAAGAGCCGTGGCATATAAAAAAGCACGGCAAACCATGAGATAAACGAGAGTATATGAAACCAGAGGATCCAGAGGTACAAAACTACTCCTCTATGATCTGATCTTTGATCGACGCAGAGCCTTTTTGAGTTACTATCTTGTCGTGAAGTCTTCTAAGTGCCTTTGTGACGCGATCTACTGCTAGATCTATGGCAGCGTAGAGGTCATCATGCTCTTGAGTGATGATAACAGGCTCACTGTGGGCAACTCGTACATCAAACTCTGCACTGATGCCGTTTTTTTGCTTTTTGATATCAACTTTTGTTGATGTGATCTCAAGCGAGTATTTGTTGAAGCTTCCTATCGCTGCTTCTATGTGAGATTTGATCTCTGGAGTTAGTGAGATCTCTTTTGAGTAGATTTGTAGTGGCATGGTGCCCCCTTTTTGGTTGGATTGTTGTCCAAAATCATAACCAATTAAAAGTTAAAAATGTATAATTAGAGCTAAAAAAGGAGCTATCTTGAGAGTACTTACAGGGCTTCAACCATCAGGTGATCTGCATATTGGTAACTATTTTGGCACTATCAAGCAGATGCTAGAGGCACAAGAGACAAGTGAGACATATATATTTATAGCAAACTACCACGCTATGACTACGCTTAGTGATGGAGCGAGACTAGCTGAGCTTACTATGCAGTGTGCGACGGACTTTTTAGCTCTTGGGATCGACCCAAATAAGGCGGTTTTTTGGGTGCAGTCTGATATAAAAGAGGTGCTTGAGCTATACTGGACTCTATCATCTTTTACGCCGATGGGACTACTTGAGCGTGCTCACGGCTTTAAGGATAAAGTGGCAAGAGGCATCGCGGCAAACCACGCACTATTTTCATACCCTGTGCTTATGGCGGCGGATATTGTGCTCTTTGACACCGATGTGGTGCCTGTGGGTAAAGATCAGATCCAGCATGTCGAGATCGCCCGTGATATCGCCATAAAGTTTAACAATGAGTATGGCGAGATACTGACTTTGCCAGAGTTTAGAGTGCGTGAAGATGTGCAGACTGTACTTGGCACTGATGGGCAAAAGATGAGCAAAAGCTATAAAAATATAGTAAACATCTTCTCAAGTAAAAAAGATCTAGAAAAGAGCATTAAGAGCATAGTGACTGAAAATGTGGGACTTGAGGAGCCAAAAGAGTGGCAAAACTGCAATGTTTACAACATAGCAAAGCTCTTTTTAAGTAGCGATGAACAGGCAGAGCTTCAAGCTCGCTATGAGCGAGGAGGCGAGGGGCATGGGCACTTCAAGCAGTATCTCATCGAGGTGATCTGGAGCTATTTTGAGCCATACCGCGAAAAAAGAGCCTACTATGAGGCGAGGCAAGATGAGGTGAGAGAGATCTTAGATGCGGGTGCGGTGAGGGCTAGAGAGGTGGCTTTGGCAAATATCGAGAAGATCCGTAAAGCCACGGGTGTGAGGTACTAAAATGGGTGAGATAAATAGCTACTTAAGTGAAGATCATAGAGCTTTAGACGAGCTTTTTGCTTCGCTAGAGGAGGCAGTTGCTAGTGGAGATGCGATGGTGGCTTATGAGAAGTTTTATGAAGATCTAACAAACCACTTTAGTAAAGAGGAGATCGTGCTTTTTCCTATGCTAAATGATGTCGCAAGCGAGGCAAATGAGATGCTAAGATCGTTAGAGATGGAGCATGAACAACAGCGAGAGATGCTCTTTAAGATGCGTAAGGCACTTGAAAAAGGTGACAAAGATGCGTTTTTTGCCCTCTCTGAGACTCTGCTCATACTTATGCAACAACACAACTTAAAAGAGGAGAGTAACATCTTTACGCTTGCAGATCAGCACTTTGGGCAAGAGGCTAGTTATGTGATAGGGCGAATGAGGAGCGTGGCATATTAGAGATTGCTTTGTTGCGATTGTGGATTGTCACTGCGAGGAACAAAGTGAAGAGTCATCCTCGCGTAAGCGGGGATCCACTTTCATCAAATAAGTCTGGATCCCCGTGTCAAGCACGAGAATGACGACGGGTCATAGTCATCGCGAGGCAACTTGTTGCCGTGGCGATCTAAGATGAAGCAGTCTAGGTTATCTTATTGGTAGGATCGGTTATTTATAATTTACTATGGAGTCAAATATGTTTATACAAAAAGAGTTAAAAAATGTTGAGGCAGTGCCACAAAAGGCGGGAAGAGGCGTGAGTATGCGAATGCTACTATCTAGCGATGAGGCACCAAACTTTGCGATGCGAAACTTCATCATCGAAGCGGGCGGGTTTATGCCGCTGCATACTAACAGCGTGGAGCATGAGCAGTATGTGCTAAGTGGGCGAGCTAAGGTTCAGGTGGGTAGCGAGTTTGTAGAAGCTAGTGCGGGTGATGTGCTACTGATCCCTGCTGGACTGGAGCATAGTTATGAGGTGATCGGCGATGAAGCATATAGCTTTTTGTGTCTAGTACCAAACAAGGAAGATACGATCAGGGTTATTTAGAGTTTGATCGTTTAAAGTTATATATTTATGATAAAATTTCATAATAATAGGAGAAAAGAAAGAGGCTAGTTATGAGTGTTGTTATTAATATTAAACAAGAGCTTAACAGTTTGGATTTTGCTGGTTCTAGAGGAAGTGGCGAGAAGATCCGCGAAAAGATGAAACCTGTGCTAGATAGAAAAGAGAGTTTAACACTAGATTTTGGCGGTATTGATAGCATTACACAATCCTTTGCAGATGAGATAGTAGGCATTTTTGTCCGTGCTTTTGGCATAGAGTATATAAAAGATTTTCTTCGTTTAAATAATGCAAATGAGTCAATTAAACATACACTAAATTTTGTGATCTCATATAGCAAAAGGAAGATGGCTTAACTAAAAAAGCCCTCTTCATCATCTATGTACATACATTTTTTTATTAGCTGATCGAACTCATACTCTGTATTTTGTTCTATAAACTCAAAGGCTACAACTGTCCCACCCCAGCTATCTTGTAGTGTGTTTGTTGTTATTTGATTGTTTTTGTATCTTAGTATCCCTCTGTTTGAGATTATAACTACTTGACCTTTTATTGCTTTAATGATCTCCATTAGAGCGTATAGACCATACCCAGCATTTCTTTCATGTCCATACATACTATTAGATGATGCTGTTACTCCCATTTCTATGGCTTTTTTGATCGCCTCTTCATCGGTTTTTATCTCTGAAAATTTGTTGCCTATGTGCTCTAAAAAACCAACACCAGAGTCAGCTACGGCAACTTGAACCTTTCTTTTTTGAGGATAGTATTGAGCCATAGTAAAGCCACCATTTGGGCTTCCTGAGTGATCGGCTACATTGTTGAGTATCTCCGCTATAAGATACTGAAGATACTTTTTTAGATCTTTTTGGTCTGCTAGATCTAGATCTTTAAAGTTTGTTAGGATTGTTGAGGTTAGATGTGTGGTTATATTTTCTACATCTCCTCTATGTTTTACTTGCTCTATTGAGCTGTATCTTCCGTTTTGCTCTATATTACCACTGAGTATTACTCTTGTATAGTCATTTAGGTTTTGGCAACATCTGATATATTTTTATCTGTTTGGTATGCTTTTATCATCGAGACCGCGATTGGTTCAGCCCAAGTTATATTGCAAATACCAAACCCTGCTTCTGTAAAGTAGTTTAGCCTATTATGAATGTTGGAGAGTTTTATTTCCATATTTAGCCTGTTTGACTAGCAAGATTTTTTCTTGCTAGTGCTTAGTAAAGCCCAAAACGCCCATCATTGCGTTTGTAGAGTACCCTTGTTTTACCATCATTGTCCAAAAATATCTCAAATAGTTTCCCGCTCTCCTTTAGATCATTTAGCACATCTTCTGGCTCGCGTGGCTTGTATAGCTCTAGTCTAACAGGGACGATCTCATCTTCTAGTGCTTCGCTAGCTTCGCTTAAGTTGGTGCTTTGGAGTGATGAGGCTTTGGCTTCGTTGAGTCCATCTTTGTAGTGGTAGTTTTCTTTGTCATGTATGCGTCTGAGTGCTTTTTTGGCACGATCTGTTGCTTTGTCGATGGCAGCGTACATATCTAGATCTGCTTGTGAGATGACGATGGAGTTTTTGCCTGCTATGTGAAGTACTAGCTCGATGGAGTGGGACTCTTTGGACTTTTTGGTCTCTGTGGAAGCCACCACGCCAGCGGAGATGATCTCTAGTTGGTAGAGGCTTAGTGCTTCGAGTGATTTGGCGATGTATTCTCGCAGAGCGTCGCTTAGTTCTAGTTTGCGTGCTGTGATAGTTATGTTCATGATTTACCCCTTTTATTGGTGGACTATTATAGCATAACGAGGTGCAGAGTGTGGCAAATGGGAGAGGTTGTTTTTGTCAATACTTTGCCTACCACCCGTCACTGTGAGGCTTTGCAAAAGCCGTGGCAGCCTAACCTCCCGCACTACAATTATTGCAATCTGCCATATTTTCACACCTTTCACACCTTTTTGTGCTAAGATTTTGCAAATCTTTAGAGGATCAAACTATGAGAGAAGATCAAAA
>Ga0172377_10000061_pt1 | contig 86833 bp, 64 predicted proteins | sample Pumphouse3metaG_FD_119749 | JGI IMG/M metagenome (GOLD analysis project Ga0172377, IMG submission 119749) | Leachate microbial communities from a municipal landfill in Southern Ontario, Canada - Pumphouse #3 metaG | ecosystem: Engineered > Solid waste > Landfill > Unclassified | place: Canada...
ACATTCTCAAATGAAACTTTTTTGGCTTTATATAATTCTATTAATTTTTTATAAGTCTTTATGGGAGTTGACCCTGTAGGTAAACCTAAAATAAATGGTCTTTCTGGAGTTGGCTTAAACGCATTAATTCTATCGGCTACATAATTTGCAGCCCAATTAGCCATTTCATTAGGTGTTGGTTCAATAATTAATCTCATATTTTTGGGTATTATGTGTTAATAATTCTTCATTAATTCTTTAGCATTGACAAGGGCAGCATCAGTTAATTTAGCTCCACTTAACATTCTAGCCACTTCGCGTTCTCTTTCCTCCTGGTTAAGTTTCTTTATATAAGTATGAGCTATATTATTATCATCCATCTCTTTATACACTAAATAATGTGCTCCTGCTTTACTAGCTATTTGCGGCAAATGTGTTATAGCGAAAATTTGCATGTTTTCAGCCATATTTCCTATCAAATTGCCCATTTTATCTGCTATTTTTCCTGACACTCCTGTATCTATTTCATCAAATATCATTGTGGGCATATATGTCAAACCAGCCATAAGAGACTTCAAAGATAACATTATTCTGGAAAGTTCTCCTCCTGAGGCTACATTTGATATACTATTTAAATTATAAGACCCATTTGCTGAAAATTTAAAATCTACTGTATCTTGCCCATTGACCGTTAAATTTTGTTTATCAGTTATGTCTATTCTAAATGTAGCATATGGCATCTCTAGACTTCTAATTATCTCTTGAAGTTTACTAGAAAATATTGGAGCTATATCATGACGTTTTTTAGATAATCTGACAGAAGCCTCGCGCATATCTGACATAGCATTTGAGACTTCTTTTTTTAATGATTCTAATTTTTCATTAGATATATCAGAAGTTTCTAATTCTGATGCCAAAGCATCTCTTATTTCTATAAGTTCCTCTACAGAAGTAACATTATGTTTTTTTTCTAAGGTATAAATAGTAGAAAGACGATTATCTACTTCTTCCAATCTTTGGGGAGATACAGATATAGAATCCGATAACTTATTTAATTCTGCATCAATATCATCAAGCTCATATTTACAAGAATCCAATCTATCTATAATACTTTGTAATGCAGGTAAATGCTCTGCTTCTTTTTCTAAAGGAGTAATAGCATCTTTAATCTGTTGAACTATTGAATGTTCGAATGGATTAATTGAATTTATGGATTCTTCTATTCTTAATTTAATATTTTCTGCATTAGCTAGTTGTGTCTGCTCAGCTTCCAGCTTTTCAACTTCTTCAAGTTCCAACTTAGCTTCGACTAAATTCTGATATTGAAAAGTTTTAAAATCTTTTTCAGATTCTGATTTTCTTATTTTTTCTTCTAATTTCTTTAACTCAGATAATAAGAAATTATGTTTCTCAAATTTATTTCTAAAATCATGTAATTCTTTATCATCCTGAGCGAATTTATCTAAGACTGATAATCTAAATAATTCATCTGATAATTTAAGATGTTGATGTTGCTCGTGAATATCTATAAATTTAGACGATAATTCTGACAAATAAGATATTTTTACTGGTTCATCGTTATAAAAAGCACGTGAACGACCAGAAGGAGAAATCACTCTCCTTAAAATTCTATCATCATCAAATTCAGCTTCTACTATGCAGTTTTTGGTGTCATCCATAAAGACAGAAGACTTGGATTTACCTCCTAATAATAATGAAATAGCACCTAGTAATATTGATTTTCCAGCTCCTGTTTCTCCGGTTATAATAATTAACCCATCAGGAAATTCAATATCAAGAGACTTGATAAGCGCATAGTTTTCTATAGTTAATCTTTTAAGCATGACATAAGTAAAAATTCTATATTATCAACTATATCTTCTGCCACTAGAGACTTAGATTTAAGAGGATATTCTTTCACTTCATCATTATTTTTTATAATAGTAACCTTATTTGTATCAACAGCAAAACCTGCACCTTGATCTTTTAAGGAGTTTAATACTATCATATCAAGTTTTTTATTAGAAAGTTTTTCCTTAGCATTAGATAGTTCATTATTTGTTTCTAGAGCAAACCCGACATGTATTACTCCATCTTTCTTGATACGTCCTAAAGACGCAGATATATCTTCATTAGGAACTAAATCTAAAGACAACTTATTATGATTCTTTATCTTCTCTTCAGCTTTAATACTCGGTTTAAAATCTGATACAGCTGCACACAATATGGCTACATCTACACCTGATTTATAAATATTTTTAGCTGCTTCTGACATCTGTGAAGCACTTGTTATATTTGTTATATGTACTCTAGGGTAATCTGTGTCAATATTTACGGGACCTAGTACCATTTCTACTATTGCTCCTCTATCAGATAAACTTTTGGCTATAGACATAGCCATTTTTCCAGAAGAGTAATTAGAGATAAAACGCACTGGATCGATTGATTCTCTAGTTGGACCTCCTGTTAAAAGAATTTTTTTTCCTTTTAGCGACCCATTTTTATTTAAAATGGAAATAACATGATTAAGAATTTTAGATGGCTCTTCCATCCTTCCTTTACCTATTAAGCCACTAGCTAATTCTCCAGACTCAGGTTCAATAATCTTGACTCCTCTTTTCTCTAATATATTTAAGTTTTCTTGGATAATTTGACTAGCATACATATCCAAATCCATAGCAGGTGCTATAACTACTGGACACCTTGCAGATAGATATGTCGTAAGTAGCAGATTATCTGCTATTCCAGCTACCATTTTTGAAATTGTATTGGCAGATGCTGGTGCTATAAGATATAAATCTGCCCATATTCCTAATTTCACGTGAGAATTCCATTCTCCGTTTTCAGGATTAAAAAAATCTACTAATATAGGATTTCCCGATAAAGTAGATAAAGTAAGTGGTGTTATAAATTTTTTAGACATTGGAGTCATCACCACTTTAACTTCTGCTCCAACCTTTACAAGGGCACGTATTAGTATTGCAGCTTTATAGGCAGCAATGCTGCCTGTAACACCTAGTAATATATGTTTACCCTTTAATGACATAATATATTATTCTTCAGCTATTCTATAATATATCTCATCGTTTTCAAATTCATTAATAGCTTTTAATGTTGGTTTTGGCTGTTGTTCGTAGTGCTTAGAAATCTCTATTTGTTCTCTATTTTCAAATGTTTCTTCAAGAGTTTCCGCATAATTAGAAAATTCCTCTAATTTTTTACTAAGTTCTTGCTTTTCCGATACAGATATTTGGTTAGCTCTTTTAGCAATAATCATAACAGACTCATAGATATTTCCTGTTTTTTCAGCAAAATCTACTAAATCTCTTGTTCTTGTATTACTATCAACTGGTATTCTTTTCTTCTCTTCTACTGGAGTCTCGTTCATCTCGTTCTTTTCCATTATATTTAATTTTTACTGTTTCTAATCTAAAAATTTTTGTATTTTTTCAAAAAGATTATCTAATTCTTTTCTATATTTTGAATCGGGATATTCTCCGACAAAATTATAATAATCATCAGAGAAAATCATATATCTCTCTTTTTGTTTACTTTTAACACTATTTAATGCATATTTATATGCAGACATCGCAGTATAATATAGAATATCTTCTCTATATATATTTTCTGCATTTTCTTTTAATACATTTTTTAACGCATAATGAGCAGATTTATATTCTTCGATTGTATAATATAATTTCGCAGATTCATACTGCTTTGTATCTAATCGTTTATCTAAATCTTCTAAAATTTTCAAACATTCTGCCTTATATTTCGAATTTGGATTTTCTGAAATATACTGAGAAATTACATTGATTGTTTTATAAGTAGGAGTCTGGTCTAACTGATATCTATAAGTCTCGTTATATAAACATTGTATTCTTAAATATGCTGCTTTATCAGCAAACGGACTTCTTGGATACGTATTAATAAAGGTTTCAAAACAAGGTTCTGCATTACTAAGATCTCTATCTTTATAATGAGCATATCCAGTATAAAACTGAACTGTATCATCTTGAGGTGTCCCGTTCATAGGTAATTGAAGAGACTCAAAAAGTGCAGCTGCTTTAGCATATTTACCTGCATTAAAAAAATCAAATGCTCCTTTATATTTTGCTTCAATATCTGTCGATTCTTGAAGAGCTTGATATTGACTAGAACATGAAGCTAAAAGTAAAGCTAAAAAGCTTATTAGTGTTAATTTATATTTCATTATGCCTTTAGTATTCAATTATTCTGCCAAGAATCTTTCAGCATCGATAGCAGCTATGCAACCTGAACCTGCTGCCGTTATAGCTTGTCTATAATGAGGATCTTGAACGTCGCCAGCAGCGAAAAAACCAGGTACATTAGTTTTAGAACTAGCTCCCTGAGTTTTAATATAACCATTGGAGTCAACATCAACCCATTTACTTACTAATTCTGAATTAGGATGATGTCCTATTGCCAAAAAGAATCCATCTACATCGATATTAAATTCTTCTCCGTTGCTTCTTTTTAATGCTACACCTGTCACTCCCATCATATTTCCAAGAACTTCTTTAGTGTTACATTGCCATAGAATCTCTATATTTTTGGTTTTATTAACTTTTTCTTGCATAGCTTTAGATGCACGTAAAACATCTCTTCTTACTATCATATAGACTTTACTGCATATGCCAGCTAGGTAGGTCGCTTCTTCGCAAGCTGTGTCTCCACCACCTACTACGGCGACTTTTTTACCTTTATAGAAAAAACCATCACATGTAGCACAAGCTGAAACTCCCTGGCCTTTGAATTTTTCTTCACTTTCGAGACCTAAATATTTCGCAGTAGCTCCTGTTGTATAGATAATAGAATCTGCCAAAATATTTTTTTCTCCATCCACCTCTACTTTAAAAGGTCTTTCTGATAAATCAAGTTTAGAAACTACTCCAAATCTAACATCTACGCTAAATCTGAGAGCTTGCTTCTTTAAATCATCCATTAAAGCATTGCCGGTAATTCCATCAGGATATCCAGGAAAATTATCTATATCTGTAGTAGTAGTTAACTGTCCTCCTGGCTGTATTCCTTCTATCAAGACAGGATTAAGATTAGCTCTTGCAGCGTAAATAGCAGCCGTATATCCAGCAGGGCCACTACCTATTATTAAACATTTTATTCTTTCTTCACTCATGTTATTAAAATATAATTACAAATATAAGGTTTTTTTAATTTATTCTGATAAATATCTACTAATCATACTTTTTAATATAGGGATATCTATGGGTTTAGATAAAAAATCGTTACAGCCTGCTTCTATAGCCTGCTCTTTATCCGATTCAAAAGCAAAAGCAGTTACTGCTATTATTGGTACACTATCAGATTCCATTCGTATCAAACGTGTAGCTTCTAGTCCTCCCATTTCTGGCATTTTCATATCCATCAATATAATATCAGGTTTGACTTCTGAGAATAGACGAACAGCTTCCATGCCATTTACTGCTCTTACTAATTTATATTTTTTTCTTAATATGATATTAAGTAAATCATAATTATTATCTATATCTTCAGCTATGAGTATTGTTTTTTTATCGTCCATAAAATATTTATTATTTTCAAAATTCTCAATATCTTTATATTCTTCTAAGTAATTTTTTTTTGAAGAACTATTATTGCTTATTTTAGAAATACCTATAATCGTATTCGAATTCTTCTTTGTTACAGAATTTCTTATTAAAATACTTGTATCTACAAATATAGATATATCATTTTGATTTCTAAAACGAGATGTAAAATTATCCTCTGTTTTTTTTCCTGATAACAAATTCTTAAATGCATTAAGAGCTATAGGTACATCATTAGCATTCATTTTATCTAAAATATCATTTAATTTATAATAGTAACTAAATCCTATTTCTTTTAAAAGAATACTATTACATATATCAACATCAAATTTTATATCTTCGGTTTCTGGGTCATAATTCCATAAAAGAGAACTTTTATCTCCTAAAACTAGTTGTAATTTAGCTAATGCTTCATTTAGATTATTTTCAGTAATAAAAAGATCTGTTATATCCATTATAATACCTATGATAACTGGAGTCCCACTTTCTTTAGATACTCTCCATCTGATACTGAAAACTTTTTTACCTTTTAATTGATCAGTTATACTTACAGTTGATTCATAAATAATATCCACTCGTTGATCAAGAACTGCCATGTTCCATTGGCTAATTAAATTGTCTCGATCTGTACTATCTAAAAGATTAAGAGCTTTATGTAGTTTATCTTCATTCTCATCTGGTTCTAAAAGTAATGGGTCATTAATAAGATTATTAAAATTATCTGATAAATACCAATTATTATTATCTATATCAAACTGTATATAAACTTCATTCCCTAGAACAAACATATTGTCCCATCTGATATTTCTTTCTTTAATATCTATTTTATTATTAAAATCAGAAGTTATATCTTCCATACTAACATAATATCTTACATCTTTATAAATGTAAGGTGAGAATGTAAACTGGATATAATAATTTTTAATAAGTCGTTTAAAAGGAACGTTTTTACTAAAATCTCCAGACTCTTTATTTAAGATAAGTTTGACTCTAACATCTTTTTTTTTTTAAGATTCTCTTTTTGCTCAGAAGAAAGCAAGGTCTCATTAAAAAAAGAGAAGTTTTCTTTTTCTAATTTACTCAGTTTATACTTATCTGTATAAGTATTTTTAAATATTATTTCCCCTCTACTATTAAGTAATAATATTCCTGTATGTATTTTATTTAAAATATTGAAATCATTATTTTTCATCTCTTCTTTTTCACTATTTACAAAGATAGATAAAAATAATAATAGATTTACATATTTTTTTGTACTTTTGCTTAGTTTAAAAATTAATATTTAACCCAATGACAAATACAAAAAACAGTAACATCTTACCTATTATAATGATGTTTTTTCTGTTCGCGATGATTTCATTCGTAACAGGCCTATCCAACCCTATGGGGGTAATCGTAAAAAATCAACCAGGAATCGCAAACTGGATGTCTCAACTTGGTAATTTTGCTAATTTTATTGCTTATCTTTTCATGGGAATTCCGGCTGGTATTATTCTTAAGAAAAAAGGATATAAATTTACAGCACTAATGGCTATTGCTATAGGAATTACCGGAGTAGGTTTACAATTAGTCTCTGCTAATATGACATATGCGCAAGGAGATAACTTTACACCAATTTTTGTTGTATACCTATTCGGAGCTTTAGTATCAGGTTTTTCAATGTGTATGTTAAACACTGTAGTAAATCCTATGCTTAACATTTTAGGAGGAGGAGGAAATAAAGGAAACCAATTAATTCAATTTGGTGGCACTTTAAATTCTTTATCAGCTACTATAGTCCCTATCCTTGGTGGTTATCTTATAGGTAATGCAGCTAAAGCTACATTAAAAGATGCTACCCCTGCTTTACTAATAGCTATTGCTATATTTGTAACAGCTTTTATAGTATTAAGCTTTGTTAAAATTCCTGAGCCTCATTTAGTTAACAATAACAAGAATAAGAGTACAACTAAAGATCCTCATAGCGCACTTTCTTTCCGCCATTTTATTTTAGGTATTATAGCTATTTTCTTTTATGTAGGTATAGAAGTTGGTATTCCTAACTTTATCAATTTGTTTTTAACTAATGCTAAAGATGCAGCCTTAACTCCTGGTATGGGTTTAGATGCTGGAACCGCAGGTATAGTAGTTGGAACATATTGGTTATTAATGCTTGTTGGTCGTCTTTTAGGTGGTATCCTGGGAGGTAAATTCTCTGCAAGAGCACAATTATCTTTTGTAGCATCATTAGCTATTATATTTATAGTCGCAGGTATATTTATTTCACCTGATGTAAAAGCACAAATGCCAGTTTTTTCAACATCTAATGGATTTGGATTACAAACAGTACCTTTCTCAGTAATGTTATTCGCTTTATGTGGATTATGCACATCTATTATGTGGGGAGGAATATTTAATATAGCTGTTGAAGGTTTAGGAAAATATACAGAAATGGCTTCTGGAATATTTATGGTAATGGTTTGCGGAGGAGGAGTTCTTCCTGTAATCCAAGGTAGAATAGCAGATATAACTAATAGTTATCTATCATCTTATTGGGTAATAGTAGCTGCTCTTCTTTATCTACTTTACTATGGTTTAATAGGTCATAAAAATGTAAATACTGATATTGATACATCAATATCTAAAATTGAAAAATAAATTAATTATGGAAGAAGCACTAGTAATAGGTATTGACGTAGGAGGTCAATCAACTAAAATAGGAGTTATAGATATTCAAGGTAACATCAAGGCTCAAAGTGTTATATCATCATTACAAGAAGATATAAACAGCTACATGGAGGATCTAACAAAAGCTATTAAAGCATTAATTGCTAAAACTGGTAAAATAAGTCAGTTTAAAGGCATAGGTATTGGAGCCCCTAATGGAAATTATTATAAAGGAACAATTGATTCTGCTCCTAATCTTAAATGGGCACATGACCCACAAGGAAACCCTCTAGAAATTCAACTTTCAGAAATGATTAAAGACCAAATAGGTCTTCCAACCGTCGTTACTAACGATGCAAATGCAGCTGCTGTCGGTGAAATGACCTATGGTGCTGCCAAAGGTATGAAGAATTTCATAATGATTACTCTTGGGACTGGTGTCGGTAGTGGAATCGTTATAGATGGTAAGGTAGTATATGGACATGATGGTTTCGCAGGAGAACTTGGACATACTACTATAATAAGAGATGGAAGACAATGTGCATGTGGAAAAAAAGGTTGTCTTGAAACTTATACATCTGCAATGGGAGTAGCTCGTACTGCCAAAGAAAAACTTAATAATAGCTCGATTCCTAGTATCTTAAGAGATATTGATATAGATAGCATTTCATCAAAAGATGTATATGATGCTGCTAAAAAAGGTGATAAATTAGCTATTGAAATTTTTGATTATACTGCGAAACTATTAGGTCAGGCATTTGCTGATTTCGTAGCATTCAGTGCACCAGAGGCTATAGTACTTTTCGGAGGTCTTGCTAGATCTAAAGAATTTCTAGAGGAGCCTATATTAAAGTATATGAATGAAAATTTATTAGGCATTTGGAAAAATAAGATTCAATTGAAATTTTCTCTTTTGAAAGATTCAGATGCAGCTATTCTAGGTGCTGGAGCATTGGCTTGGGATCTATAAAGAATAGTTATATTTATAAAAAAAGATGTGTCAATATTATGGCACATCTTTTTTTATATTAATTAATTTATATAAAGTTTAAATTCTTTTTAAAGCTTTAGATAATTTATTTTTAATAATATTTTGAGTATTAATTTCAGATAAAATACTTAATTGTTTCTCATTATCATTAAGATCCTGAGCAGTATGTAGCTCTTTTATAAGATTATTATACACATGTTCAGTATATTTATATTTAAATAAAACAATCGCCCTGGGGACGTTAATATGTAGTAAATTTTCTTCTGGAATTAATGATTTTTTATATTCTTTAACATTTATTTTATAGTCATCAATAATTATAGATAAAACCTTTTTCGTGATTTCTTGGTCTTCATAATTATTAAATCTTGTTTGAATCCTCTCTTGGATATCATCTCCTGGAGTACTTTCCTCTAAAAACTCATAATAAAGATTATATATCTTTCTATATAAAGGATTAAGAATTTCTAAATCATCTTGTTCTAACTCTTCTTTAATATAATTCGATACTGTTATATTAATAACATCTATCACTTCAGAAGAAGCATTCCTCTGTTCGAAATGAATAATACTTTCTCCAAACTTAAGTAAATAATAAATTATATCTTTTTCTGAAGCCTCAACTAATGGTGCTACTATAGAATAATTATTCTGAGTATGTTCTATTGATGAATATTCATATGGTATATTATCTATAGCTGGAGGTATATCATTAATATCTGGAGGAATATTATCAATTGGGGGGATTTCTCTTGGCGATGATGAAGAATTATCTTGACGATAAGAGCTATATTTTGTTTTAGAAAATCTATTCTTTCTTTCTTTAGTCAAGCGTTTTTCTTTTTCATCGTTTAATAAAATAGAATTATGAACTTTAGATACTTCTTCTGTCAATATATCTTGTTCTATATCTAACTTCTTAGATGTTTGTTCGATATAGACAGATCTTATTATAGGATCTGGAATAATAGCTATAGTATTGACTATTTCTTTAATTAGTTCTACTTTTCTCATAGGATCATTAGAAATATCCTTTGATAAGAGCTCATATTTAAAATCTATAAAATCCTTTTCTTGTTCATTTAAGAAAGTTACTATTTCTTCTTTCGTATGTGTTCTAGCGAAAGAATCTGGGTCATGTCCCTCTGGGAAAAGAGCAACCTTTACTTGTAATCCTTCTTTTAATATAAGATTTATACCTCTTAATGACGCCTTTATACCTGCAGAATCTCCATCATACAATACAGTAATATGATTTGTAAACCTTTTTATTAATCTAATTTGATTAACTGTAAGAGATGTTCCAGACGATGCGACCACATTCTCTACTCCAGCTTGATGAAAAGAAATAACATCCGTATAACCTTCAACTAAATAACATTTATCTAATTTATTTATTGAAGATTTAGCGAAATAAATACCATACAGACTTTTATTTTTTACATAAATATCAGTCTCTCTAGAATTTACATACTTAGCTACTGACTTGTCTTTACGTAAAGTTCTCCCTCCAAAAGCTATTACTCTACCACTCAAGGAATGGATAGGAAACATAACTCTATCATAAAACCTGTCAGCTAGTTTTCCGTCATTTCTAATAACACAAAGACCTGTATCTAGTAAAAATTCAGATTTATAACCAGCCTTTTGAGCTGCTTCAGATAGAGAAAGAATAGGAGCATCGCTAACAGAATCTTTAAAAAATTCGCTACCATTATGCATATGAGGATTTGGAGCAAAACCTAATCCGAATTTTTTAATAGTTTCCTCTGAAAATTCACGTACCTGTTTAAAATATGATAAACCTACAGCCCTTCCTACTTTTGAATTAAATAGTATATCTGCATAGTATCTCTGTGCATATTCTGACACTATGAGCAAACTCTCTCTCCTCTTATTTTTCGCTATATCCTCTGGCGTTTGTTCTTTCTCATGAATCTCTATTCCATATTTTCTAGCTAAATATTTTAATGCTTCAGGATATGTCATTTGCTCGTGTTCCATTACGAAAGTAATAGCACTTCCAGCTTTTCCACATCCAAAACATTTAAATATCCCTTTACTAGGAGATACAGAAAAAGAAGGAGTCTTCTCATTGTGAAAAGGACAGCAAGCGATATAATTAGAACCTCTTCGTTTTAAACTAAGGAAATCTCCTATTACATCGACTATATCAACAGCATTTAATATTTTATCAACTGTTTCTCTATCTATCATTTAATTAATCCTCAACACTCTTAAGTTTCTCTCTAATTTTAGCTTCTATTTCATCAGCAAGTTCAGGATTATCATTTAAGAGTTTTTTTACAGTTTCTCTACCTTGTCCTATTTTCATTTCTCCATAACTAAACCAAGATCCACTCTTGTTAATTATATCAAATTCGACACCTAAATCAATAATTTCTCCAATTTTAGATATACCTTGTCCAAAAACTATATCAAATTCAGCTTTTCTGAAAGGAGGAGCCATTTTATTCTTAACTATTTTAGCTCTAGTTCTATTTCCTGTAGCTGCATCTCCATCTTTTATTTGAGTAGTTCTCCTTACATCTACACGCACTGAAGCATAAAATTTTAAAGCATTACCACCTGTCGTAGTTTCAGGGTTTCCGAACATTACCCCTATTTTCTCACGTAATTGATTAATAAAAATACAACAAGTATTCGTCTTACTAATATTAGCTGTTAGTTTTCTCAAAGCTTGACTCATTAAACGAGCTTGAAGTCCCATTCTAGAATCTCCCATTTCTCCTTCAATTTCTGCTTTTGGTGTAAGAGCCGCCACTGAATCTATTACTATTATATCTATAGCACCACTTCTTATAAGATCATCAGCGACCTCTAAAGCTTGTTCTCCATTATCAGGCTGAGAAATCAGTAATTGATCGACATCAACTCCCAAATTTCTAGCATAAGTTCTATCAAAAGCATGTTCAGCATCTATCATAGCTGCTATACCACCTGATTTCTGTGCTTCTGCTATAGCATGTATAGCCAAAGTAGTCTTACCACTAGACTCTGGTCCATATATTTCTATAACTCTTCCTCTTGGATAACCACCTATTCCTAATGCATGATCTAAAGATATTGATCCGGATGATATGGTTGAGACTTCCCACGTAGGCTGTTCACCTAATTTCATAATCGTACCCTTACCAAAATCTTTATCAATTTTAGCAAGTGTAGCCTGTAAGGCCTTCATCTTGGCATCATTAACATTAGCCTTCTTTTTTTCTGCACTCTCTTTAGCCATAATCTATTTTTTTTAAATAAAGTTAGATACAAATGTAACTATTTTTTGTGATATTTTTTTATAAATTTGCACTTCTAAATGTTCTTCATAAAAATTTGATGCATTTGGATTTTTTTAACATAAAATATTATAAGATGAGTAAAGATTATAAACGTTATTTGATTACATCTGCCTTACCATATGCTAATGGAGCAGTACATATTGGCCACTTGGCAGGAGTATATATACCTGCAGACATCTATGTAAGATATCTTCGAATGCGTGGACGAGAAGTACTTTTCATAGGAGGCTCTGATGAACACGGAGTTCCTATTACCCTGAAAGCTAAAAAATTAGGAGTAAGCCCACAAGTAGTCGTTGATAAATATCATAATATAATAAAAGACTCATTTCAAGAATTAGGAATATCATTTGATATCTATTCAAGAACATCTTCTAAAACACATAATAAAGTAGCATCTGACTTTTTTCTTAAACTTTATAATGAAGGAAAATTCATAGAAAAAGAAACAGAACAATTTTATGATGAAGAGGCTAAAGAATATCTAGCAGATAGATACATCGTAGGTACATGTCCAAAATGCGGAAATCCCGAAGCCTACGGTGATCAATGTGAAAAATGCGGAAGTACCCTTTCTCCAGACGAATTAATAGATCCCCACTCAGCACTTAGTGGAAATATACCTATAAAGAAAAAAACAAAACATTGGTACCTGCCTTTAGATAAATATGAACCATGGTTAAAACAATGGATTCTAGAAGATCATAAAGAATGGAAATCTAATGTTTACGGGCAATGTAAATCGTGGTTAGATGGCGGACTACATCCTCGTGCCGTCAGCCGAGATCTTTCATGGGGTGTACCAGTACCTGTAAAAGGAGCCGAAGGCAAAGTACTATATGTATGGTTCGATGCCCCTATCGGTTATATATCTAATACAGTTGAGCTACTACCTAACGATTGGGAAAAATGGTGGAAAAATGAAGATACTAAATTAGTGCATTTTATAGGAAAAGACAATATCGTTTTTCACTGTATAGTCTTCCCTAGCATGTTAAAAGCCCACGGAGACTACATATTGCCTGACAATGTACCAGCGAATGAATTCTTAAATCTTGAAGGCAATAAAATCTCTACCTCTAGAAACTGGGCAGTATGGTTACATGAATACCTTCGTGATTTACCAGGAGAACAAGACGTACTAAGATACGTTCTATGTGCCAATGCTCCAGAAACTAAAGATAATGATTTCACATGGAAAGATTTTCAGACTCGTAATAACTCAGAATTAGTAGCTATATATGGTAACTTCGTTAATAGAGCAGTCGTTTTAACTCATAAATATTTTGGAGGAAAAGTTCCAGAAAACTTGAAACCAGAATCTATAGACAGCGACACACTAAACCAAATAGCAGTTATTAAAGGACAAATAGAAACCTCACTTGAGTCATATCGTTTTCGTGAAGCAATATTCGAGGCAATGAATTTAGCAAGACTTGGAAACAAATATCTAGCAGACACAGAACCATGGAAAGTCGCCAAAACAGACATGGAAAGAACTGCCTCCATTCTTTATGTATCATTACAAATCTGTGCAAACTTATGCATAGCTTTCTCTCCTTTCATCCCTTTCTCTAGCAAAAAGCTAGCTCACATACTAGCAATGGAAGGTCTTGACACTGGAGAAGTTCATCCTGAAGAAGGAGTCGCTCGCAGCGAAGAAGATAACATCTGGAATTCATTTGGAAAGACAGAGCTAATGAAACCAGGACATCAGCTAAATAAAGCAGAACTTCTTTTCAGTAAAATAGAAGACGATACTATACAAGCTCAACTAGACAAATTGGAAGCCACACGCGCAGCTAATGATGCAGAAAAAGCCGAAGAAAAATCTAAAGAAGTACTTCCTTTAAAAGAAGAATGCACCTTTGATGATTTTCAAAAAATGGACATTCGCACCGCTACAGTTCTAGAAGCTATAAAGGTTCCAAAAACTAAAAAGCTACTTAAACTAACCATTGACACTGGAATTGATAAAAGAGTAATAGTATCCGGCATAGCAGAATTTTATACCCCAGAAGAAATGATTGGCAAACAAATTTGCATACTAGCTAATTTAAAACCAAGAGCTATACGAGGCATAGAATCTCAGGGCATGATTTTAATGGCTAAAGAAGAATCTGGAAAAATGAGATTCATAACTCCAGCTGAAACTCTAATAAATGGAGCACAGATTAACTAATTCCATTAGTATATATATAGAAATCCCTCTTTTTAATTTAAAAAAGAGGGATTTTTATTTAATCAGGTTTGTAAAAACTACAAACGATTTTCTAATATAGCTCTAACCTTATCAGGAGTAACTATACCATTTTCTCCTACATTCCAATTAGCTGCCTTAAACTTAGCTACTATTATATCAATAGTATCTTTATCGATATTATAATCAGACAACCGAGTTTTCTGTCCTACAGACTGGAAGAATTTATCTGTTTTCTCTATTACCTCATCAATCACATCATCCTCAGATTTACCATTGCCTGTAGATATATTCCAAACTTTATCTGCATAACGTAAAAGTTTATCATGTTTTTCCTTACGCATTATTGACATTGTGCCTGGGAACACGATAGCTAATGTTTGGCCATGATCAAGACCTTTCTGAGCAGTTAACTCATGACCTATCATATGAGTCGCCCAATCTTGAACTACACCCATTGATATAAAGCCATTAAGACCCAAGGTCCCAGTCAACATATAATTAGCACACACATCATAACTTTTCTTCTCTTCAGTTAAAATAGGAGCCAAAGTAATCAAAGTTCTCAATATACCCTCAGCCCATTCATCCATAACCATTGTCTTGTTATCAATAGTTAAATACTGCTCAAGAGTATGAGCGAATATATCAGTTATACCATTTGCTATTTGACGTTTAGGCAAAGAATAAATCACCTCTGGGTCAAGGATTGAAAACTTAGCAAATGTATAAGGACTAGAAAATGCATATTTATCTTTAGTTTCACGACGAGATACTACTCCCCCATTATTCATTTCTGAAGAGGTCGCTGGAAGTGTCAATACTGATCCAAATGGTATCGCATCATCTACTTCAATATGTTTAGTAATAATATCCCATGGCTCGCCATCGTTATATTTAGAAGCTAGGGCTATAAATTTGGTACCATCAATGATTGATCCTCCACCTACAGCCAAAAGCATCTCGACATTTTTCTTTTTACATATATCTATAGCTTTTACAAGTGTAGAATAATCAGGGTTTGCCTCTATACCACCAAACTCTATAACCTCGCATTCAGCTTTTTTTAAAGCATCAATTACTTGGTCATATACGCCATTGCGTTTAATAGATCCGCCACCATAAGTCATCATAACTTTAGTACCTCTAGCTATCTCCTCAGATAATTTTGCTATCTGGCCTTTACCAAAAATAAGCTTGACAGGATTTTTAAATTCAAAATTATTCATATTTACTATTCTTTTATTATGCGTTGAATATAAATATTATTTTTCAATATTAAAATATGAGCTACCTTTCAAGCCCTCACTAGAAAATTCCAAATTGGTATTACCACTCTGATTATCAATTTTAAGCAATGCCGTAGCTATTCCAAACTCAGTTTTTATCTCTCCAGGATTTAATATTTCGACTTTTGAATCTGTTTTTAAATTAATCACACCATCGAAATCATGACAAATAGTTCCATTACTATCGACAGCAGCTATATAAGCAAAAACCACATCATTACGACCAGCTTTAGGTTTTACTCCACTTTCATCTATCCAACATATTAATTTCTTCGCCGTTTTAGGAGAACGAACTATATCAGTTTTAACTTTTTTTCCTGAGATATAACCTACAGCCTTTAATGTTCCGGCTTTAAATTTCTTTATATGAAAAGTAAAAGGCGAATGATTCAAATTATCACTAATACTATCTTTATCAGGAGTTTGATCGCCCACTTTTCTTCCATTCAAATAAAGTTTAACTCTATCACAATTACTAAATACCTTTACATCTTTAGGAGATTCAGGAGTCCAAAAACTCGCGATCTTTAAAACCACATTAGCATATGAAGCATCAGCCTTCTTTCGAGCATCAGCTTGACTCGCATAAAAATAAAAAGATAATTTAGGTAGTCTAAATATATCCATAATACCAGAATACTCAATATCTGGATGATAACCTCTATTATAATCAAACATCACCCAATAACCATCCCCTGCAGCAGGCATACTCAAATTATCATTATGAGACTCTTGAATATTATGAGCCTGAATCAACATTGATTTCTCACCAGCACTCCTTGGCTGCCTGCTAGACAACTCCAAACGCTTCGTGCGAGACAATTTATCTTGATTAAGTCCACTATTATTTGAATAATACTCCCAATCTCCATACTCAGAAACTATATAAGGTTTTTCAAAAGTTATAGCTTCAGGATGCATAATTCTATGTTGTCTTGATTGGAAATACACATCATATTCATCTGCTATCCAACCACAAGAATAAACGTTAGGTCCAGGATATTCTTCATGAACGATAGAATTAAGCTTAGCCATAAAATCATTAGGCATTTTAGTCTCATTTAAAGAAACCTCCCAGCCAAAAACACATGGATGATTACGGTCACGACGAATAAGTTGACGAGCTGAATGATAACACTGATTTTTAAATGCACTATTCTCTTTATAATATTGCCAACCTAACATAGCATCTACTACCACTATACCCAAACTATCACAAGCATCCATAAATGCAGGAGATTGAGGATAATGAGATAATCTTACATAATTAAAACCAGCTTTTTTTATCTTAACAGCATCACGACACTGAGCATTATCAGAAAGAGCATAACCAATAAAAGGATACTCCTGATGTCTATTCACACCTCTTAAAAAAGTCTTAACACCATTAATATATATATTATGATTTTTATACTCAAATTCACGAATTCCGAAATGACTTTTCTCCGTATCCACTTCCTGTCCACCACTCAACACTACAGTCTTTACAGTATATAGATTTGGTTCATCTGGAGACCACAAATCAGGATGAGCTATTTCAATATTCTCAACAAACTCCCCAGTAGCTCCCGCGGCAATAAGTGTTAGAGCACTTTCACACTGTTTTACTTCTAATCCAGATCTGTAGATCTTATGAACGACCTTGATTTTACTATTCGCAGAACTTTCATTTTTTATCTGTGTTTTAATTCTAACGATTGAAGAATCTTCTGATACTTTAGGTGTAGTGATAAATACACCACCCGTAGCAGATTCTGCAGCCAATAAAGGAGAAGTTATATGTATTCTGTTTTTAGTTATAATATAAGCATTACGATATAGACCACCATAAGTATTAAAATCCAATATTTTTACAGGCTTAGGTCCTGTAACCGGATTATCATTATTATCAAGCCTTAACTCTATCTGATTATTATTCTCATTCAAATAAGGAGTAGCATTAAATATTATAGGTAAGAAACCTCCCTGATGAGTTAAAACATATTTACCATTAAGCCATATATCTGCCTTATTCATAGCAGCTTCAAACTTTAAAAAATAAAGTTTATCACTAGAATAATTCTCTATATCAAAAGTCTTACGATAATAACAGATCCCCTGCCATTGATTATTTACAACTAAAGGTTCGATATGAGCAGTATGAGGCAATGACACATTCTCCCACTTAGTAGAAGTGTCCAATTTAAACTGCCACCCATCATTAAATAATGTTTGAGAAAACGCATTACTTGTGAATAACAAGGTTATCAATAATGTCAAAAAGTTTTTAGATATTATCTTATAATTCATGAGATATATTTTATAAATAAGTAAAAATATTGATTAAATTTTGACTAAAATAGTTCTTTTTTATCATAAATTACAACTTTTTTTTCTTTATTTTTTTTAATAAATCTTTCTTCCAAAAAAGTGTCACAAAATGGACTTATAAGTACAATATATATACTACAAGACACATGTCATAATGTGTTTTTAATAATTTTGTCACATCATAATATATAATACATAAATGAAAAATACACAAATTAAAAAAGTGATGTTTAAGCATATTAGTTTTATACTAATAGGTGTAAGCTTAATATTAACCTCTTGTAGTCAAAAAGCTACAACTAGCCAAATTATTAACTTTTCACCAAATGGTCAAGGAGGTGATATAACACAAGAAATACGAACTGCTATAGATAATAGTTCAAAGACTCTTCATCTTCATTTCGCAGCAGGTGACTATTCATTCAAGCCTGATTTCGCATCCGACCATTATGAAGCCATAATCAACCATGATAATGGACTAAAAAAAATAGTATTCAACATACAAGATTTCGATAATGTTATTATAGAAGGGGAAAATGCTGACTTTTATTTCCACGGACAAGAAATGCCATTTCAATTCAAACGTTGTAAAAATGTATCAGTAAGTGGCATAAGAATCCATTGGGACATTCCATTCTTATTCGCAGGAAAAGTAGTAGCAGTTAATAAAAAAGAAGGATGGAGAGACTTAAAACCCGTTAATCCAAAAGGACAATGGAAAATCTCAAAAGGACGTCTTTTATGGCCAAATATAGATGGTTTTAACTTCCTTCAACTAGGAAGCACTTTAGCCTTCACAGCAGATACTAAAAGGCCTGTAGATGGATGTGTAGATCACTTCACTCAAGAGACCAAAGTAGAGAAAAGGCCCAATGGCATAGTTAGAATCTATGAAAAAATGAAAGTTTACCCTCCTGTTGGAAGTATTTTAAACAGCAAAGGAGATAAAGCTAACGATAGATACGCTCCTGCTTTCCGCTTCTGTGAGAGTAGTAATATAAATATAAAAAATGTAATCGTTCACCATGCACTAGGAATGGGATATCTTTTCGAATTCTGTGAAAATATCACACTAGATCATAGTGGTGTATATCTAGAAAAAGATAGTCCAGAAGTAGTATCATCTACAGCGGATGCCACTCACTTCGCCAACTGTAAAGGACAAATAACTATGACCCATTGCAGATTTGAAAATATGCTTGATGACGGAACAAACGTACATGGAACATATGTTTCAGTAAATAAAAAAGTAGATGAACACACTCTTCGTGTAGCATTAATGCACCAAGAACAAATTGGTGGAACTTTCGCTATGCCAAATGATAGCATCTGGTTTATACATCAACCAAATCCTAATCGTATAAAAGAGATAGGTAAAATCAAGAATATATCTATAATCAATGAAAAATATCAAGATATAACATTCTACTCTCCTATTCCTGAAAGCATAAAAGCTGGCGATTTACTAGAAAACAAAACATGGAACCCAAGTCTAACTATCGACCACTGTATATTTAGAAACAACAGAGCTCGTAATATCATTATTAAAACTCCTAAACCTATATTAATAGAAGAAAATGAATTATCTTCAATGATGTCAACTATCATGCTACGTGGAGAATCATACTACTGGTTTGAATCAGGAGCTGTTTGTGATGTTATGATTAGAAATAACCATATAACCCACTCTGCTTACTGTGCTAAACCTCATGCTATATTATATGTAACGCCACGCCTTGGTGAACATTTCAACCACCATGCATACTACGACCGCAATATTAGTTTTATTAATAATACTATTGAGAACTTCCAGCCTCGTATAGTATGGGCATATAACGTAGAAGGTCTAACTATAAAAGGCAATAAAATTACCCAGACTTATGAAACTATACCGACTCAAGGTGATGCTGCACAATATGAAATACATGACTGTAAAGACATCATTATTGAGAATAATATATATAAAGGTAAACGTGTTAAAACTTTGTCAATAGATGATAAAAGTAAACAAACATTAGTTATAAAAAATAATTAATTTTACATACAATATAAACTATCATATATAATGAAAACGCATAAAATCGTCTCAGAACCGAATAGTGCTATCAAACTCGCTCTTGCTCTACCTGTATTAGCATCTACGTCTCTTAGTGCTCAAACATCATCACAAGCGCTTAAAAACGATGAAGCACTTAAGCCACATAATCGTCCAAACATCGTTGTTTTGTTTGTTGATGATTTAGGATGGACAAGTTTAGGTTATCAAGATAAAACTTTCCATACTCCCAACATAGACGCTCTCCAGAAACAAGGAACATACTTTTCTAGAGCATATGTCTCTACTGCTACTTCGAGTCCAAGTAGAGCATCACTTTACACAGGAAAACAAGCTGTTCGCTGTGGTTTCGTTCGTCATATTCCTGATAATCCAGATCGTCTTGAATACAATTACTGGACCACTGACCCAGGAGATATGCCTTCTAGAAATTGGATGAAGCTTGATGAAATTACATTCGCTGAACGTTTACACGAAATAGGTTATTATAATTATTTTATAGGTAAATGGCATCTTGGACATGCCCCTTATTTCCCTATACATCAAGGATGGGATGCTCAGTATGGTTCTGGAGAATATGGACATCCTGGCAGCTATATCGCTCCTTTCTTTAAAAAGGATAATCCTATTCCAGAATTCCATAATAAAGAATATCTAACTGATGTACTTACCGACGAAGCTGTAAGATTCATAAAAAAAGAAAAACATACCCAACCTTTTCTTTTAAATCTTTCATATTATACTGTACACTCCCCACATCAAGGTCGTCCAGATTTAGTAGCTAAATATAAAAAAGAAGGATTAACTGGTGAATTTTTAAAATTCGCAGCTATGGTAACTGCTCTTGATGAATCTGTTGGTCGTGTTAGAAAAGCACTTGAAGAAAGTGGATTAGCAGATAATACAATTATAGTTTTCGCTTCCGATCAGGGAGGAATGTTTTACAATACGCCACTTAGAGGAGGTAAAATAGGTGGAGATACCTTAGCAGAAGGTGGATGTCGTATTCCTTTGATAATATATAATCCATTATTGCCTAATGCAGCCAAATCATGCAGCACTCCAGTTATGACCTATGATATATATCCTACTATATTAGAATTTGCTGAAGGATTTCCATGTAGAGACAGGCAAATCGATGGTGTTAGTTTAATTCCTTTAATGAAAGGTAAAACTATCGCAGATCGTGATTTATTTATGATTCGTAGTTATGAAGATCAAAACGATGCGATTATCCATGGAGATTATAAACTTATTAAATACCGTTCTGGCAAACTTCAACTTTATAATGTTAAACAAGACATAAGTGAGACTCATAATTTAGTTGATGAAATGCCTGACAAATGTAATGAAATGCTAATGAGATTAGATCGTTGGGAAAGAGAAGATATTCCAGGCGAATTACTAAGAAATCAACACGATAGAGGAAATTGGGGAGGCCCGGATTTAAGTAAACCTATAAAAAAGAAAAGTCCACTTCCTCGTCCTGCACCTATATATTAAAAGATAATTTTCTTCCCAGTATAAAAAGCACTTAATCTAGTATTAAGTGTTTTTTTTATTTCGTTATAACTCTCTAAACTTGTACAATGACCTGTATAAAATTTAGTATAAGGAAAATCTTCAGCTAATTGCTTAGCAAGTTCACGTAATTCATTTTTAGTTTCACAATTACTAGGAAGATGCATTCCTCCAACGAAAAGAGAAGGAAATACTTGTATATTAGGTATCTCACTTTTCAATGATTTATATACATAATCCTTACAAGATTCTAATATATTGCCTACACCATTATGAGAACATGGAGAAATGATATTTAAATATGCAGATGCTCCTCTTACATTGCTTAATACTAATGATATTTCATGAGTAAACTCATCGTCTTTTAAATGGTCTATTTTCAAATATTTATTAGCATATGGCCTCGTATAAGTATTTCTTTTATTAAAAATAATATATACATTATCTGATATTTTCAAAGAATCACCCACTAACTTAAACCTCCAAGCAGTATCTGGATTAAATAGAGTTCTATCTGTACTTATATTACGTGGACTTCCATGGCGTAAAGAATAATATGATGTGTGCAATATTTTCCTCGAACATATAATATCTGCTTTTTGATTGGACTGTAGAAAATATTTTAGTCCTCCAGTATGGTCATTATGTCCATGTGAAAGTATTAGATGATCTACATCACTGATATCAATGCCAAGTATTTTAGCATTATTCAAAAAGTTATCAGACAAACCTGTATCTATTAACCATTTTTGACCTTCAAATTCAATATAAATAGAAAGTCCATGTTCAGACATAAGTTTTGGAGAAGGATTATATAATTCTTCAGAATTTTCTAATGACGTATTATCGACAAGGAAAGTTAATTTACTCATCTTGCTCATTCTTTTTAGGTTTGTTAAGCATATCCTCATCTGAGGAAACTAGATTATTAGAAGTACGCTCAACGAAAATTTTATCAATACGTGCTCCATCCATACTCGTTATTTTAAATTTGAAAGTTTTCCAAAATATAACTTCATTTACTTCTGGTATTTGATCTATTACTTCTAAAATAAGACCACCAAGAGTATTTACATCGTATTCAGGATAAATATCCTCCATCTCGAAATATTCAAGAAAATCATAAAAAGGACATTGTCCATCTATATTCCAAGCTCCATCAGGTAATTTCTCGATATCTGGTTCTTCTTCTTCATCAACGATAGTTCCTATTAAACCTGCCAGAATATCTTTATGAGTGATAATACCTTGAAAGACTCCAAATTCATCATAAACAAAAGCATAGCCCACTTTATCATTTCTCATCTGTTCCATAGCCTTATAAACAGACATATTCTCATGATATGATTCAGGCACACAAATATAATCTTTTAAATCGAAGTCTTCTTTTCTTAGTTTTCCGAAAATATCTTTCAAAAATACTACACCCTTAATATCATCAAGAGAACCTTCAGCCACTGGATAAACTTCATATAAATCATTTTCCATGACATCTGCTATCTGCTCCCCTTTCATACTAGTATCAAACCATACGACATCACTTCTACTAGTCATAATAGACTCAATATCTCTATCACCTAAAGAAAATACTCTATCTACTATATCTTGCTCTACATCTTGTACCTGCCCATCTTCCTTACCTTCAGCTACCATATATTTAATTTCATCTTCTGTTACTATAGTTTCTATTGATTCTATTCCTAATAGTCTTGAAATGGCATTAGTTGTAATAGTCAAAAGCCAAACAACAGGAGTCATAATATACGACCAGAATGTCATAAAATGAGCCATGAATTTAGCTATTTTTTCTGAGTTACTTAATCCTATATTCTTAGGGACTAACTCTCCAAAAACTATTGATAAAAATGTTACAAGAAAAATTATTATTATCTGAGCTACACTACTAGAAGAACTAGGACTCATGCCTAATTTCTGGAGATATATTGAAAAGTGATCGGCAAATTCTGCCCCGGAAAATAAACCTGTAAGAATACCGATTAGAGTAATACCGACTTGAATAGTGGAAAGAAAACGAGTTGGGTCTTCTATTAATTTCAACGTAGTCTGAGCTTTTTTACTTCCTTTTTTAGCATCTGAATTAATCTTAGACTTACGTGAATTTACTATAGCGATCTCACACATAGCGAAAACTCCATTAAATAAAATCAATAATACTATAATCAATATTTCCATAGTTTTAATATAACAAAAAATTTAACCTTTTATACAGTCTGCTAAAATCTGTATTCCTTTATCTATTTTTTCTTCTGGAGTGAAAGAAAAATTCAATCTTATAGTATTTTGTCCCCCTCCATCACAATGGAAAAATTCGCCAGCTACATAAGCTACTCCTGCATCCAATACTTTTTCATATATATCTACCGCACTAGTTCCTTCAGGCATATATAGAAAAATAAATAAACCTCCTTCAGGATGAGTCCAAGACGAACCATCTGGCATATATTTTTCTAAAGCCCTCAACATAGTATCTCTTTTATGTCTATATAATTTTAAAGAATTTACTAAATTCTTATCCAATTCTCCACTTCTGAGATATTCTGCTGCCAGATATTGATTAATTATCGGAGAACATAAATCTGTAGATTGTTTACATACCGTCAGTTTATTTAAAAATTCTTCTGCACCTATTACCCATCCTAAACGAATACCAGGAGCGAATATTTTAGAAAAACTACCTAGTTGGACTACTACATCAGAATCCATAGAATACATTGAAGGTAATTGTTCTCCTTCGAAACGTACTTCTCTATATGGACAATCTTCTAATATTAAGATATTATACTTTTTAGCAATAGCTACTAACACTTTTCTACATTCTAAAGTAAGAGTTTCGCCTGTGGGATTGTTAAAATCTGGAATACTATAAATAAACTTAATCTTTTTATTGGCTTTATGTAATGCTGTAATTTTTTTCTCATATCTCTCAGCCAATAAAGAAGCATCATCAGTCGAGTCAATACTTTGTATGTCAGCGCGGTATGAATAAAAAGATTGAAGAGCTCCTAAATATGAAGGATTAGCACATAAAATCACATCTCCAGGATCAATCATAATCCTAGTACATAAATCTATAGCCTGCTGGCTTGATGTCGTTATTTGCAAATTTTTTACATCAACTCCAGATCTTTTAGCCAATACCTGACGTAATTCGATAATACCCTCAGTAGCTCCATACTGTAATGCCTGAGCCCCATAATTATCTAAAACTGTAGAAGTAATCTTTTTAAGCTGTTCTACAGGAAAAGTTAATGGTGAAGGATAGCCACCAGCGAAAGAAATCATTTTACTTAAATCATATTTTCTAAATAAATCTCTAGCTGGTGAACGATGAAAAGATGCTACATCTTCTGAAAATCCGTATTTCATTTTATATTTTTTCTCTTAATAAATCTTCTAAAACTATGGATGTGTCGGTTTTATCATTCCTATATTTAACTATAACAGGAGTATAAATATGTACGCCATTTTCTTTACCATAACCATGTGTTATTGGCCTGCTTCCAGCTACTACTACAGCACCTTCTGGTATAATCATCTGACCATTTTCATTAGCTTTAATATATTCTCCAGAGGTAGCATCAAAAACAGGAGTAGATGAATTGATAATAACTCCAGTAGCTATTACAGCTCTTTCTTTAATAATAGTACCTTCATATATACCACAATTTCCTCCTATAAATGCATCATCCTCAATAATAACAGGAAGAGCACCTACTGGTTCTATAACACCACCTATTTGAGAGGCAGCAGAAAGATGTACATGTTTTCCTATTTGAGCACATGAGCCAACTAATGCATGAGAATCTATAAGTGTTCCTTCATCTACATAAGCTCCTATATTGATATAAGAAGGAGGCATTACTATAGTCGATTTAGCTAAATATGCTCCACAGCGAACAGAAGAACCTCCCGGGACTAATCTAATACCATCATTTACTGAAAACTCACGGACAGGTAGAGTATCTTTATCAAAAAAGCTACACTCTCCTCCTTTCATCTTAATTAATTTTCCACATTTAAATCCCAATAGAATAGCTTCTTTTACTTCTTTATTTACTATCCACTCCCCATCTTTCTTGTATGCTACTCTTGTGGTACCAGCCTCTAATTCTTTTATTGATTGATTAAATATTTCTATATCTTTCATTGTTTTCTTTTATAATTCTGAAACTGTTGTCTTCATTATCTGTATTGTATTTTCTGTAGCTGGGAAAAGAGGTGAACGTAACTCGTTTTCTATTAAACCCATACAAGCCATACCCGCTTTAACAGGAATAGGATTACTTTCTATAAAACAGTTCTTAAATAATGGCATTAATTTATAAAATAATTCTCTTGCTTCTTTAATTTCATCTTTTTGTAAAAGAGATGTTAGTGAAGCCATCAAACTTGGAGCTATATTAGATGCTACACTTATAACACCATCTCCTCCTGTAGCCATTAAAGAAAGGGTATCATCATCATTGCCACTAAGCACAGAAAAGTCTTTTGGAGCATTTTTAATTATTTCACTTATTTGGGCATAATTTCCTGATGCTTCTTTTATTCCTATAATATTATTATGTTTAGATAATTCTAAAGTGGTAGAAGCTAACATATTAGAACCTGTTCTACCTGGTACATTATAAATAACTATTGGTTTAGGACTAGCATCTGCTATGGCAGTAAAATGTTTTATCATTCCATCTTGAGTAGGTTTATTATAGTAAGGTACCACTATAAGCATGGCATCTGCACCATATTTAGCATATTCTTTTACTGTAGATATTACAGCATTAGTGTTATTTGATCCAGCACCTACTAATAATGGTAAGCCTTCTGCCCTTTCTTTTGTAATCTTTAGAAGTTTAATTTTTTCTTCTTCTGTCAGACAAGGTGTTTCGGCTGTAGTCCCAAGTGGAACGAGGAAATTCACACCTTCATTAACCTGTCTTTCTACTAATTTCCCATAGCACTCGTAATCAACTTTATTATTATGAAAAGGAGTGATAAGTGCTGTACCTACGCCTGTTAACATTTTTTTATTCATTGTCTATTAATTTCTTAAATTGATCCTCAAGTAAATCTCTAAATTCATGAACACCTTTCATGTTTGATGTCCATAAAGCAGCTTGGATAGCACCACGAGCGAAACCTGCACGTGAAAAAGCTTCATGCTCCATAGTAATTCTATCCACTACACTTTCATATCCAAGTGTATGAATACCAGATATTTCCCCACATCTTACTGATTGGATATCAACTGGTTTTTTAAAATTATTTTCTACAATATGTCCAATAGTTTTAGCTGTCCCACTAGGTGCATCTAATTTATGTATATGATGTTTTTCTATTATATATGGTTGGTACATATCGAAAGAAGATAATAATTTTGAACTAATTTCACTTAGTTTAAAAAAGATATTAACTCCTATTGAAAAATTACTTGCATAAATCATAGGTGTCCCTTTTTTAATAAAGTATCCTATAATTTCATCTTTTATATCATACCACCCAGTAGTTCCTACTACTACTGCTTTGAATTTATCTGCTATTACTTTATAATTAGATCTGAATGCTGAAGGAGTAGTAAAATCTATACACACACTATCAGAAGCTACTTTTTCATCTATACTAGATATATCTTCTGTAGCTTGCACTAACTCTATGTTAGGCATAGTTGAGATAGCTTTTTCTATCTCTTTTCCCATTTTACCATAACCACTGATTACGATTTTCATATGATACCTCTCTTTTATTTTTTATCGAAGAATTCGTTATGAAGACTCTGAATTACATTGTTCAATTTACTTCTTTCTGTCACAAAACTTACATTGATGGATGATGCTCCTGCAGATATCATACTGATATTATATTCTGAAAGACATCCAAATATTCTGGAACAAATTTCTTTAACAGTAAATATTTCTTTTCCTACTACAGATACTTGAGCTTTATCTTTTTCCACATTTACTACTGCGAATTGAGATAATTCATCAATTACTGATGTCCAATTTTCTCCACTATCTATGGTAACTGAAACATTCGCTTCTGATGTACTTATCAAATCTACTGAAACTCCTTTAGAATTAAAAATTTCGAAGATTTTATTTAAAAACCCGAACGTGTTTATCATCTTAGGTGTGAAAATATTGACTACTACTATATTTTCTTTACAAGATATGGATTTTACTCCAGCTTTAATATTTTCGCCTGGTAATATTAATGTTCCTTCTAAGTCAGGCTTAAGAGAATTCATTACCCTTACTGGAATATTTTTCATTAAAGCGGGTTGTATGGTAAGCGGGTGCAATACCTTAGCTCCAAGTTGAGCCATTTCTGCAGCTTCTTCGAAAGATATAGATTTAATGCTATGAGTTTTACTAACTCTTCTTGGGTCTGTAGTATGTACCCCATCTACATCTGTCCATATTTCTATCTCATCTGCATTTATTGCCATACCTAATAATGAAGCAGTATAATCTGAGCCTCCTCGGCCTAGGACTGTAATTTCATGGTTTTCTGATGCAGACTGAAATCCCTGAGTTATTACAGCATCATGATTTTTAAGTGCCTTACCGATAATATCAGGAGCTTGTTTTTGAATAGCATCAAAATTTGGCTCGGCTTTTAAGTAGTTTTGATCAGTAATAATTAACTTTTTAGAGTCAATTAATGATGTTTTAACACCAGCTGCATTTAATGCTAGAGATATCACATTAGATGATAGTATCTCTCCTGTTGATATTATGCGAGCTTTACTTCTTTCTGATAATTCTCCTAGTACACTTACTATTCTTACAAGTTCTTTTAAATCTTGACATATAGATAAAACTTGTTGTGTGTTTTTCACAGCAAGTTCTTTACACATTTCTAAATGTCTTTTTTCTATATGATCTATAATTTCTTTAGCTTGTGGATAAAAGCCATCAATAGCTAAATTAGATATCTCATATAAGTCATTAGTAACTCCTGAAAGAGCAGAGACTACAATTATGGGAGTTAAAGACTGTTCTAACTTTCCTTTTACTATATTGATAAGTCTTTCGACTGCTTCAGCATTTTGAACGGAGGTACCTCCGAATTTCATTACTCTCATAGTTTCTATTTTAAAGAAGATTATTATTTGATAAATCCACCTTTAACAAGGTATTCTGCATTTAAAATAGCTGCTCCTGCTGCTCCACGAATAGTATTGTGTCCGAATGCTGTTAGTTTCCAGTCAAGTACTCCACATTCGCGTACTCTACCTACTGTAACTGTCATTCCGTGTCCTCTATTTACATCTAGAAGTGGCTGAGGACGAGCAGGGTCTTCATTATATACTAGCACATAGTCAGGCGAGAAGTTTAATCCCAAATCAGGATAAGTGTTTTTAAGAGCTTCTATTATTTCTTCTTTGCTTGCTTTTGTTTCTGTCTCGAAAGAAGCAGAAACAGTGTGTCCGTCTCTTACTGGTACTCTGTTGCAAGAAGCTGACATCTTAAATGACGCAGGGTCTATTTGAGAATTACCCATTGCCCCGAAAATTTTGTACATTTCTGACTCCATTTTCGCTTCTTCTCCTGAGATATATGGCACTACATTTCCCATTATGTCCATAGATGGCACACCAGGGTATCCTGCACCTGATATTGCTTGCATCGTAGTGCAAATTATTTTCTTTAGTCCAAAGTTTTTGAAAATAGGATACATAGCTACGGCTAATACTATTGTCGAGCAATTAGGATTGGTAACTATGAAACCTCCATTTTTAGAATAAGATTCTTGTTGTTTTAGCAATTCACAGTGTGCACTGTTTATTTCAGGAATAACTAATGGGACGTTTTGGTCCATTCTGTGATTTTTCGAATTGCTGACTACAGCATAGCCTTTGGAAGCATAAAAAGATTCAATTTCTCCTGCGACAGAAGCATCAAGCCCTGAGAATAATATCTTCGCATCAAGATCTTCATGGCATGATTTGATAATTATATTTTTAACTTTTTCCGGCATTAAGTTAGATTCTCTCCAACTGCATCTGTCTGCATATTTATTTCCTGCAGATTTTTCAGAAGCTGCTAGTTCTGTAATTTCGAAAAAAGGGTGGTCTCCTAATAATGAGACTAGTTTCTGGCCTACGGCTCCGGTACATCCTAATATACCTACTTTAATTTTTTTAATCATAATATTGTAATTTTTTTTAGTTCTATCGCTGTATAAATTTTATGGTAATCTCGTATAGCTTTTAAAATGTCAGAAAGAAGTACGTATTCTTGTTTCTGGTGTGCTACTCTGATAGTTCCTGGACCATAAAGCAATTTGTTTTTATAGTTAGTTAATCTTGGAGCATCACTTCCAAATGATACTACATCTATAGGAATTTCGTTTTCTTTTATAATTTCTTCTGGAATGAAAAAGCTTATAGGGACATCCCCTCCTTTATCTTCTATAGTAGTCAAATTATCATTATAAGACATCATTAAGTCTTTTACATAATTTCTCGAGGCTGTAGTATTTCTAAAATAACATCTACAAGTTACTAAATCACTTATAATATTTTGAGGATTATCACTCCTGAGCATTCCAAAATTATATGTTGTTTCTCCACAAACTTCATCTTTAGGAAACTTATGTTGTGCAAGGTCTGAAGCCAGATTAATAAATCTATTAATCGCGCTTATTCCTAACTTGGGATATCCAGAATGAGCTTTCTTTCCATTAACAGTTATTAAAAAACTATCTGTACCTTTCGCTGCCTTAATAATTTTATTTTCTGTCGGTTCACCTACTATTACAAATTCTCCACCAGCATGCGTTGCCGCGAAATGTTGTGCTCCATGAGATCCAGTTTCTTCACCTGACAGTAGTAAAAGAGCGAAGTCATTTTTACCTTCATATTGCAATTCTAAACAAGTATAGAGTAAGGATATAAGCTGTCCTTTGGCATCACATGTTCCTCTTCCCTTAAATTTTATATCATAGTCTGGAATAATCTCTTCTCCATCTATTTTTAGACCTAATGATAATTTGCCAGGTATTTTTTCTGTGGTCGTTTTAATATAAGGAGGCACTGTATCCTGATGAGTACAAAAGGTAACAAAAGGTTTTCCCCATGAAAAAAGTAAATTTTCTGTACCATCTCCCACATCAAATCTAGAAAGCTCACATGTTTTTCCACGTGTGTTTGAAGATAATTCTATAATTTTCGTCGCGAGATAATCAGATAATTTTTTTTCTTTTCCTGAAGTTGAATCAATATCCAGTATTTCTAAAAAATTAGAGACGAAAGTTTTAACTTTTTCATTCATATTAAATATTTTAATTTTTATTCTCCGCCAGCTTGCAAATGTCTTAACCAAAACCTATCCATAGTTTCATACAAATGACGTCTAGTATTGGCGCCAAGATATATACTATGAGTTCTATTAGGATATATCATAAGATTAAACATTTTATTACACTGAATGAGTTTATTAATTAATAGTTCACAGTTCTGATAATGTACATTATCATCTCCTGTCCCGTGTATTATTAATAAATCTCCTTTCAAATTTTGAACGAAATTTATTGGCGAACCATTATAAAAACCTAAAGAATCTGTAGAGGGTAATCCCATATATCTTTCCTGATAAACAGTATCATACAATTTCTGATTCACCACTGATGCCACAGCTATACCTGTTTTATAAATATCTGGATATTTAAACATAGCATGAAGTGTTGAAGCTCCTCCTCCACTCCATCCCCAAATACCTATTCTATCTTTATCTACAAATTTATAAGTTTTACATATTTTCTTCACAGCTGCTGCATGATCTGCAGGCCCTATAGTACCCACTTTTTCATAAACACATTTTCTCCATTCTCTTCCTTTAGGCATATTAGTTCCTCGTGGGTCGACACTCATAACGATATATCCTTGTTCTGCCAAGAAATGATGCCATAAATCTCCTCCTTTCCAAGTATTCATAACAGTCGAAGAAGCAGGCTCTCCATATATTTGAAATATAACTGGATATTTTTTATTAGGATCGAATTTTTCAGGTTTAATCATCCATCCATCAAGTGTAGCAACACCTATATTCACTTTAAAAAACTCTTTCTGGTTTAATTCTAAAGCATCATACTTAGCTTTCAAAGTATGATTATCTTCAAGCACCATGATTGTTTTATGATCTGGCAGAGACACTATATCATAATACGAAGGAGTAGAGGCATTATTAAATTCATGCACTGCATATTTTGCATCTGATGTTAACTGATACAGATGCGTACCTTCTTCTCCTTTAGGGGTAACTCTTTCTGCTTCGCCATTGCCATTTAATTTACTTCTATACAGATACTGGTCTATCGCACTATAAGGTGAAGCTAGATAATACACATATCCTCCTTTCTCGTCGATACAAACTATTTTTATAACATCGAACTCACCTTTAGTAATAAGTTTTTCTTTACTTCCATCTCTTTTGACTTTATATAGATGACGCCAACCATCCTTCTCACTAGTCCAAGTGAAATATTTTTCTTTATCTAACCAAACTATATTATCATGAATATCTAAGAAAGCCTCATCAGTTTCTGTTAAGATATTAGTAAACTCCATAGTATTCGCATCAGCTATAAAGACTTTATTAGTATTCTGCAACCTATTAAGCTGTTGAATCATAAGCTTATTAGAATTTGGTATAAAATCCATTCTAGCTAAATAATGATTTCTCGGATCTCCTGGGATTTTAAACCATTTACTCTTACCCGTGGCAATGTTTACAACACCAACCTTTACTGCAGAATTTGTAGTACCTACCTTTGGATAAGGGAAAGGGTGAATTTTAGAGTATATGGAATCAGTGTAATTAATTATATCAAATACCCCTGTACCTTCTGTATCACTATGCCAATATGCTATCGTTTTACCATCCGGACTCCATCTAAACCCATCTCTATCATCTAATTCTTCCTCATAAACCCAATCAAAAGTACCATTAATAACTGATTCGCTACCATCGCTCGTTAACTGTTTAATGCTAGATGTTGATAAATCTTCGACATAAATATTGTTTTTAGAAACATAAGCTACTTTATCTCCAGAAGGAGAAAACTTAGCAAACATAAGACTAGATACTTCAAGCTTCTTCCCTAATTGAATTAATTCTCCAGTTTTAGTATTTAAAACCCAATAATCTCCTCTTGTATGATATCTCCATACTCTACGAGTATTAGTAAAAATTAAAATTTTGGAATCATCATCAGACCAACTATAATCATACACAAACAAAGGTTTTTTCTTACCTTCAGGTATCAATTCAGAAGCATCAACTAAAATCTGTTTAGAATTATCTTTTACATTATATTTTACTATATCATATCCTAAACCTTTAGAGTTTATTTCTAATGTAGAATAAGATATATTATCTTTCATCCATCTGAGATTTGCTACTCCTTTACTTGAATATTTACTTGAATTAAATATATCATTAAGAGTTAATTTATTCTGAGCGGAACTTGATATCAGACTTATACAGCTAAAGACTAAAAGTGAGATAAAATAAATGTTTTTTTTCATGCTAATTCTTCAAACTTAATATTAAGTTACAAATATACTTAAAATGAAAATTATATTTAACATATAATAACATTAAATATCAAAAAAAAGTATTTTACCCGAAAATTTTATTATTATTCTCTACTAGATTAGCTATAAACTTATCATCTCTACGTTTAATCCTTACATCTGTAATTTTTTTTAATTGAGATAATGAATGTAAATCAGATCCTATAAAATCGTACATTCCATTTTTCTTAAGATACTTAAGAATCTTCATTGATTCTTTTCCATAGATACCTATATATGACAGAGCGTTCATTTGCAATAGGCAGCCCATATCCTTTACTTTATCGTAAAATTTTAAATCCTGATATTGATATAAATATCGCTCAGGATGCGCTAATATAGGCTTATAATCATTTAATACAAGATTAAAAATAGTATCTAAAATATTATTAGATTTATAGTAATATGACATCTCTATAAGAACATATTTATCTGAACCATTAAAGGTTAATTTTGGAAGAAAATTCTCAAAATCCTCTACCACCATATATTCTGCAGCTAATCTGACGTCAATATCTACAGCTGGAAGTATCGTCTTTTTAAATTCATTAAAATGTTCAATAATAATATTTTCATTGCTATTAGGATATACATCTGGATTAAGGTGTGGCGTTAAAAACAACTTTTTCACACCCATCTCTTGCATTTTTTTTAACGCACTGATTGAATCTTCAGCTTTCCTGAAACCGTCATCTACGCCAAAAAGAATATGAGAATGTATATCATTTTTTAATATCATTTTATACTATCATTTTTTAAATTTAGAGGATTCTTTATTTTTACTTTTATCACTTTGCGAATAACCATAGATTCCAGCATTACCATAGCCATAGCCATAACCATAACCACTTCCGTATCCATAGCTTGAATATCCTAAAATCTTTTTACTCATATATAAATCATTTAAAACTATATTCACATTTTTCAATTTTTTAGAATTTATAGTTTTATTAATCAAAGGAATAGTATCTAATCTTGTATAATTAGATTTCACAACATATAATGTAGAATCTACGAATTTATTTATTATAAGAGCATCAGAAACAGGCATAAAAGGAGCTGAATCACAAATTATATAATCATATTTATCTTTAAAATAATTAAAAATCTCTGCGATTTTTGGAGAAGCTAAAAGCTCAGTTGGATTTGGTGGTACGAAACCACTAAATATTATATCTAAATTAGGCTCGATTTTTGATTTTGTAGGAAGCTGGTCAATATTATCTGCTTTACCGATTAAATAACCTACTACACTATTCTTTTTAACATGTTCAATCGTAGATAATCTCTGTTCCAAAACAGGTTTTCTTAAATCCAAGCCTATCAATAATACTTTACCATGTAAATGAGACAAAGAAACAGCTAAATTCACTGCGATATAACTTTTACCTTCACCAGGAAAAGAAGAAGTAACTTGAATAATATTTCCTTTTAAAAACTGAAGATTAGTTCTTAACATTCTAAAAGCCTCTGATTTTATATCTCTTCCACTAGCTTTTATAAAAGTTTGAGTATCATCAGAATGAGGTAAAGTAGCTAAAATTGGAATATCTGTTAAATTTTCAAGATCTTCTTGAGTTACTACTTTATATCTAAATAGCTTAATACCCCACACAATTAGAGGAGGTAAAGAAACTCCTAGTATCAAAGCTATTAAATAAATCATTTCTTTTTTTGGGGCAATAGGAATATTGTCTCCAAAAGCAGGTTCTACTACTCTAACATTATCTACGATAGAATATAGAGCTATCTGAGTCTCTTCTTTCTTCTGTCTAAGCATCACGTAAAGAGGCTCGATAATATCCTGTTTTCTAGTTATTTCAGCTAAACGAACTTGTTGACCAGGAATAACAGAAATTTGCTTAATATTAGAAGATATAGTCTTATCCAACTCTTGTTCTTGAATAGAATATGATTTATCCAAGCTGGATATTGTTTCCAAAATACTTTCTCTATTATCAGCTAATCGTTTATTCAAGATTAAGACTCTAGGGTTATTTTCACTTGAATTTATCAATAATCTATTTCTTAATATAACAGATTCATTATAAATATTAATTGTCGAATTTAGACCTTCATCTGCAAATCCAGCAGCTGGAATAACTTTATAATCTCCCGAATCATTATCTTTCATATAATCAGAGACCATTGCCAACAATTTTCTCTGAAGTTGAACCTCTGTTAATTTTTTTCTAAATTCAGATCCTGACTCTAAAGACAGTTTTGACTGAGATGATAAATCTATAAGAGTATTAGATGTTTGATAATTTTTAATCTCATCTTCGACATCCTCTAACTGCTTTGATATCTCGGCTAATCTACTATTAATAAATGAAAGAGCACCCATATTTGATTCATTTTTAAGAGTCCTGGCTTGAAGATTATAAACAGATATTAACTTATTTAATATATCTTCTGCTCTATTTGGATTTGAATCTTTTAAAGATAACTCTATAACATCTGTTTTTGACATTTTATCGCCTAGATTTACTATACTCATATTAGAGACTATAGATTTCGCAGTAGCATATGGCTGATTATAAGACCAGGTATATGAAGCTCCTGCTTCCATCGCTTTCTCATTAGTTATACTGATTCTATAGACTAAATCCCCTCTTGATTTTTTTGTTTTATATTCAAAGTTAGAAATCTTACCAAAAGAGTATAAAATATCCTTATCTACATCTTGATCCTCACCATTAACACTAAGATCTAATATTTTATAGGTCTTAGCATCCTCCATTTTATATTTCATATATAAACTGGTAATATTGTTCGAGTTATTACTCTGTGTAGTATTATTACTATAAACTTGATTATTTAAAACTTTTCCAGAAAAAGGATTATTTTTATAATAATAAGTATCAGCATCAAAAATAAAATTGTCCTCCTTTGCATACTGATTATTCAGATTTAAATCAGTAACGACTTTGGACATTAATGATGGAGATTTCATAATATAAATTTCATCATCTATATTCATTCCTTGATGCTCTCCTGTAAGGTCAAACATAAAAGATAATTGCTTAGATGAGGATCCTTGGCTTTCACGAACCAACATAACAGATATAGTTCTATTATATATCGGGGTTACTGTTTTTAAATATAGATAAGACGCACACAATACTGCAACGATCGATATTATTATCCAATATTTAAGGTTCCATATAAGTATAAATATATCACGGATATTTATTTCCTGATCATTATCCGCTACTTTATTACTTGAATTTTCTATATTATTCTCCATTTTTTTAAAATTTCCTTTCTTTTTAAGAATTAGCTAATATTAACGATATTACTGTTACTATAGTAGTAATACTTGAAAATATGATACTCCAAAGTCCAGTGGCCATCGTTCCCTGAGCGACTCTAGAAGGGCTCTGAGGAACATAGATAACATCATTTTGTTGTAAATAGAAATATGGAGAACTTAAAATTGAACTATTTTTAAGATTAATCTTAAAATGTTCCTGTTTTCCATCTATTTCTCTAATTAATATAATATTATCTCTCTGAGCTGTTAATAGCAAATCTCCAGCGATTCCTAAGGCTTCCAAGACATTAATTTTTTCAGTATTAATATTATAAGTTCCTGGAGATTTCACTTCTCCAAGTATAGTAACTTTATAATTAGTAATTTTCACATAAACGATAGGATCCTTGACGTCTTTACTTATCTCTTGTGTAAGATAATTTACTAACTCTGAACGCGTCATTCCTTCAACTTTAATTTTTCCAAGAATAGGAAAGTCAATACAACCTTCAGAATCTACAGTATATTTAAGTATACTATTTTCAGGATTATAACTTGTATTAGTGCTTCCTTCTGATAAGGAAAGATTGTATGGCTGTACTACCATTTTATCAGGACCTGAAACTACAATAGATAAGACATCATCTTTTTTAATTTTAGTTTCATATTTCGTCTGCATCTCTTTAGGCTTAGTCTGCTCTATATTTTGAAAATATAAAATCTCTTTTGAACTAGCACATCCACTTAGCCATAAAATAACTATTCCTAATAATAATGGAACGAAAATCTTTTTCATTATATAATTAAATTAAAATATAAGTTGATAATTCTACATACTAACTTATATTTGCAAATATATATAATAATCGAATGTAAACATTAAAAATACGTCTTTTTTTTTATAAATTAGCGATATGAATAAAAATTTAAGAACTATAACAATAGGAATAAGTACTATTCTTCTACTTCTAAGCATATGGTACCTTAGATCGATTCTACTATATGTCATATTAGCATTAGTAGTATCTTTAATAGGTAGACCATTTTTCAAATTAATAACTAAACGAAAATTTATTCCTGATTGGCTAGCTTCTATAATTACTATATCATTAATGCTTGGTATATTCGTCAGTTTATTCTTTTTCTTTTCACCTCTTATATCAAGTATTATTACTAAAATAGCAAGTATTAATACTTCTAATTTATTAGCTCAAACATCTATTCCATTATTAGATTTTAATCAATGGTTAATTAAGACTATACCTTCATTAGGTGATAATTTTAAAATAGAAGCTTTAATCCTTGATTATATCAAATCTTCAATTGATATTTCCATTATACAAAACACATTTTCATCCATAACTGGTGCTATAATCGATCTAGCTATAGGCATATTTTCAGTAGTCTTTATTTCTTTCTTCTTCATTAAAAATCAAGGATTAGCCACCAACTTTATAGCCAAATCGGTATCTGCCAAATATGAAAAAAATGTAAGACATGCTTCAAAAGCCATAACTGATTTACTTGAAAGATATTTTATAGGTATTTTACTGGAATCAACTTGTATTACCATTTTAAATACATTAGGACTTACTATTATAGCTCAGATGGATTTTTCTTTAGCTGTGGTTATAGGATTAACTACTGGTATATTAAATATCATACCATACGTAGGCCCATTATGTGGTCATATTGTAGCAGTATTAATGGGTTTAGTTACTTACGGCACCATGGGTATAGAATCATCTCTAGGCCTATACTTATTAGTGATTTTGGCTATATGCGTCGTAACACAATTTATCGATAATTATTTATTTCAACCTTTAATTTACTCTAAAAGCGTAAAAGCTCATCCTCTTGAAATATTCATAATTATCCTTATCGGCGGACATATAGAAGGTATAGTTGGAATGCTAGTAGCTATTCCTTCATATATAGTAATAAGAGTTATCGCTGTGGAATTTTTCTCACATTTTAGATTTGTACAAAATTTAGTTGTGAATCCTAATACGGATAAAGAAGAATCGCAGAATTCTAATAATACTATTGATGCAGAAGACAATTCTGAAAATAATGCATAATTACTTATAGGGAGAAAAAAAGAAGGGTAACTAAATTCTATATTTTAGTTACCCTTTTTAATTATATATATTAAATAATATTATTCATTAGTTGTACCCTTGGCTGCCTGATTCTCTTTTAAGAATGTATCATATTTCTTATAAGCTTTCATATAATCATCAGATTCAGTACGGAAACGGAAATAAATTTGTTTTAAACCATCAGCGATTGAAATTTTAAAATCCTTATCGGCAGCAGCATTGAAAGCTCTTTCAAAAGGATCAATAGCATTTTTTAAATCGTCTTCAAATTCTTTATTAAGTTTATTATAACCCTCTACGTCATTAATGTCTAATTTATCCATTTTACCTTGAACATCTATAGCCTTATCAAAATAAGTAGTACCTATAGTATAAACACCAAATACATATGTTGAGTCAATAGCATAAGATTTTTCATAACATTTAAATGCATTATCTAAATCTCCCAAATTCTTATAAACATTTCCTTCAGCATAATGTAAAGAAGCATTATTAGGTTCATTAGCTTGAGCAGTATGTATAAGTGTTAAAATTTTACTAGGGTCATCATTAGTCTCAAGATAAATATTAATCAAAGAAACAAGAATAGATTGACTTTTAGGAAATTTTGAAAAACCTTCACTTAATAAAGATTTAGCTCTATCAGTATTTCCATCTTTTCTATATAGCTCAGCTAAAGAAGAAAAAGCATCTCCTTTCTGATAATATCCTAAATCTATACATTGATTGTAGTATTTGATAGCCTTATCTTTATCTCCTGCTATTTGTGCAGTAACTGCTGTATAATAAACCATAGTAGAATCAATTTTCTTTACTACTGGATTATCAGATAAAGGTAAAGATGCCTCGAAATATTTACATGCTGTTTTCACATCTCCGATAGCATATGCTCCCATAGCCTCATAATCTACATAATAACCTTTTAAAGTAGTCATAGCTTTTATAATATCATCAGATTTCTTGCCATCTTTATCTACTTCTATAGCTTTATCAAGAGCTTTCTTAGCCTTCGACAAAAGATCTACATCCATAACAGGTTTTGTAATCTGGATAGCAGATAAAATACCTGCTTCACTATAATAAAGAGCTTTATTATTATAAGTATCTACAGTAAATTTTTTACCATTAATAGCCTTTACTTCAGACTTAAGAACTTTTTGATCTCTTAAAATTAGTTTAGTTTCTACTTGTGGAGCACCTAACCTCAAACCATTGATTGGTTGGTTATAAGCATTCATATAGGCTTCACCTAATTTAATCCAGGTAGCAGCTTTAGTAGCTTTTTTCGCATTTTGAGATAATGCTTCAGCCTTCTGAACAGCTTTTACTACTTGATCTTTCGACTGTGCAGTCATTGGAATTACTAAAACCAATGATAATAATATTATTACAATTCTTTTCATGACAATATTGTTAGTTCAATTTTTTTATTAATCTAATTATTTATTTTAGTTATTTTCAGGAGTAACATCATTTTCATTATCGTCGACATTACTATTATTTTCTTGATTTGAGTTTGGATTTTCTTGATTTTCTAAATCGCTACTTTGATTTTCTGTATTTTCTGTATCTTCAGTATTTTCAGAATCAACTTTACAAACAGCAGCTATCATATCTTTATTTTTCAAGTTGATAAGCCTAACTCCTTGAGTAGCTCTTCCTGCTACATGTATATCACCAACAGATAATCTAATAGCTATACCTGATTTATTGATAATCATTAAATCTTCATTTTCTGTAACATCTTTTATAGCTATAAGAGAGCCTGTTTTTTCTGTAACATTTAAAGTTTTGACTCCTTTACCTCCTCGATTTGTTTTACGATAATCATCTATCTGAGATCTCTTACCATAACCATTTTCACTTACTACGAGAATAGTATAGTCTTTTCTCTTCTCAGGATCAGATGCAACACAAATCATGCCGATAACTTCATCATCATCATCAATATTTATACCTTTTACTCCAGCTGCAGTTCTTCCAAGAGGTCTTGCATCTGTTTCTAAGAATCGACAACATCTTCCTTTACGTCCAGCTAAGAATACATCAGAATGACCATCTGTTAGAATAGCTTCTAATAATTCATCACCTTCTTTAATAGTTATAGCGTTAACTCCATTAGTACGAGGACGAGAGTATGCCTCTAAACAAGTCTTTTTAACTATGCCTTTTTTAGTAGCCATAATAATGAAATGACTATTAATATAGTCTTCATCATTTAAAGAACCTACGTTCAGATATGCACATATTGAATCTCCTGGTTCTATATTTATAACATTCTGAATAGCTCTTCCTTTTGAAGCTTTAGTTCCTTCAGGTATATTATAAACCTTTAACCAGAAACATTTACCATTTTTAGTAAAGAATAACATAGTACTATGCATATTCGCTACATATATGTGTTCTATAAAGTCTTCATCTCTAGTATTACTACCTTTAGCTCCTACACCTCCACGATTTTGAGTTTTGTATTCAGTAAGTGGAGTTCTCTTTATATAGCCTAAGTGTGAAATAGTAATTACTACATCTTCATTAGGATAAAAATCTTCTGGGTCGAAATCTTCTGAGCCCATAACTATCTCACTTCTACGTTCGTCTCCAAAATCTTTCTTTAATGAAATTAATTCTTCTTTAATTTTATTCATCTGAAGTTCTCGACTTGCTAAGAATTCTTCTAAAGATTTCATTAATTGAACTAAACCATCATATTCACTTTGTAGTTTTTCTCTTTCTAAGCCTGTCAATTGACGAAGCCTCATCTCAACGATAGCATTGGCTTGAATCTCTGTAAATGCATATTTAGAAATAAGATTATTTTTCGCTTCTTGAGCAGTTTTTGAAGATCTAATAGTAGCTATAATCTCATCAATAATATCCAAAGCTTTTAACAAGCCTTTAAGAATATGAGCTCTTTTACGAGCCTGGTCTAACTGAAATTTAGCTCTTCTAGTAACAACATCATGTCTGTGTTTAACAAAATATTTAATAAGCTGTCGAAGATTCAGAAGCATTGGTTTCCCATCAACTAAAGCTACATTATTAATTGAAAAACTAGATTGAAGAGGTGAATATTTAAATAAGTTATTAAGAACAACATTAGCTACAGCTCCCATTTTTAGCTTAATGACGATTCTCATACCTTTATGATCACTTTCATCATTAATATAAGAGATACCTTCTACTTTTTTAGATTCAACTAGCTCTGCTATTTTTTCTATTAATTCTTTTTTATTAACTAAATAAGGTATTTCAGTAACGACTATCGTCTCTCTACCAGAATTACTAACCTCTATCTCTGTCTTTGATCTGATTACTATTCTACCTCGCCCTGTTTCATATGCAGTTTTAGCACCAGAAATTCCTTGAATAATACCACCAGTAGGAAAATCAGGACCTTTTATATACTGCATTAGTTCATCGACTGAAATATCTGGATTATCTATATATGCACATATAGCATCACATGTCTCATTCATATTATGAGGAGCCATATTAGTGGCCATACCCACTGCTATACCTGACGATCCATTTAATATTAATAAAGGGGCTTTTGAAGGTAGAACTACTGGTTCTTTTAGTGTTTCATCAAAATTAGATACAAAATCAACAGTATTCTTATCAAGATCTTCTAAACAAGCCTCGGCTAATTTACGAAAACGTGCTTCAGTATAACGCATAGCAGCTGCTGAATCACCATCGATTGAGCCAAAATTACCTTGACCTTCTACTAACATATATCTCATACTCCATGGTTGTGCCATGCGTACCATTGTTCCGTAAACACTGGAATCACCATGTGGATGATATTTACCTAGAACTTCTCCAACAATACGGGCAGATTTTTTAGTAGGATGAGTGGAAGAAATACCAAGTCCATCCATACCATATAATACCCTCCTGTGAACAGGTTTTAATCCATCTCTTACATCTGGCAAAGCACGTGAAACTATAACTGACATCGAATAATCGATATACGCACTTCTCATCTCATCGTTGATATCTATCTGAACGATTCTATCTTTTGGTTCCTCTATTTCCATTATTTTTTTATATTTTACGAACGGTAAAAATAGGAAAAAAAAACATACTGCACAAATACTAAGATTAAAATGAAAAGATTATTTTATGTAGAATTAACAATTATATATTAAAGACTGAATGTATATATCAAATTATCATAAAAGTATTATTTTTTAATATACTAGAAATAGTCTATCTTTGTTTTTTATTAAAGTTATTTGTATAATTTCTTTTTTAAAATATAGTAACTGTTTGAAGCAGGATTAATTATGAAAATTAAATTAAATAACGAAATAAACGAGATTATCGTTTACGCGAAGGAAGAAGCTCTTAAAAATGGTAATAAAAAAATCAATGTAGATCATATTATTCTAGGGATAATCCGTCACGAGGATAATAATGCGTATAAAATACTACAACATACAAATATTTCAATTCATTATATAAAAGAATCTCTAATTGGAAAACTAGACACAGGACATTCGATTCCTTATATGGATGCTGACGATATTACTTTTGATCCCAATGTACATAGTGCTATTAAGTCTATGATTTTAGAATCAAGTATAATAGAAGAAGAAGATCCAGGTGCTATGTTTTTATTATTAGGTATTATAAAAACTGGAAAAGGGCACTTTTGCCAGATTATGCAAGAAAATCATCTTGATTTTCATTATTTCAACTCAAAAGTATTAACTATAGTTGGAGAAGAAAAGAAGAGACGAGTAAAAGATGAATTAGTTGGTGATACATTTGATGAGGAGGAAGTTAAAATGGAAAAAGAGAAAAATATAAATACGAATAAAACTAATTCTATCTTATATAAGTATGGCTTTGATTTAACTAAAGCTGCTAAGGAAGGTAAACTTGACCCTATATCAGGAAGAGAAAATGAAATTAATAGATTAGCTCAGATATTAGGTAGAAGAAAGAAAAATAATCCTGTTCTAATAGGAGAACCTGGATGTGGAAAATCAGCTATTGCTGAAGGTCTAGCTCAAAGGATAGTCCAAAAAAAGACATCTATTGCCCTTAGAGATAAGAAAATAATTTCACTAGAAATCGGGGCTCTTGTTTCTGGAACTAAATTTAGAGGTCAGTTCGAAGAGAGAATGAGTAAATTAATAAAAGAGGTTAAAGGTAATCCTGATGTTATTTTATTTATTGACGAGCTGCATACTTTGGTTGGAGCTGGAAGTGGTCCCGGGTCTTTAGATGCGGCTAATATGCTTAAACCAGCTTTAGCAAGAGGTGAGATTCAATGTATTGGAGCTACTACATTAGACGAATATAGAGAAATTATAGAAAAAGATGGTGCATTAGAAAGACGTTTCCAAAAAATAATGGTAGAACCTACTGATTTCGAAGAAACTCTTAATATACTTAAAAGTATTAAATCAAAATATGAAAAACATCATTCTGTTTCATATTCTGATGACGCTTTAATTTCATGTATCACTCTATCTAATAGATATATATCTGACAGATGTCTACCAGATAAAGCTATAGATCTTATGGATGAGGCTGGTTCTAAAGCTCATCTTGCAAATATGTTTATTCCTAAAAATCTGACAAAATTAGAAAATGAATTAGATCTTGTACTTGATAAGAAAAGGAAGTTAATCTCTATTAAGAACTTTATAGAAGCAGCTCAATATAGAGAAGTGGAAAATAAAATTCGCGTAAAGATTAAAAATGAAAAAATAAAAGAGAAGAAAAAGTCAAACACTTCTAATTATATCGTAACACCAGAAGATATAGCTTCTATATTGGCGACTATGACTAAAATTCCTGTCAATAGAATAGCTCTATCTGAAAGTAACAAGCTTTTATCTATGGATAAAAAGCTAAAAAAACAAGTTATAGGTCAAGATGATGCTATAGATAAATTAGTCAAAGCTATCAGAAGAAATAGAGCTGGACTTAAAGATCCAAATAAACCTATCGGTGTATTTTTATTCTTAGGACCTACAGGTGTAGGAAAAACTTATCTAGCTAAAAAGTTAGCTGAATATATGTTTGATTCTGCTGATAATATGATTAGAATCGATATGAGTGAATATATGGAGAAATTCGCAGTCAGTAGACTTATTGGAGCGCCTCCAGGCTATGTCGGTTATCAAGAAGGAGGACAATTAAGTGAGAGAGTAAGAAGAAAACCTTATTCAGTAGTATTATTGGATGAAGTAGAGAAAGCACATCCAGATATTTTTAATCTTTTATTACAAGTATTTGATGAAGGAAGGTTGACAGATAGTAATGGACGTTTTATAGACTTTAGAAATACAATTATTATTATGACTTCAAATATTGGAAGTCATGAGATTCAAGATTTTGGCTCAGGAATAGGATTTCCTACATCTACTAAAAATAATGAATCTTCTCAGAATAAATCTATAATTGAGAAAGCTCTTAATAGAACTTTTTCTCCTGAATTTATTAATCGTTTCGATGAAAGAATTTTGTTTAATACATTGGGCCACGATGAAATATTTAAGATAATTACTCTTGAACTCAAATCTTTAAAACGTAGACTAGAAGATACAGGATTTACGTTTACTCTTTCTAGAAAAGCACGTAACTTTATAATTCAAAAAGGATATGATAAACGTTATGGAGCCAGACCTCTTCAAAGAGCTATACAAAAGTATATAGAAGATCCTTTATCAGAGGCTATAATTGGGGGAATATCTAAAGATCAAAAATTAGTCATCGATCTTAATAAGAAAAAAGATAATACAGTCGTAATACCTAAAAAAATAACAGTAGAAGTTTAAAGTTATTATATTAGTATAATTCTAAATTATGTTTTAATGGACCAATATTGCTTATTAATTTTATTTGGTTATATTTGCGGCAGATTTCAAAAATGAAATCTTTAATATATCTTTAAAATAATGAGAACAAGAATTACAAGAGGTTCTGTCCATAGAGACACAGCCGGAAAAGAAAGTGGATCTACTCCACGCGCAAATTTTAGTGAAAATTCTGAAAGGCGTAACAACTCATCATCAACATTTAGACATACTGAACATTCAAGATCTAGCTTCGGCAGTGACAGAAGAAGTGAAGGTGGAAGACCTAGCTTCGGTGGCGACAGAAGAAGTGAAGGTGGAAGACCTAGCTTTGGTGGCGACAGAAGACGCGAAGGTGGAAGACCTAGCTTTGGTGGTGACAGAAGAAGTGAAGGTGGAAGACCTAGCTTTGGTGGTGACAGAAGACGCGAAGGTGGAAGACCTAGCTTTGGCGGCGACAGAAGAAGTGAAGGTGGAAGACCTAGCTTCGGTGGCGACAGAAGACGCGAAGGTGGAAGACCTAGCTTTGGTGGTGACAGAAGAAGTGAAGGCGGAAGACCTAGCTTTGGTGGTGACAGAAGACGCGAAGGTGGAAGACCTAGTTTCGGTGGAGACAGAAGAAGTGAAGGCGGAAGACCTAGCTTTGGTGGCGACAGAAGACGCGAAGGTGGAAGACCTAGCTTTGGTGGTGACAGAAGACGCGAGGGCGGAAGACCTAGCTTTGGTGGTGACAGAAGACGCGAGGGCGGAAGACCTAGCTTTGGTGGTTCATCTTATAATAAAAGCAACGAACAACGCAGAAACGATAGCACAAAATTCGGTCGCAACGAAGGCAGCATTGCCATAGCTAATGATGGATTAATTAGACTAAATAAATTTATCGCCAATTCTGGAGTTTGTTCTAGAAGAGAGGCTGATGAGTATATTAGTGCAGGTCTAGTGACTGTTAATGGAACTGTAGTTGACCAATTAGGTAGTAAGGTTAAATCTACTGATGATATTCGTTTCAATGGAGAACGTTTGAAAGGGGAAGAAAAAGTCTATGTAGTAATGAATAAACCTAAAAATTATGTTACTACTATGAGTGATCCTCACGCAGATAAAAACGTTATGGATTTAATCACTAAAGATAAATGTCGTGAAAGAATTTATCCTGTAGGACGTCTGGATAAGGCTACTACTGGTGTGTTATTATTCACAAATGATGGAGAATTGGCCGAGCAGTTGTCTCATCCTTCTCACCTTAAAAAGAAAATTTATCAAGCTACATTAGATAAGAATTTAAAAACAACTGATTTTAATACTCTTCTTGAGGGTTTTGAACTTGAGGATGGTTTTATCGCAGCTGATGCTATGTCTTATCTTGATGGTGAAAAAAATAAAGTCGGTATAGAAATTCATTCTGGCAAAAATCGTATTATAAGAAGATTATTCGAACATCTTGGTTATAAAGTTAAAAGTCTTGACAGAGTTTATTTCGCTGGTTTAACGAAAAAGAATATATCTCGTGGTCAATGGAGATTCTTATCTGAAGATGAGGTTAATCATTTAAAAATGGGTGCATATGAGTAGTAGTAATAAAGAGCTAAAGAGTATCAAAAAACATAGAGCGGGTTTTGTTAATATTATAGGCAATCCTAATGTTGGCAAATCTACTTTGTCAAATGCTTTAGTTGGAGAAAATCTTTCGATTACAACTCCTAAAGCTCAAACTACAAGACATAGAATAATGGGAATAGTAAACGGAGATGACTATCAAATAGTCTTCTCCGATACTCCTGGTATTTTAAAACCTGCATATAAGCTACAGGAAAGTATGATGAATTTCGTCGATACTGCTATTGGTGATGCTGATATTATTCTTTATGTTACTGATGTAATAGAAAAGGCTGATAAAAATGAGGCTTATATCGAAAAGCTGAAAAGTGTTACTTGTCCTGTTATCCTGGTAATTAATAAAATCGATTTATCTACTCAAGATGAAATTAAAGAGCTTATAGAGATGTGGCAGGAAACCATTCCTAATGCCGATATTTTCGCTATTTCTGCTCAAGAGAAATTCAATCTTGATGCTATCCTTGATAAAATAAAAACTTTATTACCTTATGGTGAACCATGGTTTGACAAAGAACAGTTTACCAATAAAAATTTACGTTTTTTCGCATCTGAAATCATTCGTGAGAAAATTTTACAATATTACTCAAAGGAAATTCCATATTGCACAGAAGTCGTTATTTCTGAATTTAAGGAGACTAAAGAGCGCTATAATATTAGTGCTACTATTTATGTCATGAGGGATTCACAGAAAGGAATAATAATAGGATCTAAAGGTTCTGCTTTAAAAAGAGTAGGCACTAAAGCAAGATTAGAAATGGAAAAATTCTTCGATAAAAAAGTCTTTTTAAGTATGTTTGTTAAAGTAAATGAGCATTGGAGAGATGATAAACGAAAACTTAAATCATTCGGCTATATCGAATAAAATTTCTATATTTGTGGTTCATAAATTTTAATTGAACCTATATGAGCACAGAAGAGTTTGATAAACTCATTAATGACGGATCTAAGAAGTATAAACTTTCAGGAATGTATCGTGAATGGTATCTTGATTATGCTTCTTATGTCATTCTTGAGAGAGCAGTTCCACATATCGTGGATGGATTGAAACCTGTACAAAGAAGAATATTACATGCCATGAAATTGTTGGATGATGGACGTTATAATAAAGTGTCCAACATCGTGGGAAGTACTATGCAATATCACCCTCATGGAGATGCTTCTATCAAAGATGCCCTCGTACAATTAGGTCAAAAGAATATGTTGATTGACTGCCAAGGTAACTGGGGAAACATTCTTACTGGAGACTCCGCAGCAGCCGGTAGATATATCGAAGCACGTTTAAGCAAATTCGCTCTAGAAGTTTGTTTTAATAATAAAATCACAGAATGGGTTCCTTCTTATGATGGAAGAAAAAAAGAACCTGTTAACCTGCCTGTAAAATTTCCTTTACTCCTAGCTCAAGGATCTGAAGGAATAGCTGTAGGTTTAGCATCTAAAATTCTACCTCATAATGTTAATGAACTTCTCGAATCTTCGATAGCTATATTGAAAGGAGAAGATTTTGACATATATCCAGACTTCCCTACAGGAGGAATGATAGATGTTTCAAATTATAATGAAGGTAAAAGAGGTGGAAAGATTAGAGTAAGGGCTAAAATACTTAAAAAAGATAAAAACACCCTTGTAATAACCGAAATTCCTTTCGGAGAAACAACGACTACGGTTATTGATTCTATTATTAGTGCTAACGATAAAGGAAAAATTAGAATTAAAAAGATTGATGATAATACCGCAGCAAATGCAGAGATTATCATCAATTTACATAATGATGTATCTCCCGATAAAACTATTGATGCATTATACGCTACAACTAACTGTGAAGTGTCTATTTCTCCTAATTGCTGCGTTATTATGGATGAAAAGCCTCATTTTATCGGAGTAAAAGAAATATTAAGGCATAACACCAATACTACTAAATCTCTTCTTCAAAGAGAGTTGGAAATTAGACTGAATGAATTAGCAGATAGTTGGCACTATCTTTCTCTTGAAAAAATCTTTTTTGAAAATAAAGTATATAAAATTCTAGAGAATAATGCTTCAAGTTGGGAAAAACAGCTAGATGACGTTATGAATGGAATGTTAGTTTATAAAGATCAACTCAGACGTCCTATTACTGAAGAAGACATTATTAAACTTGTAGAAAAACCAGTTAAAAAAATATCTAAATTTGATATTAAATCAGTAGAAGATAAAATAAAATCATTGGAAGATGAAGTATTAACTGTACAGCACGATTTAGATAATATAGTTGATTATACTATTCAATATTTTCAGAATCTAAAAGATAAATATGGTAAAGATTATCCAAGATTAACGAAATTAGATAATTTTGAAAATATAGCAGTAGCGAAAGTCGTAGCAAATAATGCCAAACTTTATGCTAATAAAACAGAAGGATTCATTGGTACTTCTCCTAAAAATATTGATGATGCAGAATATATAAGTGATTGTTCTGATATAGATGATATTATAGTGTTTTTAAAAGATGGAAGATATACTGTCAGAAAAAATGCACCAAAACTTTTTATAGATAAAAATATCATCCATGTCGCTGTGTTTAATAAAGCAGACGATCGTACCACTTATAACGTTATATATAAAGATGGTAAAACTGGAACCTATTATGCTAAACGTTTTGCTATTAAAGGAGTAACCAGAGATAAATGGTATGACGTTACACAAGGAACTAATAAATCTAGAATCCAGTATTTCACAGTCAATCCTAATGGAGAAGCTGAATGTGTTAAAATAACATTACGTCCTCGCCCTAAATTAAAAAAACTTATTTTTAATTATGACTTCGCGGAATTGGCGATTAAGAACAAGAATGCAAGAGGAAATATTGTAACTAAAAATCCAATTTTAAGAATTCAAATGATTTCAGAAGGAGTTTCTACAATAGGGGCTAGAGAACTTTGGTTTGACCGCGATGTAAATAGAATTAATGACGAAGAACGAGGTGAATCATTAGGAAAATTCATGGGCAATGAACATATTCTCGTCATATGTAAAGATGGTACTTATTATACAAATGATTTAGATTTTAGTAATAGATTCCAGGGAAATATACTTCAAATATTAAAACTTGATGAGAAGAGAGTCTATACTGCTATATATTATGATGGAGATTCTAAATTTTATTATATAAAACGTTTCACTTTCGAAATCAGCGATAATCAACCTAAATGTTTTATCTCTGAAGCTCCTGGCTCTAAATTAATAGCACTTTCTTGCGATGAACGTCCACAAATAGAATTAACATTTCCTCAAACTGGACATAGAGATAAAGATCCTGAAATAGTAAATGTTGAAGAATTTATCTCTGTTAAATCTGTCAATGCTAAAGGTAAAAGAGCAAGAAATATAGCTATAGATGATATCAAATTTATAGATTCTCTTCCTGTAGAACAACAAGAAACTGAAGAAAAGAATCAGGAAAAAGAATTTAACCCAGGAGAAAATATCGAACTTGATGAAGAACCTACATTATTTTAAAATATAAAAAATATGATTATTTCATTAACAGGTTTTATGGCTGCTGGCAAAAGCACAATTGGTAAAAAATTAGCTAAATCTCTTGATTGTAAATATATTGATTTAGACGAATATATTGAAGAGAAAGAAAAAAATAAAATTGTTACTATTTTTGAAGAAAAAGGCGAAAGACAATTCCGAGCTTTAGAAGAAAAATATCTTCAAGACATACTTGAAGAACATATTGAGAAGAATCCTTATACCCTAGATGATCTTCCTCCTAAGGATGATTCAGCTACGTCTGAAGGCAAATCAGAGACTGAGATACCTAAACGTAAATGCACTCTTCTACTTTCTCTTGGAGGTGGTACAGTTATGAATCCAGTCTGCGCTAAATTAATAGCAGATTTAACATATTGTATTTTTATTAAGACAGACCTTAAAACTATATTTACAAGACTTAAAGAACAAAATGAGATAGCAAAAAGGCCTGTACTTTCTAAGCAAGATATAGAAGAAGGAGTCGAAGCTACAGACCCTTTAACTACTTTTTACAAAAGGATTGAAGGGCTCTACGAAGAACGTTTACCTCTCTACGAAAAAGTTTCCCGTAAAATAATCAAGCTTTAAAACTTATATTTTAAGTAATCTTATTAAATAAAATTTATTATTTTCTCTACTCAAACGTATAGTAGTCTTTCCATTCTTTACTATGGCAATGCTACTCTCTGGAGAAGATATTGCTGTTTCGCGTAGCATATGTTCTTGCGAAATAGTAAGATCTTTAGGAGAGCCCATTTTCAGATAAAGAGACTGAGCATCATGACACATATAACCAACACTCTGAAGTTCTAATACATATTTACCATCATCCATATTATTTAATTCCAGCTCTATCACACCTTTATTATAAGAAGGATGTAATTGAGTAAAATATGTTTTATTACCCTTTTTACCTTGATTAGGCATAGTAAAATCATAAATCAAAGCAGATACTTCATTATTACTATTTTTAGTAATCCAATAATTAAGTAAATCGTCTTGAGTATCATTTCCCTTACCATCATCATTTACAGAAATTTTATTCTTAAATAATTTATTATAAAAAGAATAAGCATAAAATGAAGGTTTGCGAATATTTTGGAAATTAATTAAACCAAAACCTCCATGAAAAGGTTTATCTACAGTCCCAGGCTCTTCGAAAATATCCGTGAAAGTCCAGTAAGACATAGATGTAGCATGACCAATACTATTTTTTAGTACATTTAATAAATATGTAGCATTCTGATAAGTATCATGTATAGGATCAGCAGGAGAATATGAGCTATTAAACTCAGTAATATGAAGTTCCATATCTTTCTCACCTGCATCAATTATTTGCTTTCTAGTCTCAGCTAAACCGTCAGGAATACATAAAGGATTCTTTACTAAAAAATTATCTTGAGTTCCATACTCATCTAAAGCTCCTTCTACACCATAAGCATGCGTCGTAATAAAATCTAATGGTACATTATTTTTCTTAGTAAAAGATATAAATTCTGGCACCCAAGCCAAACCAGCAGTAGCTGGACCTCCTACTCTATAATCTGCATTTACAGACTTTATAGACTCAGACGCGACTTTATATAATTTAAAATAATCAGCCTGTTCAGCATCGAAAAAGGCAGAAAGATTCGGTTCATTCCACACTTCAAAATACCATTTTTTAATTTCATCCTCGCCATATCTTTTAGTAATATGTTCTACAAATGCTTGTATAAACTTAGAATACTCATCGAAGGACGAAGGAAGAGTAACATTGCCCTTCCACCAAAAAATAGTTTTCTTTCCTGAGGCCAATGCTTCAGGCATAAAACCCAACTCTACTAGAGGACGGATATGAATACTTAATAAAAAATCATAAAGAGCATCTACATACATGAAGTTATAATGGACTTTACCATCATATATTTTAAATACACCCATATCATCAGAAAATAGACCATGGAAACGTATATATTTAAAATTACATTCTTGCTGTACTTCAGTAAGCTGTCTCTGCCAGTCAGCCATAAGACCTTCATGAGCACGACCCGCTCCGATACAAACTAATGGCATTTTTGAAAGCTCTACAGTTGAAGATTTAATATCAACCTTAAGAATCCTCTTTTTAGGAACTGCATAACTGTAAATAGAAGAAAATACAGCTAATAAGATAAATGATGCAGTTAATACTACATTTATAGATTTTTTCATATTATATTTTGATTAAATTAATTCTTTCGCTCGTCGGATGAGTTCTTCTTTTATGCGAGTATAAGCTTTCCTAGGTGCACAATTATCATCCCATACACAGCCATGCCAACTATCATATGGAGTATCTTTATCTTTTATATTCCAAAAGTTGAGTGTAACTACTCCTGTTTCATTATTTTGGAGTAATACTCTTAAGATTTCACCTATAGTACTAGCTTGGTCATCTTCATTATATTGATCTTTCATCCATACATTCATCTCAGTAACATGAAACTCTAGATCATTCTCATGACACCATTTTATGATACTATCTAGACGTTCTAAATTGCCAGGAATTTTCTCCCATCCTGCATCTATATGACATTGCCACCCAAGACCATCTACTCTTCTACCCTTGTTTCGTAAATATTTAACGAGTTTCTTCATCTTCTCCCATACTATTTCTTCTAGTTGTCCATGTTCGTTAATAACATGCTTAATATCGGGTGCATATTCATCTGCATTTTTGAATGCCATATCTATATATAATGGTACTTTAATTTCTGAGCTTTCATCATAACCAATAATCGTCCATGGGTTTTCCCAAGAATCATTACCTGTACGACTAGAAAACCAATCACCTGCTTCTACATCTGGGTAGTTTTCTCCTCCACTTATATGAGATGTGGCTATAGTTTCATTTACCACATCCATCCATTGTATAAGACTCGCTGACTTATTATATCTTTTGTAAAGTTCTATAGTATATTCATTTAACATTTGTGTAAGCTGAGATGCTGTACGATTATCATCCTTAACCCATGGTGAACATTGAGGACTAATAGGACCATGCATTCTTATAACTTGTTTGTTATTTCTACAGTTTCTGACGAGCAGATCAGGACGAGACCAATCCCACTTATCAAAAGTAGGATGTACTGTGCTTTGTTTAAAATCGTTAGTCGGAGTTATGTAAGAGAATTCGCGTTTTGCTATCACATAAGATAAATCATCCTGGTGATAATATCCATTAGCGACACCTATATAAAAGTTTTTTAGCTGCAAGCTATCTACTAATCGTCTTATAGGTAAATTCATATAACTATCTAAATCTGCTTTTTTTATCTCTTCTTCTTTAGTAGAATCATTATTTCCGTTATTATCTGCTGAAGCTTTAGAACATGCTGTTAGTAATATCAAACTTAAAACTATGATGTTTAATTTATTAATATATGTTACGTTCATTATATTGGTTTTATTTATTGTTTATTTTATAATTAATATTTTCAAGATATGTAGTATTTTAATAGAAAGTATTTTTCATATTAAATTTTCTAATTATTCACAGAAAACAAAAGTAATATTTTAGCACAAACATAATAATGCGATTTGTGACATATACTTTTCTTAATGTATCAAAAAGATATATTAAGAACATTATTCCATAAAAAAGGCATTTAAGTGCATATTAAACTGTTCAATTTGAAAAAAAACTAAAAAATATTTGTTTTTTGAAAATAAAGCCTTATATTTGCATCCCGTTTGAGAAACAGATGTAGTAAAAACTACACAAAAACATATATCGCGGAGTAGAGCAGTTGGTAGCTCGTCGGGCTCATAACCCGGAGGCCAGAGGTTCGAGTCCTCTCTCCGCTACTCTAAAAGAGCTAATTAAGAAATCTTAATTAGCTCTTTTTTTTGTTTATTTATATTACTTCCTTTTAAATCACATACTATATAGGAACATTATCTACTATTTCTGTAGGAATCTCATATTCTGACACTGATTTTATGCCTGGTAAAGAAAAATAAGATGAAACTATATCTCCTTTTAGATAAACCAACTTACCAATATTATTATTATGATCCACAAGATTCAATGCATTTCTCACTTTTCCTGACTTTAATTCTACAGACATACAATTCATTCTCATAGATTCTGGATAATTATCAGAAATCGCCAAGTGGGTAGCTGAAGAAAAAGGTTTATCAAAGCTAATTTTAGAAGTACTCAAATCCCCTCCTACTATATAGCCTTTAACCCAAACATCCTCAACTCCACTATTACACATAGCCTCAGAGACATTATAAGCAGTCTCTTTACTTTTACCATCATTCTGAGATTCTCCTCCTATAATTATATCATCTGATATCCAATTTCGAGATGTATCTAAAGTAATAGACACTCCTCTATCTTTATCAAAATCTGCTATAGAAGCATTAAATTTTAAAGTTAATACTTCAGCAGCTTTTAAAGATCTATATGTTACAAAATGCTTTTCGTTTTTTTCTTTCAAATATATAACAACCTTAGAGGGCTTAAAATAAGCTATTCGTCTCTCATTCAATCCATATTCAAATTCATAAGTCTCAGATTCAATTACTATAATAGCCATAGGATATGCTTTCTTAAAATCCTCAGTAAATTCAAATCTCAATCCAGCATTAATTTGTGTACAATTAAAATCAACATTAACCATTTCTTGAGACTTCACTAATACTTGCTGAGTGTCCCCATACTGAGGATTAGCGAATGAAGGTTCTTCAAATGTATCTGAGATTACAGAAAATTCATAGCTACCCTCAGGCAATGTCATTTTTTCAGGCTTATTACCATAAGTATCGTTAAATAATATCTCTCCATCTTCAGCAGAAACTATAGTAAGCAAAAAATCATTTGTATCAGGTAATATTCCTTCTGACACTTTAGATAACATCTTTTCGCTATAATTATAGCCATTAGAGAAAGACATCTGGACTAATCCTTTATCTTTTCCATAAGGTTCTTTAGCACATTCTGCTAATAAAGCACATAATAAAGATATTAGAAAAATACCTTTTATTAAAGATTGGTTTTCGTTTACACCATTTTTAAAGTCCGTTATTGACTTCCTAATCATTTGTTTTTTCATAAAAAATCTCCTCAATTTTAGTTAACAACCAAAATTAAGGAGAATATATATTTGAAGTCAAAATTGACTTTTTATCCTAAAAAAATACTGATTTTTAAAAACCAATACGTTTTTTTATACATAAATACTGATTTTTATAAAAAAAGTTTAGGCTAAAAAAGAGAAATTAATAAGAATTTACTTTTTAATCTCCATAAGTTTTTTAATCGATACCGCAAGTCTTCTTACTCCCTCTTTTATATTTTCATCAGAAGCATAAGAGAAATTAAGACGTAATGTATTCTGTCCTGAACCATCACAGAAAAACACTTCACCAATAACGAAAGCGACATTTTCTTTTATAGCTATCTTAAATAACTCTGTAGAATTCAAATTTTCTGGCAAAGTTACAAATAAGAAAAGTCCTCCTTCAGGATGTGTCCAAGAAACACCTTCTGGCATAAACTCTCCTAAATATTTCACCATCAAATCTCTTTTCTTTCTATATAATTGGACAGTCTTCTTAAGATTCTTATCGAAATAACCTTCTTCCATATATCTAGCTGCTAACTCTTGATTAAATATAGACGTACATAAATCTGTAGTCTGTTTAGCAGTATTTATTCTATCTACGACATCTAAAGAAGCTAAAACCCAACCTAATCTAAAACCAGGAGCGAAAGTCTTAGAAAATGTACCTAGAAGAATTACTCTTTCTGGATCTAAAGAAAACATAGTAGGATAACTAGTTCCTTCAAATCTTATATCCTTATAAGGACTATCCTCTATTACATAGATATTATATTTTTGAGCTAGATTTATTAACTTTTTACGTTGTTCTAGATTCATAGTCTCTCCAGATGGATTTTGAAAATCTGGAATAGCATAGATAAATTTAGGCTTTTTTCCTTCTGCTATTAATTTTTCAATTATTTCTTCTGAATCTTCTATTCTTTTAGTTCCTACTAAATTAGCCCTATAAGCATTAAAAGACTGTAAAGCACCAAGATAGGTAGGAAGTCCACAAAGTATAGTATCACCTGGATCTATAAATGTTTTAGTTATCAAATCAATAGCCTGCTGAGAAGCAGTAGTAATAATTATATTATCTAATTCACATTGGATTCCATCTCTCTCATATTTTTTCTTCAACTGAGTTCTTAGAGGGATACTTCCCCCTGTAGTTCCATATTGTAACATAACCTCAGGCTTTTCAACAAGTAAATCTTGGACGATTCCTTTTAATTCCTCTACTGGAAAAGTCTCTGGATTTGGGAAACCACCACCAAAAGATATTATCTCTGGTTTGTTCGCTACTGCGAGAAGTTCTCGTATAGCAGACTTTTTCATATGTTTGGCACTTTCAGAAAGAAAATTCTTTATATCTATCGACATGATTTATAGTAAATTAAGTTGATTAAATAACTTCTAAACAATTAACAAAATTAACAATTTGTAACACATTAACAAAAATTATATCATATTGTTTATCAAATCTTTTGTTTAAGAAATAAATCATTATAAAAACAATGTTTTTTCCTTATATTAAATTTATTATTATTTTTACATTATATATGAAAATTAAAATGCAAACAGTAAGAATAACGAAGGAATTTAAATTCGAAGGGGCGCACGCTCTTTTAAACTACGATGGGAAATGTCGTCACATACACGGACATTCTTATATACTACATGTAACAGTAAAAGGCACACCAGAGGATAATGAATTAAGCCCAAAATATGGTATGCTAATAGACTTTAGTATCCTAAAAAAAATAGTAAATGAAAATATACTAGATAAATTCGACCACGCACTTATTCTGAGAGAAAACGCACCACTTTCAGAAGATATTAAAAATATATATGGCAATGTTATAACAGTAGCTTTTCAACCTACCTGCGAAAATCTAGTCATATATTTTGCAGAACAAATCAAAAAATCTTTACCTGCAAACGTTCAACTTTATTCATTAAAACTTTACGAAACTGCTACATCATTCGCTGAGTGGTATGCCGAAGAAAATTAAATACCATTTATGAAAAAATTATTCCTGATAGACGGACATGCCCTTATTTTCAGAATGTACTACGCCTTCTTAAGGCGCCCTATGATTAACTCTAAGGGACAAGACACATCTATTCTTTTTGGCTTTATGAAATACCTGCTTGAGTTGATTAAAAGAGAAGAACCAACACACCTCGCTGTCGTATTCGACCCTCCTGGTAAAAACTTTCGTCATGAAGCATTTCCAAAATACAAAGCCAATAGAAGTGCCACTCCAGAATTAATAATAGAAGCACTCGAGCCACTTACAGAACTAGTAAAATCCATCAACTTACCAGTTCTGATGATTAGTGGATACGAAGCAGACGATGTCATAGGAGCCACAGCTAACAAAGCAGAAAAAAATGGATATGAAGTATATATGGTCACTCCAGACAAAGACTTAGGCCAATTAGTCACAGACCACATACATCAATACAAACCAGGTAAATCTGGTGCAGCAGACGAGATATGGGACAAGAAGAAGATATGTGATAAATACAACATAAAAGACCCTAAACAAGTCATAGACATTCTAGCACTTTGGGGAGATGCCGCAGACAACATACCTGGAGTAAGAGGTATTGGAGAAGTAGGCTCTAAAAAACTTATAGGGCAATATGGAAGCGTAGAAAACATCTATAAGCATCTTGACGAGCTCAAACCAAAACAAGCAGAGAAATTTATAGAAAACAAAGAAACAGCTCTACTAAGTAAATTTCTAGTAACCATCAAGACTGATATTCCAATAGATATTAATGCCGAAGATTTAAAAGTAGAATTTAGCAATATTGCAAAAGCTAAAGAACTATTCAGTAAATATGAATTTAGATCTCTTTTTAATCTTTTACCTTTCGACGATTCAGCTGAATCATCAAGCACTAATAATACAAAAACAGCCAAAACTCTTCTTTTCAAAAACATAGACATAGCTGAAATGAGAGCCATATCTTTAAACTCTCGTCAATGTGTCATCAAAATAGTCAATGAAAAGATAATATTAGCTGCAGAAGACAAGATAGTAGTGCTAAACACTCTTGACGAAGCTAAAGACATATTAGAAAATGAAAAGATTCTTAAAATAGGCTACGATTTAAAAGAAGCTATCAAGGTGCTGAGAAAACACGATATAGCCTTAAAAGGATATCTCGCAGATATCGCATTAATGCACTATCTCATAAACCCAGAAATTACGCACAGTCTTGACATGCTTTCCAGAACATATCTTGACATAGACATAAGCAACATATCCGCTTCAAATAATGATTTGCAAGAAGAATCTTCAGACACGACATCTGCACCAGAGCTAGAACCTGATTTATTCTCAACTCCTAGCGAAGAAAAAAAGATATCAACTAAAATAGACGAAAGGACTAAAGCAGAAACAGTCATTACATATAAACTATATAATGTACTCCATAAACTATTTTTAAAAGACGAAACATTAAAAAATCTCTATGATACTATGGAGATGCCTCTTTTAAGAGTTCTTGCAGATATGGAATTTGAAGGAGTCACCATAGACCCTATATTACTACAAGACTATAGTAAAGAACTAACGATGCAAATGAATAAAATAGAACAAAAGATTCGTGAAGCATCTAACTCTCCTACTCTAAACATCTCTTCTCCTAAACAATTAGGCATAGTACTATATGATATTATGAAAATCAATCCAAAGGTTAAAAAAAATAAAAATGGCAATTACCCTACGGATGAAAAGACCTTGAATTCTCTTTTAGATGTAAATCCTATAGTTCAAGACATATTAGATTATAGAGAAATAAAAAAACTTGTTTCTACATACATAAACCCGCTTCCTGGTCAGATAAATCCAGAAACACACAAAATACATACCACTTTCAATCAGGCACTTACAGCCACTGGAAGACTTAGTTCATCAAACCCTAATTTACAAAACATACCCAATAGAACATCTATGGGTAGAGAAATTAGAAAAGCATTTATCCCAAGTCACGAAGATGGATTCATCGTATCTGCCGATTATTCACAGATAGAACTTAGGATAATGGCAGCACTAAGTGAAGACCCAAGTATGATTAGCGACTTCAATGCTGGAAAAGACATACATACAGCTACTTCAGCCAAAATATATCATATTTCGGATGAAGAAGTTACGAAAGAACAGCGAACAAAAGCCAAAACTGCAAACTTTGGTATAATTTATGGAATATCATCTCATGGACTTTCTCAGAGACTACATATACCATATGCAGAATCAAAAGAGCTTATAAGTGAATATTTTAAACATTATCCAGCAGTTCAGGCATACATGGAAAGGATGAAAAAAAGTGCCAAAGAAAAAGGATATGTCGAAACACTATTTAATAGGAAAAGATACTTACCTAATATAAACTCTAGAAACCATAATGTTATGGCTCTAGCTGAACGAAATGCTATAAATGCGCCAATACAAGGAACAGCAGCAGACATAATTAAAATGGCGATGATAAACATTTGGAAACGACTCAATGAAGGTAAATTTAAAAGTAAAATGGTCCTTCAGATCCACGATGAGCTTATATTGGATGTAGTAAAAGAAGAAGTAGATGAAATAGTTAAAATCGTTAAAGATGAAATGGAAAATGTAATTAAATTATCCGTTCCTTTAACTGTAGAATGTAATTATGGAAAAAATTGGCTCGAAGCACATTGATGATTCTCTTTCTGACGCTGAACTTATAGAATTAGCGAAAAAAAAAGAAAATTTAGCTTACTCTATACTCTTTAATAGATATAGGATAGGGCTTACTAACTATTTATCCAAATACTTAGGGCCAAAAGATGTAGAAGACATAACACAAGAATGCATGATCAAAGCCTACCTAGCGCTAGGCAGTTATAATTTTAAATATTCATTCTCTACATGGTTATTTTCTATAGGTCGAAATGCTGCGATAGATTTGATACGTAAAACAAGCAATAAATCGACTTTAGAAATAGAAGAAACATCCACTGATATAATAATAGACAATTCTAACTCTAATCCAGAAGAACATATATTAAGCAACGAAGCATACTACAGCATAGTTAATCAAATATTAAAATTAAATCCAACATACCGCACAGTAGCTAAATTACGATTTCTTGATGGATATGCATACGAAGAAATAGCTAAAGAATTAAATTTATCTATAAACACTGTCAAAACCAGACTAAGAAGAGCTAAAGAAATACTGCTGCAGAAAAATCATTTATGGAAATAAAAATGGGAATAGAAATAATAGAAAAGTACTTCACTGAACTAAATGAAGACCAGATACAGAAATACAAAACACTTTTTCCACTCTACAGCGACTGGAACTCAAAAATAAATGTAATATCACGAAAAGACATAGACAAACTATATCTACACCATGTTCTTCACTCCTTAGCCATAGCGAAATACATATCATTTCCTGATCATGCTAAAGTTCTAGACCTAGGCACCGGAGGAGGATTTCCAGGCATACCATTAGCCATCATGTTTCCGAATGTACATTTCACACTCTGCGACTCTATACGTAAAAAAATCAAAGTCGCTACAGAAGTAAAGGACGCCCTTACTCTAGGCAATGTGGAAACAATAGTCTCGCGAGCAGAAGAGCTAAGTGGAAGCTATGATTACATAGTAAGCAGAGCTGTCAGTGATTTAAGAAATTTAGTACCCTGGACTAAACACTTAGGAGCAAAAGAAGTAATATGTTTAAAAGGTGGAGATGTAATTAAAGAAATGTCTGAGTCAGCTAAACTCCTCAATATCAAAATAAACAGATTTAAAGCTATAAATATTAGTGATTGGTTTGATGAAGAGTATTTTGTTGAGAAAAAGATTGTTATTCTTAGAAAATAATTTGTATTCTAAAACAAAAGCCTTATATTTGCACTCCATTTCGAAGAAATATATAAAAAATAAATAATATGAAACGTACATTTCAACCATCTCAGCGTAAACGCCGTAACAAACACGGATTTCGTGAACGTATGTCTACACCTAACGGACGTAGAGTGTTAGCATCTCGTCGTCGTCACGGTCGTAAAAAACTAACTGTATCATCTGAGAATTTATACTAGTCTAGTTTTATAGAAAATTAGTTTGAGGCTGTTTCGCAGAGCGAATGCAGCCTTTTATTATATATATATTGATTTTATTTGTATTTTTGAAGTATAAGCACTATTAAAATCATGGAAAAGAGTCAAAAGAAAAAACACACATTTTTAAAAAATTTAGCATTAGCTTTATTTATTTTATTAATATTATTCGTAACTATCGTAATATCACTTAATAAAATCACACGTCATAATCAAGAAGTTATTGTTCCTGATTTATACGGCATGTCCATAGAAAAGGCCCACAGAGCTACTGCTGCTAACGAGTTTAATCTCGATGTAACCGACTCTATTTACTCCAAAAGATTAATGCCCGGTGCTATCGCTAAACAAAACCCTAAAGCAGGAAGTCACGTAAAAAAAGGAAGAAGAATAATCCTTACAGTTAACGCTAAGGACTATAAAAAGACCACAATGCCTAATCTAGTAGGTTTTTCTCTTAGACAAGCCAAGACTGAAATCTTAGGACACAACTTAAACGTAGGTACTCTGAATTATGTAACAGATATAGCTACTGATAATGTATTAGGTCAGAAAATTAACGGCAGAGATATAGAACCAGGAACTATTCTAGCAGAAGGTACTTCTATCGATTTAGAAGTAGGCGTAAAAGAATCACAAAATTTCACCTATGTACCACAAGTACTAGGTTATAAATTACACTCAGCTAAAAGTTTTCTTATAGATAATTCATTGAACATATCATATATAAATTATGATAGAACAGTTAAAACATATCAAGACACTTTATCTGCTCTAGTATATAAAACAATACCTGCAGCTTCTAACACATTCTCAGTTCCTAGAGGTTCAGAAGTTTCATTATTTCTAACCACCGATGAATCTAAAATTATTTTTCCTGTAGATAGTACAGAAATCATAAACAACATACAATAAATGCTTAAAAAAGAAGATACTCTTCTAAATGAAGACGAGTTAGTAGAAGATAATTTCGATGAAGATGTCGAAATGTTCGAACATTTTCGTTTCAAAGTAGATAAAGGTCAAGCATTACTTAGAATAGATAAATTTCTTACTCTAAGAATGGAGCATACTTCTAGACATAAAATTCAGCTAGCCATAAAAGCTAATTATGTCAAAGTAAATGATAATGTAGTAAAAGCTAATTATAAAGTTAAACCTCTAGACATCATAACAATATCACTCCCTTATGAACGAAGAGGATTCGAAATTATTCCAGAAGATATACCTCTCGATATAAGATATGAAGATGATGACCTTCTAGTAGTCAATAAACCTGCAGGTCTGGTAGTTCATCCAGGCTGTGGACATTATACTGGCACTCTAGTAAATGGTCTTGCATTCTACTTAAATATACATCAAGGGCCTGAAGGTAAAGATGATGGCATGGGAGTATTAGTTCACAGGATAGATAAAGACACCTCAGGAACCCTATTGGTAGCTAAAAATGATGAAACTCAGTTAGGTCTAGCTAAACAATTTTTCGATCATAGCATAGACAGAAAATATATAGCTATCGTATGGGGAGATTTAGAAAATGATGAAGGCACTATTACTGGTAATCTAGCTCGTGACCCTAAAGACAGATTAAGATTTAAAGTCTTCGAAGATCCGTCTATAGGTAAACATGCTGTCACTCATTATAAAGTAATAGAAAGACTAGGTTATGTCACAGTAGTTCAATGTATATTAGAAACAGGGCGTACACATCAAATCAGGGTCCACATGAACTACATAGGACATCCATTATTTAACGATGCTCGTTATGGTGGGGACAGAATTATTAAAGGTCCTCTATATTCTAAATATCGTCAGTTTATAGATAATTGTTTCGCTTTATGTCCCAGACAAGCTTTACATGCTAAAACTCTTGGTTTTGTTCATCCTAAAACCAAGAAATATATTAAAGTAGAAAGTGAGATTCCTTCTGATATGATAGCAGTAATGGATAAGTTTCGTAATTTTATCAAATCACGTCAAGATATTTAATAATATAGTCGTAAATAAATTTACACTAATATTATCGACGAATTTTCCAAAGATTATTAGTCCTGTTACCTAAGTTTTTAACAAAACCTACAGGACTATTTTGATATTTTATTAATATATATCCTTTAGGATATTCTTTCTCTTCGGCAGACTTTGATAATACCAGAGATTGCTTACTTAGATATTTATCAATTTCTTCAGTACTTGCATCATATGATGAGAAACTTGCAGAATCTATCGTTTCTGACAATGCGAAATCAGCATCATATACGAGTATATCCCTTTTTAATGTGCCGATGACTACTCCAGAATGTATGCTTTTTAGTCTAGATTCTACGAAAAGCATCTCTTCATATTCATCTATCGGATATGCTTTTACGAAATTATTTTTTTGAAATAATTTATAACCGTCTTTTATTCCTTTAATATTAAAAGAAGAAGGAAGAAAACTCATATTACCCGGTAGTATAACTTTTCCTTTTTTAGATGTTTTGATTTTTTCTTCTCTAGGAGCTTCACTGGTTTTCCTCAACATAGCGAAGAAAAAACCTTCTCCATCTACCAGACCAGGAAGAAATTTATATCCTCCCATTTCAGTTTTTACAACTTTAGTAGAGTTATTAGTCGATATATCTTTATCATAATATTCTACAGAAACTACTTCTGCACCTAGAGTTTCACATATCCATTTAATATTATCATCATCCTCATAATGATTAAACGTACATGTGGAATAAATCATTATACCATCTTTTTTCAGTGATGGCCATATGTCAGCTATGATTCTATGTTGTCGAGACTGACAGTGTTTGACATTGTCCAAAGACCATTCCTGGCGTGCTTTCATGTCTTTTTTAAACATACCTTCGCCAGAGCAAGGTACATCTGCCAATATGAGGTCGAAGAAATTACCTAGACGATTAAAATCTTTTGGGTCGTTATTGGTGACTATCACATTAGAAGAGCCCCATTTGGATATATTTTCTGCGAGAATGCTGCTTCTGTTTCTAATGACCTCATTAGAAACTAAGTAGCATGACTCTATTGCCTTAAATAATGATAATACATGTGTTGACTTGCCACCAGGGGCTGCACACAAATCTAACATTCTATAGTTTCTATTGGCAGATTCTTTTATTGCCTTAAAACTAGAACTGGCTATCAGTTGTTTTATAGCAGGTTCTATGCCCATAGAAGAAGATTCTTGTACGTAGTATGCTCCTGTCTGAAATCCTGGTTCATCGCGAAATCTGGGACGTGGAGATATATAATAAGCTTCATCTGCCCATGTTATAGGAGAAAGTGTATATTCTCCAGATAACTTTTGCGATGACTTGTGGTTGAATCGTATAGATGTTTTGACTTCAGTGGCATCAAGTCCTTTTTTGACTATCTCACTATTTTCTTCACCTACAGATTCTTTTAATAAAGAAATAAATTCTTTTGGAAGCTCTACGAAAGAATCATTCATATTAGCTGAAATCTTTGATATTCACCTTAGACATATCTGGCATCTCTCCGCTAACGGCTTTTTCTATTTGTTCTGTCATTTTATCTACAGCACTTTGTAATTTCCCTCCTATCATCATTTTCATCATGGTGTTCAATTCAGCATTTACTTCTATTTGAAATAATGTACTGTCTAAACCAACTGGTGAAAGATGAAATTTTACTTTAAAGGGAAATGGAGATGAACCTTCGTCTTTCATTACTACTAAAGAATAAGGGACTCTCTCCTCTATTCTAATACCGACGTTCATGCCCTTGACGTTAGCTATGATACTATCTGCATCGGCAGTAACTTTACTCTTCATGTCCTCAGGTAGATTCATAACGAAGTAGCTTAGATTTGAAAAAACATTAAATATTTCAAATGGTGTTCGCTTAATAAGTACTTCTTTTCCAAATACGTCTGTCATACTATTTTTCTTTTCTCCAAGTCTCAGGCGTGATTCGCCATTGTTTTAAAACATCAATATCTTTTTCCTTAATATAATCGCAAGCTACAGCCTCATCTATTAGTGTGTCATAATTAGAAAGAGTGTAGAGTAATATATTCGCATATTCGAAGGCTCTACGAGCTTTTATGAAATTATATGAAAATATTGCTACCATACCTAAAGTAATAACACCTGCTTTATTTAAAGCAGCAACAGCTGACAAGCTACTTTTTCCTGTTGAAATAAGATCTTCAATAACTACAGCTTTAGCACCTTCTTTGATTTCTCCTTCTATCTGATTTCCCATACCATGATCTTTAGGCTTTGGTCTGATATATACAAATGGTATTCCTAATTTTTCAGCCACTAATACTCCCCAAGCTATCGCTCCTGTAGCTACCCCTGCTATATATTCAACGTCTTTAAAATTCTCTTTAATTATATCAATCATATAATCACAGACTGAAGTCCTAATCTTGGGATATGATAATATTGTTCTATTATCACAATAGATTGGCGATTTTATTCCTGATGCCCAAGTAAATGGTTTCTCGGGGCTTAATTTTACTGCGCCGATTTTCAATAAATCTTTAGCAATGATTTTATCAACGTTATTCATTTTTTTCTTCTTTTAAATCACACAAATATAGTAATTTTTTAGCTTTTTTTTACCTTTGCACTGATTAAAAAAATATTAAATGCTTACAGTATATTATCTTTCTAAAAGTATTACCTTCTGTAGAGAAAATGATCCTATCATCTTTTCACCTGAGGCTGTAGTGCTAAAATCTGAGAAAGTTCCTAATATCCAAGACCTTTCTCTAATGGATAAAGATGCTTTCCCAAAATTAAACATAGTTTTTCCTTGTAAAAATCCAGAAAAATCTTTAGAAGAATTCGCCACTCAATTTAAATACATAAATGCAGGAGGAGGACTTGTAAAACATAATAAAACAAATAAATATTTACTTATTTACAGAAATGGTCTCTGGGATATTCCTAAAGGTAAGCAAGAAGCCAATGAAAACATTACAGACACAGCCTTACGCGAAGTTGAAGAAGAATGTGGAATTACTGGCCTGAAACTTGGAGAACTAATATGTAAAACATACCATATTTATGACACATATGGTGAAAATGTATTAAAACAAACATTTTGGTTTAATATGGAAAGTGATTTCGAAGGAGAACTCACACCTCAAACCATAGAGGACATAACTCATGCTAAATGGTGTACTAAAGATGAAATCCGTATTTATGCTAAAAACACATACCCTTCACTAAAAAAAGTATTTAACAACATACTCAAAGCTAATTAAAGTAAAATAATGAAAGAAGCTATATTCCCAGGATCATTTGACCCCTTCACTCTTGGACATTTAAATGTATTAGAATCAGCCCTGACGCTATTCGACAAAGTTACTATAGCCATAGGTAAAAACAGTACCAAAAAAGGACTTTTCGACATCAATGAACGTCTAGAAATAATCAATGAATCAATAAGCCAGCTTAAAGCTCAAGGCAAACAAATAGATGTATGTGTTTACGAAGGTATGACAGCTGAATTATGTAAACAAACGAATATTAATTTCTTAGTTCGTGGATTACGGGTGTCATCAGATTTTGAATTCGAAAATGTAATAGCACAAGCTAATCAAAAAATAAATCCTAATGTCTCTACTATATTCATTCCTGCCTCTGGAGAATATGCTTTCATATCCTCAACAGTAGTAAGAGATGTTCTCCATAGTGGAGGAGACGCTAAAATATTTATGGCGCCAGGTGTAGATATCAGAAAATACTTTAATAAAAAAATAGTTCAAAAACATGACTAAAATTAGACGCATACTAGTTTCTATAATACTATTTACTGTAGTAATTATCAACTCATTCGCTATAAATCGGGATGAGATATTTATGATGTTAAAAACTTTTGACACTCAAACAGTAGAAAATATTATACCCAAAACTGATGCTCTAATAGCCACAGCCAAAGATAGCACAGAAGCCTCATTCATAGCAGGAGCCATATTCGACTATTATCGCACATCTCCGATTATGGAATATGACGCCATAGCAGTATATATCGCAGACACTTATTTTATTAACAAAAAATTAGAATATCCTAACGATGAATCAGCTATCACCATACCTATATTCGCCAAATATAATAGAAACTCCTTAATAGGCATGCGAGCTCCTGAACTTAATCTACCAGATAGTCTAGGGCAATATCACTCTCTTTCCAGCACTAGTGGTAAATATAAAATCATCTATTTCTTCGACACAGACTGCGCTATATGTAAAATAGAGACGCCTAAGTTAATGAGGTATCTCAGTAAAGAATTCAACAATCAGAATAACAATGCTGACAATTTCACTCAATTAACCATATACAGAGTATATACCCAAGACCACAGAGATAAATGGACTTCCTACATTAAAAGAAAAGACATAAGTCCTGAATTACCTTTGAATATAAACATTATCGATGTATGGGACCCTGCTTTTGTATCTAATTTTCCTGAGTTATATAGCGTTTTATCCACACCTCGTATGTTTTTACTAGATGAGCAAAACACCATAATAGGCAGAAACCTAAATACTGACGCACTATCCAAACTCATCTCTAAATATGAAGAAAGACCAAATGAGATGTTTTCTTTCTATGATAGAATATTCAAACAAATATTACCAAAAAATCCTAATGAAGCAGCAGACTCTACTCTACTTACATCTTTAATTGATGCATTTTATCAAAACTCTCAATCAAACACAAAACTCACTAAAGATGTCATGCTAGGGCTATACCAATACCTCAAGACAAGTCCAAATTATGACCTGCAGAAAGGCGCTGCATATCTTGGGAAAACTTATATTCTAGCTAAACCAAAATTATGGAATAATGAAAAGTTTCTACATGAAACTGCTATAGCGATAAATTTATTTTATAGAAACCCACTTGGGAAACCAGCTCAAAATATAACTTTAAACAAGATGCCAGCCCATCCTAATTTCTTCACCAATTTATTAAACAAAGAATATTCCATATACGATAGTCACTCTGAATATACTGTTCTTTATTTCTATAATTTAGACTGTGCACTATGCGAGGCCGTCACTCTAGACATGAAAAAGATATACGAGCTATTCAAAAAAGAAGATATTAATTTCTTAGCTATTAACACAGGAACCAATAAAAAAGAATGGAGAACACATGTAGAAAAAGATCTTTTTTCAGGCAGAGATAACCCACATTGGATTAATCTTATGGATGCAAAAAGAAAATCAGATATGTTCCAAAAATATAATCTCTCTGGCGTACCTCTAATTATGCTACTAGACCAAGACAAAACCACCATCGCCAAAGATATTACCCCATCGGTTCTACAAGAACTCCTTAAAGACTCTAAAAACAATTAAATCTTTTTCTTTAACATAAAAAGGTCCCGCATTTCTGCGAGACCTTAAGTTAAGTAAAAACTAGCTAATGATATTAATCATTATAACCATAGATAGCATTATCGCCAAGTTCTTCTTCTATACGTATTAACTGATTATACTTAGCCATTCTATCTGAACGACTCATAGAACCAGTTTTAATTTGACCTGAATTAGTAGCTACTGCTACATCAGCGATAGTCGTATCTTCAGTTTCACCTGAACGATGAGAAACTACAGTAGTATATCCATGACGATGAGCCAATTCTATACAATCCAGAGTCTCTGTCAATGTACCAATCTGATTTAGTTTAATTAAAATAGAATTTGCACAATGATTCTTTATACCTTTTCTTAGATATTGGACATTAGTAACGAAAACATCATCACCTACTAATTGACATTTCTTGCCAGATAATTCAGTATGAAGTTTCCAACCATCCCAATCATTTTCATCCATTCCATCCTCTACAGAATCGATTGGATATCTGGAAATCAAATCAGCGACATATTCAGCTTGTTGTTGAGAATTTCTTTTAGTACCGTTTTCTCCTTCGAATACAGTATAATCATAAACGCCATCTTTATAGAACTCAGAAGCTGCGCAGTCCATACCTATAGTAATATCCTTACCTGGCACATAACCAGCTTTTTTAATAGCTTCTACTATAGAATCAAGAGCATCTTCGATTCCTTCTAATTTTGGAGCAAAACCACCTTCATCTCCAACTGCAGTACTTAAACCTCTGTCTTTAAAAATCTTTTTTAAAGCATGGAATGTCTCTGCACCCATTCTTATAGCTTCTTTTACATTTTTAGCACCAATTGGACGAATCATGAATTCTTGAAACGCTATTGGAGAACTAGAATGTGAACCTCCGTTTATGATATTCATCATAGGTACTGGTAAAACTTTAGCATTACTTCCTCCTATATATCTAAACAAAGGAATTTGCAAATAATCAGCAGCTGCTTTTGCTACAGCTAGTGATACACCCAATATAGCATTCGCTCCTAATTTTGATTTAGTAGAAGTTCCATCCAATTTAAGTAAACGGTTATCTATATCGACCTGGTCAAGCACACTATTACCGATGATAACTGGCGCTATTATATTATTTACATTTTCTACAGCTTTTAAAACGCCTTTTCCTCCAAAACGTTTAGGGTCCCCATCTCTTAGCTCTAAAGCTTCATTTTCGCCTGTTGAAGCTCCTGATGGAACTGCAGCTCTTCCAAAAGCACCTGATGCAGTAGACACTTCTACTTCTAAAGTAGGATTTCCTCGAGAATCTAAAATCTCTCTTGCATAAACATTATCTATTATCATATATTATTTTTTTTAAAAAGTTAATATTATAATATTATATGTATCAAAATCCAAGCCATATTTATTATATAAAAAAATATTACCTTTGTCACATATCATGAAATTTAAAATAAGTTCAAAATATAAACCAACTGGAGATCAACCTCAAGCCATAAATCAAATATGTGAGGCTATAGATGCTGAAGCTAAAGCTGTTACGCTAATGGGCGTTACCGGCTCAGGGAAGACTTTTACCATGGCGAATGTAATAGAAAAATTACAACGTCCTGCACTTATTCTAAGCCACAATAAGACCCTTGCAGCCCAGCTTTATGGAGAATTTAAATCTTTTTTTCCAGATAATGCAGTAGAGTATTTTGTCTCTTATTACGACTATTACCAACCTGAAGCATATCTCCCCGTTACAGACACATATATAGAAAAAGACTTATCTATAAATGAAGAAATCGAGAAATTACGTTTAAGTGCTTCATCTGCCTTACTGTCAGGCAGAAAAGATGTAATCGTTATTTCTAGTGTTTCATGTCTTTATGGCATAGGAAACCCTGAAGATTTTCATGACAATACCATAACTTTAAAAGTTGGTCAAAAAATAAGTCGCACTAAATTACTATATCGCCTGATCGATGGATTATATTCTAGAAATGATATTGAATTTAAAAGAGGAACCTTTAGAGTTAAAGGTGACAGTGTAGATATTTTTCTAGCTTATGCCGATGTCGGATGTAAAATTATATTTTTCGGGGATGAGATAGAAAGCATAGAAAATATTGACCCTATCTCTGGATCTACTATTAACATCCTTGATGAGATTTCTATATTTCCTGCAAATATCTTCGTTACTACTAAAGAAAGAACTAAAGCTGGTATTTCTAAGATTCAAGATGAATTAAAATCTCAATATGATTATTTTATGTCTATCGGGAAAAATCATGAAGCCAATAGACTTAAGAAAAGAGTAGAATTTGACCTGGAAATGATTAAAGAGTTAGGTTACTGTTCTGGAATAGAGAATTATTCTAGATTTTTCGATGGTAGAAAGCCCGGAGAAAGGCCATTCTGTCTTATTGATTACTTTCCAGATAATTTTTTAACATTTATAGACGAGAGCCATGTAACACTACCTCAAGTTAAAGCTATGTATGGTGGTGACCGTTCTAGAAAAGAAGTATTGATTGATTTCGGATTTAGACTTCCTTCAGCAGCAGATAACAGACCTCTAAAATTCGATGAATTCGAGAACATAATAAAACAAAGAATCTTCGTTAGTGCTACACCTGGAGATTATGAATTTGAACTTTCAGAGGGTGTCGTTGTAGAACAGATAGTACGTCCAACGGGATTATTAGATCCTCCTATAGATGTGCGTCCTTCTAAAAATCAAATCGACGATTTGATGGAAGAGATTTTAGTAAGAGCTGAGAAAGATGAACGAGTTTTAGTCACTACATTGACTAAAAGAATGGCTGAAGAATTAGAGAAATTTTTAACTAAACGTGATATCAGATGTAGATATATCCACTCTGATATTGACACCATGGAAAGAGTTGAAATCATAGAAGATTTTAAAATGGGAAGGTTTGATGTGTTAGTAGGAGTCAATTTACTTAGAGAAGGACTAGATATCCCGACTGTATCTCTAGTCGCTATACTAGACGCCGATAAAGAAGGTTTCTTAAGATCAGGACGTGCATTAACACAGACTGCAGGAAGAGCAGCTCGTAACCTTAATGGATTAGTTATTATGTATGCAGATCATATAACTAAATCTATGAAAGAAACGATCGATGTGACTGAAAGGCGTCGTAAAATACAGAAAAAATATAATTTAGACCATAATATTACTCCTACCCAGGTTGAGACGAAATCTGCTAACTCATTAGTCTCAAGCAATGCACATTATGATCCAGATAAAGACAAAGTAGTAAATAGATATCTTGTTGAAGAACCTGTTCTTAGTAAAATGAGTCCAAAACAATTAGCTAAAGCCATAGAACAGTCTAGAAAAGCTATGGAACAAGCTGCTAAAGAACTTGATTTTCAAAGAGCTGCTAAATATAGAGATGAAATGTACCAATTAATGAAATTATAAAAATGGACATATTAACTCAAAAATTAAATAATATTCTTAAACATTATACTGAGACTGAACAATCCGGTATAAAGAGAGCCTATGAAGTAGCCTATAAGGTTCTTGATGGGAAAACAAGAGAAAATAAGCATCCATTTATCGAACACCCACTTGGAGTAGCTGAGATAGTTTCTGGAGAAATTGGTCTTGGATATGATGCCATTACTGCTATTTTTCTTCATGAATCTACTCGTTTTAAAAAAGATATTTCCGACATATGTGATGTTTCAAAGCTCTTTTCAAAAGAAATTATAAACATCGCTGAGAGTCTGAATAAGATTTCTATGATAAAGACTAAGGAAACTGGTCTGCAAGCTGACAACTATAAGAGATTAATAGTTTCTTATTCATCCGACCCTCGTGTTACTGTTATTAAGATAGCTGATAGATTAGATGTTATTAGAAATATAAAACTTTTACCTCCGGAAAATCAAAAAAGAAAGATAGCAGAGACGGTCAAGTTATATATTCCTATAGCGCATCAACTCGGTCTTTATAATATTAAAAGTGAATTAGAAGATATCGCATTCCAACAAAATGAGCCAGAGAACTATCGTTTAATCACTAATAAATTAGCTGCCACTAAACTTGATAGAGATAAAATGTTTAATACATTTATTAAACCTCTAAAAGTAAAATTACACGAAGAAGGTATTAAATGTAAAATTAAATCTCGTACTAAAACTGCATTTTCTATTTGGAAGAAAATGCAGAAACAAAAAGTGCCTTTTGAAGGTGTATATGATGTATCTGCTATTCGTATAATCATAGATGCTCCTATGGATAATCATGAAAAAGAATTAGCTTTATGTTGGAAAGTTTACTCTTTGGTTACTGAAAAATACACTCCAGACACTAATAGATTAAGAGATTGGATTACTAATCCTAAAAAGAATGGTTATGAATCTCTTCATACGACTGTTAAAAATGAAGATGGGATTCCTATTGAAGTACAAATTCGTACCACTCGAATGGATGACATGGCCGAAAATGGATTAGCTTCTCATTGGTCATATAAAGGAGTATCTAGCACTGCTCAATTAAATTCCTGGCTTCAGAATGTTCGTGATGTGATGAACAGTCACGAGAAATTAGATTCTGAAAATGTTGATAATTTAATCAAAGAAGATGTTTTCGTATTTACTCCTAACGGAGATTTAAGACGTCTAAGAAATGGAGCATGCGTCCTTGACTTCGCTTTCGATATACATACCAATATAGGTATTACTTGTTCTGCAGCTAAAGTTGATGGTAAGATAGTATCTATTCGAGAAAAGTTATCTACAGGCAGTGTAGTAGAAATTATCCGTAATAAAAATCAAAAACCTTCTGCTGATTGGCTGAATTTCGTAGTTACCTCTAAGGCTCGTACTAAGATTAAGCAAATCATTAAAGAAGAAGAAACTAAAAAAGCAAATATAGGTAAAGAGCTATTAGGAAGACGTTTAAAAAACTGGAAATTAAGTTTACATGATGAAGACTTACATGTTTTATGTAAGAAATTTTCTTTAAAGACTATTAATGAATTTTACGCGAAAGTAGGGGAAGAAAAGATAGATTTAGCTGATATTAAAAACTATATAAAGGAGAAAGAAAATACTGAGGAAAGTAAAGACAAAAAGATAATTCAAAATAAGACTCAAGAAGAGCATTATACTCGTTCGATAAAAGAATCTAATGATTATCTAGTTATCGATGGAAAATTAAATAATATTGGCTATAAAATGGCTAAATGTTGTAATCCTATTTATGGAGATGATGTTTTTGGCTTCGTCACTGTTAATAATGGGATTACTATTCATAGAATAACTTGTCCTAATGCTGCAAGATTAATTAATAAATATCCATACAGAATACAGAAAGTAAAATGGAAGAAGGATGTAGAGACTACCAATTTCCAAACTACATTAAAAATAATAGTCGATGATAGTAGAGTTTTTAGCGATATTATTATTATTTTAGATACATTTGGATGTCCATTAAGAAGTTCTAGTATTCATGAAAGAACAAGTCAACATAATGGATATAATATTAAGGTACAAATCTCCGTCCTTAATAATAGTATACTTGATAGTATAATAGTTAAATTAAAAAGAACAAAAGGAGTATCAACTGTTATAAGAAGTTAAACAGTGTACATATATGAAAGATGATAATTTTATTAAGATAAGAGGTGCCGAAGTTAATAATCTTAAAAAAATAGATTTAGATATACCTCGTGACAAATTTGTAGTTATTACTGGAGTATCAGGTTCAGGGAAATCATCCTTAGCATTTGATACGATCTTCGCCGAAGGACAGAGACGATTTTCAGAAAGTCTTTCTTCTTTCGCCAGGCAGTTTCTCGGAAGAATGACGAAACCCGCCGTTAAGAGTATAAGTGGCATACCTCCAGCCATTGCCGTAGAACAGAAAGTAAATACTAAAAATCCTCGCTCTACAGTAGGAACTACCACTGAGATTTACGACTATATAAGAATGTTATTTGCTAAAATAGGACATACTTTCTCCCCTATTTCGGGCAATGAGGTGACGCGTGATTCTCTACAAAGTGTTTTATCATTTTGCGGAAAATTACCGGATAAATCGACTGCTTATATCCTTTCTAATATGGCTTGGTCAGAGAAAAAATATAGAGTAGAAAAACTTCTAAACTATAAAGAAGAAGGATTTACAAGATTATATATTATAGGTCAGACAGGTCGGGATGCTGTTATAAAAATAGATAAGGTCCTTGAAAATCCTAATGATTTTAAGGATAAAGACCTTATGTTATTAATAGATAGGGTTTATATAGACACAGAAGACACAGATTTAGAAGCCAGATTAACGGATTCTATACGAACAGCTTTCGAGAAAGGAAACGAACACATGTCTATTATTTCTGATGTTGATAATTCTCGTTCAGATTTCTCTACTCTTTTCGAGGCTGACGGAATCGTATTTGACAAACCTGAGGAATGGATATTTAATTTTAACAATCCTCTTGGTGCTTGTGATAAATGTGAAGGTTACGGAAAGATTATGGGCATAGATGAATCTTTAGTCATTCCTTTCCCTCATTTATCCATTTATGAAGATACTATTTCGTGCTGGAAAGGTAAGATTATGTCTTACTTTAAGGATAATCTTATAATGTTCGCCGAAAAATATAACATCTCTATTCATAAACCTTATAGAGAACTATCTGACCTTGAAAAGAAAATAATATGGGAAGGCAACAAAGATATTATAGGTATAAATAAGTTTTTCGCTGAGCTAGAAAAAAAGAAATATAAGATTCAGAATCGTTATATGATTAGTCGTTATTCTGGAAAAACCAAATGCCCAAAATGTCACGGTACACGTCTTCGTCCTGAATCTCTTTACATAAAGATTGGAGGCAAGAACATAGCCGAACTATTAAATATGAGTATATCAGATCTAAATGATTTTTTTACAAATTTAAGACTTGATGATTACGAAAAGAAAATAGCTGGACGAGCACTTGAAGAAATCCACTCACGATTAGGATATCTTATCAATGTCGGATTATCATACCTAACACTCAGTCGTGCTTCCAACACTCTCAGTGGAGGAGAAAGTCAGAGAGTTAATCTCGTCACATCACTAGGCAATAGTCTTACGGGTGCGATGTACATACTAGATGAGCCGAGTATCGGTTTACATGAACGCGACACACAGAAACTCATACACGTATTAAAAGATTTACGCGATCTGGGCAATACTGTGATAGTAGTAGAGCATGATGAAGAAATTATGCGCGCAGCAGACTACCTTATCGACATCGGTCCTAGCGCAGGTATCAATGGTGGGCAAGTAATGTTTCAAGGCAAGCTTGGCGTAGATGATAAAGATTCATCAACTATCAAAAAATCTTTAACACTACAATATCTACACGGTTTAAAATCAATACAATTTCCTAAAAGAAAACATATTGCCAAATCTTATATAGAAATCACAGGAGCTTGTGAAAACAATCTAAAAAATATAGATGTCAAATTTCCATTAAAAGCTATGACTGCAGTAATAGGAGTCAGTGGATCTGGAAAATCTACCTTAGTAGGAGATATCATGTACCCTGCCCTACAAAGACATATTAATCAATTTGGAACAAAACCTGGAGAATTCGACGAACTTAAAGGAGACCTTAATTCCGTCACTTCCATAGAATACGTAGATCAAAACCCAATAGGAAAAAGTTCTCGTTCTAATCCTGTAACATATCTTAAAATATATGATGATATAAGAAAATTGTTTTCAGAACAGCCATATGCCAAAATGAATGGATATGGACATTCGCACTTTTCTTTCAATATAGACGGAGGACGCTGTCCCGAATGCCAGGGAGCAGGAACTATAACCATTCCAATGCAGTTTATGGCTGATATTACTATAGTCTGTGACCAATGTGGGGGGAAAAGATTCAAGCCAGATATTCTAGAAGTTAAATATCAAGGTAAAAACATTAGTGATATTCTAGATATGAGCGTTGACGAGGCTTATGACTTCTTTAATAATCAAAAGAATGATAATGCTGCACAAAGAATAGCGAAAAAATTAATACCACTTAAATATGTTGGTCTGAACTATATTAAATTAGGACAGAGTAGTAGCACTTTAAGTGGAGGAGAAAGTCAAAGGGTAAAATTAGCATATTTTCTTAGTAAAGATAACTCTTCAAAATCAGGCGAATCGATTCTATTCGTATTTGACGAACCTACCACAGGCCTTCATTTCGAAGATATACAAAAACTCATACAATCTTTCGAAGCTTTAATTAATCGTGGTCACACTATTATAGTAGTAGAACATAATCCATTCATCATTAAAGCATCTGATTACACTATAGAGTTAGGACCAGAAGGTGGAGACCGTGGCGGATATCTAATACGAGCAGCTGAAATTTAAACCAAATAATCTATTCTTCGTCTTCTCCGAAAGATTTTAAACGTTCAGCATTCTCTGCTACCTGAAGTTTATCGATAACCTCTTGAATATCTCCATCCATGAAAACAGGAAGGTTATACATCGTATAATTTATACGATGATCCGTAACACGAGACTGAGGATAATTATAAGTACGGATTTTCGCAGAACGGTCACCAGTAGATACCATGGTTTTACGCTTAGCAGAAATCTTATCAAGATATTTTTGATACTCCATATTATATAAACGAGTCCTCAACTCAGCTAAAGCCTTATCAAAATTCTTAATCTGAGATTTTTGATCTTGACATTGAACTACTATACCTGAAGGAATATGAGTCAAACGAATAGCTGAATATGTAGTATTTACAGACTGTCCACCAGGACCTGAAGAACAGAAAGTATCTTTACGTATATCATTCATATTAAGATCTAAATCAAACTCTTCTGCCTCTGGGAGAACAGCTACTGAAGCTGCAGATGTATGCACACGTCCCTGTGTCTCTGTCTGAGGAACACGTTGGACACGATGAACACCACTTTCATATTTCAAAGTACCATAAACGCTCTGTCCGGAAATCTTACAAATAATCTCTTTAAATCCACCTGAAGCACCTTCAGACTGACTATTAATTTCCAATTTCCAGCCTTTCTTCTCTACATATTTAGCATACATTCTAAACAAATCACCAGCGAAAATAGCAGCTTCATCACCACCAGCTCCACCTCGTATTTCCAGAATAGCATTTTTCTCATCTTCCGGGTCTTTTGGAACCAGGAGAAGTTTAATTTTTTCTTCCATAGCTGGCAGTTGAGACTCTATCTCTATAATCTCCTCTTTCGCCATATCCCTAAAATCTTCATCCTTCTCATTAGCCAATACATCTTTAGCATTTGCTAAATTTTTGACTAAATCATTATACTTCTTTCCCTCTTCGATTACAGGTTCTATTTCTTTATACTCCTTATTTAGCTTTACATATTTCTTCATATCTGACATAACACTTGGGTCAGATAACTGCTTCTCCAATTCTAATTTTTTCTCCCCTAAACCAGAAATTTTCGTCAACAAAGAGTTTTCATTAATCTCGCTCATATATTTTCCTTTTCTTTACACTGACTGGAAAAGAATTTCCAGTTTGCAGTTTGCAAATATAATACAATTTTACCAAATATTTAATTTTCCGGATAAGTAGCAGATTTATTATCAACTTGATAAGTTCCAATTATACCAAGTCCATTTTCTATATTATTATAAATATTAGTAGGTTCTACTGTAAAATCGCCATCATTATAATCATAGATATCTAAAGATTTATAATAGTAATATAAATCTTGAGATATACTCTTAAGAGAAAAATGCACCTCTATAGGATTTTCAGAAGTTATATCATATGGATAACATATTAAATATTTCAGGGTATAATCTTTTCCATCGAATATATCATCATTAAAAATCTGATGCATATTATCATATGAATCTATAGTACCATTATTTTTTAGCACATCATCTACTTGATAATAATAATCAAGGAATTCCCATCTTTGTCTAGTATCAAAATGATTTATCTCTTTTTCATAATAGCCATCTATCTGATAGAAATTTTTCTCTCCTTCCGGATCTTTAAAATGAATGTATGCCACTATATACTCATTTACTCCTTCATCCTCAATATTAACCATCTCTTGCTTTAGCTCTATACTATCTATTAATGTTTTTCCGGGAAAAGAAAAACTGGCACTTGTTTTTCCATATTTAGGACTTGTTACTACTAAAGAATATGTTTCTCCTACCTTAAAATTGGGTTTTTCATTAGAAGAATACTTTTCTCTTCCATCATCATATGTAAAGTCTAATATTTTATTATTTGAAGAAAACACACTTATCTGAGCATCAGCATATGAATAGAAATATTTGCTTGGAATAGTTGGATTACGAGACTCTGTTAGATAAATATCTATATAATCTGTAATATTAAAAATACTATTTACCACTAATTTTTGTTTTCCATATGTTTCATCAAAGTCAATATTTTTCTTACATGAGATGAAAAAAGTAGAAAATATCCCAACGATTATTAAAGTCAATATAAATTTATATTTTTTCATAATTTAAAATTTAAAAGAATAAGTAACAGTAGGAATGATTGAAAAAAGACTAAATTGTTCGAGTTGTAAATAACTTTCATTAGTATCAGTATATTTCTCATCCCAAGATAAAATAAAAGGATTCATACGATTATATACGTTATAAATAGAAATATTCCATGTTCGTACTCCATGTTTTTTCTTTTTATGGAAATTAGCACTTAAATCTAATCGATGATAATCACCCATTTTATAACTATTTTTTCCTCCTGTTTCCTTAACCACTTCCCCATAATAATCATTTCCTTCATAACTAGGATACTCATAAGACTGCAGAGTTATATGTTTTCCTGAATTATATACCCAAGTAGCACCTATATCAAATTTTTCTGAAAATTTATGAGTTACTACTATATTTATATTATGTCTCCTATCATTACTTGCAGGGAAAGTTTTTCCAAAATTTAAATCATCGAAAGTTCTGTCACTTTTACTGAGAGTATAAGAAATCCAACCTGTAGTATTACCAGCCTGTTTTTCTAACTTAAATTCTATTCCATAAGACTGTCCCTCTCCTAATACTACTTTATCATCCCAAGTATTAGATATCGTACTCATAAAATTAGCACCTTCTTTGTACTCTATGAGATTTTGCATTTTCTTATAATATCCCTCGACATTTAAAGAATAATCTTTAGTCAATGCCATATCCATTCCTAAAGCGAACTGATGTGATATAGATGGACTTAGCCTCTTGGTTACAGGAACCCATAAATCAGTCGGCATACTTAAAATAGCGGAACTCGAAAGCAGATGAACATATTGTACCATCTTCGAATAAGAAGCCTTCAAACTTAAATCATCTGATATCTTTTGTTTTAGAGATACTCGCGGTTGCAAATTTTTATACATTTTATTTTGAACATATATACCTGAATAACGTAAACCAAGATTAACATTAGTAGAGGGAGTGAATTTAATATCATCTTCGATATAAGCTGACATCTCATTTACACCTATATTATTTTTAGGTGTACGTGATGAATAAGACTCATTTGAAGATTGATCGACTGACTTTTCATATGAGACCCCTGGTTTAAACATATGTCTTGTGTATCCAGCTCCAAAACGAATAGAATGAATAGAAGAAGGATAATAATAAAAATCCATTTTTCCCGAGAAATCACGGATTGAACTATAATAATTCTGAGAATAGCTTGTAGAATTACCTTGCTGAGTAGTGGAAGAAAAATAATCAGTGACAAATCTATAATTACTATAAGTTAGAGTAGTATTGGCGAACATACTCTCACTAAAAATATGATTCCATCTAAGAGAAGATACGACATTACCCCAATGAATATTCATATTGTCTTCATCTCGCGAAGAGTATGTAGCAGTAGTGTATTTTTCATTATCATTATAATACATTTTATCTCTTCCTAAATATGCACTTAAATATATTTTATCGAGATTAGATAATTTATGAGTCAGTTTAGCATTCAAATCATAAAAGAAATAGCCACTTTTCACATCTTCATCTGAATTATTATTGCTAGCCTTTATGAAAGGAGCTGCCAAAATATCCAAATATGTACGACGGCCTGAAATCAGAAAACTAGTCTTGCCTTTTTTAATAGGTCCATCAAGTTCAAAACTAGATGCTATGGCTCCAATAGAAAATTTACCTTTTATTTTATTGAAATTACCATCATTAGTACGAACATCGACTACAGATGATAACCTGCCTCCATATCTCGCAGGAAAGCCTCCTTTATAGAGATCTACCGATTTTACCATACTAGGGTTAAATACTGAAAAGAATCCGAATAAATGGCTGCAGTTATACACTGGTACATCATCTAATAGAAAAAGATTTTGGTCCTCTGCTCCTCCTCTGACGAACATACCACTTGACCCTTCTGTTCCTCCTTGTACTCCTGGAAGGAGCTGTATCACTTTTAAAATATCTGACTCCCCGAAAATAACAGGAATCTGCGAGAGTTTAGAGACTGGTACTCTTTCCATGCTCATCTGTGTCACTTGGTTCTTTTTCTTAACAGAACTAACGACAGCTTCCCTGACATGAAAAGAATCTTCTTCCAGTTTGACTGTACATACTGTGTCTTTTTCTAAATGTAAAGAAAGATACTTCGTTTTATAACCAAGATATGAGAATTCTAAATTTACGTCTCCTCTACTAACTTTAATACTAAAAAAGCCATAAGCATTAGAGGTTACTCCTGTGCTCATAGCTCTATCTACTACGTTTACGCCTATTAAACTCTCTCCGAGCTTCATATCCTCGACATAACCAGAAATGGTAATCTGTGCTAACATTGCCAAAGGAAAAAGAAATAAAGAAAGTAATAATACAATTGTTTTATTTAACATACTATTTTGAAGTTTATTCATTGTTTAAGAAATGCAGCATCTATGAAAATACTGCATCTCTGCAAATAAGCCCCAAAGATAATATTTTCTACATAAAACTTACTACTGTCAAGGCTAAAATAGAAATCGTAATCCAGATACATATACCCAGAACGATTGGTTTATAACCGACATCTTTTAATGCTTCTATAGATAACATACTACCTATCAGATACAGTGTAACACTAAGGGCACGATGTGAAAATACGCTTATAAGGTGTGATAAAGTAGGATTTATAGGTAAATATGTATTTATTATCATGGCCAATACGAAAAGAAAAATAAACCATGGAATAGAAATTTTCTTACGATTAGAATCTGTAAATGCGAACACAGAAACTAAAGACAATGGAATAATCCACAGTGCACGGGTCAATTTAACAGTCGTAGCCACCTCTAAAGCCTTTTGCCCATAAATCTGGCCTGCACCCACGACAGAACTAGTATCATGAATAGCTATTGCAACCCAGGTACCGAACTGTGTCTGAGATAATCCCAGATAATGACCTATAGCAGGAAAAAGGAACATCGCTATAGCATTAAGAGTAAAAATTACTGCCAGAGAAACAGAAGTCTGATTCGAATTAGCCTTAATAACTGGAGATACAGCAGCTATCGCACTTCCTCCACAAATAGCAGTACCTGTCGAAATAAGATATGCTAGTTTTCTATCAACTTTAAACACTTTTCCAAGCAATATACCCATCGTCATAACTGTTATAACAGAAACAATAGTAAAAATCATTCCATCAGAAGAAGCCTGAAGCGAACTATGCAAATTCATTCCAAAACCCAGCCCCACTACAGATACCTGCAAAAGATATTTTGAAAGCCATTTGGTTTCTCTTATAAACTGAGGTTTTAATGTAAAAGCCAATAAAATACCTGCGAATAATGCATATGCAGGAGAAAGAAATATCGAAGCTATTCCCAACGCTATAAACACAATTTTTTTGATCGTCATATCTTAAATTTTGGACAAAGATATAATCACATCACACACGAGGCCAATACAAAAAACTTATAGGTTATAACATTTCCTTATGAGTAAGAATCGCGAACTGAAAAAACTCCTCAGCTAATTTATTATGAAAACCAGCAGGGGTAATAAAAGAAAAATCACGAGGCATGGTAATATTATCTATATCAAGCACCTTTAATCGTCCCTGAGCTAACTCATCCATAATAGCAGCGATAGAAATCACAGCATAATTATCCTCTATTTCCACGAAACGCTTAATACTCTCAGAACTTCCAAGCTGCATTTTAATATTAAGGTCCGATAATAGTATATTATGATTTTTAAGTGTATTTTCCATCACAGCGAGAGTCCCCGACCCATTTTCACGTAAAATCAGTGGTAATTTTTTAAACTCCTCCACCGACAATTCTTGCTTCACCTTATTCTTAGCCGAAGTAATCAAGACCAATTCATCTTTCGCGAAAAAAGAATAATTAAACTCCTTTCTACGTCCATAGCCCTCGATAATACCGAAATCTACTTCATGACGATAAACCATAAGCTCTATCTGATCACTATTACCAGAAATCAGAGAGAGCTCAATATTTGGAAAACGTTTCATATACCTGGCCATAATCGCCGGCAATACATACTGAGAAATCGTAGTACTAGCACCTATAACTAATTTCCCTATACTCTGATTATTCGACAAGTTAATTTCAAACTCAAGCTCTTTATACTTTTGAGTAATATCCATAGCATAAGTAAGAAATATCTCACCCTGATGTGTCAGGGCAATAGTATTTTGAGCTCTTTCGAAGAGACGTACGTTATAGCTGGATTCTAGTTCTTTTATGTGCTGTGATATCGCAGGCTGCGATATCCTCAGCTCGTGCGCCGCCTTAGTAAAACTCTTAAACTTCGCCACACTCAAAAAAACAGACAATCGAAAATCATTCATATATACAATACTAATTAATAAGCACTTTGGACCCCAAAGGTATTAAAATAAATATATCGTATATAATTTAATCTTTTTCATTCTCTTTAATCCTACTACGCAGCTCCATAATATCCTGCTCCTTACCAACAAGCTGCAAACGTAGATTTTTCACCTCTTTTTGTAGTTCCAGCACATCAGAGGGCAGATTACTTCCATCCTTCTGAACTATTTCTATCTTATTCTCTAGAGCTTTAACAGACTTCTCAGCATACTCGCTATCAAACATCATTTTAGTTTTAGAAGGCAATGAAACAATAGAGATAGTATCTGACTTCAAACCATTAACGAAAGCTGTAATTTTTATTCTACCTGGTTTCATACTAGCTCGTATTAAAGCAGTAGCCACACCAAGAGTCGTTTTAACAGGATTTGCGTGATTAAACTCTCCTCCTATAATTTCGGCAGGACCTTCCACTTTAAAATAAACATATTCTGAAGACAATATTTTTGGATTTCCATCAGGATCAACAACAGTAGCACGCACAGAAATAAAATCAGAACCATCTGCCCTTAGACTCATCCCCTCATCTGACACACTCAACTTAACACCAGCAGACTGTTTTGCATAATTTTTTACACTTTTCACTACTACTTCTCCATTAATAATACCCTCTGCTACCAACTGCACATCCTGGCTCTTATTTCTCAAAGCTGAATGAATATCAGAAAAATTAAAAACATCTTTAAAAATAAAAGGTGGATGTAATAAATCTTTATATTTAGCATATGAAGAAGGCTTCTGTATCCCAACTACTTTTCCTAACCAAGTAAGTCTTACCTCATCACAATTACTATAAATCACGACATCAGATGGTGATATCTGAGTTAACTGTCGCGCTATGAAGAGCATAGGCCCGGTTTTTATACCAGGTACTTTATAATCAGGATCATATTGGCTTTTATATAAATAATAAGTATAACGTGGTAATCGAAGACCATCTAGTAAACTACCCATAAATGGGTCAGGATGATATCCTCTCTGATAATCTATTCCACACCACAATGCACCTCCAAGATGAACCTTAGAAGTAGTATAAAATTTATCTAAAATAGATGCTTGAATAAGAGATTGTTCTAATAAAGCCCTCTCTCCCCACTCTGGATTCACTCTAGTAGTAGCATTTTGAGAAGTCCAATTATCCACTTCACCCCCATCGCCATATTCGCGAACAAAAGAATTCACCTTAGGATCATTACCATGATAATAAATATCCAAACCACCTTTTTTAGCTTCTTGAATATCTGTCACTGTAAACATACCAGGGAAAGGAAATTCTTCATGCGCTACCTTATTCATATTAGCTAACACATAATCAGGCTGAGTAGGCGTTTCATTCAATGCAGTCTCCCACATTAAGACGCTCGCACGGTTACGATCTCTACGAACCAGATTACGGGTATCATTATATAACCTTTGCTCGAAGATAGCTTCTTTAAAATTAAAAAAATGCCATCCTGGGTTAGCTGATGTAGTCAGCATGCCCAACTCATCACAAGCATCATAGAAAGCAGGGTCCTGTGGATAATGAGCTACACGAATGATACGGCATCCCCCTTCACGTAGAAGTTTTACATCTCTCCATTGCCCGGAATTTGGCAAAGCATTTCCAACATAAGTATAATCCTGATGACGATTCGCTCCCATCAATTTATCTTCATATGGTTTTTTATTAACATAAAAACCATCTGCTCCACGCATTTCAAATAATCTTATCCCTATCCTGGTTCTAAAGTCATCAGTCACCTTACCATTCACCATCACTTGTGTATGAATATAATGAAGATATGGGTCATCTGGAGACCAAAGATGAACCTTTCCAGTAGAAAATTTCCAGCTTAATTGATTTGTAGCACCTGCTCGCAACTTAAGATTTTGACTATTACTTTTAATCTGATTATATTCTGCATCTTCTAAAATCGTCTTAACAGAAATACGCTGAATAGTTTGACTATCATTTTTAACTTCTGTTCTAAGCTCCATTTTAGCACTTTGACCATTAACATCTAAAGTCGCAGCGAACACTCCACCTCCTGCTATACGATGGCTTAATTCTGGAAGAGTAACATGAACAGCTCCAGTCTCGATTAGATATACATCACGATAAATTCCTCCCATATAAGTAAAGTCAAGACCTTCTTGAATTTTTCCTGGAGGATAAAGTTTATTATTTCTATTATCTGCTTTAACAGCTATCCAATTAGCACGACCATCTGAATAAATCAAATCACTAACATCAGCAGCGAAAGGTAAATAACCTCCATAATGAGTTACTACTTTATGTCCATTCACCCATACTTCACCGATACCCATAACTCCTTCGAAATAAATAAAGATACGACTATTCTCTTCCTTTTTGTTTACTTCGAATTTTTTACGATACCAAGCTATTCCTTGATAATTTCTACCACCACTAGCGTTAGCATCTTCTATTTCCAATCCATGAGGCAGATTAGCTTTTTCCCAAAGGCTATCATCAAAATCAGGTTTTTCTGCACCTTTTATATCACCTTTGAAAAATCTCCATCCCGGATTAAAATTATACAAAGCTCTAGCACTATTTTTTACTGCGAAAAAACCAGCAGTAGAGAACTCTGA